>Ga0153932_1000210_pt1 | contig 22820 bp, 16 predicted proteins | sample TSNJ016MetaG_FD_102273 | JGI IMG/M metagenome (GOLD analysis project Ga0153932, IMG submission 102273) | Attine ant fungus gardens microbial communities from New Jersey, USA - TSNJ016 MetaG | ecosystem: Host-associated > Fungi > Mycelium > Unclassified | place: USA: New Jersey, Wharton State...
AGTGAACTCCAACGGCTTCGCCCTTTTATACTCCGCCGTAGATTTAATGACCTCGACGGTGATGAGCGGCTGGGCCGGATGTTCTCCAATCACAATTTGCATTGACGCGTCCGCTCCACGAGTTATTTGTGCTTCTGTCTGGGCCGTATCAACTCTCGCCTGCGACACGACCTCCTCCATTGCAGGCGCGGCAGCGTGGTCTCGCCGACGCATCAAGAGGAAGCATAGCGTCGCGGCTATAGCCAGCAAAACGAGCGCCACTCCAGCTACCACCGAAGTAAACTGCATAAAAGATTTTTGATTTCCAGAGTTGCTGTCAAAGTTGGTCAGTCATGGTTCCCGACGCAGCGTGGCAATTCTTGCGTCCGACCGTAACGGTTTTCCATCTGGTCCACACAAGGCGACGGACCCCTCGGACAAACCAAAAACAGTCTCAATCTTTTTCTTGATTCGTCCGACGCTCGCGTCCGCGCGTGCGATGCGATATCTCGCTGGAAATTCGAGTCTGAACTCTTTCAACCCGACGTCATCTTCGTTCGGTACGTCGGCGCTATCCTCATCCGCGAAGTTGATGGCAGAACGCACCGCGACTGAGATGACCGAGTACTTTTTATATAACGGTACGAACGCGAAAAACTTTAAAGAATTTTTGTTGAAAATCCTCCGGGCCTCACCGAGCTAACTGCCGCCCCGCTGGCCACAATTTACTCTGCTCTGCTATGGCTTACACTTTGCTGCCCGGGATAATGTACGCGCCGCGGAACCCCTACAATTGACAAATCGGCAATCTCGGCAGCGCTATCGGATTCGACGGTGCTGTTCAAACGGAGAAAAGCACAATGGCGGACCAACTGACAGGCGTTGCGATTCCGATTGAGTTCAGGACTAACAAAATCAAGCCTCCGGTTACCCGGTATGATGAGGCACGCGAGCGAACAGTACAGGTACGTGACGCACGACCAGTGAAGGGTTCAATGGAACTGTATTTTTCTTGGCATCCCGTCGCGCCTGACGATATGGACTTCGCAGAGCCAGGCAAGCAGTGGATAAAGGAGCGAACGCTCTACCAGAAACACAATGTACACGGAGAACATCAGTTCCTTGTGCCTGCTTCCGTCGAAATAATCGAATCACACCGCTACATCTGGGCAACCAAAGACCGCTTCGCATTCGGGCTCGTCAATGGCAGTCCGACCACAGCGACAGGTACCGAAACGCTGCAACTCGTTCCTTGCGACCAGCTGAATCTGAAACTCTTCCTCGATAAGTTGCAATCACAACCGTTTTACATCGAGGTTGTCGGCACCAACTTCGCTCTTCACGTCAAAGATAACTTGGGCGGATATCGAACGCTTGCATGCCAAACCTATAGCCCGCGTTGCTGGCACGGCAGCCGACATGCGGTCATCACTACGCAACGCGCGCGCACGTACCAGCCGATTTCGCGCCTTGAAGCCATACCGTGGACCGAGATTGCCGAGCTGTGCGTCCCAGTCTAAGACCGCGCCCCGCCTCGGCACACTCCCCAGCCATTTGGCTCGCTTCCCCCGAGTTGAGGCATGTTGCCGCGCAACGCGCACTGTGGACTATGCGGTTCGATGACCGGCTCGACCAGACGTCGGGTGTCAAGGCGGCCCTCGGCACCGGCTGTCGTACACCGCGGCGGCCGGCTCCGGCGTAGCGGCAACGGCAATCGCCTCGCCTCGCCTCGCGTTCGCAGCGATTGTCGCGGATTTTAAGCCCGAGGCGGGTTAGCGGTCACGCGACGCTCGGTCGAGTCACCCGGCCGCACCGGTCGAGCCGAGCATGATTCGATTCCGGTGCGCGTCGTGGCTGCTGGACTCCGATTAAGGAGGTGCACGTCGTAGCAGCAGCAGCTTTCCGCTGCCCTCGGCACTGATGTTACCCCTGCGTGCACGAAGATGTCGTAACCTCGGTTGCATCAGCCCCTTTAGGCAGCGACACTGACAGCCAGTGGCCACGGCCGCCCTGTGGGCCGTGAACGACGAAAGCGGGACGGCCCGCAACATCGTCAATCGCAACGCGTTGCTTCGCCCGCTCCGTTAGACTACCGCTAAAAGAAATTGGACATGGGCAACCGACTATGAGAACAATCACTGATTCGCAGGTCGAGCTGATTGACAAGATTTCTAAAGAACGGCAAGGTCGGCGTCTGAACGCTGGCGTACTCGAAGATGATATTCACGTCACCGAGGCGCTGCATGCCTTGTCAACCTTGCAGTACCCGCATGTCCAACTGGTGTTCGGTGGAGAACCAGGTTTGGCCAAAGCCTATCGGCTTATTGAGCGGATAACTTTCGGTGTGGACCTGCGGGTCGTACTCGCAGACGACCACGGCTTGAGCCAAAAAGAACTCTATGAGCACTTGCGAACATTTTACAATCTCGTCCGAGCCGTGATGACGGACCTTAATTTTGTAGCGGACAAGAAAGGTTCTTACGGCAGCCCTAGCAGCATCACGATGTCCTGGTTGTATCAGTCCCGTTATCCGTCGGCCAAAAAGCCACGCCTGCACCTTGATTTCTCGGAACGCGCACCGCGACTACCCACATTGCTTAAACCGATTGGCTATCTGGACCATCGGCTCGACGCACAAGAAGGCCCGGGGCCGCGCTTGCATTGCCTTGCAGTCGGAGAGACTCTGGCTGAGAACGTCTCGGCATTCCTGCGGTGGCGTGCAGTTAATCCGGATGACATGAAACTAACTTGGGAAGTGCGCCATATCTATGATGCCTATTGCGTCGCTCTAGCCGACCCATCGATGGTAGCCATGGCGCGGACGCAGTTCCCGGGAGTTGTCGCGCACGATGTGAAAATTTTCGAGCAGTACCTAACACGCGTAACTACGGTGCAGACGAAGTATCCCGGACTTGCCAAATACGACACAGAAGGAGTCAAGCGGCGTGAAGCCTTTGTCGCCAACCCGAAAGCGTGCCTGCTTCGGGCGTTGAGCGCAACAGAAACTGAAGCAAAGACGCTTCAGGAGTATTACACGCGGCTCTTGCGGCTCATCTATGGCAACGTCAAGCCGACTTTCGAAGAGGCTTTCGCGGCCTTCAAAACTTGCGCGCTCGCCTTGCTGGAGACGTTATAGCGTTAGTCTGCGAGCGCCTTCAGCAGTGCATCGCGCACGTCTTGGTAAAACTCAATATCGAGCTTGGTCGCCATATCATCCGACAGGTCGAACAGCTGACGGCGGCAGGACACAGGTAGCAACAGGGACTGTGCCCCCTTCTCCACCGCTATCTCCGCGAGCGTGACGGCGTTGTGGACCGGTTCGATTGTGCCACCCAGCGTCACTTCGCCTACGACAATCAGCCCTCCACGGACCGACTTCCTTAACAACGCCCCCGCTAGTGCAATCACTGATGCGACGCCCGTCTTGGCGCCAGTTTTTGCGGCATCAAACGCACGAAGTTGCACCGAAAATTCGTGGGACCGGGGGTCACGGTCGCCGATTAGCTGACCGGAGCGCGAATAGAGGTTCTGTTGGGCGCAGCGAATCGATTCGCGAAACGCGGGTGGCACCGGGTTGTTCAACACGCGCACGCCGCTGCCTGGCCCCTCCGAAACCTCAAGGCGAAATAAGCCAGGATGCTCGTCTTCACCACCCGGACTCAACGTCCAGACCTGACCGCTTTCCAGTGGTTCATCACCGATGCCACCCTGACTCCGAAGCTCCGGCGTCGACACGAACTTTTCCACTCCTTCGGTGCCCAGCGTGTAGCTGAAATGGGTATTGCGGAATTCCGCCGCACCGATGCGCTTTTGCTGTTCCTTCACCCTGCGCCGCACTTCGAGCGCAAGACGTACTGCCCATTCGAGGTCTTCTTCGCTGACAGGCCGGGTGGCGTCTGGATACAGGAGTTTCAACAGCCCGCTGACGGTCTTGTTGACACCATTCAAGTCACGTCCCGACAGTGCGCCACCCCAAAACACCCGACCTTGCATACTGGAAACACGGCTTTCGCCCCGCAAACGGGTAAAGCACTCCGACAGGAAGTCGCTGACAAGCCCGAAGTGCTCCGTGAACAAGGTCGGATTCAGCTTCGGGACATCCCAGCCCGGCAAAAACGCGTGAATCCGGTCCATGAAAGCGGTGTCATTACGCATCTCCGGCGGCAACGGGCCGAACAAATGGCCGACACGTTGCTGATGCTCGACATCTACATCGAAGTTGCCCACGAGCACGATGGAACCGTCGGCGCGAATGCTCTCCTTGCCGCGCGAGAACTCGCCACTTTCCATGTAGCCCTTCATGATATTGACGCCGTCCTTTTGGTCGAAGGACACGCCCGACACCTCATCGAAACAGACGACGTCGTACTGGCAGACTAAGCCACGCTGACCGTTCGCATTGTTGACAAACATACGCGCGACGGTCGCCTTGCCACCAGAAATCAGATGGGCGTACGGAGAGACCTGCTGGAACAAGTGCGACTTGCCGGTACCACGTGGGCCGAGTTCGACGAGATTGTAGTTGCGCTCAACGAACGGCACCATACGCAGGAGCAGCGCGTCCTTGGCCCGGTCGCTCAGGGTGACCGGTTCGAACCCGACACTTCTCAGAAGCAAGTCCCGCCATTCTGCGGTCGAAAAGCTCTCTCGCCCCTTGGCCAGAACATCCAGCACTTCACGCTTGGACAGTTGAATCGCCCGAAGCGAATCGACACCGAACGGTCTCCCGCCCTTTTCCTGGGCAATGGACGCGTCATAGCCGAGTGTCACCTCAGCGTAGAAGCCGCCAGTCAGCATCCGCTCATGCTCCTGAACCATCTCCGGCGTGATGCGCACATCGTTTAGGCGCAGGCTCGGCAGCGTGGCCACGTAGGAATCACTTTTCGCGTCGAGGCGAGCCGTGACGATGTCGATGATTTTTACAGAGCCTGACTCACGGGCTCGCGCCTTGAAGAGCTCTTCCTCGCCGGCCTTGACCGTTCGAGAACCTAGCTGCCGCTGGACGATATCAAGCCCCTCCTGAATCTCGGCCTCGTCCGTGGTGGCGCAGTAACGGCCAAGCAGGAACTCCACGACGTAGGTTGGCACCGGAAACTGGCGGCTGAACGTCCGCACCAGGTCCTTGCGCACGACGTAGCCCTCGAACGCGGCAGTGGCCTTCGTGTCTAGTTCGTCAAGCTGCATGTGTTATTCCTCTCTATCGCTGCCAGCCCATCAATTTGCTATCAGCCTCCAACCATGGTCGACGCCTTCTGAACTACAGTTCCCGACGCGTCCAAAACAACCACCACTGCAGCAGTACCAATATGCTCATCGTCCTCAACGAAAACCGACGTTTTACCACCTTCGACAGGCTTGACCTTGTTCAGAAGACTCGAACTGGCCTGCGCTGCCTTCGTACGGATGTCGACTGATAGCCCGGATATCCCTGGCGTCACTTCAACGGTGCAACGCATCCTTTTCCAAGTGGCACTATTGATGACCACGTTGGCAGCCACCTTTCCGACACCGTCCACTTGCACATCAAGCACGGGAACGAGACATTCCTGCAGCGTCAGGCCCCCATGCGCGTATTCAGCGCCGGCGATAAAGCTGCTGATGCCGGGCGCGAACGCAAGCTGCACGTCCTTGCACCAATCCCACCCGAACGTCAGTGGCGTACCGTGAGACGAGTCCTTCAATACGGCACAGCGTCCCCAGCGCGTCTCGGCTTCGAATTTCGACAGTTGCGTTTTCGGCAGACCACCCGGCACCAGCAGCCAGCCGTGGTCGGTCACGATGCGGAACCGGCGCCAGCCGGCATCTCGCAGCTCGGCCAAACGCTCGACGATTTGCCGCAGCTGGCTTTCTAGGTCCCCAGCCAGGCGAAGTCCATGCTCGTGACCATAGTGGTCAAGGTCGCCACATTCTACCCACGCTCTGCCGCCGTGTTCGCCGGACTGGTGCTTGTCCAACACCTGAAAGCCTTGGTCAGCAAGCAGCTTGCGAAAGTTCTGCGCGGACAACGGCTTGCCGCTGGACGCCACGTCGGGCTGGAAGTCGATATCCTCCTTCGAACCGGAGACAAGTGCAGCGACCGGAGAGACCCAAGCCTTACCGGACGCAGTAACGGATGGCATGCTGGTCCAGCCCGCAGTCACCTCAACGGTGCCCAACGAGGTCAGGCGCTCTTTGAGGCGCATAGCCACGTCATACCGGAGGCCATCGACAAATACCGTGCAAACGCCGTCCGCCTGCGTGTCGCCCGCCATCGGACCGACCCCAGCACCCGGCAGTTGAGGGCCTAGACCGCCCTCAGCTTTAACGAGCTCCTGAAAGCGGCGTGCAGTCTCTTCAAGCCACGGAACGTACAAGACTCGCAGCGCGATGCCGACGGCATCGGCATCCACCTTGGCCTGAACAGCAGCCAGCGCACTCAGGGCAGCGGCATCCACCCTCCAGCCGCTTTCCCGGTACTTCACAGCCATTTGGGCCACAGAAGCGCCACCCGGCAACTGCGCGGAGAACACGGCAACTTCAGCCAAGTGCTTGAGGGCCTGCGCCAACGGCGCGAAGCCCATCCGCGCCCATAACCAGTCGCGGCGACATCCGTGCTCCTTCTCAGCGTCCGTGATGGCAACGCGCACTTGCTCCGGCGTCATTGCTGCACAACCGTTCAGCTGAGTTCGAAGCGCAGCTTCTGCCTCGTGATTCGCACGCGGATAACCGGCGACTTCATTCGGGTCGTCGAACAAACCCTTTGACTGAGGCGGCTGCACCTTGGCCAACAGACCCTCGACAGCAGGGAAGCTGGTATATGAGTCCGCGTACAGTTCCCATACCGTTGCCCAATTGCTCTGTCTTGCGGCAAGTCTCTCGGCAGCCGCCAAAGGGCCGTCAGACTCGGTAACGATACCGAAGTCCTTCTTGCAACGCTTGGCAAATACATCCCAGCGTGCGTCCGACCACTGCGCCTTCGCAGTCGTCGGGTCATTCAGCCAGACAAGAATGTCCCGGGTATGGTTAGGCGCCAAAAGTGAGTCAAGCCACGGGGCGTCGATTAACCGACCTTGCAATTCCTCGACCATACGGTGGAAGAAAACACCGTCCTTCAGCGCGCTGACAATAGCGTCTTGCGTCGCCTTGTCCTGAGCGACGTCCAGACCCAGACCACCGTTTTTCGACGCCAGGAAAGCGTTGACGGTCCAGTCCTTGGCATTCGCCTGGCTCCAGAACACGCCGCGATATTGCAATTCGGCAAGCGGTTGAAGTTCACGTGGGCAGCTTTCTATTGCGCGGAGGTCAGCACGGCTGACGCCGGGGAGGTAAATGACTGGTGTTGTATCTGAAACAGGCAATCCCTCAATCGCACCTGCGACGGCACACTTCAGCCAAATCGCCGGTCCGCGGCAAGCAGCGGCATCGTACCTCCCAAGCGAGAAAACTGGAAAACCCGCTGATTGCAGCAGCAGCAGGGCTGGAAACCATTGACCATCCGCATCGGTCCAGAGCACTGCGGACGGCTTGGTTTGGGCACCCTTATTAAACCGTCCCGCATCTAGAAGAGCGGCCTGCAATGAGTCGAGAATCGTATGCGTCGTGTTCACTCCAGCTCCCACTTATCCTCGAACACCTCCAACATATCCTTTTGTCGTTGCTCCACGACGGCCGGCGTCCACACAGGGGTATTTAACACCTGTGTAGTGAGCGCATAGGACGACACCCCTTTTTGGCCACCAAAGTACGCAGTCTTTTTACGGTCGAAGTCGTAGTTCTGCGCCTTCGAGTTTCGTCGCTGCGTCAGTGCAACGAGGTTCGCCAATCGATGTACCCAAACCTGCCGGTCGTTCACCGACGGCCATTTCGCAGCCCAGTCCGAGCCCTCGTTCACCGTCTGAGGAAGGACGTGCTCAATGGTCAGCACCGCTGGGTCGTAGCTGGCAGCACCGTCAGCCAGAAACGAATCCAGACGAAGTATCAGATAGTTGCGACGTCGTGCGGTCATCAGATAGATGTCACCCTCGAGCACCCTTTGCATCGCCGTCTTTTCGCCAGCGGTCAACTCCACGGCTGAGACCGGTGCGGCCACCGAGTGCTCCATTTCGAGTGCCCGGAGCACGGTCGCATAACGTTCAATCCGAGCATTGACGTCGTAAGCGCAAATGTGCATGCAAGCGGCGAGCCGCTCCAGCTTGCGCAGGAACCAATGCACGTAGACGGCGTCACTGGAGTTCTCCGCTAAAAACTTCATCGCCGTCGGGAGCCAATCTGAGTTGTCTATGCGATTCAACCACTTCAGGAGCGTGTTGATTTCCGCTGCGTTCGAGGTAGAGACGTACTGGCAACGCTTGGCGATAAGATAGGCTTGGGTGTAGGGTTCAATCACTTCGGTAATTAGACTTTCGGCAGAACCTGTCTTTTCGATAACGCGCTCGCGAAATTCATCGAGCAAGGCTCTGCGGGCTTTCTCTTTTGCATAAATCATTCGGATGTGACCGAAGACCTCAGCGAAGCTACTGCGGCCAGTCTCGACCTCTAATTCCTCCCAGGTCTCAGTGAACTCGTCCTGGCGGGCGGACGCGATGCTACCAATAACATTTGACTTGATGATATCCGTCGGCAGGAGGTCCAGACCGCGGCTATTCAACACGGAAAAAACACGGAAGGCGGACTGTTGGTTCGGCGTCGATACTGCCACCAAGAAACACCGTTGGACAAGGAAGCTTCCAAATGCGGTCAACGACAACCGGTCGTCACCAAACTTCTCCTGCAGCCTTTCGATGAAGAGCTTTGCGTTCAACCTAATGTTGCGCTGTGATTCATTGTCGAGTTGCGCAGGCTCCATGGCCAACAGGTCCCCGAGCAGGACACCCTGCACGTATTTCCCGAAAAAAGCCCGGTCCCTCTCACGCAACGCAAGTCGCGGCTTTTGCGGTATTCCCTCAAGCTCGTTACCCGGCTCGAAAAGATAGCCCTGGAGGGAGGCTCGAATCGCACCTTCCGATTTGTCCGCGAGAGCAGACAAGAGAATCGTCAGTGTTGTCAGGCGCTGCTGGCCATCAATGACCTCGGACCCCGGCACCCCCTCTTCCTTAATTAAAACGATGCTTCCCAGAAAGTAGGTATCGTTAGGCTCGTTGATGAAGAAGTCATACAGGTCGGAAAACAGCTCGCCTGCCTGCTCTTGCGTCCATGCATATGGCCGTTGATAGGACGGAATCGAGTAGTCGAAGTCTGAACTGAAAATTTTCGCCAACGGGTACTCTGCGCCACTGATTTTTTTTGTCATGTCTGTTTCTCCCTGGCCGCCCGCTTCTCAGCCAGCGTCAAATGATGGTCGTTAATTCGTTCGCCCGTGAAAGCGTTGAACCACGGTGCGTCCTCTACGTCTTTACCCCGGTCCTTGTCCCAAGAAATATTAAGCTTCGGCTTCTTGTTGTGGCGCAGTACTTCGGCGGTCATGAATGGGCGAATATTAAGACGAACTCCGTCATTCAGGTCCGGATTAAAGCCGATGGGCTGCTGGGCCGGCGATTTCCAGCGTACGAAGATGTCGTAGGGCGCGTCACCGTCAAGGATGACCTCGAGTTTCGTCTTCAGTGTCTTGGCCGCGGCCAAACGCTGTGACGCACCATCGGTGCCATTGGCGACTCCGGCTTCTTGGGTTCGTATCCAATCGCCAAGGTAGGTGTGGATAAGTCGTTCAAGCTTCTTGGCGTCAAGCCCGTGATAATTCACGAGAGCGCCAAACCCGTCTTTCAAGCCGTCCCACACATGCCATATAAAGGGACGATATTGAAAATAACGTGCGTGCTGTTCAAAAAAATTGTCGCGCAGCCAGACGTCCAGCCCTCTACCTGCACAATCGGCCTCCGTCAGCAACTTATCGAGCATCGCACTTTTCCAGCTACCTGCGTTCACTGTCTCCCATGCATCAATGAGCAGTGCAAGTAGTCGCTCGTGCGCCGGCTTTTCGCCGCGTACGGGTTGCAAACACACGATACCGTCATCATCGACGTGCGAGACGAGGTCCTTACATCGTGCAATCCATAAGGAGGTTTCCACTGAGACTTCTGCAGTTTCGGCGAACTCGGTCGGCCACCTGTAACCGAGCAAGCGGGCCACAGCGACTTGCAGAGGGTTAGTTGAAGCGCAAGGATGCCCATGAAAAATCCACTGCGTAGGATTATCCGAGTGAGGTTCGGGCAATCCATTTGGAAATTGCTCTGCTGCAATTGCTTCCCAACGCTCGAGGTCGAAAGGAACCTTTGCGAGAGTCGCATTCGTTACGCCAAGTTTCTCGTCCAGCTTACGAACATTTTGATTGTACTCACTTGACGCAACGTAACACCACACCGCAGGTAAGACCTCTTGATTCTTTGGAATCAAAACAGAAACATTATTATCAAAAAACTGTCCCACGTACAACGTAGCTGGCAAGCTACGTGTTTGCGTAATCACGACCCCAGGTTTCCCATGAGCCGCAATTCCTTGAATTCTAGCGGTCGAACTATTAGCCAATGCTCCGACGCCTCGCTCCCAATGAAGAACATGTTCGAGCCCAACGAATTTATCCGTATTCGCAAAAGTGCTGTGCTGGAACTCCCATTCCGGTTTCGGTAGGAAAAGCTCCCAAAATTTTCGACCAAACCGCGCGAAATCGGCGGTTGCAAGCCCTTGATATGCGTGCACAAACTCGGAAAGGGGCTTACTGTCACTTGGCAAACCCAGCACAAACTTAGCATCTGGCGCTCGTTGAATCTGAGCGACCGTCGAGCGTAAGACAGCGTTACTCCTCAGCTCGACCGCTCTCGATGCCTCATCCGGCGAAGGAGCTTCCACGCCAGTTACCTCATCCGACGGTTTCGCTTCATGTTTTACGACAATCGTAAGCGCTCTCAGAACGTCCCAACTGGCTTTCGCCGTTGCCCCTGAACCGATTTTTGCGATGTGCTTGATGCATGACTTTCTTAGCAAATCCTCTCTCAAATTCTTATAGGATTTCAAAAAGTACCAATTAAGCGGAGTAACCGACGCGTGAGCTCCTCCTTCTTTCAAGAATCCATTGAATCTCTCGATAAAAACTGTCGAAATATCCGCGTCGCCAAATTTATAATATTTAGCCAGATAACCTTGGAGCTTTGAAGACTGCTTCCCCCTTACTAAGTAGGGCGGATTTGTCACAACAAGATGATATTTTTGGCTCAACAGGGCGGCAGCACGGCTCACGCCCTTTGCGACGACACCAAATTCAGCCAATTCTCCGTCTTCTTCGCCGCTCAACGCCTGGGTTAGCAACGGCTCAACCTCTTCCCAGTTGGTCTCGAACAAGGAATCTTTTGAAAGCCCCCGCTCAAAATCAATCAAACTGCCTAATATCGGTGCGTCCTTAAACTGCTGATACAACTCGGCGAGCGCCAAGACAAGGTTTTTGTTATCGCCGGCCAAAGCAAGCCACTGCTCTTTTTCCGCCGCTATTGGTAGTCCAGTGCAGGCGATATTTAACTCCGGAAGGCGTCGATAGCCTCCTGTGCCCGGATAACGCCATGCTGCAAGTGCCAGGGCAAATGCGGCGACCTCGACGCAACGTGGGTCAATTTCTAGGCCGTGCAAGTTTTCACTTAATACAGCATCTATCGCGTCACGGAGTGAAAGGCCGTCAGCAGCAACGCGCATTGGCACCAACATCAGAAACGCCCCGACCAAAAAATGTCCAGAACCGCAACACGGGTCGAGCAGTTTGAATTCCTTTAGGGTGCGAGGCCACCCATCGAAGTTCCCGGCTGCAGGGCGGCCATCGTCTACGGTTCGCAAATACGTGAGTGTTACCGGACAAGGCTTATGCTCATGGTGCGTCTGCCACCACGCGCCCAGCGTGTTGTGGAGCAGATATTCCACCATGTAGGGCTCCGTAAAGAGCTGCGTAACGGCAGGTAGTTCGTCGGCACCAATTTTTACCTCCGATGCATTGATTTCGTCCTTGCGCTTGGACTGCCAGAATTGATAGACCCAACCGAGACTGTCGCTAGCCTCGAAGACAAGTTCGGGCAGATTCGCGAGTAAGTTTTCCAATTCACGCTGCTGCTCGGGAGCAAAAATCAACTCGAAAACCGGACTCTGCGGCTTGAATACCTGCGGTAACATTCGAGCGGCCAATTTCCCAGCCAGTTCCCAATGACTCTTGGCGCCCATGGCAATGTCCGGGTGATTACCCACGATATCGCGACAATCGTCAAGCGTAACGGCAGCATCAGGCTCCCACATCAGCAGGCCGTTCTCTGCGAGAAAGCGTGCAAAGAGCATGCGATGCCAGTGCTCGTATGCGACTTCTCCTACGAGGTGCTGTAGGCCCTGGGTATTGTCCTCATGCTTGATATCTCCCAGTGCCCGCCCATGAGCACGCAGGCGGCGGCGCAGAGCCTTCTGGTCGACGTTGAGGTAGTCCGGCGTCTTGGCCTCGCCAACTGCCAGTTGGACCAACGCCGCCGAAGTCGCCTTCTCGGCTACATCACGCGCAGCTTTGACAGTATTTTCGAGCTGGGCGCGTAGGGGCTTCGCCAGCGGGGCATTCGACGCGGTTCTTGCAATCAACATGAAGGCTCTCTATTTTTTCAGGTAACGAGGTAACGGCGGTGCCGAGTTCGGGGCGTCAAAATCCGCTCGTTTGAGACGGCAATGCCTAAAGCGCCACCGGCCCCTTTTTCAGTTGTTCGGCCAGCAACTGCTCCACCTCGTCCAGCCATGCCCTAAGCTCGCCCTCGTTGTTGAGCGTGCGCTTCGGGATGGATACATGCACCACATTCGGTTTAAGAAGCTGTACTGCAGCATGACGGGCAGATTCGAATCGACTGGCGAGTGCCTGGGTCTTCGAAATCCAGTGCTGAAGGTTGCATTCATCGAGAGCATCCTGCAACGCTTCGGACGATGATAGGTCGACTGGCAAGGGCGGCTCGAGGTGATGCTTCTGAACGAGCCCGGTGCGTTGCGTCTCAGTCAGCTTGTTCCAGTCCGCGTCCGACGACAGTTGCGCGTGGTTCAGTTGGAACGCGGCCGAGTACGCGTCGAGCTTTGAATTCAGTGCATGACGCAGGACGTCGACAGTTCGGTCCAACAACGGACGCACTGGGTCAGGGTCAACCAGCAGTGAACGTTGTGCCTGTATGGCATCGGCGTCCGCCTTGAGTTCGGCGTACGGACCGAGTTCCGTGCAGTGTTGCAGCAGTCCTAGCAGTTGGTGCCATCGCGGCTGACGGTTTCGGATGAGTTCTTCGGTCTTGAGCCACTGCTGGGATAGGCCGACTAACTCGTCGTAGCGGTCGAACAGCTCGCGGAGTTGCCCATTGCCGGATTGGGCTTCAACCGCCTCGATGGTGGTCAGCTTCGGCTGCATCGGTGCCGGCGCGGCTCCGCCTGCTTTGTGGGCTTGCTCGCGCAGCTTGGCCACAAGTAGTGGCACTTTGAGCAACTCATCCTTCGGCTGGCAGGGCACACCCACCGAGTTGAAGAGCTGGCGAATTTTTATGAGTTGAGGCGGCGAGATAGTTATAGATTCCTGCCGAAAAGATGCCTGAGTCAGTTTGGTGCGCTCCAGGCTTTTCGAATCCATTGGCTTGCTTGACGCGTCGACTGCACGTATGTGGCCTGACGCAAGCAGCGCGAACAACGCGCCGTCAATGGCATCGCGTGGCCAGCCGTATGGCGGGTTTTCGAACCAATCGCGAATCTCGTTGCCCTTTTTGCCGGCACCGATGTAGCCCATCAGCTTTTGACTAACGGGATGCTTGTCGGCTTCCTGACTGAACCCCACGGCCTTCAACGCTTCAAGATTGCCCTTACGGGCCTCATCGAGCACTTTGTCCCATTTATCATGGTCCGCTAGGTCAAAATCGCGATAGAGGCGGATGACCGAGGCCTTGGCGGCACGATTGAGGCGGTCAACGAGGTCATTGCCGTCAGTAATCTCTTGGCCACCAGCCTGAAAAACACGAACGCCTGCGAAGAGCGTATCGAGCAACTCTTCCAATTCCTTCTCGGCATTGCGCGCCCGGCTGTCCATCGAGCGCTGTGCATCACGGCCTTCTTCCGTGGCCGGCGTACCTTTTCTAAGCAGCGTAGCCCGCGCAGACTCGCGCGCTACAATCGCGTTGGTAAGGGCCGTCCTGTGCTCGGCAGGTAGGAACGCGAATAGCGTTGGATTATCACTACTCTTGCTGCGAGCCTCAGCAACGATTGATTTTTCGTCTGCCTGCCACTCATCCTGAATCCAAAGATAGAGCGTCTTGTCGTTGTCCTTTGGCAGTGTCTCGCTGTAGGTCGGCGTGAGGCGGCGCTCCTCATTTCCTTTTCCTTGGACGACGCGCACCTTCTTGAGTACCTCTCCAAAGCGGGCCCTGAAGAGGTCAGCGCGCTGCTGTTCCACACGTTGCGGCGCTGACTTTAGCTCCGCTTCCTGGGCACGAAATTCGTCATACCACGCGCCGGATTCGCGCGTTTGAAGGCGGTATTCGGTACCGTTAGGACCGGCCAGCGCCATGATGAGGCGGTCATCATTTTGCAACTGGTGCAGCAACCCAGGAAGTTTCTTTCGCAGGTCGCTTGAACCCGCTGACAAATCGGTGACCAGCAGGTCTGCCAATGTATCGTCGGTGGCTTTCAGACCGATGTCGAGCGCGGCGTCGGCTGGCAGCTTGTTTATGAGGTAAATCAGCTTCAGAAGTTTGCCCTTAAGCCGAGCAGGCTGGTCACCGGCGCTGAAACGACCAATATTTTCGTAGACTTCCTTGGGCAGTTGAGCGGTCTGGAGCAGACTGTTTGCTACCTGGTCATACAGGAAGTCACCATCGACAACGTGGCCTAGCGGTTGGTCCGCCGTGGCCAGCACTGCCTCGTGCACAACCCGCAGTTGGCTGCGCAGCTGCGACACGGTTCCGGTGGTGTCGATAGTGCGGAGCACACGCTCCCAAAAGCGGCGGCGCACGGGAAGGATGGGATAGTCGGCCGTCATAATCGACTCATCTTCGGTGATGTGCTCGAGCTTGGTGCCGCGCAGATGCCGCGAGATTTCTCCGAGGTTGCCGCGCCATACCTGTTCGACTTCTCCCTGAGCCGACGGCTTTTTCGAAAGAATGATTTGGCGAGTGACGTTTTCAACGTCCACATCGCTGAGCGTCACGGAAACCGGAAAGCGACCCATTAGGCGCATCAGGTTCGGCATTCCAGATAGCGCGGACTGACCCGTCCCTATAAATAGAAGCTGACCTTTGAAATGCTTGCAAAGGCTTTCGGTGACTTCTTGGACCATATAGGCTTTTTCGGCATCGTCACCGATGTACTGCTGCACTTCATCCAGCACTACGAGCGTCAAAGGAAAGACACCGTCTTCGGATAATGCCTCGGTAATAGCAGTGACCATTTGCTCATTGGTCACGTCTAAAACCTGCGGGAATTGCATCTTCAATAGTTGACGAACCCCTGCCTCATCGCTAGCGAGCCCCGGGCGCACCTGTAACAGAGCCGTTGCGAGATGGTTTGATACATACATATGCGGCAGTTCTTGAGCGAGCGACCGCCCAGCCACCTTCAGCTCCGCCTCCACAGCTTCCAACAGATGCTCCAGCTTTAACCATAAAACGAGCTGTGCCTGATTAAACTGCTGGGGAAGCCCCTTGGACTTGAACACGATGCCGAGCAAAGCTAACCGCACTTTGTCGCCCGCGCCAGCACCAAGTTTGCCAGCCGCCGCGTGTAGGCCGCCGTGGCGCTTACCTTGTGTGGATAGTTCCTTCAGATGCTCGTAAACCGTCCCGGGTAGTTTGGCCAGGCCGCGAGCGGTAGCGCCGTCAGCAAACCTATAGTCGGTCCAGAGCGTGCGCAACATCTTGGCCAGGTGCGATTTACCGCTGCCGTAGAAGCCAGAAATCCAAACTCCTGGTTGCTCCGCGCGACTGCCAAGATTGAGCAAGAACTTATCAAGCACCATTTCTAGGCCTTTTTCATACTGGCCATCGCAAACAAATGTCTCAAGCTCATAGCGAAGGACGCTTTGAGCGCCCTCGGAGGTGTCTTCGGACACCTCGACTACACCATTGTTGACGAGATGGTTCTCTTTCGGCGCTTTGGTAAAAATATCCCGGTTTAGCATCATGGTCTCTTGTTGGTTTTAGTCGTTCTGTGTTCTATGTTCAATCGTCGGCGAGAAGCGGGACGGCTAGATAGTTCCAGCCGTCCCGCGCATCAAGCAATCGGTACGTGTGATTTTCAGGGTGGTACTCGCCCGGGAAAAAAATTAGCAAGCGACCGGGAACGGCGTCCTTGATGCCCTCAACGATTGCGGAGACGCGCGCAAGGCCGAAGAGGCTACCGACCCCGAGAACCGCGATTACGGTGTCGGGACCTGCCTCGTTAATCATGCGGGTCTTGAGTTGCCCTATCAGCGATGCGGCAAATTCTGTTAGCTCACCCGTTTGATAGCCGGCGAGGTCCTCAGGGCTATCGAAATAGGCATCCCGATACTCCTGACCGGCCATCCATTGCGGAAAGGCGTTGGTAACGTCAATCAATAGCCATCGTTTTTCAGCCTGTTGGGTGATAAGTGCGAACTCATCAATACTGGCGCGCAGTCGGAGCTCGTCGGTCTTGTCGTAGACGGCGAAGATTACCCGCTGAATGCCCGCGATAGTCCGCTGCCATGGCACCGTGAGATGCTGGCGATACGCAGATTGCAATTTGCTAAGCTTAGACGACAAGCGAGACCTCCTGGCGCACCAGTTCTTCTTCGGGAGTAACGTAGTCGGGGAAGCGAACTTCCTTAACGCCACCGGCATTTAAGAACAGCAATAGTCCGCGGTGTGACGCTGCGGTGACGAGCGCTTCAGCTTCGTCCGGATATATCGACAAAAGCCGCATCCAGGAAGACGCGAAGAGTCTTTGTCCGGTAAGACCCTGCAAGTGCCCCATCGCGAGAGATAGCACGACATTCGCCGGCGTTATGACAGGGACGGCACGGGTCTTCCGTATGCGGCCTACGAGGAATCCCGCCGACGTCCACGTGCCATTGACGTTCTGAGCGAACGACTTCAATGATGCGGGACTAAATCGCCCGGGGTGGTTTCTTTCCAAAAGCTGTTCGAGGTCTTCTCGGGTCACGAGTTCGCCCGGGTGCTTGGAGAGGATAAAATCCTCAGTTCCTCGCAACAAGGGGTCTCTTGCGAGTGCAACAGTTAGGGCCAACACCGGCTGTGCCTGCTCGTCGACATCCCAAAGCTTCCTCATCACTCTGAATAATGGGACTTTCGTGTCGAGTGCATATAGAGCGCATAGATGGCGCCCTGCCAGTTCGCGCGCCTTCTTTGTGGGCTTCCCGAGAACGTTTTCAATAGCGATAGATTTGAGATACTCGTCTCGGGACGCTGTCTGAGGGAGATTTCGAAAAAGCTCGCGCAGGTCGTCAAGCATCATAGTGCGAGCGGCATGAGGACCGTTGACCCCGAACCGGAAGCCCAGCTTCGTCAAAAGTTGCTCTTTGGTCTCTGTCACGACAGCTTCTTGGACTTCACATCGGCCAATGTTTCGTTTGATACGCCTTCCAACGGGACGCCGTTCGCACGACAATACGCGATGACCATGACCTCGACCATGTTGGCCAGGCTCCGCATTTCGCGCTCTGCGGCTATTTGAAGCGCTGCCTTGATGTGCGGCTCAACCCTCACACTGACCACCTCGGATTTGACGGTCGACACCAGCTTCCCCTGTAAGTAAAACGCTTGCGGAATGCTAGCACACCACGAACGCCACTCAAGCCGTTTTTTGTGCAAGATGTGTCGGGTGGGCAACGTCCCGGCACCTCCTCACAGAAAGGAAAAATACGCTGAGGGTCCGTTCGAGGACGGTATCCGTGCCCGACGCCGGTGAAGCCGGTCCGTAGGCTCTACTGCGTTATCGACATCCACGCAAGGAGATTGAGTTTTTTGCACATGGACGTCGCTGCATGGCCTCAAAACCTTGCGAGGAGCTTCTCGACGAGCTCTTTGCCCTTCAACACCTCTCGCCACCGCTCGGGGATATTTTCGTAACCATACAGCAGCCCCGCGAGGCCTCCCGCTATGCAAGCAGTAGTATCCGTGTCGTTGCCGAGCATGACCGCCCGACGCACGCATGCCTCATAGTCGGTCGTTGCCAGCAAACAATCTATCGATGACCACAGGCTGTCCACGACGTAGCCCAAACCGCGCGATGGCTCCGCGCGGGCACTTAGGACCAGTCGCGCTTCGTCGCCATGCTCGGTCTCGCCGAACCGCCGATGGACTTCTTCCTCCGCGCTACTTACTGCTTCAATTGCGGGCAGACCGTCGAGAATGCCGGCGCCTGCGACGGCATAGAGCGCACACGAGAGCTGCGAACGGATGTGGCCGTGCGTCACGACACCTTGGCGTATTGCCAAATCGATGACCTCATCGGTCGATTGCGCAACGAATACGACCGGCAAGCATCGCATAAGCGCACCATTCCCGTTATCTCGTTCGCCGCTCGGACCTGCCTTCGCCGCTTCGACGCCTCGTTGCAGAGCGCCAAGCGCTCGTCGCGTCTGAATCCCCACGTCAAACACCTTGCCGTCAGGGGTCATGTGCCCAGTCTCGTACCACGCAAGCAGTTGCCCGGCGAAGTCGGCGAGATTCAGGGATGCGTCCCGGTTCAGGCTGTCCAACAGACAGAGCGCCTGGGCTCCATCGTCGCTCCACGTACCAATCGGCACGCCGGAATGTGCACGCCGAAACCCTCTCGGTGGCGCCATCTCGATTTCGTGCTCGTCCGGTATTTCGGAAGCGTCGTGAAACTCGTACGGAACTCCGAGCGCGTCGCCAACCAACAAGCCGTAGAGGCCGCCGCGGATGCGTTCCGAACGCTCAAGATTACGATTGGTCATGTTGTTCTCCATTGTTATTGCGTGGCGAAAGTGGACATTTGCCCCGGTGTGGCAGATGGATTCGCCTTCATAGTAAGCGGCGTCGAACGCGATAGCGCCACCACCATCCTTCCCGCAATGTTCCCCTTCCCCACGCTTACGCTCGTCAATCAGACGTTGAGCGGCCACCCCGTTGCGGGCTTCTTTTCTAGTAAGTACAGCGGTACCGTCATGTGGCTTCTTGTATCAACTTCATGGTCACTTCACGTGTCAAGACTGGGGCTCTGACTCCTTCATCCTTTCCGGTTCAGCCCCAGCCACGCTCGCATCCTCTTGCTCAAGCAGCCCCAACGCTACTGCCAAATCCCCTTGCGGCACCCGACACTCCGGGCAAAAGACGGCGATTTCCTTCTCGTCGAGTATGCGCATTGATGCCAGCCACGGCTGCGACACATCCTCCATCTCGCCAATGTAGAGCGTGTAATGCGGCTGGGTTCGGTCCACCGGCTTCCGGCAATCACAGCACGTTGCGACCAAGTGCAGCGACTGGTAAAGCGGATGGAGCCCCGCCGCAATCTGCTCCTCCATGGCTTCCCAGCATTCTTGCCCACAGAAGGCCATCTCCTGCAGCTCATGCAGGACAGTGATGGTTTTGGTCTCGCCGTCGAAGGATACCTGTTGGGTACGGCTGTAGAAATTGTGAATGCGGGAGCCCAACTTCTCACCGCACACGTGGCAATGGCCCAATTGCATGACTCTCCTTATTCCTTGCGCTCAGCAAGAGCTCCAGCGGTCCTGAAGTTGCTCCCCTCATAGAAGCGCCACGGCCTTGAATGAAGGGACTTCAAAACATCCTTTAAATTGAAGCTGGGCAAGCTCAACGTCCGTGACCGGCGCCAGATGCCAACGGTCGGACTCGCTAAATGCCGGCTACTCGCTGCAATGCCCCAGGCGTGGCGTCGATACCGTACTCGGACAGGCGTACTGGTCGACCCACACAAAGGCCGCCATACACGGCGACCATCGCGAGCGTGTCGCGTTTGCAGTATTCGAGCTAGCGTCCCCGCAGCGCTAAGTGCAGCTTACGTTGCTCGCCTACGGCGCGCCGGAGTTGCCTTCAGGAACACCTTCTCGCGGTGATGACGCATGAATACATGTGCCTCCTCCGAGAGGGTGTCTCTGAGCCGCATTTTCCTTTTGAGACCAAATGCGGTGGCCACCTCAGGGGTGAGCAGGTCGGAGCGCAGCAGTTCCCCCCGCGCGTCAAAAGTCACGAAGCCCTTGTCAAACAGAGCATCCAAGCCTGCAGCAAGCAATAGACCGTTGTGGGCAGTGACGCATTCTGCGGCTGACGACTGCGCGTACGGCTTGATATGTGATGCTCGTAGAAGAATCGGTTCCTCAATGCCGGTCATGGCACATGCTCCTTGCCAGCGCAGCAACAATGCATCACGAAATTTCTGCTGGTGCAGGCGAACCTGCTGCAGCCGTTTGACCGTAGTCGCCGGACCAAGCGGTAGCTTAAGTACGTCATCATCGTCCACCAAAGCTTCGCGCAAATAGGATGCGTTTCGAATTTGTCTGCTCGGGATACAGATAGCGGATGCGCTGAGGCGGATGCAATCCGAAAAGCGTCTGAAAGTCCTCGTTTGTCTCGAACATCTGAACGTCGCGTGCACGGTAGTGCCAGCCATTGCCAGCCGAAATAAGCCCGGCATTGTCCCCAACCAACACCTGCGCTACTCCGCCGGGCTCGGCTCGCTTGTAGACAATGACTCGCTCATATTCCTTTAGAGGTGTCGGCCAGTAACCTGTCGAGAGAGTACGCGCGCCCTGATTGAAATCGAACTGCTCCGGGGTTTGCCCTGCAGTCAGATACAGCATGACGGCCTGCTTGCCGTCCATGAAGCGTCGAGAAAACTTATCTTTATCAAGAACCACGACTGGTCTCCGCTGAAAGTGGCGGGAGAGATTGTAGTGCAGGCTCCTCGGTCCCTGCCACGCTGCGTCTCATCCGTGACTCTAAACACTCCACCGCAGGTTAAAAAGAACCGGATGCGGTTGGCGAAGAGCTGGGCACTCACGTAAAGCCGCTTCGCAGACTGCGGAGATGCACTGCACCACGGTACTCGCTTGATTGATACCCATTTCATTTGTGAACATGCTTTGTACGATGGACGTCACTTCGCCTCGACGACAACCGGTTTGCGTTCGGCTCCAAGCAGACTTTCAACAATGCTTGTCTCTTCTTTCGCGATATCGTCCAGTGACGCTACGGACAGTTGTTCGTCCAGAATTGGGAATGCGACGCGAAGCCGCGTGTAGTCGGCATCGTCTAAAAGCCATCCGCCGTCCTGCTTTTCAGTGGCATCCAACTGCGCCACCGCTGCCTGTGCCTCCGCTATGTACCCGGTTTCGTCTGACTGGTGTCCGAGGCGGCAGAGCTCCCCGGCGACCAAGAGATATCGACCCAGCGTAGTGAACAACTCGCGCAAACCGTAACCCCGGCGCAAGGCATCCGCGCTGTATAGCACTACGAAAAGCATTGCCCGCGTACAGGCTCGTGAGTAGCCCGGCTACCCTCGAAGTTCGCTCAAGCTTTCGCGAGCGACTTCTGCCGCATGTATGCAATTTGCACCACGCACGGCAAGGTCACTCGGTATGCAGGGCTTCCGAGGTCGGCAACCGTCCAAAGTGCGGTAACGGCCCATCCGACGGGGCCCATGGCCACCCCGAGCGCGCGCATAAGTGTCGCGTTGCCGGCAAAAGTTAGCCCCCGTCCGATGAGAAATTTTGCAACGGCATTTGCCACGACCGCGGCAAGCTTGTAAGTCGCGAATCCTCCCAACCGCATGGCGGCGATGGCAGCCGTGACCGCCGCTGGTCCCGCTCCTACAAGGTTCTTCATGTCGAGTGCCTTGAGAAGCTCGCCGCGTTCAGCATCCGACATCTTTTCTACCGCACGTTGCAGAATCGCGATGAGGATGTCGCTCTCAACACTGACCAATGGTGTCGCCTTTGTGAAACGAACTTTCAGGTTTGAAGCCACATCGCGCACGACTTCGTCATACGACACGCCGACTCTACGGACCATATTGACGAACGTATTTCCGCCAAAAAGCCGAATCTCGGTCGCGACTAGCTCTCTGTCATCGAAACTGTACGTCGACATTTGTTTGCAAGCTACCAAACGCTTACATACATCGCTATCCAGTGCGACTCGTCCCTCACCCTTGTCGGTCAGATAGTCCACGAGAACGTCCAGGTCATCCGTGTCGGCGTTCTGGAGCAGGTCGTTGAGATTTAAGACGGTCTCGGCGGTCGCATTATTCATCTATTCCCCTGATTCAACCAAATTATTGTGCCCAATCTGGCACTTATGAAAAATAAAGGCAACCAATCGCTTTGCGAAAAACGGCTGATACTGCTTCCCGCCGCATTCACAACAAACTTTTCCTTCCGCGGTGTTTGGAGTATGGCAATCGTGGCAGAAGCGGGTCAGCTGCTTCTGCTTCATGTACGCAAGTTGAATCACACAAGGCAACGTCACCCTGGACGCGGGGCTCCGCCATCAAAAAATGCTCCCAACTGAGTCGAGCGACACTCTCGAGCAGGACATTCGCGAGCAACATTCACCCGGCTGAAGGTACGCCCGTCCAGTTTGTAGGCCAGAGATTTTTATCGCCAATCGGGCGAAAGTACGGTCGCGATGACGTGCGGAACTAGGCTGCCACAATTAGGCATGCCAGCGTGTTACTACCGTGGCAAACCACCTCTCTGCTGTTAGACCGCCTGCCGGGCGCCGACCACAGTACCGTTTTCAAACTCCAAGAAGATGCGTGTCGGTTGGGCATCGGCGAGCAAAAGCTCTTCGCTGCGCTCCAGGGACGCCCTGCCTTGATGAACCTTTCTTGATAGCTCACGACCCGTCACCTTGCACTTCTCGGCAAGTCTCGCTTTC
>Ga0153932_1000212_pt1 | contig 22709 bp, 19 predicted proteins | sample TSNJ016MetaG_FD_102273 | JGI IMG/M metagenome (GOLD analysis project Ga0153932, IMG submission 102273) | Attine ant fungus gardens microbial communities from New Jersey, USA - TSNJ016 MetaG | ecosystem: Host-associated > Fungi > Mycelium > Unclassified | place: USA: New Jersey, Wharton State...
GGCGAGCAATTGTTCTCGTGTGGAATCCAGCGTGTTCATCCGATGTCTGAACGTGTTGGCGCCGGAAAGGCCGCGAGTGTACCAGCCGATGTGTTTGCGCGCTGTACGAACGCCCGTGAATTCACCATAGAAATCATAGTGATCTTCAAGATGCTCGTTCATCAATGCCTGGATTTCGTCGATCCGCGGCGCGGGCAAATGTTGGCCCGTCAGGAGGAAATGTTCGATCTCGCGAAAGAGCCACGGACGTCCCTGCGCCGCGCGCCCGATCATGATGGCGTCCGCACCCGTCACGGCAAGCACGTGACGCGCCTTTTCCGGCGTGGTGATGTCGCCATTGGCCACGACCGGAATGCGCACGGAGGCTTTGACGGCCGCGATGGTCTCGTATTCGGCGTCGCCTTTATACAGGTCGGCGCGCGTGCGGCCATGCACGGTCAGCATGGAGATGCCGGCGTCCTGTGCAATGCGCGCGATGTTCAGCGCATTCTTGTTTTCGCGATTCCAGCCTGTGCGGATTTTCAGCGTGACTGGCACAGCGTCCGGGCCCACGCCGACTGCGTTCACCACCGCCTGTACGATCTCCGCGACCAGCGCTTCGTTTTGCAGCAACGCGGAACCCGCTGCCACGTTGCAGACCTTCTTGGCTGGGCAGCCCATGTTGATATCGATGATCTGCGCGCCGTTCGCGACGTTGTGACGCGCCGCTTCGGCCAGCATTTTCGGGTCTGCGCCGGCAATCTGGACCGAGATCGGTTCGACTTCGCCAGCGTGATTTGCGCGGCGCATGGTTTTCTCGCTTTTCCACAACTGTGCGTTCGATGCCACCATTTCCGACACGGCGTAGCCTGCGCCCATGCGTTTGCACAACTGCCGGAAAGGGCGGTCTGTCACGCCTGCCATGGGGGCGACGAACAGGTTATTGCGCAAAATATGGGGGCCGATGGCCGGTGTGGAAATAGGCATGAAACTGGCAGCGTCCACGATTCGATGGACGCAAAAGCGTTGGAGGAAAACGCGTATTTTAACGCGAACGCGCAGGGTCAATTAGCTCCGATCGCGCCGCAAGTCGTTAAATCTTCTATGAAAGTTGCGAACGCCATAGAGTGAACGCTCGGTTTTCCAGGCACCGCGCTCAGCAAATTTGGCCGGGCTGGCGCGAAGTGCGGAGCCGGTTTTCCAAAGCAAAGGATCTACAACCGATCAGCGCCGTTGCCCGAACATCATTTGACGCGCCAGCACGGTCTTGACCGGCGGCACGAGTTCCAGCGCGCTCAAAGCGAGGCCGCGCATTGCAGCAAGCGGCGCAAAATCGATGGTGAAAACTCGCGCGAGCGTATCCGTGGCACTAATCGTCATCCGCCGGTCGAGCGCGCGATGTTGCGCAAAAAGGCTGAGCGCGACCGTCGTGGTCCCGTTCGTCGACAATGCATCGCATAGTGCGTGTGCATCGCGCAGGCCGAGATTGAGTCCTTGTCCTGCAACAGGATGCAGCGTTTGTGCCGCGTTTCCGATCGCAACCGTGCGCCGGTCGACAAGCGCATTCAGCGCGTTCAACCCAAGCGGGAACATCGCACGGCCGGTGATTTTCGTGAAACGGCCCATGCGTTCGCCAAATGCTGCGCCGAGCTCGGTGAGAAATGCATCGTCGGGAAGTTGCGAGCGGCGGGTGGCCTCTTCGGGCGCGCAACACCAGACCAGCGCGTAATCCGCCTGACGCGCGCCGCCAGACGGCAACAGCGCGATCGGACCTTCGGGCGTGAAGCGTTCCCACGCAACCCCCGGTTGCGGCGCGCTCACGCTGACGGTCCCGACAATCGCCGTCTGACCGTAATCGCGCGTGTTCTTGACAGAAGTCGATGCATCCGTTTCCTTGTACAACCCGCCTTCGGCATTTACCAGGATGCGCGCGCGGATCGTCCGGTCGCCCTCGGCCGCGGAATGGATGGGCAGCGTCACGCCATCATGGTCGTGCAGCGGCGTGGACGCCGTCGTTCCGGTGAACCAGTGAACGCCAGTCTTGGCCACGGCTTGCGAGAGCGTCGAAACGAGCGAGCCGTAACGCACGACGTAACCGAGCGCGGGCAGACCGTGTTCATCGTGATCGATCAATGTGCGGCCGAACCGGCCGCGCTGCGAGACGTGAATGCGCTTGATCGGCGTGGCATCGGAGGGAAAACCCAGCGACGATTCCAGCATCGCGCGGCTTCCATGCGACACCGCGATCGCGCGGGGATCGTTCGAAGCTGCACCCGGCTCGCGTGCATCGATCAACGCGACCGAGAAACGCGATGTCGCGCTGCGTTTCGCCAGCCACCCTGCGAGCGCGAGGCCAACGGGGCCCGCGCCGACTATGGCGATATCGAAGTGATAATCGGCCGGCAGTTCATGGCCGATGGTTTCCGTGGTTTCAATTTGCATCGGGGGTTTGCGCGTCGCGCATCAAGGCTTCGATTTCGTCGGCATCGACGGGTACTTCCCGCGTTGTCAGCTCGCAGCCGCCGGCGGTCACGATGGCATCGTCTTCAATCCGGATGCCGATGTCCGCGTAGCGTTCCGGCACGTCGGCGGCGGCGCGAATGTACAAACCTGGTTCGATGGTCAGCGTCATGCCTGGTTTCAAGGTGCGCCACGCACGCGTGCCCTGGTCGTCGAGCGGCGCGTTTGCATCGCGGTAATCGCCCGCGTCGTGCACGTCCATGCCGAGCCAATGGCCCGTGCGGTGCATGTAGAAACGCTGGTAAGCACGCTCGGCGATGACGTCGTCGACCGTTGCAAACTGGTTCCGGTCGATGATCCCCGTATCCAGCAATCCCTGCGACAAAACCCGCACTGCCGCTTCGTGCGGCGCGTCGAAGCTCACGCCGGCGCGAGTGGCATCAACTGCGGCGTATTGCGCGGCCAGCACGATGTCGTAGATTTCCCGTTGCGCCGACGTGAACCGCCCGCTCGCCGGAAACGTGCGCGTGATGTCGGACGCGTAGCCGTCGAGTTCGCACGCGGCATCGATGAGAATCAGATCGCCTTCGCGCGCGATCGCGTTGCCGGCCGGGTAATGCAGCACGCACGCGTTCGCGCCGGCCGCGACGATCGAACCGTATGCCGGGGCTTGCGCGCCGCGTTTGCGGAACGTGTAGAGCAACTCGGCTTCGATCTCGTATTCGTGCATGCCGGGACGGCAGGTTTGCATCGCGCGGCGGTGAGCTTCGGCCGAAATCGTGCCGGCGCGGCGCATGATCGCGAGCTCGTGGTCGTCCTTGATCAGGCGCATTTCGTCGAGCATGGGCAGCAAATCGACCGCTTTCGATGGCGCTTTCACCCCGATCCGGCTTTGCGCTCGTACTGCTGCGAGCCAGCCGCGAACCTGTGTGTCGAGTTCGGCCGAACTGCTGAGCGCGTAGTGCACGGCGGGTTTGTCGGCGAGAAGGCGGGGCATCTCGGCATCGAGCTGATCGATGGGAAATGCCGCGTCCAGTCCCAGCGCGAGGCGCGCGCCTTCAGGGCCGTGCCGAAAGCCTTCCCACGTTTCGCGCTCGATGTTTTTCTCGCGGCAGAAGAGGATGGCCGCGGGTTCGTCGGGATGAACGCTGGCGTCCAGAACGAGCGTGGCTTCGGGTTCCGTGAAGCCCGTCAGGTAATAAAAGTAGCTGTCGTGGCGGAACGGGTAATCGGCGTCGCGGTTGCGCATGACTTCGCGCGCGGTCTGGATGATCGCCACGCCGCCGCCCGATTCGCGCAGCGCCGCGAGAACGCGTTCGCGGCGGCTGCGATAGACATCGAGGCTTGAGGATTGGGCTTCAGTCGATGAGTTCATTCAGCGATTGTAGCGCCGGTTTGCTCGGTCTTATTCCTTCGCCTCGGGCGCCGCGGGTGTTTGGCCGCCCGCGGGTTCTGCCGCTGCCGGCCGGTTGCGCACGCTTCCGGCGATCAGGTCGAAGCGGAACAGGCGGCATTCGAGCGCACCGTTGAAAAGCGGCGTTTTCGTCGATTCACGCAACCGCAGCATGCCAGGCAGTTTTCTGTCCGATGTCAGCACATACGCGCGCCAGCCTGGAAAGCGCTGCTTGAGCGCGTTGCCGAACGAGATGAAAAACTCAAGGTCCGCCGGATCAGGCTGCGCGCGATGAAACGCTTCTTCGTCTTCGTCGTGACCGCGGTTCTTCGGTTCGCGGAGCTCGCCGCGCGGACCACGGCCACGCACTTCGATCCGTTCACCGTACGGCGGATTCGCGACCAGGATGCCGGGCTCGCCCGCTGGCGGTGTCATGTGGCGGGCATCGACCTGTTTCAACGACAGTTCCGGAAGACCCGCGCGTTCGAGGTTCGAGTAGGCCTTGTCGAGCATGTCGCCGGAAATGTCGCTGCCATAGATCTGCAGGTCCTTGCGTGATGATTGCGCGGCGTGTTTTGCATCGAGCGCCGCGCCTTTCAGCTTTTGCCACGCGTTCACATCGTATTGCTTGAGCTTTTCGAAGCCGAAACGACGTTCGACGCCCGGCGCAATGTTCAGCGCGACTTGCGCGGCTTCGGCGAGGAAGGTGCCGCTGCCGCACATCGGGTCGAATAGCGGCGTACCCGGCGTCCAGCCGGTGAGGCGCAAGATGCCTGCCGCGAGGTTTTCACGTAGTGGAGCTGCGCCCTTGTCCAGGCGCCAGCCGCGTTTGAAGAGCGGGTCGCCGGAGGTATCGATGTAAAGCGTGCATTCGTTGATGGTGAGGAACGCGAAGACGCGGACGTCGGGTTGGGCGGTATCGACGCTCGGACGATTGCCCGTCAATTCGCGCAGGCGGTCGCAGACGGCGTCTTTCACGCGCAGGGTCGCGAATTCCAGGCTGCGCAGGGGCGATTTGATGGCGGTGATATCGACGCGAATGGTTTCATTCGGCGAGAACCACTTTTCCCATTGTTGCTGGTAAGCGAGCTCGTAGATGTCGTGTTCGCTTCTGTACGGGCCGTGTGCGAGCTTGAGCAACACGCGGCTCGCGATGCGCGAGTGCAGGTTCGCCGCCATGCCGGCCGCCCACGAGCCGCGGAAATGCACGCCGCCCGGGACTTCCTTGCCGGTGCGGAATTGCGAGCCTTCTACATGCTTCGCTCCGATTTCGGCGAGTTCGGCCGCCAGCGGCGCCTCGAGACCGCGCGGGCAAGGGACAAACCAGTCGAAAAGGAAAGTAGTGGCCATGGGGCGGTGCTTTTTAGGGGAATCGAAGGGGGATATTGTACGCGGGGGCGCAACCAAAGCTGATAACTCGGGCGCATTCCCGGCCGTTATGCCTGGCGTCCCTGCAAAACACGGATAGCCTAAAGACCACTTATTTGCCGCAGGGAATAGAAATGTTCCCGCGTCGCTCTTTTGACCTGTCGTGGTGAACGCGTTTGCGCTCGATCAAAGTCAACGCGCGTCCCCGGATCAAATCAACAATTTGTGACAGGGTATTTGCTCGGTCAGTGCAAAACTCGGATTTTTTACCGAGGCGTGACAATAATGACAAGTCCAACAAGATCAACACGGATAATTCTTGCCGCAGATACATCGCGTGTGCGCTATACGCGCCGTCAACCCCGACTATCGCCGAGGGCGATACGCCGTTTTGTGATTTCTGCCACCGCCTTGTTTTGCCTTATGCCCGTAGGCTACGTTCACGCTGCTGTCGTGAATTACAGCTATGACGCTCTCGGTCGGTTGACGAAAGCCGACTACAGCGGTGATATGACTGCGACGATCACCTACGAATACGACGAGACGGGGAATTGGACGTTAGTGACGGCCACTAGAACGACGCCATAGATGTCGACTTGAGCTTCGCAAGTATTTAATGGGCGATCGTAAAATATAATAATTAGGAATACATATGAGATTATACAAAGGGGCACAGCTTATCGGTATTTGGTTCGCGTTGTTTTCTGCGAATGCTTCGGTTGTCGCGCAAATTGCGATTGCAGTGGACGGTGCGCCGAAAACCATCCCACTCGTCAACGTTGGCAAATCGGTTAATGCCGCGGTTAATGCCGGTGGCAATGGAAAAGACGGGCTGTTTCAGCAGAGCAGCACCAATATTCTCCCTGGTAAGAAAGTAACGCTGACGCCGGGTCGGTTTGCGTTGCTCTCCTCTTCAGCCGATTCACCAATTACGGGTGATCCCGAGGCGCAAGCATCGCAGATGCAATCCGGGCCGCCGAGTAGCACCCTTCGCGCAGACATGCCACCGGTTAGTGCCGAGGACTCCCAGCGAGCGCGAGCTTCACGGGTCTTCCCGGCTCACCTCAATGAAGGAGCCTCGATCGGGCCAGCTAGCGACAGCGGTCACCTCAAGGCCTCAGGCATCACAGGCGATACAAACGCTCGTGGGCCTGCATCCATAACTGAACTCGCACGTTCCCTCAGGAACAATCCTGATCTGATCTATCAATACGTTCGAAACAACGTTGAGTATTACCCAATCTTCGGCGTACAAAAGGGCGCGCTTGGGGCAGTGCTGGACAATCAGGGAACGGCTCACGACCAGGCCACGCTGATGGTTGAATTGTTGCGAGCGTCCGGAATAGAGGCGGCATATATACGCGGCGCGATCAACCTCGACGCCAACCAGGTCGAGTCATGGTACGGCGTCGATACGTCAAATGCATGCGCGGTGGCCAACGTGCTAGGGAAGGGCGAAATCCCGATTTATGAGATAACGGCGACAACTAACGGCGCGTGTCCCGGCTCCTCCTCGCCGCTTGTCAGCGTCGCTGTCGAGCACATTTGGGTCAAAGCGAAAATTGATGGCGACTGGTATGTCTTCGATCCATCGTTCAAATCCCATTCGTTCAAACCAGGGATCGACCTCGCCGACCCTGCCACGACCGGTTATAACGCTACGACCTATCTCGGTCAGGCAATCACGACCTCGACCAATACGGCCGATTGGGTCCAAAACATCAGCCGATCGAACATTCGCAACAATCTCACGACCTATGCGTCGAATCTGGCTACTTATCTTCGTAAGTACAAGCCAAGCGCGACACTTGACGATGTAATTGGTGGCAAGTCCATTGACCCGTTTTATGATGTGCTTCGCGAAAAAACATTGCGTTACCAAGACGCGCGGTGGCAAACAGTCGAATATGCTGACTTGCCAAATTCTTTCAAACCGACGCTGCGTATTCAGTACCAGGGAATTGATCAAACATACACCTCCGATGCCATCTATGGCCGACGGCTTAGCATTACGTACAACGCTGCAAATCAGCCCGTATTAAAACTCGACGGGAACACAGTAGGCGCGCCAGGGGTCGCGGTTCCCGCAGGAACGGCAACAACAATCAATTTCACCGTGGTGCACAATGCGTACGCTGCGCGTAACTCAGACCAAAGTTTTAGCCAGTCCCTCGTGGCCGGTAACGGCAACACCTATGTAATTGCTAGTAGCTGGGGCGCTACTGGTCGAGGACCGGCCGAAAATTATCGCAACGTCATCAGCAGTCAGCGATCAGTCGGTGCTGGAGATACTTCCGAGCCATTGTTAGGCTCGACGCTCGCCCTGGTGGGAGCGCAATGGATGGCTCAAGCCGACCAGGCGGGCCTGGTGGTCGGGCAACTCGCGAATTCCATAGCGCTTGTGCATCACCGGATTCCGATTGAATCCGAACGGCGTTGATACAGATTACTTCGACGGCGCCGGCAACCTGACCGCTCAGTATCATGAAAGTCACGGTGAAGCCCACGGTCACAATTTTTTCGACGGGAGCCGTGACCCGACTCACCTGCCGATGTCGCCCATACCGCGTTGATTAACAGATCTAGAGAGTTGCGATGAACCCTTCAGAAAACACATTTGGCTGGGAATTTGCACGGAATGGAAAGCTGCTCCAAAAGGTGCTCGGTGAATATCCTTCATTCCACGACTCGTCCGTTCGAAGCTTTTGTATGCGACGAGCGAGACGTTCCGTTGTTGATGACCAAGGCAAGCTGCTGCCATCGGGCTGTGATAGAGATCTTGTCGATCTGACGCTGGAGATTGCTCACAATCGCTTTGGACCACGCCCGCCTGAAGGCGGTTCCGATTACATCGTCACCGTGGATCTGCTGAATATTAAGACAGCAGACATCGATATTAACGCGATGCTCGAGCAAGCCTGGATCATGGATGTCAACCTCACGAAGATGGACGATGGTCTAGTTAGGTTTGATCTAAACCCTAACGTTGGTCTAGATATCGTCGTGACATGTCACGAAATCCTCGTTGAGTCGATTCGGCCTTATGATCGAGACACGCTATTCGTTCCGAACTAACCATGCCGATATCCAAAATGACGTGATTGGGTAGAAACTGAAAAACGAAGGGCCGCAGACGCGGCCCTTCGTTGTTTTAAGCGGCAGTAATGATGAGTTTGCCGTGCTCGACGGTGATGCGTACTTGCTGGCCGGGGACGAATCCGGCGTGTTCGATCCAGAGCCCGGAGAGCTTGATTTAGGGTTGTACTATTCCAAGGCGCGGTTTTACTCGCCGACGATCTGCAGACTGATCCGGTGGGGACGAAGGATGATTTGAACCTTTACACCCATGTGGGCAATAACCTTCGAAAACTCTTCAAGAGAATGAGCGCCGAGGAATTGGATGATTTGATTAACGACGCGTTCTAACGGTCATTAAAATGCGGCCTTTGAACCTATAGCGGGAACTCAATCATCTAGCGCACTAACCGGAGCTATACGTTGCACCGAAAACCTCCCGATGGATTCCGGCTGCCGTCCCCCGCTGAGCGCAATTTGGTTGAAGTACTGACGTCAGCTGAGTTTTTGGGGCGAGCAGAGGTGTTGGCTCAGCTTCGGTCGTATCACGTGCGCGTTATCGACGAGGAAGGCAGCCTTGAAATATGTACGTCGTGCGTTCGACCGGCGCTAGTACGGTACCGCGTATGCACGGAGTTGCATGGTTCGGACCTGGACGGCGTAATGATCAGCGTCATGTTGCATGTAGTAGACGGCTTCTGTCGCGAGATCGAAATCTATAAGGTCGACGGATCGCCCATTCAACGCATGCCGGAAGTTTGGGAATCCTTTGTTCCAGGGCCGGAATGGTGCACGAAGCCATCTGTTGGATAGTCGTTGACACTATCGTTCGTTGAGCTAAGTCGGCCGACGACGCCCCGGGCACCAGCCATGTATAAATCTTCCCGCCTCCCGCTCAAGCAACGCAATCAGATCCAGATCCATAAAGCTGTATTTATCCGGGATATCGAGACAAACAATCTGCTTCCCCTTCGGATATCGCCCGAACGATTTATTCAGTTTGACTCTGTGCCTTCGCTCCATGACGAAAATCACGTCGGCCCATGCGATTTGATCGGGTTCCAGGGGCGTTAGCGCATCAAGCGCCAAGCCTGCGGAATCTGTCTCGACCCCGGGCCATGACGAGAAAACCTCTTCGGCAGTCGGACTTCTCAAACGGTTTCTACTACAGATGAACAGCGCGCGCATTTGAACCGGTTGCCTTTTAGACCTGGTGAAGAGGAAGAAGCTAAGCGCCATCCACGAACTCGTCAATGAAAAACGCCGACGACTCTCGCAAGTCACCGGCGTTGATTGTTGCCACGTGACACAACCTCACTCCACCGCCTTCACCATATCCTCGATCACCTTCTTGGCATCGCCGAAAACCATCATCGTCTTGTCCATGTAGAACAGTTCGTTGTCCAGCCCGGCGTAACCCGCCGCCATCGAGCGTTTGTTCACGATAATCGTCTTCGCCCGATATGCCTCCAGAATCGGCATCCCCGCGATCACGGATTTCGGGTCGGTCTTGGCCGCCGGATTCACCACGTCATTCGCCCCGAGCACCAACACCACGTCCGTCTGCTGGAATTCGCCATTGATGTCTTCCATCTCGTGGACGAGCTCGTAGTCCACCTCCGCCTCGGCCAGCAACACGTTCATATGCCCCGGCATCCGCCCCGCGACCGGGTGGATCGCATACTTCACGTCGATGCCTTTCTCGATCAGCTTGTCCGTGAGTTCTTTCAATGCATGTTGAGCGCGCGCCACGGCCAATCCATAACCGGGCACGATCACCACAGTTTCCGCATTGCCGAGCATGAACGCGGCGTCATCGGCGGAACCGGATTTCACCGGGCGCTGTTCCTTCGCGCCATCGGTTGCCGCCGCGCCGCCTTCGTTGCCGAAACCGCCCAGGAGCACGTTGAAGAACGAGCGGTTCATCGCGCGGCACATGATGTACGAAAGAATTGCGCCCGACGAGCCCACCAGCGATCCGGCGATGATCAACATCGGGTTGTTCAGCGAAAAGCCGATGCCCGCCGCCGCCCAGCCCGAATACGAGTTGAGCATCGATACAACCACGGGCATGTCCGCGCCGCCGATCGGGATGATGATCAGCACGCCGAGCGCGAACGCGATCAGCGTCATGATCACGAACGGCAGCCACGACTGCGTGAACATGAAGATGATGCCGAAGCCGAGCATCGCGATGGCAAGCAGCAAGTTGATCATGTGCTGGCCGGCGTACACGACCGGCGCACCCTTGAACAACCTGAACTGATACTTGCCCGAGAGCTTCCCGAACGCGATCACGGAACCCGAGAACGTAATGGCACCCACAAACGTGCCGATAAACAACTCCACGCGATTGCCCACGGGAATCGGTTCGCCCAGCGCGGCGAGCCCGAACGCCGAGGGTTCGGAAACAACCGCATAAGCGATACAAACCGCTGCCAGACCAATCAGCGAATGCATGGCGGCGACGAGTTCGGGCATCTTCGTCATCTCGACTTTCGCCGCGACGTATGCGCCGATCGCGCCGCCCACCACGAGCGCTGCAAACAGCAGCCCCAGGCCCAGCGACAGATCCGATCCCAGCGCCGACGCCTGCTTCACGATCAACGCAATGGTCGTCAGGATCGCGATCGCCATGCCGGCCATGCCGAACGTGTTGCCGATGCGGGCGGTCTTCGGATTCGACAAACCTTTGAGCGCCTGGATGAAACACACCGAGGCGACGAGATACAGGAGGGTGACTACGCTCATGCTCATTGCGCGGCCTCCTTCGACGGAGCGGCAATTTGCTTCGGCGCTTTCTTTTTGAACATCTCCAGCATTCGCCGCGTGACGAGAAATCCGCCGAACACGTTGACCGCTGCGAGCAACACCGCAAGCGTGCCGAAGAACTTGCCGGCGCCGCCTATGGTGAGGCCGGCTGCGAGCATCGCGCCGACAATCACGATAGCCGAGATCGCGTTCGTCACCGCCATCAATGGCGTATGCAATGCGGGCGTGACGTTCCACACCACGTGGTACCCGACGTAGATCGCGAGCACGAAGATGATCAGGTTGATGACCGTGTGATTAACCAGTTCCATGTCAGTCTCCTTTGATCCCGCGCGTGACCTGGCCGTCGCGGCACAGGAGCGTGGCCGCGACGATGTCATCGGCCATATCGATGTTCAGCGTGCCTTCCTTCGTCACGATCAGCTTGATGAAGTCGAGCAGGTTGCGGGCGTAAAGGGCGGAGGCGTCGGTCGCGACCATCGATGCAAGATTGGTGTAGCCGACCAGATGCACGCCATGTTTCATCACGACCTGATCGGCTTCGGTCAGCGGGCAATTGCCGCCGCGCCGCCCTTCGAATTCAGGACCGCGGCCCGCAGCCAGATCGACAATTACCGAGCCCGGTTTCATCTGTGCGACGGTTTCAGCCGCGATCAGCGTCGGTGCGGGACGTCCGGGAATCAACGCCGTCGCGATCACGATATCCGCCTGCTTCGCACGCTCGGCGACCAGCACGGACTGGCGCGCGAGCCAGCTTGCGGGCATCGGCCGCGCATAGCCGCCCACGCCGACGGCGGCTTCGCGTTCTTCATCGGTTTCGTAGGGGACATCGAGGAACTTCGCGCCCAGCGATTCGATCTGCTCTTTCACGGCGGGACGCACATCCGACGCTTCGATGACCGCGCCCAGCCGCTTGGCTGTAGCGATGGCCTGCAGGCCCGCGACGCCCGCCCCCAGCACGAGCACGCGCGCCGCTTTCACGGTGCCGGCGGCGGTCATCAGCATGGGCATGAAGCGCTGGTAGATATTGCTCGCGACCAGCACGGCCTTGTACCCGGCAATATTGGCCTGCGACGACAACACGTCGAGGCTCTGCGCCCGGGTCGTGCGCGGCGCGGCTTCCAGCGCGAACGCGGTAATGCCGGAGGCGGCGAGGCGCGTGTTGTTATCGGCGTTGAAGGGGTCGAGCATGCCTGCCAGGACCGCGCCGTGTTTCAGCAGCGGCAGCTCGGTTTCGTTGGGCGAATGGACCTTGAGGACGAGATCGGCGGCGAACGCGGTGTTGGCATCGACGAGTTCGGCGCCGGCAGCAGCAAAGGCTTCATCGATATAACTCGCCGGCAGCCCCGCACCGCGCTGCACGGTGACCCTGTGACCTTGCGATACGAGCTTCTTGACCGTCTCCGGCGTGGCGGCGACGCGCGCCTCGTTCGCCCGCGTCTCGGCAGGCACTCCAATATGCATCTTCATCCTCCTCACGTTCTAGTTCTGTTATGGCCGTGTGCAGTCGTGCTCGTGCTGCTCGCAGTTGTTAAGCAGTTCTTTAAGCTGGTTTTTGCGACTGATTGCCACTGTAACTGAAACATTCACGAAAAATAGCGCGATCGGGCGACAACATTCACCAACTCGGCGAACGACGGGAAAACCCGCAAAACGGTAAAATACGGTCCCATGAATACTGAACGCTGGACGCCGCGCGTTACCGTCGCGGCCATTGTGGAGCGGGACGGGCGTTTTCTCGTGATCGAGGAGCACACGTCCGACGGACTCAAGATTAATCAGCCGGCCGGCCATCTGGAAGCGGGAGAAACGCTTGTCGATGCCGTGAAGCGGGAAACACTGGAGGAAACGGCGCATCGGTTTGAACCGCAGGCGCTCGTCGGCACGTATCTGACGCATTTCGAGCGGCCGGGGAAATCGGCGACCTATTTGCGCTTCACGTTTTGCGGTACCACGTCGGGACCGGTGCCGGACGCGAAACTGGACGATGGCATCGTGCGCGCCATGTGGCTCACCGCCGACGAACTCCGTGCATGCGCCGACCGGCACAGGTCGCCGGCCGTGCTGGAATGCCTTGGTCATTACCTCGCCGGGCGGCGCGTGCCGCTCGACTTCATTCACACGCACTCGCTCGCGCCGGTGCGGGACTAGGTTTTCGAAGCAACAATCCAAGCCACAATCGAAGCAAAATCGAAGCATCAGGCAGAGAGCACAATGAGCAAGGCCGGAAAACAGAAAGTCGTGGTGGGCATGTCGGGCGGCGTGGATTCGTCGGTGACCGCGTGGCTGCTGAAAGAGCAGGGCTACGACGTGATCGGCCTGTTCATGAAGAACTGGGAAGATGATGACGACAGCGAATACTGTTCGACCCGGCAGGACTGGATCGATGTGGTGTCGGTGGCGGATCTGATCGGCATCGACGTGGAAGCGGTTAACTTCGCGGCTGAATACAAGGATCGCGTATTCGCCGAATTCCTGCGGGAATATTCGGCCGGCCGCACGCCCAATCCTGACGTTCTCTGCAACGCCGAGATCAAGTTCAAGGCCTTCCTCGATCACGCCATGTCGCTTGGCGGCGAAACCATCGCGACCGGCCATTACGCTCGCGTGCGCGAACGCAATGGCCAGTTCGAACTGCTCAAGGCCACGGATCACACGAAGGATCAGTCGTACTTCTTGCATCGGCTGAATCAGGCGCAGTTGTCGAAGACGCTGTTTCCGCTCGGTGAAATGCCAAAGACGAAGGTGCGCGAGATCGCCGCGCAGATTGGTTTGCCGAACGCGGCGAAGAAGGATTCGACGGGGATCTGCTTTATCGGCGAGAGGCCGTTTCGCGAATTCCTGAACCGTTATCTGCCAACACAACCCGGCCCGATGAAAACGCCCGATGGCAAGGTGATCGGCGAGCATGTCGGGCTGGCGTTCTATACCTTCGGCCAACGCAAGGGCATCGGGCTCGGCGGCAGCAAGGACGGCAGCGGCGATCCGTGGTTTGTCGCGGGCAAGGACATGGCGTCGAACACGCTGTACGTGGTGCAGGGGCATGATCATCCGTGGCTGTTGTCGCATTCGCTCGTGGCCGGTAATACGAGCTGGGTGGCGGGCGCGGCACCGGCTGAAGGCCTGGAATGCGCGGCGAAGACGCGGTATCGGCAGGCGGATTCGGCTTGCGTGGTGGGCGCGCCGGGCGGGGACGGCCGCTTCGAGCTAAGTTTCAGCGACGCGCAATGGGCCGTCACGCCGGGGCAATCGGCAGTGCTTTATCAAGGCGATGTTTGCCTGGGCGGTGGGATCATCGAACACGCCGCGACGGCGCAGCCGGCGCGGCGGGAAGCACAGGCGGCATTGTTGACGCCGCGGTGATGAAGGTCGCCTTTCCGATGTGCGAAGGAGCGGGCTGCGGCCCGCTTCATGATGTTTGCGGAGAGCTTGATAAAAACGCCCTGTTAAAAACGCCCTGTTAAAAACGCCCGATAAAATTCATTAAATTCCCTTGACTATCTATCTTCTAGTAGATAAATTACGACTCATCAAACGTATTGGCAGATTCCGAATGACCACCGAGAAAACTCCGGACAAAAACACCGTGCGTGAGCAATTGCTCGATCACGCGCAAATCCTGCTGATGACGCGTGGGTACAACGGGTTTAGTTATCGGGATCTGTCGACGCTGGTCGGGGTGAAGACATCGAGCATCCACTATTACTTCCCATCGAAGGAAGACCTTGTGCTTGAAGCGGTCAATACCTATAGCGCGGATGTCATGTCGTCGATATACGCCATCGACAGCTCGGCTTCCGCCGAGAAAAAGCTTGATCGGTACGTGAAGCTGTTCGGCAAGATCGTGGGCGAAGGCGATCAGGTTTGCTTGTGTGGAATGCTGGCTGCGGATATTCAGTCATTACCCGAGGATGTGCGTCACGCAGTTCAGGCCTTCTTCAAAGCGAATGAATCGTGGTTGGCGAAAGTGCTGGCCGAAGGCGAGAAGCAGGAAACCTTGCGTGTGAACGGCAAGCCCGAGGTGACCGCCCGTGCGCTCTTCGCGGCGTATCAGGGAAGTCTGCTGGCTTGCCGGTTGTTTCATTCAAAGGTGCGCTTGGACGAAGTCACGCAAACCGTAAAACGTTGAAGGCGTAGCGTACTTTTAAAAGTCATTGGGTTGTTATACAAGGTAATTGTTCGGAATATTGTTAAGAATGAATGAACCTTTCTCAAATCCAATCTATCTTTGAGTAGGTAGATTTTGATTTCCGATTCCTCTGCAGAGAGGGTGATTTTTTGGCTTTTTTCTCTTACATTTTTACCGCGTTCAAAACGTGCGTCGAGCCGACTAATCATCCCTGCACGGATTTGATGAGTGATTTCGCGTGTCACGGTTTTAACGGGTCTGTAGAAAGCGGGTAAGCAGTTATCCATTGTTAGTGCGAGGTTTCCAGGCCGCCACAAGGTAAGTCGGAGTCGTATTAGAGCCGTATCAAAGTCCTTTCAAAGCCGTATCAAACCTGCATTGCGTCACCTATCTATAAGTAGATGCATTTGAATTTCAAAACTTTTTTCAAGCAAGTATTCATCGACGCCCCCTCACTAACAGGAGTCAACATGTTCAAGCTCAAGTCTCTCGCCATCGCTTCTGCCGTTGCTGCAACGCTGACCGCAAGCGCCATCGCGCAGGCCGCGCCCGTGCTCGAACCGGCGACGCAGCAGTTCATCGATGCACTCACCGCACAGAAAGGCCCGCCGATCTACACCTTGTCTCCCGCCGATGCCCGCAACGTACTCACCGGCGCCCAATTGCAGCCGGTCGAAAAGCAGGCCGCGCAAATCGAAGACCGCGTGATCGATGCCGGCCCGACCGGCAAGGTCGCGCTGCGCATCGTCCGCCCGGCGCAGGCAAAGGGCGTGCTGCCCGTGATCATGTACTTTCATGGCGGCGGTTGGGTTCTCGGCGATAAAAACACGCACGACCGCCTGATCCGCGAAATCGCGAACGGCGCGCAGGCGACCGTGGTTTTCGTCGATTACGATCGCTCGCCCGAGACCCAATTCCCGGTGCCGGTCGAGCAGGCTTACGCCGCGACGCGCTACGTGGCTGAGCATGCAAAGCAATTCAACGTCGATGCAACCCGCATGGCCGTGGCTGGCGATAGCGTCGGCGGCAACATGGCGGCCGCGGTCACGCTGATGGCGAAGGAGCAGGGTGGCCCGGCGCTGCGCTACCAGGTGCTTTTCTACCCTGTCACCGATGCAAACTTCGACGACGGCTCGTACAACGAATTCTCCGACGGCCCGTGGCTCACCAAAAACGCGATGAAGTGGTTCTGGGACGCATACGCGCCGAATGCAGCCGACCGGGAGAAGATCACAGCGTCGCCGTTGCGTGCATCGCTGGATCAGTTGAAGGACTTGCCGCCGGCACTCGTCATCACCGACGAAAACGATGTCCTGCGCGACGAAGGCGAGGCCTACGCCCGCAAGCTCTCGCAAGCAGGTGTGCGTGTGACGGCGGTGCGCTACGAAGGCACGATCCACGACTTCGTGATGCTGAACGCGCTTGCGAAGACGCCAGCCACGCGGGCGGCGATCGAGCAGGCGAACACGGTGCTGAAGAAGGCGCTGGCGAAGTAACCAAGCCAAGCCGACGTAAAAAAAGCCCCGAAAGGGGCTTTCTTGCAGGACTGTAGAGAAACCTCAAACCGGCAATGTATCGATAAAAGACTGGCGCAGCGACAAACGCTGCACATGCTTGTCGAGATTGGGGTAATCCTCGCGCCAGTTCAACTCGGGCATGCGGTAGTCGAGATAGCCGAGCGCACAGCCACAGGCGATATCGGCGAGCGTGAAGTGATTGGCCGAGCACCAGTTTTTCGCGGCAAGTCCTTTGGACATGGCTTTCAGGCCGTCATCGATCTTGCGCTGCTGGCGCTCGATCCACGCGTCGTTGCGTTGCGCTTCCTCACGCTGCGTGCCTTCCAGGCGGATCAGCACGGCTGCGTCGAGCATGCCGTCGGCGAGCGCTTCCCAGCATCGGACTTCGGTGCGCTCACGACGTTCTTGCGGCAAGAGCTTGCCGACCGGCGTGAGGGTATCGACGTATTCGCAGATTACGCGCGAATCGAAAACCGCTTCGCCATCGTCCAGGATCAGGCAGGGCACCTTGCCGAGCGGATTGTAACTGTGGATTTTCGAATCAGATGCCCAGACGTTTTCGAGCACCAGTTCGCAGTCGATCTTCTTTTCTGCCATCACAATCCGCGTCTTGCGAACGTACGGGCTGCTGAGCGAACCGATCAGTTTCATCATCTGTATTTTGGATTCTGCAATGAGTAGTCACGGAGAGCGATCTTAACCGCCCCGGCGCGTGCCGACTTAATTTCGAGATTGCGGCGTTGTGGTCGGGCGACAAAAAACCCGGCGCACCTTCCGGTGCAACCGGGTTGCGGCGGACTCTGGTCGGAGTTCTTTCAGATCACTGCGCCGGCGCGGCGTTCATCGGACAAGGCAACAGACGCGGCGGCGCAGGCATTGCGGGCTTCGCGCTTTTCGCTGAAACCGATGTCATCGACGGTGCGGGTGCCGAACTCACCGTCTTGACGCCGGCGGAAATCGCGCCGGCGAGCGCATCCACGGCTTGCCGATGCCCCGCCACCAGCGCGTCATAACCGTCGCCGACTGGCTGTTCGGACAGGGTCCGGCAGGTCAGGACCGCCTGGTTGCTGACGCCGCGCACGCTCCACACGGCATCGATCAACGCGCGTTTTCCCGGCGACGATTCGAAGCGCTGCACGTTCACCTTCACGCGATATACCGCCGCGCCGTCGGGATGCGGCGTGCCGTAGACATCGATGGCGCCAAGCTGCTGCGACAGATCCGCCGACAACGCGCGCCGCACTTCGTCGGCGGGAAGCGATGCCCAGCGCTGATCCTCGAGCACCCGCACCTGCGCGGTGCCGTCCTGCACGACCATCTGGTTCTTCGCGACTTGCGGCGGCATGTCGACCGGCGCCAGCTCCAGATAGAACGACGCGGGCGCCGTGGTTCTCACCGTGCTGTCACCCGAGCCGCCGCCGAGCGTATAAAAACGCGCGGGCGGCGAGCTGCTGCATGCGGCGAGCGCGGCGATCCCGGCCACGAGGCCCACCGCCGGAACCCGGCCGGCGGCCTTGAAAAATGTGGCCAGACTCATGGCTTATCTCCTGGTTTTCCGCGCAACAGCGATTCCGGATGACGTTCCAGATAATCGGAGAGCGCATTAAGCGATTGCAGCGTCCGCGTGAGTTCCTGCAGCGCCTGATGAACGTCCGACTGCAGCGGTGAATCCTGCTGCAGCGTGCTTTGCGCTTCGGTGAAGGTGTTCTTCGCGGCGGTCAGCGTGTCACGCGCCTCGGGGGCGACCTGGGTATCGAGTTGCTTGAAGAGGCTGTTCGCGTTCTTCAGCGCACTGTTCAGGTTGTTGCCGATATCGTCGAAAGGAATCTTGTCCAGCTTCTTCGCGATATCCGCCACCTGCAGTTGCAACTCGTCGAGCGTGTTCGGCACGGTCGGCAGTTCGAGCGGATCGGCCGCGACATTCACCGTGGCTTTCGCCGCCTTCGGGAAGATATCGAGCGCCACGTAAAGCTGCCCGGTCAACAGATTGCCGGTGCGCAATTGTCCCCGCAGGCCGTTTGTGACGAGCTTCTGCAGCAGCTCCTGCCCGGCGACGGTGTTCTGACGCGGAACCGAATCGCGGAAACGCTTGCCGAGCCGGTCCGGATAGATGTTCATGGTCACCGGCATCTGGAAGGCGCGCGATTTCGGATCGTATTCAATCGCGATGCCCGTCACGCTGCCAAGCAGAATGCCGCGGAAATCAATCGGCGCGCCGACCGACAGCCCGCGCAGCGACTGGTTGAAATTCATGACAACGCGTATTGGCTGGCCGTCCGGATCGCGCATGGCGTCCGATTCGTCGGAGCCGAGGCGGAACGTCATGTTGTCCGGCGCCTGCTTGCCGGGTTCCTGGTTGGGCGGCGTCTGGAACGCAATGCCGCCTAGCACCACGGTCGCGAGCGATTGCGTGTTGAGCTTGAAGCCGCTGGAATCGAGCCGCAGATCCACGCCGCTTGCATGCCACCAGCGCGAGTTCGTGCCCACGTACTGGTCGTAAGGCGCGTTCACGAAGACCTGCATGGTGACGCCGGTGCCGTCCTTGTCGAGTGAGAAACCCGCGACCTGACCCACCTGCACGCGACGGTAATAGATCGGCGATCCAATATCGATGGAACCCAGCGAATCACCGCGCAACGTAAACTGGCGGCCCTTCTGGTCCCCGGTCACGGCCGGCGGCGATTCGAGCCCCACGAAGTGGGTCTCGTCCTCTTTCGACTTCCCTGCATCCACGCCGATGTAGGCGCCCGACAGCAACGTGCCGAGACCGGTCACGCCGCTTGCCGCCACGCGCGGACGCACCACCCAGAAGCGCGTGTCCTTCACGGCGAAATCTTCGGCAACCTTGGTCAGCTGGACATCGACGAGAACGCGCGAGTGATCCTTCGACAACGTAATGTTCTTCACCGTGCCGACATCCACATCCTTGTACTTCAGCTTCGTCTTGCCGTTTTCGAGCCCTTCGGCGCTCACGAAACTGATGGTGATCGTGGGACCGCGTCCTGCGACCGACTTCACGACCAGCACAATGCCGATCAGCGCCGCGATCAGCGGAATCACCCATACGAGCGACGGAACCCAGCGGCTGCGCGGCTCGATCACGGGATCAGGAAGGTTCGGCGGTAATCCACCGCCGCCGGCAATGCGGGAAGGCTCGTTGGGGCCCTTGGCCGTATCGTTTGAGGGGCCTTGCGGGCTAGTCATATTTCTTTCCTGAAGGTTCGATGTGATCCCACATCAGCCGCGGGTCGAATTGCATGGAGGCAAGCATGGTCAGCACCACGACGCAGCCGAATGCCAGCGCGCCCGGCCCTGGTGTGATCACGGCCAGCGACCCGAAGCGCACGAGCGCGACGGTGAGGGTGACGACAAAGACGTCGAGCATTGACCATCGGCCGATTTTTTCGACGATCCGATACAGAGTCGTACGTTGCCGCGGACGCCATTTGGACGCTGTTTGAGTCGCCCAGGTGAGGTAGGCGAGGGTGCCGAGCTTCAACATCGGCACGAGGATACTGGCGATAAAAATAATCGCCGACAGTGGATAGTCGCCGTCGTTCCAGAACATGGCGACGCCGCTCATGATGGTGTCGTCTTCTGAACCGACAATCGACGATGTATGCAGCACGGGGTACAAATTGGCCGGAATGTAGAGGATCGCGGCGGACAGCAACAGCGCCCACGTGCGCGCGACGGAGTCCGGATTGCGCCTGTGGAGCTTCGCGCCGCAACGCGTGCAGCGCTGCGTATCGATCGTGACCGCGCGTTTTTGCACGAGGTTGCAGGCGTGGCAGCCGATCAGCCCCGCGCGCGAGGCCGTGGTGTAGAACGGAGCGGCATCGGCGGCACTGGCGGATTCGTTTGCTTCAGCAGGTTCGGGTGTATCGGTCATGGCTTCAGCGGTGGGGACGCGGCGTTGACTGGAGATGCATCAGCCGGCGCGCTGGACGGCGAAAGCGGCCGCAGCAGGTCAAGCGGGGATTCGGCCTGGAGATCGGTTTGCCGGTCAGCACCCATGCCGGACTGCAGGCCGCCGAACGGGGTGTATCGGAGAGGTCCGCGCTTGGCCAGGCGCCCGGCAATTTCCCAGAGCGCGCGTGGATCGAAGGTCAGGATCACTGCGAACAGCAGCGTCAGCGCGCCGAACGCAAAAAGGGCGGCCTCGGGGATCACGCGTGCGATGCTCACCATTTTCACCAGCGTAACCAGCACGCCGAGCATGAAGACTTCGATCATTCCCCACGGCCGGACGAACTGGATTGCGCGCAGCACCTGGCTGAAACCGGCCGGGACGAACCCGGCGCGCAACGCGACCATCAAGTACAGCATGGCGACGAGCTCGGTGAGCGGAAAGAGGATCGTCGCGCAGAAAACCATCACCGCGATCACTTCCATGTTCTCGCCCCACAACGCGACGATCGCGCCGATCAGCGTGGTCTGCGAGGTGATCCCGTTCGTTTCCAGCTCCACAATGGGAAACGCCTGCGCAATCAGGAAAGTGATCAACGCGGCGAGCGTGATGGCGCAAAGCTTGTCGAGATTCGACGCCACGCTCGGATAAAGCGTGGCGCCGCATCGCGTACATTTCGCTGAAGTGCGCACGGGCAGCGCACGCTTGTGAAAAAGCGTGTCGCATTCGTGGCAGGCAATCAGATCGTCTTCTTCCATGAGTGGAGTACTGGCTCTTGCGGGGGTGTTATTCAGTGTCTTGTCGCGTCCTGGTTCCGGGGCAGCCGCTTAAAAGAGCAAGGGCCGGGCCAGCGCGCATGGTAACAAACAGCGGCTACCCGGCGTCACAACGTGTCGGGGCCGGCGAAACCGTCAGGTCCGTCATGCGCCGAGACGTTCAAAGCGTTTATCCGATGATTTGATTCCCAATCCTCTCACGGATCAACTCGGCAGGATGACATCAGCGTCATCCTCACGCCAGCACAATGCCAGAAAGGGATCGGCAACTATTTCTCTACTGAAAGCTGTTTTTTACTTGTTCGGGTAGGATGGCGGCCTTGAGATCTGCTTCACGGTTTGACGCCCTTTCTTCGGCGATAAACCCAAAATGCTGCAGGTCAATTCCGCACTTCTTTCTGGTGGACACCGTATGGAACGCAGCCCGAATTTCGCCAGCTCCGAAAGCTATAGCCGCACCGCAATCGGCCTTCATTGGCTGATCGCGCTCTTGATCATCTGCGGTTTTTATCTTGGCTGGATCATGACCGACATCCCCGGATTCACGCCAACCAAGCTCAAGTACTTCTCATGGCATAAGTGGATTGGCGTAACCGTGTTCGCGCTCGCGGTGATCCGTGTGCTTTGGCGCAGCACGCACAAGGCGCCGTCCATGCCCCGGCGCATGCCGGGATGGCAAAAAGGCGTCGCGCATCTCACGCATTTCCTGCTTTATGTATTGATGCTGATCATTCCGATTTCGGGTTATCTGTACAGCTCCGCTGCAGGCATTCAGGTGGTTTATCTCGGCGTGTTGCCGCTGCCGACGATCATCGGGCCAGACAACGTACTGAAGGGCACGCTGAAGATGGTCCACATCTATCTGAACTACACACTGCTGGTCCTCGTCGCCATGCACGTGCTCGCAGCGTTGAAGCACCATTTCATTGATCGGGATGGACTGCTCGCCCGCATGATTCCATTCCTGCGGTGATCATCGCTCGTATGTTTTTCGCGACGTATTCCCCGGAATTTCGAGTTTATTGATTCTTGTTTGTTGATAGCCCGTTTCCCAGAGGCGGGTTGCGCTGATTCGCATTTGATTCTCAAATAGCGACTCGTCCCAATATCCGGTTCGCTTCAGGAAATACATGAAACACGTGAAATTCTCCCGTTGGTTGGTTGCCGGCGTTTCCGCCGCCTCGCTGGTCGCAGCAGCTTCTGCGTTCGCCCAGGCCCAGGTCGACACCGCCAAAAGCACCGTGACGGCGACGTCCAGGCAGATGAACGTGCCAGTGGATGGCAAGTTCAAGAAGTTCACCGCAACCCTCGACTTCGACCCTGCCAAGCC
>Ga0153932_1000213_pt1 | contig 22670 bp, 19 predicted proteins | sample TSNJ016MetaG_FD_102273 | JGI IMG/M metagenome (GOLD analysis project Ga0153932, IMG submission 102273) | Attine ant fungus gardens microbial communities from New Jersey, USA - TSNJ016 MetaG | ecosystem: Host-associated > Fungi > Mycelium > Unclassified | place: USA: New Jersey, Wharton State...
CGCGACCTGCTCAAGAACGCGGAGGACCTGCAGACGGCCGCCAAGGAAATGGACGGCGGCATGTCCGGCGCCATCACGCTTGGCTGCCTTGTTTCGCTCGCACCGCCGCTCATGCCCGCGATGATGAGCCGCTTCCTGGCCGACCATGCGGGCATCGCGTTTCGCACGCTCGAAGCGCATCAGGAGGACTTGCTGCGGGGCCTGCACGACGGTTCGCTGGATATAGCGCTCACTTACAACCTCGACCTGACCGATGACATCGCCTTCACGCCGTTGCTCTCTTTGCCGCCTTATGTGATCCTGCCGAAGACCCATCGGCTGGCTCGCGCGCGCAGCGTGGCGTTGGCCGACCTGCGCGACGAGCCGTACGTGATGCTCGACCTGCCGCACAGCCGCGAGTACTTTGCCGGACTCTTCGATGCCGTCGGCGACCGGCCGATTGCCGCGTTCAAGTCGTCCCAGCCCGAAGTGGTACGCGGCATGGTGGCGAACGGGCTGGGCTACAGCATCCTCAACTTCCCGCTCAAATCGAGCCGTACAGTGGATGGCGAAGACTTTGTCATCAAGCAATTCAAGGACGAGGTGAACGCGACCACGCTGGGTATCGCGCAGTCCAGAAGCATGAAGCTCCGGCAGGTCGTCCAGCATTTCGCCGCGTTCTGCGAAGCCGAAATCAAGCGCCAGCACTCATGAACTGAAGACTCCCCTCTAGATAGGAAAAAGCTTGGTTCTACATGCAAAAACAATATTTTGGCTGGTAATTTGACTTGATAGATTGATGTCCATGCAGTGAGCAACCCGCAGTCAAGACTCAAGCGGGTTGCCACATTCACTGAATGGGACAGGGAGGCGCGATGGATTCTGCAACGGCATCCTCGGCGGTAACGTCATCAGCGGCGTCGACGGCATCCGGCGCTGGACTGGATATCGTCCGTCAGTTGCAGGCGAACTGCGAACGCCCGTTCAGCGATGCACGCTCCATGCCGCCCACCGTCTATACCTCGCCCGATTTCCTGGCGCTGGAACAAGAACGCATTTTTCGCCGCGAATGGCTGTGCGTTGGCCGTGCAAGTGCAGTAGCCGAAGCGGGCGACTATCTCACGGCGGATATCGACGGTCAGCCGATCGTCGTGCTGCGCGACGAGCACCTGGAGTTGAAGGCGTTTTCCAACGTGTGCCTGCACAGGATGTCCGTGTTGCTTGAGGGGCGCGGCAACACCCGCCGTATCGTGTGCCCCTATCACGCATGGAACTACACGCTCGATGGCAATCTCCATGGCGCGCCCATGATGGAGCGTCAAAGCGGATTTTGTAAGGAAAGCTACCGATTACCCACGGTGCGATGTGAGGCTTGGCAAGGCTGGATCTACGTCACGCTCGATGCCGGTGCACGGCCGGTCGCCGAGCAACTCGCCGGCCTCACCGATCTGATCGCCGACTATGGTATGACCGATTACAAGGAAACATTCTACGAAGAGCACGTCTGGGATACGAACTGGAAAATCCTGGCCGAAAACTTCATGGAGAGTTACCACCTGCCGATGCTGCATCGAGCAACCGTTGGGCCGCATTCGCGTCTCGACGAGATGGAATGCCCACCCGGCCACGACGCATTTAATTACCACTGGATCACCAAGGAAGCATCGCTACCCATTGGTCAGGCGCATCCGGATAACACGCGTCTTCAAGGGCACTGGCGCAAGACGACCGCGCTGCTCGCGATCTACCCGACTCATCTCGTCACGCTGACTCCGGGCTATTTCTGGTACCTCGTACTGCAGCCGCTGAGCACGGGCCGCGTCCATATCCGCTTCGGCGGGGGACTCGCGCCTGAGTTCATCGCGGATCCGAGGGCCGGGCAATACATGGCGTCGCTGAAAGAGTTGCTGGATGCAGTCAACGAGGAGGACCGCCGAGGGGTGCAGGCCGTGTTCCGTGGTGTGCAGGCGCCGCTGGCGAAGCCCGGTCATCTTAGTCATCTCGAACGGCCGAACTACGACTTCGCGCGGTATCTCGCGCAGCAGCTTGCCTGACACATAAGAAAACGCATACAGCAAAACGCATAAAGCAAGACACGCAACGCCGATCTGAAACCCGGAGCCCACGACACGATGTCAACCCACTCCTTCATCTCCTTTGCGAGTGTGAGCAAGACGTATGACGGCGTTCACTATGTCGTGGAAGGGCTTGATCTCGACGTAGCGAAAGGCGAATTCGTCTCGTTGCTCGGGCCGTCCGGTTCTGGAAAAACCACCACGCTGATGATGCTCGCCGGTTTCGAGTCCGCGACTCAGGGAGAGATCCGCCTGAACGGAAAACGCCTCGACGATAAACCGCCGCATCAGCGCGACATCGGCATGGTGTTCCAGAATTACGCGCTCTTCCCGCACCTGACGATCGAGCAGAACGTCGCGTTCCCGTTGTCGGTAAGAGGCATTGGCAAAGCAGAACAAAAGGCGCGTGTGAAGCGCGCGCTGGAGATGGTCGAATTGCCGCAACTGGCTTCCCGCCGGCCGTCGCAATTGTCAGGCGGACAGCAGCAGCGCGTCGCCCTCGCCCGGGCACTCGTATTCGAGCCCAGCGTGGTGTTGATGGACGAACCACTGGGCGCACTCGACAAACGCCTGCGCGAAACCATGCAGTACGAAATCATGCGGCTGCATCGCGAGCTGGGATTGACGGTTGTGTACGTGACGCATGACCAGGCGGAAGCGTTGACCATGTCGGACCGCGTAGCCGTGTTCTCCGATGGCCGCATCCAGCAGGCAGCGACACCTACCGAACTCTATGAAAACGCGCACAACGCGTTCGTGGCGAATTTTGTTGGTGAGAACAACGGCTTGACGGGGCGAGTGCTCGAACAGGATGCGAGCTGGGCGACGCTGGAACTGCCGGATGGCGCGGTCATTCGCGGCCGTTGCGGACGGGGCTTGCGCAACGGCGAGGAAGCGATGCTCGCGTTGCGCCCCGAGCGCGCGCACATAGCGTCGGCTGACGCCGAACATGACGCCGCGGACACCAATGCGGTGACCGCGCGCGTGGAAGAACTCGTGTATTGCGGCGATCACCACCGCGTCCACTTGAAACTCGGGGAGCTTGGTCATGGCGACAACCTCATCGTCAAAGTCCCGAATACGCAGCACCACGATCTTCCGTCACTCGGCCAAGCAACCGTCGTGGCATGGCGCCACGACGACTGCAAGATCCTCGCAACAGCCGCTACTGTCGCTCGCGGCTCTGCTCCGTCCTTCACCGCAGGAGTCCACTAACATGAAAGCAACACTCGTTCGAACCGGTCTGACGGGCATCGCCGGACTCACCGTCGCAGCGGCCAGCTTGTTCGCCGCCACCGCACATGCAGCCGATACCATCTCCGTCGTGACCTTCGGCGGCGCTTACGAGGCCGCGGCGAAGAAAGCGTTCTTCGAACCGTTCACGGCAGCGACCGGCATCGGCTTCTCGACGGAATCGTACGATGGCGGGCTCGCCAAACTGTCCGCGATGGAACAGGCCAAGAACCCCACATGGGACTTGATCGACCTTGAATCCAACGACGCCATCACCGGTTGCGATGAAGGCTTGTTGCGCAAGATCGACCGCAAGTCGCTTGGCAACACCAGCGCCTTCATCCCCGGTTCGATCATGGATTGCGCGGTCGCCGCCATGGTCTGGTCGACGGTATACGCCTACGACACGACAAAGCTCAAGAGCCCGCCGACGACCATCAACGACTTCTTCGATTTGAAGAAATACCCTGGGAAACGAGGCTTGCGCAAGTCGCCGAAAGTGACGCTCGAATGGGCGCTGCTCGCCGACGGCGTGAAAGCAACCGATGTGTACAAGGTGCTCGGCACACCTGCCGGTGTCGACCGCGCGTTCAAGAAACTCGACACGATCAAGCCAAGCATCGTCTGGTGGGAAGCGGGCGCGCAACCGCCGCAATTGCTCTCCGACGGCGCGGTGATCATGACGCAGGTCTACAACGGGCGTATTGACGACGCAGTGCACAAGGACCACAAGCCGTTCGTATCGGTGTGGGATGGCCAGGTCTATGACTTCGAATGGTGGGGCATTCCGATGGGTGCGAAGAACGGCGATGCCGCAGCCAAGTTCATTGCTTCCGCCTCCACCGCGCAAAGCTACGCAGACCTGACGAAGTACATTGCTTACGCGCCGCCGCGCAAGGATGCCATTCCGTTGATTGCGAAGGACCGCCTCAACGACTTGCCGACGGCTCCGGCCAACTTCAAGCATGCGCTGCAGATCAACGCGAGCTTCTGGGCGGATAACGCCGACCAGATCAACAAGCGCTTCCAGGTCTGGCTGACACAGTAAGGCGACTCGTGACCGTGACAGTGACCAGCAATCTACAGGAGCCGGCTGACGCATCCGCCAGCTCAGGGGCCGACGGACGGACGGCGTATGCGAGGACCCGTCGCCGGGCGTCGGCCCAGGCGCTCCTGCTTGCGCTGCCGCTGCTGTTGTTCCTGCTCGCTACCTTCATTGCGCCCATCGCAATCCTGTTGTCGCGCAGTGTCGAGAATCGCGAGGTGCCGGTGAACCTGCCGGCGTTATCGCAGGCGCTCAAGGCGTGGAACGGCGAAGGTCTGCCCGACGAACACACCTTCGTGATCCTCGCGGCCGATATGCGCCGTGCGTCCGCGGAAGGGCAATTGGGAACCGTTGCGCGGCGGCTGAATTTCTATTTGCCGGAGTTTCGCAGCTTGCTGATGCGCACCGCGCGCCAGTTGCCGGAGACCGCGCCGCCCGCGTGGAAACCGGCGCTGATCGAACTCGACCCGCGCTGGGGCACGCATGAGATCTGGCGCATCCTGAAGCGCTCCGCTGTGTCGCCTACGCCCGACTATCTGTTAGGCGCAGTGGACGCCACTGTCACGCCTGACGGTTCCATCGCCGCCCTGCCCGCCGATAGCTCGGTGTTCGTCAACGCGTTCGCGCGCACGGTATGGATCAGTGCGTCGGTCACGCTGCTGTGCCTCGTCATGGGTTATCCGGTCGCGTATCTTCTCGCCACCCTGCCGGCAGCCAAGAGCAATCGACTGATGCTGCTGGTGATCGTGCCGTTCTGGACGTCGTTGCTCGTGCGCACGACCGCGTGGTACGTGCTCTTGCAACCGGGCGGCGTCATCAATAGCTTGCTCATGGGGTTGGGTCTCGTCAGCCATCCCTTACCGCTGTTGTTTAATCGAACCGGCGTGCTGATCGGCATGACGCATATCCTCCTGCCCTACATGATCCTCGCGATCTATTCGGTCATGAAGGGCGTGTCGCCGGTCTATATGCGCGCGGCGCAATCGCTTGGCGCGCATCCCGTCACGGCGTTCATTCGCATCTATGTGCCGCAGACTTTGCCGGGTGTCGGCGCGGGTTGTTTCCTCGTGTTCGTGCTTGCGCTGGGTTACTACATCACGCCTGCGTTGCTGGGCGGAGCCGGTGACGAAATGATCAGTCAGTTGATTGCAACGCAGACGAACGAACAGCTCAACTGGGGACTGGCCGGCGCCTTGTCGGCGTATCTCGTGATCTTCACGGCCGTGTTCTATTTCGTGTTCAACCGGCTTGTCGGCATTGACCGGCTGCGCTTCGGCTAAGGGGAAGGACTCATGCAAAGCCAGCGCCATCTCGTTCTCTCCGAACGCATTGCGTCGAAGTGGTTGCGCGTGCATTCCGCGCTCATCCTGTTCTTCCTGATCGCGCCCATCCTGGCAATCGTGCCGTTGTCGTTCAACACCGGTTCGTACTTTTCGTATCCGATGCAGGGCTTCTCGCTGCACTGGTATGCAAAAGCGCTCGGCAGCAGCGACTGGCAACGTGCGTTCGTGAATAGTATTGGCATTGGCGCGGCATCCACGGTGCTTGCCACTTGCCTCGGCACACTCGCGGCGCTGGGCCTGAGCCGAGCGAATTTTCCGTTTCGCGCGATCATCATGCCGCTGCTCATCTCGCCGATGATCATCCCTATCGTGGTCGTGGCCGCCGGGTTCTATCTGGTCTTCGCGCCGCTCGGACTGGTCAATTCCTACGTGGGTGTCGTGCTCGCCCATGCGGCGCTCGGCACGCCGTTCGTGGTGATCACCGTGACGGCCTCCCTCCTCTCGTTCGACCAAAGCCTGATTCGCGCGGCGTCGGGGTTGGGCGCCACGCCGTGGATCGCATTCCGTCGCGTCACGTTGCCGTTGATCGCGCCGGCGGTGGCAACCGGCAGCGTGTTTGCGTTCGCCACCTCGTTCGATGAAGTCATCGTGATTCTTTTTATCGGCGGCCCGGATCAGCGGACCGTACCGCGGCAGATGTGGAGCGGCATTCGCGATTCCATCGATCCATCCATTCTGGCCGTGGCCACCATGCTGATCCTGTTCGCCGTGGCGCTGTTCACCAGCATCAACTGGCTTCGCGGACGCAGTGCGGCAGCGGCGTTACCGGCAAGCTAAAGACTTCAGGAGAGCCGAAGATTGTTTTTATCGGTTCGCTTTTATTGCTAGTGGCGATCGCGTTGGCAGGAGACTGTCGTTTGATTGCACGTTTAAAGGAGAGCAGCGTGCTGGCAGAAGAACGGGAAGCGTTTGAGCTGGACGGCGCCGCCGTCTTGCGCGGAGTGTTTAAAGACTGGGTCGAGCCCTTGCGTGAAGGCGTGGAATATAACGCGACTCATCCAGGTCCTTCGTTCAGGAACTACACACCCGAGAAAACGACCGGACGGTTCTTCGGCGACTACTGCAATTGGCAGCGCATTGAACCGTTCAGGGATTTTGTCGAGCATAGTCCGGCTGCGTCGGTGGCTCAGGCCCTGATGGGCTCGCAGCGTGCTCGCATCTTTCACGAGCATGTGCTGGTGAAGGAAGCCGGCGCCGCGAAGCTCACGCCATGGCATCACGATGAGCCCTACTACTGCGTCAGCGCAGAGCAAGCTGTCAGCTTGTGGATTCCCCTCGATCACGTGCCCCGCGAGACATGCGTCGAATTCGTGGCCGGCTCGCACAAGTGGGGAAAGCTGTTCCGCCCGCGCAAGTTCAGCGGCGTGGCGTACGACCACAAGTCGGATCGGCTGGAAGAGTTGCCGGATATCGATGCAAACAGGGACGCGTATCGGATCCTCGGCTGGGATCTGGAGCCGGGAGATGCGATCGCGTTTAACTTTCATACGGTGCATGGGGCGCCGGGGAACGTAGACGGTCAGCAATCGCGCCGAGTGGTTTCGTTCCGATGGCTCGGCGACGGCGCGCACTACGTGGACCGGGGCGGCGAGACGTCGCCGCCCTATCCTGAGCTGGCAGGCCGGCTTGCTTCCGGCGATCCGCTGCCTGAAATGGAGTTTCCGTTTATTGTCTAAATGACGGTCTTGGGTCTGTTGTCCGCAATATCTCTTTAGCAATAGAGGCTTTACGAACGGCTTCCACCGGCGACCTGGATTACGAAATTCCAGGCTCAAACTGCGGCAGATATCCGTTTGAAAGCCTCAGTAGAAGCCCGTTGTTGTCTGACATCATTTAACATTAAAGCAGTGTTCGCCCACCCCAAACCCACGTCACACCACTCTCCGTCTGCACAAAAGCCCTAAAAATCTAAGAAAGCAAAAGCTTGCAGAAAATATTACTAGTGTAAACGCCGATACTCCGCGTATTGCGCGAGATAAGTCATCTGACATACGATGCGTTCACATTACTAACATAACTTACCGCGGCGATTGTTGCGCGTTGTCATCGCGACCCGAGTCGGTCGAATGAAGAACATCGAACGCGCACGCAGCGGTGTCAGCCAACCGAGCGGCCGACGAAAAAAGAACGCAAAGAAACGGAGACGAACCGACATGGCAATCAAGTTAAAAGGGCTGCGCTGGTGGATGATCGCCCTGCTGACCCTTGGCACCGTCATGAACTATCTGGCGCGCAGCTCGCTCAGCGTTGCCGCCCCCACGGTCATGCAGGACCTGCATATCAGCACGGCGCAGTACGGCTGGATCACCGGCGCCTTCTTCGTGATGTACCCGCTCGGCGGCCCGGTAACGGGCTACCTGATGGACCGCATCGGCTTGCGTTTCGGCTTCCTGATCTGCGGCGTCGCGTGGTCAGTCGTGTGTATCGCGCACGGCTTTGCAAACGGCTGGGTCGGCCTCTTCGTGCTGCGCGGTTTGCTCGGACTGGCCGAAGCTTCGTTCATCCCTGCCGGCATGCGCATGGCCGCGTTCTGGTTCCCGGCGCGGGAACGCGGGCTGGCTGCGGGTATCTTCAACATTGGCACATCGATAGGCGCCATTGCCGCGCCGCCGCTCATCGCCTGGTCGATCCTCAAGTACAACTGGGAAATGGCCTTCGTGATTGCCGGCTGTCTCGGCCTCGTATGGGCGGTGCTGTGGATCGTCTTCTACCGGCATCCGAGCGAACACAAGGCACTCACCGCGACGGAAGCGGCTTATATCGTCGAAGGTGAACACGCTGAACTCTCCGATAACGGCGCCAAACCCAACCTGCGCGCGATCTTCAAGCAACGCAACTTCTGGGGCATCGCCCTGCCGCGCTTTTTCGCCGACCCGGTGTGGACCACGCTCGTGTTCTGGATGCCGCTCTATTTGCATCAGGCACGCGGCTTCGACCTCAAGGCGATTGCCATGACGGCATGGCTGCCGTTCGTCGCGGCGGACGTGGGCTGCCTGATGGGCGGATCGATTTCGCTGTTCCTCAACAAGCGCTTCAACATTGCCGTGATCAACGGCAAGCGCATCGTCTTCACGATCGGCGCAGTGATCATGACGGCCATGGCCGGCGTGGGTTATGTGAAAGACCCGGGCATGGCGATCTTCCTGCTGTGCCTTGGCGGCTTTGCGCACCAGACGCTTTCCGTCGCCGTCATTTCGATGTCCGCCGACTTGTTCCCGCGCCGCGAAGTGGCAACCGTGACGGGCTTTGCGGGATTGTCGGCGGGGCTCGGCAACCTGATTTTTACGCTCGTGATCGGCGGGCTGGTTGCGACCATCGGCTATGCACCGTTCTTCGTTGCGCTCGGCTTCGGCGACCTGATCGGCGTGGTCCTGCTCTGGACGCTGGTGCGCCCTGCGCTGGTCAACAGACGCGCCGACGCCAACCTGCCCAGTCCTGCCGGTGCCTAGCGCGCGGTCGCGGTACGTTGCCGGGCGTGGACCAAAACGTGCCTCGCACCCGCTGTCCTCCACCACTGCGCGACGCCGGTTTTGAACGCCGCGCGTGCGCCACATTCGCGCCGTATTCGTGCGACACCGCTCGCAGCAACGAGCGGGCTGTACTGGCTGCTGAGACCCTCGCCATGAACAACATGCAACCTGAAACACTGGCGTTCGAACGCCTCGAGGCCGCGGACCAGGCACCTTGCGAAGTGGGCGAAAGCCCGGTCTGGCGAGAACAGGAACAAGCGTTGTATTGGGTCGATATCCCTGCTCGAACGATCGCTCGCCTGATCGTGGGCGAAGCGAGGCGCACCGAGTGGCGCCTGCCTGAAAAGGTGGCCTGCATCACCTTCGACCGTCACGGCACCGTGCTCGCCGGATGCGAAACGGGACTCTTCGCCATTACGCTTTCTGACGCGCGCGATGCAAGTGGCCGCAAGCTAGCCGCGCCCGTTTTTCCGCAGCCGGGCATGCGCTTTAACGACGGCCGCTGCGATCGTCAAGGCCGCTTCTGGGCCGGCACGATGGCGCAGGACATGGCTGCCGCCAACCCGTCGGGGTCGCTGTATCGATACGACGCTGAGGGCACACTTTCCGCACCTGTCGTCGACGGGCTGATCGTGCAGAACGGACTTGCGTGGTCGCCGCAAGGCACGACGATGTATCTCTCCGATTCGCATCCGGCGCGCAGGCTTGTCTGGGCTTTCGACTACGACATCGATACCGGCGAACCCCATAACCGCTGCGTCTTTGCCGACCTGAATCAGTTTGCGGGGCGCCCGGACGGCGCGGCGGTGGACGCCGACGGCTGCTACTGGACCTGCGCCAACGACGCGGGTCTGCTGCTGCGTTTTGCACCTGACGGCCGCCTGGACCGAAGCATCGCGTTGCCCGTCTCGAAGCCATCGATGTGCACGTTTGGCGGCCGCGAACTGGATACGCTCTTCATCACATCGATTCGTCCGTCAAGCGGCGCGAACGAACACGACGGTCATGTGCTTACGGTGCGTCCGGGTGTAAGCGGCGTGGCGGAATCCAGCTACGCAGGAGTTCTATAAGGATTACAGATGATTTTTCGGGCGGTTCGGGAGACATCGCCTGAAGGTTTTTGACGTTAAGAGATTTCGTTAAATGAGCAAGCAGGAAAACCCGCGACGTTGCTGGGCACGTCGCAATCAGTGATACAACAAGAGGAGATAAATCATGCAGTCACTTGATGTCAAGAAAGCGGTCAAAAAAACTGTACTACTTAGCCTCGCCACTCTCGCCTCGCCGGTCTTCGCTCAAAACAGCGTGACGTTGTACGGGATTATCGACGACTCCATTTCGTACCAGAGCAGCCAGACGTCGCTGGGTTCAAACAAGGGCGGACGCTCGAACATCAAGATGCTCTCCGGAGTCTGGGCGGGCAGCCGCTTCGGCCTCAAGGGGTCGGAGGACCTGGGTGGCGGAACCAAGACCATCTTCCAGTTGGAGTCGGGTTTTAACGCGGCGTCGGGTGGTCAGCAATACACGAACGCAATGTTCGGCCGGCAGGCATGGGTAGGCTTGACTAACCCGATCTACGGTACGCTTACCGCGGGCCGCCAATACACGTCCTACTACAATCTGCTTTCGCCCTATAGCCCGACGACCTGGCTTACGGGCGCCTTCGGCGCGCATCCGGGCGACCTCGACGAAATGGACACCATTTATCGCGCGAATAATTCGCTCGTGTACACGTCACCGAAGTTCTTCGGCTTCACGGCCAGCGGTTCGTATTCGTTTGCCGGCGTTCCGGGCAGCGTGAACCAGGGCTCGACATGGAGCGGCGCGCTTCAATACATCAATGGTCCATTCGGGCTCGCAGCGGGCATTACGCGGATCAACAACTCGACCCCGGGCGGCGGCGCGTTTGGCGCAGATTCCACCACCAACTCTGCGGGCCAGTCCGGCGTATCGGCGATCACGAACGGTTATCAGACCGCTCAGGCACAGCAGCGCATTGCTGTCGCGGGCGGTTATACGTTCACGCAGACGCTGGATGTCTCGTTCACTTACTCGAACGTGCAATACATCCCGGGTATCAACTCGAACTTCAGGACCACGGAAATCTTCAATACGGGTGGCGCAGTGCTGCACTGGAAAGCACTGCCGCTGGTCGATCTCGCCGCCGGCTACAGCTACACGCGTGCGACGAAAGCCAACGGCATTACGAGTTCAGCGCAATACCAGCAATTCAACCTGTCCGAGTACTATTCGCTCTCTAAGCGCACCGGCCTTTATGCATTGCAGGCCTATCAGCGCGCGAACGGCAAAACGCTCGGCACGAGCGCGGGCAGCATCATCAATGCGACCGCATCGGTTGGCGACGGGTTCCAGTCTGCACCGTCGTCGTCCCCCAGCCAGTTTGCTGCGGGCGTAGGTATCATCCATCGCTTCTGATCGGTTGAAGTGACGCGGCGGGCTGCTCAGGCAGTGCGCCGCGTCTCCGTGGCGTATGACTTTGTTAAGCGTTCATCGACATGCTTAGGGCAACATCGACTCAACCGCCATTCGTCCGGCGACAGGCTAGCGCCACTTGTTGCGCAGCGTAGTCGTTCTCTATTCCTTGCAGGTTCTGAACCAGGCAGACGCGATAATTCTTTTCGTTGTTATTCAGGAAAGCGCTTTCCTTATAGAGCTTCCGGCACGACGATGTAATCAGATCGGTCGCTTGCCTGCTCCTTACTCCCTTGAGGGATTGCAGCACGCACTGGTTGTACGACGCGTCTCCGTCAAAGGCCATCGCGAGCCCCGGAGCTGCGATGGTGAACGCAATCAATGAGCAAATGCCACGCTTCATTTTTGTTCTCCAAGTCAAATTCCGTACGACAGGATGCGCCATTCGGGATCGCTAAAGCGCTAGCGTTCACGCAAGACCAAGCCGCCGCTTCATTCCTTGCATGTTACCTTCGGTCGCACGGAGCCTGTCATCAAGCCAATCCGTCGTCATGCTGCGGCGCAAGACAAACGTCGATCCGTATTATTTCCCGGGGAGCTGATTTGCCTCTTGCAGACAAGGCCGCGCTAGAAATATCCCAGCTCACCCGCTTCCCTCCTAGGCTTGCCAAGCATTTTTGTCATAGCGCCGAATTGTTCCGCCCTCTGATACGCTTGCAACCCGCCTAAGTCATACAAGCGCAATATCATATTTATTCGGGCACCGGACACATTTACCGGGATAATCAAGCTCAGAAAAAAGCCAGTCGCGCCGATAACCAAGTACCTACCTATATTGCGCATGCTATGGCGTTTAGTGAACCGAGGTTGCCGTTTTTTAAATGGCTAGTAGGATCCGCTCAGGACCTGAGCGCAGAAAATCGACAGATATTGCTGTCGAACCTGTTCACCCGGACGGCGTCGATTGCGATGGCGTCAGTTTGCGAGATCAGCGTTTGCATCACCGCCTATTATCTTCATCCAAGCGTCCTCTACGCGGCATGGACGCTTGCAGTAATCGCGCTCCTGATCGTGCGCCTGTCCTTGATTGCCATCTGCTGCAGGCGCAGCGCACGTAACGAACCTACGCCAACATCGGCGTTCTTGCTTGCCAGTATCCTGTGGAGCGTGCTTCTCGGATTCGGCGCCCTCTTGTGCAATATCAGTGGAGACCAGACGCTTTTCCTGCTTGGCAACGTTTGCGCGGTTGGCGTGGTGGGCGGATTGGCCGGCCGTAACGCAGGCATACCCCGGCTTGTCCTGATCCAGATTTCTATCATCTTCACGCTGCTCGGCATCGGCGCCGCCATGTCCCCCGGCTCTGGGAAAATAGTCTTGCTATTCCAGGCACCGTTTTGCGCGGCTGGGTTTTTTACCGTTGCTGTCCGCAGCAACAAGGACACCGTTGCGCTGCTGCTCGCGCGGGAAACCAGTAATCGCCTTGCACGCCACGACAGTCTCACGGGCCTGCCAAACCGCGCCCGCATCAGCGAACTCCTGCTGAACCGTACCGATGCCGAACCCGCGGTCAGGCCCGGATCGTTCGCGGTGCTCCTGATCGATCTTGACGGTTTCAAGGCCATCAACGACAGCCTCGGGCACGCGGCCGGCGACCTCGTGCTTCAGGAATCCGCCAAGCGTTTGCGGGCGGTCTTGCGTCAGGGCGATGTAGTCGGCCGTCTCGCAGGCGATGAATTCGTCGCCATTTCCAGCGACTCTTCCATGAGCGAAGAGGTCCGGCTGCTGGCGGACCAGATTGTGAAAACCCTTGCGCGCCCGTTCGTACTGAACGAGGCGCTGGTGCGCATTGGCGCGAGTGTCGGGATTTCGCAGTATCCCGAGCACGGAGAAACGGGACCGCAACTCCTGATCTGCGCCGACCGTGCGTTGTATGCGGTTAAGCGTAGCGGCAAGAGCGCCTTTGCCGTATTCGATGCCAAGGCCCACGCCTCCGACGACAGCCTGAGCCTCCTGCGAAGCGACCTGGAAGGGGCGCTTCAATCATTTGGCAGCGGCTTGAGGATGGAATATCAACCCATCGTCAACCTGGCTAGCGGTGTAGTCACCGGACGCGAAGCGCTGGTTCGCTGGACCCATCCCACGAGGGGCGAATTGCCGCCCACGACCTTCGTTCCCATTGCAGAGCGGACGGGCCTGATCCTGCCGCTGGGGGAATGGGTGCTCCGGCGTTCATGCGCGCAAGCGGCCTGCTGGCGCGAACCGGTTATCGTGGCGGTGAACGTATCGCCTGTGCAACTGCGTGAGGATTCGTTCGCGGACCTGGTTGCAACGGTCCTGCAGGAATCGGGGTTATCGCCTTCGCGGCTGAATATTGAGGTCACGGAAACCGTACTCTTGAGCGACGATGTCCCGACACGGCGCAACGTGCAAAAACTTCGCGCGATGGGTATCGGGCTCGCGCTCGACGACTTCGGAACGGGCTTTTCGACGCTATCGAATCTATGCCGTTTTTCATTCGACACGCTGAAGATCGACAGTTCGTTTGTGCGTGAATCCGTGCATCGCCGAGAGTCGGCCGCAGTGATTCGCGGCATCGTCGCGCTGGCTCATGAGCTGGGCATTCCCACGACGGCCGAAGGTATCGAGACGCACGAGCAACTGAGCTTTGTCCGTGCCTCTGGATGTACCAGCGCACAAGGCTATTTCCTCGGCCGTTCCGAACGAGCGGAAAGCATCTCGCAAATTTGACGGGTTGGCGGGTACGCCGGACATCCGTTCTCAAACCAGATCCGCACGTGAAACGGTGAGCTTAGCGGCGTGAAGGGAATAAGCATGACGGCGTCCACGCGGGGCGCCGTCATGCTTCATGCTTTCAACGAACGTGCTTAGGCATACTGTGCTTCGTTAAGGTCAGCGATGAGAGTCGGACCGGCTGGGTGCCAGTCCAGCTTGTTCTGGGTCTGGGCACTGGAAGCCGGCATATCCAGACTGACGAACATTCCCATCCATCCAAAATGCGATGCTGCTTCATCCGGGGTAATCGACACTGCGGGCAAGTTCAGGCTCCGGCCAAGTGCCTCGGCAATTTCGCGGCTACTGATTCCCTCTTCGCCGACCGCGTGATAGCGCGCGCCCCGTTCGGCCTTCTCAATAGCGAGGCGGTACAGAAGCGCCACGTCGGAAAGATGGCCAGCGGGCCAGCGGTTGCGACCCTCGCCCACGTACGCGGAAACGCCTTTCTCGCGAGCGACGGCCACGAGCGGCGTGATAAGACCTTGCTTCAATGGGTTGTGAACTTGGGGGAGTCGCATCACCGACACGTTGACACCCGCTTCGAGGAGCACCTTGCCGGCCAATTCGGATGCGACACGCGGATTCGGATGATCGAAATTGCAGACATCCTCGGTCGCCAACTGGCCCGGTTCAGGGCTGCCCATGCCCGTCCCGGAGGTGATGATCAGAGGCCGGTCAGAACCCGCGAGCGCAGCGCCGAGCGCCCCGATTGCCCGCTTGTCCTTCTGGCAATTCTCCACGAATTTCGAAAAATCGTGATCGAATGCCGTGTGGATGACACCGTCTGCTTTCGCAGCGCCGCTGCGCAGGCTCTCCGGATCCTCCAGGGTTCCGTGATGCACTTCCGCCCCTGCGTTGATCAGCGCCTGAGCGCCCGCTTCCGAGCGCGTCATGCCGATCACCTGATGACCGGCCTTGATAAGTTCGGGAACAATGGCCGCGCCAATGAAACCTGTCGCACCGGTAAGAAAAATACGCATGTTGAAATCTCCTGGGTTGTCGCCGCCACTATCCGGGCAATTCTGGTTCCATTGAAGTAGTGACATCATCCTATTAAAGGGATTAACAGGATCCCGGTGTCCTGCCGCGTGGTCGGATGCACCTTCTTGAGACCACCCTCGAAGCGTGATGCCTCCAGGGCATCACGCTCGCCATCAATCGGCATTGGCATAAATCACACCGATTTCCGATAGTACGGGCATCGCTGCGTCGTTTGCATTCGCCGCAGGCACTCAGCCCATACTCAGGAGACGAACCATGGCCACCGACCGATCCCGCATTTCGACGGATATCGATTTCGAACAAGAAGGCTTCCGGACCGGCACATTGCGCGTGCCGCATTCCGTCGACCGCTCGGCTTACGGGCACATTCCGATCCCGATCGCCGTCCTTAAACGCGGCGACGGCCCGACGGCGCTTCTCACCGGCGGCAATCACGGCGACGAATACGAAGGTCCGATTGCCCTGATGAAATTGCTGCAACGCATGCCGTCGATGCAAATCAGCGGTCGCCTGATCGTCGTGCCGGGTCTTAACTTTCCCGCGTTTCTCGCGGGGCGGCGAACCTCACCTATTGATGGCGCGAACATGAACCGCATTTTCCCGGGCCGTCGCGATGGCTCCATCACGGAGATGATCGCGCATTATGTGGACACCGAACTATTCCCCCGCGCCGATTTCGTCTTCGATATCCACGCGGGCGGTGCGTCGTTCGATCATCTGCCGACGCTGCTGGTGGCGCCACCCGTCGACGTTGAGCAACGGCGTGAATATAAGCGGATCGTCGATGCGTTCGCCGCGCCCAACGCGATGGTCATGGACCTGCTAGGCGAGGATCGTACCTATGGCGCCGCGATCGAAAGTCAAGGGAAGCTGTTTCTGTGCGGCGAATTCGGCGGCTATGCAACCTGCAATCCGCAAGGCCTGGCGATCGTGGAGGAAGGTCTGCAGCGGGTACTTGCGGCACTCGGCATCTGCGCCAGCGAACCGCTGCCGGCACCGCGTTACGACACACGATGGCTGCACGTTGACGGCGAGCGGCATTACGTCTTCGCGGCCACACGCGGGATCTTCGAGCCGGTATTCAAACTCGGCGACCGCGTGAGCGCCGGCGATCTGGCCGGACGCATCTTCGATGCGCATGCGCCGTGGGCCAAGCCCGTCGAATTGACGTTTCGCACCGAAGGCGTGGTCGTCATCGTGCGTTCATTTGCAAGCGTCGAGCCGGGCGATTGTGTTGCGCTCGTGGCAGCCGACACAGGCAAGCAATGAACCCGGAGATGCCCATGTCCGCCATCCCCCTGACCGAAGGCATCGACGCGCGCGATGCGCTGTACAGAAAGATCGCGTGGCGCTTGCTGCCGTTCCTGACGCTCTGCTACATGCTCGCGTATCTCGACCGCATCAACATCGGCTTCGCGAAGCTGCAGATGCAAAGCCAGCTCTCGTTCTCCGACGCAGCCTACGGGATCGCGGCGGGCATCTTTTTTATCGGCTACGTACTGTTCGAGATTCCCAGCAACCTGCTGTTGCCGAGGATTGGTGCGCGAAAAACACTATCGCGCATCATGGTGCTGTGGGGCATCACGTCCGCATCCATGCTGTTCGTCCGCGACATCCACACGTTCTATGCGCTGCGTTTCCTGCTGGGTGTGTTCGAAGCAGGCTTCGCACCGGGAATGGTGCTCTACCTGACGTACTGGTACGCGCCATCGCGCACCGCTCGCGCGATGGCCGTCGTGATGTGGGCTGGACCGATAGGCGGCGTTATCGGCGGACCGTTGTCAAGCTGGGCAATGACCACGCTGGCGGGCACGCATGGACTCGAAGGATGGCAGTGGATGTTTATCATCGAAGGCCTGCCGTGCTGCGTGCTGGGCGTGGTTGCATTCTTCTTCCTCGATGATCGTCCGCAACACGCAAGCTGGCTCTCCGATGAAGAAAAGGCCCTGCTTGGCCGCGATCTCGATGCACAACACCTGAACCGCGCGGCGAGCGAAGCGCGGCATCAATCATTGAGAACCGTTGTCTCCGACCCGCGCGTACTGACGCTCGCCTTCAGCAATTTTTGCGTCATCGCAGGAATTTATACGGTGAGTTTCTGGCTGCCTGCGATCCTCAAGACCGCCGGCGTTGCCGGCACCATGGCGATAGGTCTGTGGTCGTCCTTACCTTATGTTGCAGCCATTGTCGCGATGGGTTGGCTGTGCCGCAGCTCGGACCGTCGTAACGAACGCCGCCGCCATAGTGCGCTCGCCAGCATCGTGGGGGCTATCGCGCTTGCCATCGCCGGGTTGTACCCGGGCAAGCTCGGCATCGCACTGCCGGCCATTGCGCTGTCCACCGCCATGCTCTGGGCGTCATACACTGTCCTGTGGGCGCTGCCTGCGGGGTATCTGGGCACCGCGGGGGCTGCGGGCGGGATTGCCTTCATCAACATTTGCGGCGCGCTTGGCGGCTTCGCGAGTCCAATCATCATCGGGGTCGTGAAGACGCTCACCGGCGATATGCAGGCCGGCATGTTGACGATCGTCGCCATCGCGCTCGCCGGCGCGGTCGCGATGCTCCTTAATCCTATCGAGTCACGAACGGAGACCCCTCATGGATGAACCATCGACGACTTATCGCGTTGGCGACGCGTTGATCACGCGCGTGATTGAACAGCAGTTTCAGTTCAAGACGGACAAGCTGTTCGCCGATTTCGATCCCGCCGTGATTCAGGAACATCACGCTTGGCTCGCTGACGGACAAGTCGATGCAGCCGCCGAACACTTCGTTCTGAGCGTCAACACGTGGGTATTGCGAATAGGCGGCAAGGTCATTCTGGTGGACACCGCTAGCGGCAATCATAAGGACCGTCCATTCAGCGCCCTTTTCCACCAGTTGAATACGCCCTATATCGAGCGGCTTGCGCGCTCCGGAGTGAAGCCCGAAGAAATCGATTTCGTGCTGCTTACGCATCTGCATGTGGACCACGTAGGCTGGAATACTCGGCTCGATAACGGCCGTTGGGTGCCCACTTTTCCCAACGCGCGTTACGTTTTCCCACGCGCCGAGCGGGAGTTCTTCGACACGCCGGCTGGCGAGAGCCGGCGTATGGTTTTCGACGACAGCGTGCTGCCGGTGATCGACGCGGGCCTCGCGGAAGAAGTCGGTCCGGAGGGCGGCGAATATCTGCCGGGCATCCGCTTTCATCCGACACCCGGTCACAGCGCCGGACACATGTCGATAGAAATTGAGTCCGCGGGTGCGCACGCGCTTTTTAGCGGCGACGTATGGCATCACCCGATCCAGGTCTATCGCCCGGCGTGGAGTTCGGTGTTTTGTGCCGACAAGGATCGCGCAACTATCTCGCGTCGATGGGTGCTCGACCGCGCGGTCGAAACGGACGCGACGGTGTTCACGCCGCACTTTGCCGGGACATCGGCGGGTGTTGTGGATGTTTCAGCGCAGAGCAAGGGCGGCTTTGTGTGGCGCTTCGTGTGACGAACTACTGCTGCTGTTTAACGGCCAAGTTATGACGCTCGTCGCTCAAATCGGGCTGCAGCATCGTGCCGAGAACGCGAAGCAATCGCTGCAATGCTGCATTTGGATTGGTCTCCAGATACGCGAACGCCAGCGGCATCTGCACCGATAGATCGGTGAAGCGCACGAACTGCGCACGCGCCGGCGGCCGCCCGAGATTCGCAGCATTGACGATAGCGGCGCCCATGCCCGCGGAGACAAGCGACAGAATTGCCGCCTCGGTCGGCACTTCCTGCACCACGTCTAATGTCAATCCTGCTTCGCTGCAGGCGCTGACCAGCATGTCGTAATACGCCGGGTACGTTGCCCGCGGAAAACAGACCACTGGTCGGCCATTCAGGTCACGCGCGGAGATGGGCTGGCCCTCCTGAAAATTCCAGCTTCGCGGTACGGCGGCCACCACATCGTCGATAGCCAGAGGCAACACATGCAGCGCGCGCGGAAGCTCGCCGTAGGTGTAGATGAACCCGCCATCGAGCGTCCCGGCCAGGATCTCGGCAACCTGCTCCGGCGTGTTCATGGGCGCCAGATGGATGCTCACCTCGGGCGCTTCGCGCTGAAAATTGTTGAATGCATCGGGGACCAAGCCATCCCAACTTGCATTCTCGACTACCCCAAGCCGCAACGTTCCCTGAAGCCCTGATGCAACCAGTCGCACGGCGCGCGTCGCCGACTCGAGAATGCCGAGCGACTTGCGAACTTCGCGCAGGAATAGTTCGCCGGCGACAGTCAGCTTGACACCCTGCGGCGTGCGATCGAAAAGCCGGGCGCCCAGCATCTGTTCAAGATCCTGTATCTGGCGGGTAATCGCCGGCTGCGTGACATTGATGCGCTCGGCGGCCAGCCGGAAGCTCTGATTGTCGGCGACCGCCGCGAAATACCTCAGGTGTCGTAGTTCCACGTTTCTTCCCTTATCTGTCGCGCCCGTCCGTGCAAATGGCCGGATTAAGCTCGTCACATGATGATCGCATCCTAATCTCGCAGTTCCGCAGTCCGTTAGGTCGCGGTCAATGCGAACGCGTCGGCGAGGAAATACGGGCATCAAAATTCTTGCCGCCTCTTGCTCGTTCATGATAATTTATGCTCGTTTATGAGCGATATACGATGAATGAGCAATCCAAATAGAGACCAACAACATGCAAAGAACCCGGCGTGATGCCGTAGACGGGTTGCTTCCCGACGAACGCGCAAAGCTGATACTCGACCGTCTACGGTCGCATGGCCGCGTGCTGGCGGCCGGACTCGCGCTCGAATTCAACACCTCCGAGCACACGATTCGCCGCCATCTGCGTGATCTGGCCGACGCCGGTCATTGCAAGCGCGTGTATGGCGGCGCATTGCTGATCTCGCCCGCTGCGCCGGCCGGGTCCACTCGTCTGCGCGAAGCGGCTGATCGAAAGGCGCAGCTGGCCGTTGCGGCGGCGTCCATTGTGCGGCCGGGGCAGCTCATCCTGCTCGATGCCGGGTCGACCAACGTCGCTATTGCGGCGGCGCTTCCGGATAACGCGGGCTTGACTGTGGTGACCAATTTCCCCGATGCCTGCTCGCGTTTGCTCGATCGTCCTGGCTTCGATGTCATTCTGATTGGCGGCCGAATGAGCGCGCGCGGAGCGGGTTCTCTCGGGTCCACTGCCCTTCTGCAGGTCCAGCAAATCAAGGCCGACCTCTGTTTTCTCGGTGCGTGTGCGATGGACCCCGACGAGGGCGTGGCTGCGTTCGAGGCGGAGGAAGCCGAGCTTAAACGCGCGATGGTCAAATCGAGCGGTCAGATCGCCATTGCTATGACGTCGGAGAAACTGATGACCGCAGCGCCTTTTTTTGTGGTGGCAAGCTCCGGCGTCGAGCATCTGATCGTGGAGGCGGACATCTCCGCGCAGCGGCTAAGCGAGTTCGAAAAGATCTGCGGCAATGTGATCGTGGCTCATTCAGGAGCTCAATCATGAGACCCGTTGCTGAACGTATTGCCACCACTGCTGTATTTCTCGCAAACGGGCTGGGCATTGGTGCGTGGGCCGTTGAAGTCCCACGGATCAAGGAAGCTTTATTGCTAAGCGATACCTCGCTTGGAATCGCATTGTTCTGTTTTGCGTTGGGCGCAATTGTCGCCATGCCGCTTGCGGGCAGGCTGGCGCCGCGATTTGGAAGCGGCCGCGTCACCGCATTCCTGGGCGTTGCATTCGTGGTTGCACTGCCCTTGCCTGCGCTGGTCCCGGACTTCGCTTTGTTATGCGTGGTGCTCTTTGCCTTAGGCGCTGCGAATGGGGCACTCGATGTATCGATGAACGGACACGCCAGCGCAATTGAAGGCGAATGGCGGGCACCGATCATGTCGTCGTTTCATGCAGCCTGGAGCATGGGCGGTTTGATAGGTGCAGCAGGAGGCGCGGCGCTTCAGGCCAACGGTATCGGCTCGATAGGCGGATTATTGCTGCCCGATGTTGTTATTGGTGCGCTTGTTTTGACCGGCGCTGTATTTGCGCTGAGGGATATTGGACCGAGGGTATTGGCGTCGGCTAGCGGTTTTGTCTTGCCTAGCGCGGGCGTCATGAAACTCGCTGCCCTCGCCTTTCTCTGCATGTTGGTCGAAGGCGCGGTGGCGGACTGGAGCGCGGTGTTCTTACGCTCGGCACTCGATACGCAGGCAAGTGCAGCAGCGCTCGGCTATTCGTCGTTTGCGTTCGCGATGGCGGCATGCCGGATAGTCGGAGATGTATCGGTTCGGCGCTTAGGCGCAAGTGTCGTGGTCGCGAGTGGCGGGTTTATTGCAGCCGTCGGGTTGGCGCTAGTGCTTGGCTATCCAAACGTGGTTACCGCTTGTGTGGGATTTGCCTTGGTTGGAATCGGGTTGGCTAATATTGTGCCGGTCATTTTTAGTGCCGCGGGGCGCTCAACGGCAACGCCGGCGGTCGGTGTTTCCATGGCCGCCACGGCGGGTTATGCCGGCTTTCTGGTGGGACCGCCGCTGATTGGACTGGGCGCTGGTTTTGTGGGGCTGCGGTTAGCGTTGTGTGCGCTTTTGCTAGCCGTGGTCATTGTCTGTCTGGTGGGCGGCAAGGCCGTGAGTCGGGTTAGCGTCAAGGAAGCTTATTGATCATGCTGTTTTTTTCGTTCGCACTCGGGGTGGGTGCGGGGTGGTTCTGAGGTTAGCGGGCAGGGTTCGGGGTGGGTGCCAAGTTCTTGCGTTAGCGGTCTGGTTCATTGCCGGGTTGCTGCTTTTCAGGTCTTCGCGAGTTATGTGCTAGCTGATCTCTTTATCACTATTAGCCACTGCGCGTGGCGGCGCGTCATTTCTTTGTCCAAAGCGACAAAGAAACGAAGCAAAGAAAGCGCTTTCACCTCTCTAAAAATTAAGTGTCCACAGCGTGCAGTTCCATTTCATGGGTACCCCAAAAGCACGGTGCTCGCCAGAGCCACGGATGTTTGAAACCCTCCTTCTCGCGAATCCTGACATTAACACGCTTCGCCCCGTACGCTCTCGGGCAAGCACCAGTGCCCCACGTTCCCGCAGGGCCTCACGCGTATTTGCCGCTGTGGGCTTCGCGGGTTAGCTATGAGTTTGCATTGTTATTTTGCGGGTTAGGCCTCACGCATTCTGCCGAACCATTTCTCGGTGGTTTAAAAAATGGTTCGGCATGCATCCAAATTTGGAGGTTGGTTTTCCGCGGATAGCGCGGGGGGCTCCTTGGGCAGGTTCAGTCGCTAGTGCTTGCCCGAGAGCGTACGGGGCGAAGCGTTTTACTGTCAGGATTCGCGAGAAGGAGGGTTTCACACATCC
>Ga0153932_1000214_pt1 | contig 22646 bp, 21 predicted proteins | sample TSNJ016MetaG_FD_102273 | JGI IMG/M metagenome (GOLD analysis project Ga0153932, IMG submission 102273) | Attine ant fungus gardens microbial communities from New Jersey, USA - TSNJ016 MetaG | ecosystem: Host-associated > Fungi > Mycelium > Unclassified | place: USA: New Jersey, Wharton State...
AAACACCTTATACGCTTTGGTGTTGCGCTTCAATTTTGAGCCCGCCCTGCCATCCCTCTTGAGAAAAGGGTCAGCAATTAGCGGTTCGCTTGCACCGGGCGCTCGACGGTGTATTTTTCTGCTTTTATGTAGTAATCCGAACGACAATTCATTTTATGTAAACTTAGATGGAGCCCGTGAATCAGTCGGACCGGATAGCCATCCAACTTTCACCCCAGTATCATCTTGCTAGCTCGAATCCACACTCGATCGCGTAACGCCCGAAAATCTGAGGCGTCGATACACGCGCCTCGAACAGCGTGGCGACCGCCAGCGACAGGTCTCCTGGTTGAACATTGGACCTGCGCGGTGTCAAGCGTCTCAAGCGGAATTTGACTACGTCCGACGCCGAGAATCGACCACACCTATTCTTTCCTCAAACGGACGCTCCGCAGCGCATCTGCATCAAAAATTTCAGAGCAACCGATTCCGCTGCGCATTTCGAACCTGCTATGCACGAAGAGTAGCCGATCGTACTCGTGGGTGGGGAGTACTCGTTGCGTGATCCACCGTTCTGCCGCTGTGTGGCACGACCGCCGTGCCGGTGAAGGCGAAAGAATTCGTCGACGCGTCAATTGGGCTGACGTGGCTTTTTCTCGGTGCTAACGTGCGAGAAGTGGTCGATAGATGTTTCGATCGGATGCTCGACGTGGCGCAGAAATTTCTAAAAGATCTAGAGTCCGGCAAGATCAAAAATCCGCGATAACAAAAATTCTGCTGCTACTGAAGCATAGGTCTGAGCAGCAGCGGTTTAAGTAATGCAGCTTCGAAAAGCAGCGGTTTGATCACCCAGTCAAAACCTTTAGCCGTCATCCTCTAGGAGGAGAGGGCTCAGCGGATGGGCTACCCACCACCGCACGCACGATAGAATCACGTCCAAAGAATAGTGCAGGCCCTTGTGCCGTTCGTTTAGCGGCAGGAGGCAAAGCCCCGCCCGCAGTCCATTTCCTGACATCACCTCTCTTCGACCAACACCCACATGGGTTTCGCGCCTGAGGCAGTTTGCGTGACTGCAAACGTAAACCTGGCCATACGATTTTCCATGAGCTTTAAGATAGTTTATGCTACCGGTTGCATAACTCGATCCGTTTATTGTCCGTTCAGGGCGCCCACACTGGAGGTAGACTATGAAAAACGATCTGAAAGAATTTCGTAATGTACTCGGGACATTCCTCACCGGCGTAACGGTAGTAACGACCACCGGCACTGAAGGGCCAAGAGGGTTCACGGCTAACTCGTTCACGTCTGTCTCGCTCGATCCGCCCTTGGTACTGATATGCATCTCCCGGTTTGCGCGGTCCTACGATCTGTTTGCTCAAGCCGAAACCTATTCCATCAACATACTCTCGGAAGCGCAGAAGGATGTGTCCAGCATCTTTGCGACCTCTGCTGCGGACAAGTTCGAACGAGTCAGGTGGTCGCAGGGCGAGAACGGCGCGCCTTCGATCGAAGGAGTTACTGCACTGCTCGAATGCCGTCGCCGCGACGTTTTCGATGCCGGAGATCATGTGATCCTCTTGGGGGAAGTGACTGGCTTTTCCCACACGCCGCAGAATCCACTTGGATATTATCGCGGCGGCTACGTTTTCTTAGGCCTGTCGCAGGAAAGTGTGGCTGCCTCAGGTGCGCCTTTGAGAGTCGGCGCGATCCTCGAGCGCAATGGCGCAGTTGCGCTTGTGCCCGATGCTGACGGAAGGTACGCGCTGCCGACCGGAACCAGCCTTGGCCCGAATTCGGATCCTTCCAATTTGCACGAAATCTTGAAGCAGCACCGGTTAAATGCAACGTTAAATGTGCTTTTTTCTGTGTTCGAAGAGGTGGAAAGCGGCCACAAGCGCGTTTCAATTTTTTACCGAGGAACGGTCGACGCCTTAACTGAAGGGCATGGAATCCGCTTCGTGCCTCTCGCCGAGATTGCCGACCTCGCCATCGCTAATGAAGACGCGGCCGGACTACTCCGTCGCTACGTGCGCGAAAGAAGGGAGGATACGTTTACCATCTTTTCCGGCCGCCGAAACGACGGTACGCTTAATCGTGTTGTGGCCTGAGCGCGTAACAATAGATGATGCCGTTCTCTTCATAGTAAGTCTACTGACGTCAACCATAGGAGACTGCCAAGGTACCGTCTACGTAGCGCGCAATTACCTCACATGAGTTAACCAAACGTATGCCATAGTCGGGGATTTGCGCTTCAGCGTCTCGAAACTTGCGCCGCGGTCGTTGTCCACGGGTCACGAGCACCCCGATTCAAGGTCCAGGATAACTGATGCCTTTACCCAAAAAAACTGGATAATTTATGCGTTATATAAGAGGACTTTTAATTTGCTCTTGCCAAGGTACAGAGATTAGCGAGCAACGAAAGAGTTGCGTGCAACCGGTTTACCAGATAGCCTAGCATTTACCCTAGGGGCTAACTGTTTCGGGAAAGCATGAGCAACAAGAGCAAGCTGGCGACCTCCGCGGAAATTTCCGCCGAGTTGGGCATTTCGAAATCCACAGTATCACGCGCCCTGAACAACGATCCGCGCATCTCGGCTAAGGTTCGAGCCAAGGTGCTGTCGATGAGCGAGAAGCTCGGCTACGTGCCAAACGCAATCGCACAAAGCTTGGCGACACGCAGCAGCCAAATTATTGGCTTTATAGGGAGCGAGGCTGAAAACTACTGGTACCAAGAGAACATCCAGAAGCTTGCAAAGTCCCTCTCCGACGTCAGCATGCAGTTAATGGTGTTTCAGGTGCCCGCCGGCGGAGAGGTGATGGATGTTGTGCCTCAAATGATCAAATACCGGCTTGCCGGCTGCATCATCATCCCGACCGTAAGTATTTCTGCAACTACCGTCGAGACTCTTGAACGATATCGAGTAACTGTGGTTTTGCTTAACCGTGGCATGCGAGATACGAACGCCTGCTCAGTTCAGTGCGATCAAGCAGCGGGCGGTCATAGGCTTGCCAAGTTGCTGATCGCCGGCGGTCATAAGCGGATAGCATTCGTCGCAGGTAGCGAAACGCCGACGGCCGCAGCGCGCGAGCACGGCTTCATGGAGGGTCTTGCGGAGGCGGGCCAGCCGCTAGTGGCGCGGGTTAACGGCGAATACACGTTCGAAGGAGCCTACGCGGCTGCCAAGACGCTGTTTTCTCGCGAAGATCGACCTGACGCCGTGTTCGCTGCCAACGATCTGATGGCCTTTGGCGTGCTAGATGCGCTTCGCGATCTGTCGATCCAGGTTCCGCATGATGTATCGGTCGTCGGTTTCGACAACAGCCGTATCGGCGCATGGTCAGCCTACAATCTGACAACCATTTCCCAGCCGATCGACTACATGTTCACCCGATCGATCGAGCTGATCATGCAGCGCGATCCCGATGCCGGCACGCCGCCGGAGAATATCTTTCTCGATGGCGCACTCGTGACGCGCGGCTCGGCCAGGCTTACACCAATCTCAAAATAGAGTCGGCAGATCGGCAAGGGTCAGACTGTCGCCACTGGCGTCGTCGGCGAACCCACGGCGCCCGGCATGCGCAGCGGCGGCGCGGTCAGCAGAAACGCATGGCGCCGTCGCGCGCTAAGGTACCGGGCAAGCGGCGTCAGGTGCCAAAGCTCGCCAAGCGGCATTCCGAGCTTGAATAGGCAGTGTTCATGCAAAGGCATAGCGGCCGAACAGACCGCCGGAGTCGCCGGCGGCATCGCTTCGACACCGAGATTGTCCGCCGCTATCGCCGCGATCCCGGTTTCCGATATCCAGTTCAGAAGCGCGGGATCGCGCCCGTCCAACTCTGCTCCCCTCTGCCGAAGTGCCTCTGCGTCAGGCTCTCCACCGAATTCAACAAGCGCTTGCGCAAACCCCGTATGCAGGCAAAGAATGTCGCCCTCGCGGACATCGATGGCGTCCGCTTCGAGGATCTGCTGCAACACCGCGAAGGTTACGATCGTCCGGCCCGGACCAAGATGCGCCTCGATATCCACCAGGACTCCCCTTCCCTGCAGACCAGTAGCAGCGACATGTTCAATCCCCAGATAAGGTGAGCGGCAACAGACCGACGCGCTGGAGTCACCCGGTTCGCAGATTAGCCCGACATGCTCGCCCGCCCGATATCCGTTGTAAAAGACCGGTTCGGCGACGCCGTCGCCATCGGCATCGAACATCTGTCCCATATGCGCCAGCGCATCCCAATGGGTCGAATAGTGTGTCGGAATAGTGAGGATGTCGTCATTGATGATGTCGGTAGCGGTAATGCCGTCGCCAGCGAGAGGGTAATTCACGTTCGGTGTAGCACCGCGATAGGTCGGCACAGTAAGCGGCTGATGGCGGCGCCGATTAAGAACGCTGCCACCAGGCAGGTCGAGCGGCAAGCTCAAACAAAAGACCTTGCCGTCGATCACCTCGGCAAGGCCCTCCCGCAGTTTTTTCGCGGTAATCAGATTCAGCCTGCCCAGTTGGTCATCCACGCCGAACTCGCCCCAATTCGACCCGGCTGGCCGATTTATCCATCGTATTTGCTTTGGCACGCTCTCCCCTCTGATTTATGCAACCGGTTCACCTTAATATGGATAACTATTCTCGTGATCCTAGTGAAAACCCTCAAGATGCGACTGTCCGATCAGTTAAATCATTGATAATGCTCAATTTTATGGTGCCCATTACCACAACGAGAAATTCAACCATGCGCAATCGGTTGCATAAATAACTTGCAAGCCCGCCAAATGCATCGTACTTTTCGCACAGGGGAACGCAATTGACTTAGGAGCCATATGACGGATGCAATCCTGGAGGCGCGCGGACTTTTCAGGAAGTTCGGAGACTTCACCGCCGTCGGCGGTGTGGATTTGAGCGTCGTACGAGGCTCGGTCCACGCCCTCATCGGTCCGAACGGTGCTGGCAAGACCACGCTTTTCAACTTGTTGACCAAATTCCTGCCTGCGACTGCAGGCACCATACATTTCAACGGCCGTGACATCACGGCAGCGGGACCCGCTGAGGTCTCCAGTATGGGCATCGGCCGTTCGTTCCAGATCTCATCCGTTTTCCCCCATCTGACAGCTCGAGAAAATGTGCGCGTCGCTCTTCAGCGGTCGTTATTGTCGTCTTTCAAGTTTTGGCGCTCAGAGCGTGAACTCAAAACACTCCATGCGACGGCCGACAACCTCCTAGAGTCCGTCGGACTGAACGATTTCATTAACACCCATGCGCTGGAAATGCCGTATGGCCGCAAACGCGCCCTAGAGATCGCGACCACGCTCGCCCTCGACCCTGAACTGCTGTTGCTCGATGAACCGATGGCAGGCCTTGGCAGCGAGGACATTGACCGCATCTCTGAGCTGATCGCGAACGTAGCAAAAACGCGGACCGTATTGATGGTCGAGCACAATATTGAAGTTGTTGCTAACCTTTCGCATCGCATCACGGTTCTGACCCGTGGGCGCGTCCTTGCTGAAGGCACTTATACAGAAGTGACGAACAACTCCCAAGTGATCGAAGCCTACATGGGAGTTCAGCATGCCTAATCGTATCGACGTTGGTGAAAAACTACTTAAAGTGCGAGACTTGCACGGCTGGTACGGCGAGTCGCACGTACTCCACGGCATGAATCTCGACGTCGGGAAAGGAGAGGTCGTTACGCTACTCGGCCGTAACGGGGCCGGCAAGAGCACGACGCTGAAGGCGATCATGGGCATGCTCGCAAAGCGAAGCGGATCAGTGAGACTGCGGGATTCGGAGACCATCAGCATGCGGTCCGATAATATCGCGCATCTCGGAGTGGCCTATTGCCCAGAAGATCGTGGCATTTTCGCGAGCCTCAGCGCCGCGGAAAATCTGATGTTGCCGCCAACGCTGCGCAAGGGAGGCATGTCGATCGACGATATTTACAGCCTGTTCCCCAACCTCCGCGAGCGGCACAATGCGCCGGGCACCAAGCTCTCAGGCGGCGAGCAGCAGATGCTGGCGATCGCCCGCATTCTACGCACTGGCTCTGATTTCTTGTTGCTCGACGAGCCGACCGAAGGGCTCGCCCCGGTCATCGTGCAGCAGATTGAAGAGGCGCTTAAGCGGCTGCGTGCGACCGGCTACACGATAATTCTAGTCGAGCAAAATTACCGTTTTGCTTCGATGATCGCGGACCTACACTACATCGTCGAGAACGGCCGCGTCGTCGACAGGGTCGAAAACCACAGCCTCGACGGCAAACTGGATGTTTTGAAAAAATATCTCTCCGTTTGAGTCGGGGCGTCCGCCTAAACCCGGTTTAATAGGCTTAATCCATGTCTTTCGCCGATATACACGTGTCCTATCTACTCAGCCAGCTTCTCGTCGGCCTGATCAACGGTGCTTTTTATGCAATGCTCAGTCTCGGGCTTGCCATCATATTTGGACTGCTTAATATTATTAATATGGTGCATGGTGCGCAGTATATGATGGGCGCGTTCATAGCCTATCTGCTGCTGACATTGCTGGGAATCGGCTATTGGCCAGCGCTTGTACTAGTACCCCTCATTGTCGCCGGCTTGGCAATGGCACTAGAACGGTTCGTCCTAAAGCGCATCTCGCATCTTGATCATCTCTACGGTCTGCTCCTTACCCTTGGACTTACCCTTCTGATCGAGGGAGCATTCCGGCAAGGCTTTGGTTCGACGGGACACCCCTACCAAATTCCGGCTTTATTGAGGGGAGCCTTACGGTTTGGGACAGTCGTTCTGCCGGTTTATCGCGCCTGGATCATCGTCGCGTCCATCGGGGTCTGCGCTGCGACTTGGTATGTGATTGAACGCACTCGGCTCGGCTCCTATCTCCGAGCGGCAAAGGAAAACGCGCCGATGGTACAGGCCTTCGGCGTCAACGTGCCGCGCATGATCAATCTCACCTATGGCTTCGGGGCGGGTCTGGCGGCGCTCACGGGCGTGTTCGCAGCACCGATTTACCAAGTCAGCCCCCAGATGGGTAGCGACTTGATCATCGTGGTTTTCGCCGTGGTCGTCATCGGCGGGCTAGGCTCTATATCGGGCGCGATCATGTCCGGCTTCGCGCTGGGGCTCATAGAGGGGTTGACGAAAATATTCTATCCGGAAGCCTCAAACACAATCATTTTTTTAATCATGATGCTGGTCCTGCTCGTTCGTCCGGCCGGCATCTTCGGCTCGATTGCGACCATCGCCGTCGGCCATTCGATCAATGTCGCCACACAGCGCAGCCGCGAACTGGACCGTGCTGCCTTCCTGAAAATTGCCATTCCCATCTTCGTTGTCGCCTGCGCTGCTCCGTTCTTCGTTTTCCCTGTATTTTTGATGGAAACCCTATGTTTCGCCCTGTTTGCCTGCGCGTTCAATCTGCTGGTTGGTTATGCTGGTCTGCTCTCCTTCGGTCATGCGGCGTTTTTTGGCGGCGGCGCATACATCACCGCCTACGCGATCCAGGCGTTGGGGCTGCCGCCGGAAATTGGGATCCTGCTTGGCGTGGCGGCTGCCTCGCTGGTGGGGCTGGTGTTTGGCTGGGTGTCTATTCGCAGGCAGGGTATCTATTTCGCCATGACTACGCTAGCGCTCGCACAGATGATCTATTTCATTGCCTTGCAGGCACCGTTCACGGGCGGCGAGGATGGCATACAGCACGTCGCGCGGGGCAAGCTCTTCGGGATCATTGACCTCAACAACACTATGGCACTTTATTTCGTTGTACTTACCATATGCGGTGCGGGATTTCTTCTTTTTTACCGGATAATTCATTCGCCCTTTGGCCAGATATTAAAGGCGATCCGGGAGAACGAACCACGCACCGTATCGCTTGGTTTTAACGTGAACCGATACAAATTGCTCGCCTTTGTTCTGTCCGCAGCGCTCGCGGGCTTGGCCGGCAGTACGAAGCTCATAGTGTTTCAGATTGCTACGCTCACCGACGTCCATTGGTCGATGTCGGGTCAAGTCGTGCTAATGACCCTTCTTGGCGGTCTCGGGACGATCACCGGCCCGCTCGTGGGCGCGTTCCTGGTAGTCGCCCTGGAGAACTATCTCGCCCCTTTCGGTTCGTGGGTCTCGATTATCCAGGGCGCCGTCTTTGTCGTCTGCGTGCTTTCCTTCCGCCGCGGCATCGTCGGCGAGATCGGCGCCGCCTTCAAAAGCCTGGGTACGCGGGATCGAAGGAAAAACAAGATAGTGCCGCAACGACAACGCCCGGCAGACACAAATCTAAGGTGAATCCATGTACAGTCATTTTGGACTTTTCATCGGCGGCGAATGGCATAGGCCAGCAACCACCATTGCTGTCTTCGACCCCGCCACCGAGGCTCAGATTGGCACGATTGCCGATGCGGACGCCGATATGGTCGAGCGGGCGGTCGACGCCGCGAAGTCGGGTTTCGAAATCTGGCGGCGACAGCCGGCTTGGGAACGGGGGCGTGTGCTGCGACTTGCTGCTGATCTGATCCGGCAGCGAGAGGCAGAATCGGCGCGCATGATGACGCTCGAATCAGGAAAGCCGTTGGCGGAAAGTGTCGGAGAACTCCAGGCTGCTGCCGATCAGTTCGAATGGTATAGCGAAGAGGCGAGACGCATCTACGGCCAGACGATCGAATCCCGCGCCAGCGATATCCGCCTCTCTGTTCGCTATGAGCCGGTCGGTATCGTAGCAGCCTTTTCCGCTTGGAATTTTCCGGCATTGCTGCCGGCCCGTAAGCTCGCTTGCGCGCTGGCTGCTGGCTGCAGCATCATCATAAAGCCATCGGAGGAAGTCCCCGGCTCTTGCATGGCGCTCGTTCAGGCGCTGCACGATGCCGGCGTGCCGCCCGGCACAGTAAACCTGGTTACCGGCGATGCCAGGCGAATTTCGACGCAACTGACGACCCATCCGGCTGTTCGCAAGATATCTTTCACTGGATCGGTGCCAATCGGCAAGGAACTGCTGCGGCTCGCAGCCGACGGTGTAAAGAAGGTGTCGATGGAGCTTGGCGGCCACGCGCCCGTCATCATCTTTGAGGATGCCGATCCAGTCGCAGCGGCCCAGTCCTGCGCAAAGGCGAAATTCCGCAATGCCGGTCAGGTGTGCATCTCGCCCAGCCGTTTTTACGTGCACGAGTCCATCCGCGAGCCGTTCACTGAAAGTTTTGCGGCGAGCGCAAACCGCATTCGTTTGGGGCATGGCTTGGACGAAGGGTCGGAAATGGGGCCGCTTGCCAATAAACGCGGGCTGACACGCGCCGGGCAGCTGGTGGAAGACGCCATTTCCAGAGGAGCTGTGGTGGCGGCCGGCGGCAAACGCCCAGCGGCTTTCAATCAGGGCTATTTCTTCGAGCCGACCGTGCTGGCGAATGTTCCCAACGAGGCAAGGATCATGATCGAGGAGCCTTTCGCACCGGTGGCGCCAATTAGCGGTTTCAGCAAATTCGACGACGTCATAGCGCGTGCAAACGCCCTGCCCTTCGGACTCGCGGCATACCTGTTCAGCAGTTCCGCAAGCACGACGATACGCGCGGCCGAAGCGCTCGAAGCCGGCATGGTCGGCATCAATGATCTCGCGCTCGCGCAAGCGGAAATTCCGTTTGGCGGGGTGAAGGAAAGCGGCACCGGCCGCGAGGGCGGATCGCTCGGCATCCACGATTATCTCGAGCCCAAGTATGTCCGCCAGAAGCTATAAGGAACACCTCATGACGACACTGCAATCCATTGGTTTGGCACGGGGCCTGACTAACTACGGCGACCCCGACTTCGCCCTTTATCTCAGACGCTCTTTCGCCAAATCGATGGGCTATTCTGATGCAATGCTAGCCAAGCCGATCATCGGTGTCGCCTATACGCGGAGCGGCTACAACAACTGCCATCGCCATTTCCCTGAGATGCTGGAGGCCGTGAAAAGAGGCGTCCTTGCCGCAGGCGGATTGCCAATCGATTTCCCGACGATCTCGCTCGGCGAGGTTTTTCTCAATCCCACCAGCCTTGTCTATCGCAATCTCATGGCGATGGACACGGAGGAGATGATAACCGCTCAGCCTATGGACGCCGTTGTCCTCATGGGAGGTTGTGATAAGACCGTACCGGCACAGCTGATGGCGGCTGCCTCAGCCGACATTCCCGCCATCCAGGTCGTCGCCGGGCCGATGATGACCGGTCGCCACAAGGGTGAGCGGCTCGGCGCCTGCACCGATTGCCGGCGGTTTTGGGCACAGTACCGGGCGGCCAATATCTCCCGCGAGGAAATCGACACGGTTGAAGGTCGCTTGGCGACGACGGCAGGCACCTGCGCGGTGATGGGCACGGCAAGCACCATGGCCTGTATTGCCGAAGCGCTCGGAATGATGCTGCCCGGCACCGCTGCCATTCCCGCAGTCCACGCCGACCGTCTGCGTGCCGCCGAAGCCAGCGGCGCACGTGCCGTTCAGCTTGCTGCCAGCCCCATCCGGCCGAGCGCAATCATCACGCCGGCGGCGGTCCGCAATGCACTGCGGGTGCTGCTGGCGCTCGGCGGCTCCACCAATGCCGTGATCCATCTGACCGCCATCGCCGGTCGCTGCGGCATTGGCATTCCGCTTGAGGAATTGAACCGGCTCTCCGACGAGACGCCCGTGCTCGTCAACCTCAAGCCGACCGGCGAGCATTACATGGAGGATTTCCACGCCGCCGGCGGCCTCGGCGCGGTGTTCTCCGAGCTGCGGCATCTGCTGGAACTGGATTGCCTCACGGTAACCGGTGAAACGCTGGGCGAACGGCTTGCCGCGCAGGAAAGCGATTACGTCGATCGGTCGGTTATCCGCAGTCTGGCCCAACCGATCGAAAACGAAGGAGGCCTCGTCGCCCTCTTTGGCACGCTGGCGCCGCGCGGCGCCATTCTTAAACGCTCCGCCGCGGACCGCAATCTCTTCGAACTCGAAGGCCGGGCGGTCGTCTTTTCATCGCTCGAGGATCTCGCCGCGCGGATCGACGACCCGAACCTTGATGTGGAGGCCCGGGACTTCCTTGTTCTGCAGAACGCCGGTCCCCGCAGCCCGTCGGGGATGCCGGAGGCCGGCTACCTGCCGATTCCGCTCAAGCTGGCACGCCAGGGTGTAAAGGACATGGTCCGGATTTCCGATGCGCGGATGAGCGGCACCGCCTATGGGACGATCGTGCTGCACGTTACGCCCGAGGCCGCCGTCGGCGGCCCGCTTTCGCTGGTCCGCAATGGCGACCGCATCCGTCTTAGTGTCAGCGAAAGAAGGATCGATCTGCTCGTCGCCGAATCCGAGATGGAAAGGCGTCGAACGGAACTTGCGCCGCCGCCACTCGCCCCGGTACGGGGCTACAAGCGCCTCTACAACGAGACGGTGCTCCAGGCCGACGAGGGCTGCGATTTCACCTTCATGCGACCGCCCGTATGAAATGCGCATCTGAGCTGTGCTCGAATAACCGGGTGCTCTGCCGGCCAACAGGGACTTCTTAGACACAGAACTTTGTGCAATCGTTTTTCGAGCAATTCAAGTGATGGTGATGAAGATCTTGTGCAACCGATTGCATATCTGGCTAACGCCAGACGGGGTTTGAAGATTTGCACCAAAGCGTGAAGGGGCGAAACGGAGGCTTCGTCAATCATTCAAGTCAAATAGGAGACGGTATGAAACGGATTTTAGCTAGCCTGCTGGCGGGGTTACTCCTCACCACTACACTGTCCGCGCAGGCTAAATATCTTGGCGACACGGTCAAGATCGGCGTCATGAACGATCAGAACGGTCTCTACGCCGACCTGCAAGGCCCCGGCTCGGTCGAGGCCGTGCGTATGGCGGCCGAGGACTTCGGCGGCAAAATCGACAATCACAGGATCGAGGTTTTGGTCGGCGATCACCAGAACAAGCCGGATGTGGGCACCGCCATCGCGCGCCGGTGGTTCGATGCGGAACATGTCGGCGCCATTGTCGATCTGCCCCAATCCGCAGTGGCACTTGGCGTTGCCGGTATTGCGCATGATCTCAACAGGGTGGCTTTGATTTCCGCTTCCAACCTCGACTCGCTGGTCGGCGAAAACTGCTCGCCCAACCAAGTGCAGTGGGCGTTCAACAACTATGCGCTCGCATCGAGCACTGCGAACGCCGTGGCCGGTCCGAACGCTGATACCTGGTTCCTGGTGGTCGTCGATCTCGCAACGGGCCACGATCTGCAGTCTATATTGACCCGTATGGTCCAAGCCAAGGGCGGGAAGGTGGTCGGCGCCGTCCGCCATCCGCTCGGTACTTTAGATTTCTCATCCTATCTGCTGAGCGCCCAGGCATCTGGCGCAAAGGTGATCGCATTTGCCAACGCGACATCAGACTTCGTGAACGCAATGAAACAGGCTGCGGAATACAGCATCGGCAGCGACGGGACACAGAAAATGGTCGGCATTACCGTGTTCGAACCCGACATTGTTTCGCTAGGGCTAAAGGTGGCGCAAGGCACGCTGATCACCATGCCGTTCTATTGGGACCTCAATGATCAGACGCGGGCTTTCTCAAAACGATTCGCTGCTCGCTTTGGCGGCAAGGTCCCAACCGTGTTCCAGGCCGCCGCCTACTCTGCGGCACTGCACTACTTCAAGGCGGTACAGGCTACCGGCGGCGATGCCGACGGTGCGAGGGTGGTTCAGCAGATGAAAAAGATCCCTGTTGACGATCCGGTTTTCGGCAAGGGAACGGTTCGCGCGGACGGTCTCAATATGCACCCGATGTATCTCTTCCGAGTGAAGAAGCCCGAGGAATCCAAGAGCAAGTGGGATCTCTACAAGCTCGTCAAGACGATCCCGCCCGAGCAGGCTTTCCAGCCAATCAAGGACAGCAAATGCCCTTATCTCAACGCCATGACGTCGAATTAAACCCGGCGTCGGGCGGAGGGGAATGCCCTCACCTGCCATTTCTCAAAGGGACAAAAATCTCATGAACAAATATGACCTTAACGGACGTATTGCCGTAGTGACGGGAGGCTTTGGCGGCATCGGCCTTGCCATTCGGGAGCGGCTCATCGCCTCGGGCGCGTGCGTCTCGCTCTGGGATCTGAAAGCTCCACCCGATCGAAGCTCCGCACAGAGCGATTGCTTGGTCGATATCACTGACGAAGACGCCGTCGACGAGGCAGTAGCGAACGTCCACCGGCATTTCGGAAGGATCGATATCCTCATCAATTCTGCCGGCATAATCGGTCCGAATGTGGAGCTGTGCCGCACGGTGCCGGATGAATGGCGTCGCACCATCGACGTTAATCTCAACGGTGCCTTCCTTACCTGTCGGGCAGTAGCGCCGACCATGCTAAGGACCGGATATGGCCGCATCGTTAATATCGCCTCCATCGCCGGAAAAGAAGGGAACCCCCTAAATTCAGCATATTCAGCCGCTAAGGCCGGTGTGATCGCGCTGACCAAGTCGCTTGGCAAGGAACTCGCGGGAAGCGGCGTGCTTGTTAACTGCATTACGCCAGCGACGATTGACACTGCAATCCTCTCTCAAATCTCTGACGAATTCCGTGCTTTTGTCACCGCCAAGATTCCACTCGGCCGGCTCGGCCATGCAGATGAAGTAGCGGCCATGACCACTTGGCTCGCCAGCGAGGACTGCTCCTTCTCAACCGGCGCGATCTTCGATCTGTCTGGAGGGCGGGCCACCTACTAATCTGCTGGACTTTGGAGGAGCTACTTCGAGGAGGAGCAGCGCCCGAAATAGCCTTCCGTGCGCACAGCGCGCTATCTAATGTTTTAGCCGCGAAAATCGCCACAATTATTTGCGCAACCGGTTGCACATTTCTATTGACCTGTCGCCACGCCTTCGGCAAGATGGCGATATCGATGAGGAGAACTAAATGGACTTTGGAATTTTCAGCCTTATGGGCTTCAGGGAGCCAGGTAAGGCGACCGCGAAGGTTATCGAAGAAACGATTGAGCAGACCGTTGTGGCGGAAGAGCTCGGTTTCGGTGCGTCTTGGATCGCGGAACATCATTTTTCCAACTACGCGATTTGCCCTTCCCCACTGATGATGGTCGCCGCCTGCGCTAAGGTAACCAAACGGATTGGCTTGGCGACGGGCGTCGTGCTGGCTCCGCTCTACAATCCTGCGCGGCTCTTGTCAGAGATCGCTTTCGTCGACGCGCTGACCGAGGGGCGATTGATTCTCGGCGTCGGCAGCGGATACCAGCCGTACGAGTTCGAGCGCTTCAACGTCGACCTCGGCGACTCAAAGAATATGACCGCCGAATTCCTGGATCTGATGGATGCCGCAATGAGCCGTGATTTCATCACGCATCGCGGTAAGCACTTCAATCTTTCCGACACGCATATTTCCCCACGGCCGGTCCAGAATCCATTGCAGGTTTATCTCGCCGGCGACGCGCCGCAATTGCAGCAGCTTGCCGCGAAGCATGGCTACGGCTCGATTATTGCCGGCCGCACGGGCGGTATTGACGCCGTGGTGCAGCAGCGTGAACGGCTGCTTGCCAATTTCGCCGCCGAAGGCGTGCCGGAAAATCGGGTCAAGCTTGCGGTACAGCGGCACTGCTGCGTAACGCGCAATTCCGCCACGGCGCAGCATTTCGCCGAAAACACGCTTTATCAGATCCGACTGACCACTGGGCTGCGCAACCGTTCCGAAGCGATGGACGGCATCATGCTGCGCGACAGTCCCTTCCCCAAAGAGCCGAGCCTGCAGCAAATCTTTGACAATCTGCTGATCGGGTCGCCGGAACTGGTCGCCGAACGGCTGACCGATGAAATCCGCAAACTTAATCCGCAGCACATCTGCTTCTACTTCGAACTCGGCGATTTCGCGCACCGCGACGTGCTGAAATCGATGGAACTCTTTGCGACTGAAGTCGTACCGATGGTCGAGCGCGAACTCGGCCCGCTATCTCAACTCGGCCTGTCCCACGCCGCCTGAATATCAAACGCACTCGGAGCTATATCCATGCAATCCATTCGTTCCATTATTGAAGATCTGGCAAAATTTCCCGTTGCATCCATCTATGAGGGAATTGGCAAGTTCGGCGACGTTTCCAACCGTATCAAGCCCTTGGTACCCGGCATGCGCATCGCCGGCACGGCGCTCACTGTCAAGGTATTTCCCGGCGACATGCAGGCTGTCTTCCATGCGATCGAGATAGCGCAGCCGGGCGATGTGCTGGTGGTCGACGCTGGCGATGCTGAGCGCGGCACCATCTTCGGTGGCACCGGCATGGCAGCCGCTATTGCCAAGGGCATCGTCGGCCTGGTGACGAACGGCGCCGTGCGCGATTATGCGGAACTTGTCGAGGCCAAATTTCCCACATTCTGCACCGGCGTAAGCCTGCGAGGGACCGTGCGCGGCCATCTTGGCTGGATCAATGTCCCGATCGCGCTTGGCGATGTCCCTATCAATCCCGGCGACATCGTGCTCGGCGACGAGGACGGCGTATTGATCATCCCCAAGGACAATGCCGCCAAGTCGCTGGAGCTTTCCGTCGCCCAGCACGAGCGCGAGCAGCAGCGAGATGCCCGACTGCGGAACGGCGAGAGCGTCAGCGTCGTGCTCAATCTTCCTTCCCGCCCGTAAGGCCGTGCTGCAAATTGGAAGGAGGATTCCATGCTCCAACGTCATAACGGTCGCAAAATCCATTTCGACTATATCGGCCCGACGGATGCACCTGTTGTCTGTATGGTGCATTCGCTGGCGACGGATAGCGGCATGTGGGCCGATCAGATAGGACCGCTTCTTCAGGGCGGATATCGCGTGCTGCGCGTCGATCTGCGTGGCCATGGCGGAAGCGACGCAGTGATCGGCGCCTATACCATGTATGATCTTGCCGACGATGTGGTCGTCACTCTCGACTACCTCGGTATCGAGATGGTTACGCTGATCGGTCTTTCGATCGGAGGCATGATCGGGCAGGCTTTCGCCGATCGCTATGAACATCGCCTCGACTCTTTAGTGCTCTGCGATACCCAGTCCGCATCATTTCCGGATGCGGCCGCTTTGTGGGGTCCCAGGGAGAAAACCGTGCGCGCCGCAGCCTCACTAGCACCGATCGCCGAAGGCATGGTCGACCGCTGGCTCAGCCCCGGCTTTCGGAGTGCGCATCCGCTTCGCGGTAAGCTGGTGCACGACACGATAGTGGCGACCAACATCGAAGGCTGGGCGGGTTGCGCTGCGGCGATCCAGAACTTCGATTTCACGGGTACCCTGCCGAAACTCGGGAAACCTACACTGGTCCTCTATGGAAGCGATGATCCGGCAACGCCGCCAGAGGAGAATCAAAGGATCGCATCGCTCGTTCCGGACGCAAAATGCGTGGCGATTAAGGGCGCTCTCCATCTCCCAAATATTGAACGGGCAAAGGAATTCAACCATGCACTAATGGCTTTTCTCGGATCCCGTTAATTTTACAGCTGGCGCACTGAAGTCGATCCCTCGCAACCAAAGGATTTTGCCACAACTGGTTCGAAGAATAAAATTAGTATTACTACATAAATGCTGTCGAAGCCAAAGCATCGTATCACTTGTCTTGAGGCGGCCGAGGCCAATTCGGCTGGGAACAAACTTGCTAATGTTGTCAAAAACAAAGCAGATGAAAAAGGAGACAGCTACATGAAACACCTCAAAGAGCCAAAATTCTCGCTCGCTGCAATGGCGGCGGCACTCGTCACCAGTTCTGCATTCGCGCAGAGCAGCGTGACACTGTACGGGGCCGTGGATAATGGTATCGGCTACCAGAGCAGCCAGACGTCGGTCGGCTCGACAACGGGCGGTCATTCGGTTGTCAAGATGAACAACGGTATCTGGTATGGCAGTCGGTTCGGCTTATTGGGAAAGGAGGATTTGGGCGGCGGTACGAACGCGATCTTCCAACTGGAAGAGGGGATCAACAGCGCAACAGGTGCGGAAGCGTCAACCGGACTCATGTTCAGCCGACAGGCTTATGTCGGCTTAACGAACCCAACGTACGGTTCTATCACCGCAGGCCGTCAGTACACAGCCTACCTTCAGTTGCTCTCGGCGTTCGGCCCAGCAAATTGGCTTGGCGGGGCGTATGGTGCGCATCCGGGCGACATCGATGAGTTGGACACAATTTACCGCATCAACAATTCGCTCGTTTATTCGTCGCCAAGCTTTCACGGCCTAACACTTGGCGGCTCCTACGCGTTTGGGGGCGCGCCGGGAAGCATCAATAGCGGCTCTACATGGTCTCTTGCTGCGCAATACAAGAATGGACCGGCGGGCCTTGCGGTGGGCTTCATGAGGCTCAACAACTCAGCGGTCGGTGGCGGACCTTGGGGCGCCTATTCGACAGCATCGAATGCAGGTGCCCAAACGGCAGTGTCGGCGGTCAATGCCGGCTATCAGTATGCACAGGCTCAGCAGCGCTTGGCAGTAACAGGTGGATATACTTTCAGCTCGCAGTGGGATATTTCTGCTTCGTACTCGAACGTACAGTACATTCCGGGCATCAATTCCAAGTTTACCAGCACAGCGGTTTTCAATACTGTTGGCACAGTGCTGCACTTCAGGCCGGTGGTAACATGGGACCTAGCGGCAGGGTACAGCTACACGCGAGCAACGGAAGCGAACGGCATCACGCACGCTGCGAGTTATAACCAATTCAATCTTACGGAGTACTATAGCTTATCGAAGCGCACTGGATTATACGCGCTCGAAGCCTATCAGCGAGCGAATGGTAATACCGTGGCCCTTGGCGGCGGCATCATCCGTGCGACGGCCACGATTGGTGACTATCAAAACGGTGCGCCATCTTCCTCAGCCAGTCAATTCGTTGCAGGTGTCGGCATTGTCCACAAGTTCTGAGAACCGTGTGAGCGCCGGACTTAGTTGCCAGTGCACGGTCGAGCGCTAGCATCCGGCATCTCACCTTGGACAATGTGCATCATGCATTTCTATAACATCGATGTGTCGAAGGACTTTATATCTTCCGACGCGCGTAGATCGCGGTATAGATCGTCTCGTGAAACCTGCATGCTGGAATCGTCTGGCCACATACGCTTCAGGGTACAGGAGATCTGCTGTGGCGACCACTTCCAGTCCAGCAGGCTGCACACCACGCGCCACAGTATCCCGTGCGGATCCAGTCGGGCCGGCGGCCGGGCCGTTACGCGCCGCCGGTCACGGCTTGCCTGTGCGCGCGCAGATGTGTAGCCATATAGTTCGCAGGTATTGCGCGCCAATTCACGGCTGATGGTCGATGCCGGGCGACCGAGCGTGCGGGCCATGGCCCGCACGCTCCACCCCTGCTGCTTCAGACTCGCGATCGTCACGCGCTCTTTAGGCTGTAATTGCTGATACTTGCTCGAAAACATAAACAACACCTTAGCAGACTAAGGTGTTGCACTTCAAGCTTGAGGCGGCCCCGTTTTAGTCCCATTTTTGGTCGATCTCTGCCCGATACATAGTCAGGCGTAGGCCCTGCCATGCCGCACAAGATATCGTGGCCGTCCGTGAAGGATCGTGACTACCTGGATGCCACGTCGATCACCACCTTGCCAAAGTGACTAGCCTGTTCGAGGTAACTATAGGCGGTTCTGTCGCGATAAGGCCATCTTGATGAGCAGACCCGAGATGACAAGACCGCTCACATAACCATCGAATAAAACTGCTCGGCGGCGGACGGATGGGTTCCATCCTCGGTTTTCATCTTCCCCTTCCTGATCATATGCCTGACTTCGATGCCGGACAGGATGATGCGGGCGCAATGAAAATCCTCGAAGCCCAGCATCGGTCGGGTGATGCGTTTGATGGCCCGATGGTCTTGCTTGACCACGTTATTCAGATACTTGACTTGACGGATCGTGATGGGCGTCTCCCGCTCGGCGTTCACCGCGTGCAGCGCAGCCAGATTAGAGCCATTTTTGTCGATGGTTATCGTCTAGGGTACACCGTTCTGAGCGATCGACTTTTCAAAGTCCACCTTGTCGCGCTTGGCTCTGAACAGGAAATCAATGGTTTTTCCCGCCTTGTCGACCGCCCGGTAGAGGTACTTCCACTGGCCTTTGACTTTGCTATACGTTTCGTCCATCCGCCAGCTTTTGCCTACCGGCTGCTTGTACTAACGGAACGTCTTCTCGAACAGCGGCACCAACTTGATCACCCAACGATGCACCGTGGAATGATCAACCTCAATACCGCGCTCGGCCATCATTTCTTCGAGATTGCGCAAACTCAGTGAGTACGCGACGTACCACCGCACGCACAGCAACATTACATCGAGCGGATAGTGAGCAAGCGCCCGGCGAACTCAGGGGTGAGCTCAATCAGGGGATAGGTGGTACAAAGTTATGCGGAAGCAATTCGGCGATCTTATCGGCCCGCTGTGTCGGCAGTCGCGTGAGGACGTCTTTCAGATATGCGTATGGGTCGTGCCCATTGATCTGAGCGGAACGCACCAGACTCATGATGGCAGCGGCTGGTTGACCAGCGCATAGGGAACCTGCAAATAACCAGTTCGCTCTTTTATGGAATTGCTTCTCTAAACGCCGCTAAGTGTTGCTGGTAAACGCGCTTGAATTTTGTTAACTTTCGGCGTCGCCATTACGCCGGGTTATCGATGAAGTGTGTCGTAGAACTGACCGAAGTCGAGGATCAGACGTTGCAACAGTTGTCCGTGAACCACAAACATCGCGACGCGCGGACCCGGGCCGCAGGTGTGCTGTTGCTTGGACGCGGGGTCAAGCTGACCGAGATCGCCTCGAAACTTGGCGTCAGCGGTCAATCGCTCTACAACTGGGCGCACGCGTGGCGAGAGCAAGGGGTTTGCGGCTTGCTCACGGGGCATAAAGGCGGTCGTCCCCGCGCGCTATCCGAAGGCATGCTGGCCACTGCGACGGAAGTCGCACGCACGGAGTCCATGACGCTGGGGCAAATCGCAAGACACATTGAAGTCGTGCATGGCGAGCCAATGCCGTGCGCGCTGGAAACCTTGTCGGTCGCCCTTCGGCGAGAAGGCTTTTCATTCAAGCGCAACCGTTTCTCGCTCAAAAAAAGCGCAACCAGGAAGACTTTGAGATGAAATCCGCCACCCTGGGAAAACTGCAATGCGCCGCTCGCGCCAACGCAGTGCGCCTGATCTATTTCGATGAAGCGGGCTTTGCCGCCTCGCCTCCGGTGCAAAGAGCGTGGTCACCGCGCGGCCTGCCTCATCGTGTCGAACCACACTTGCATTGCCGGCGCTCAGTGCTCGGCGCCCTTGACTTCGGAGCCAACGCGTTGACTCACCATGTCACGAGTTCGTCGATCAAAGGCGGCGCTGTCATCGAGTTCCTCGAGCAGATCGCCCTGCAGGGCGATGAGCGTCCGACTGTGGTGGTACTGGACAACGCTTCGATCCATCATGCAATTGATCCTGAAGTGCATGAGCGCTGGCTACGCGAGCATCGCATGCAACTGTTCTATCTGCCGCCATACAGTCCCGAACTCAATCTCATCGAGATCGTCTGGAAGCAGGCCAAATACCATTGGCGTAACTTCGTCACCTGGACGAAGGAAACTATCGACGACGAAGTCCGCAGCCTGCTCGGTGCATACGGCATCAAATTTCAAATCAATTTCGCCTGAACACTTACCACTACTTTGTAGTTATGGAAAGTCCTATCAAGATGGCCGGAACAGACACCTGCGAAAGAAAACGAGTGTCTGAATGCTCCTTTTACTCCTGGCAGCTTACTTTCGCCGGCCCCTTACATAGTATCTAATAAGCCCAGGTGTGACCGCGTCAGAGCAGCACGCGGCGGAAGTTGGCCAACAATGTGGCCAGGTAGCCCAAAAACGGGCCGGCCTCGGCGCCGTCGACTGCGCGGCGGTCCCACGACAGCGAAAGCGGCAATATCAGGCGTGGCTGGAATGCCGTGCCGTTCCACACCGGCTTTGTGCCGGCCTTGCCCATGCCGAGAATGGCTACTTCCGATGCGTTGATGATTGGCGTGAAATGCGTGCCGCCGATGTCGCCGAGCGACGAGATCGACATCGAGCCACCCTGCATCTGCGCGGCGCAGAGCTTGCCAGCGCGCGGCTTGCGCGAGCTCTGCCATCTTGGTGGCGATTGCCGCAACGCCCTTGCGATCCGCGTCGCGGATCGCCGGCACGACCCTTCCGCTCGGGGTGTCAGCAGCGAAGCCCATGTGAAAAGAGCAATAAAAAAGGACCGCTGACGACTATACTCGTATAATTCCGTTGCGCTGCAGCCTTGCTGCGGGGCCACAAGTGCGGTGTTAGCCTTGGCTCGAGAAAGGAGACTATTAAATGAGATGGGTTGGCAAATGGCAAAATGAATATGGTTCCATTCTATCTATCACGGACGATAGCGAGGGGAAGATATCCGGCACTTTCCGAACAGCTCTTGGCGATAGCGGCTTTGCTGGAGAAGAGGTCGAAGTGAGCGGGTTGCATCGAGGCCCTTGTGTTCAGTTCGCATTTGCTCAAACGGGTCCGACCGGCAACACGATCGCGTCCTTTACAGGTCTGATGCGTAACAGCAAGCTAAAGACAGTCTGGCATGTCGTAACCGACCGGGCAATGAAGTCACCGCAACCGGGTGCGCCGCAGGAGATCATCGAGCTGCCTTGGGCCCACGCTGTGCAGACCAATTCAGATACATTTGAATTGGTCTGAAGCCTCAACCGCACTGGGCGTGAATCGGACGGAAAACCGAATCCATGCGCCGGTGGTCCCGACGACTACTTGCCGCGTTGGCTTGCTTGTGAAGTTGCGCACGCCGTGATTGAGTGAACATCGATCTCGGTGCCATCTCGCCCCTTGACGCCAACCCTTGGGTGCCTATTCGACTGGCTAGGTGCTGGTGTGAACCATTGAAATTGCACTAATCTAACGGTGCATGGACAAGATGAATCTGAGCGAAGCCAAGCGCGAGGAATTGATGGCGATGCAACGCAGTCGCACGGTGGCCGTAGGTCAAGTGCGACGTGCCCCCTGCGTCACACTAGTTGTCGCCTCTGAATTTTCTTAGTGAAGAGATCAGAGGTGGTAGATTGAAGACGAAACAAACGTATTCAGCCGAGTTTAAAGAGCAGGCGCTTGCGAAGGTCCTTAACCGCGGAAGCCGTACAGTCGGGTCCGTGGCCGACGAATTGAACATGAATGCACTGACCTTAAGGAAGTGGATGAGAGGTAGCGCCACGGCGGCTCGGAGCTCGGACTCCGGATACGCAAAACGTCCAGAAGACTGGTCGCTGGAAGAGCGGCTGGTGGCTTTGCATGAGAGCCACGGGTTGGTCGACGAAGCCCTGAACGCGTGGTGTCGTGAGCGGGGTTTGTTTGCCCATCATCTTGCACAGTGGGGTGCGGACTTTTGCGTCGTCGGCAGGGCTGGCAATCGCCAGGAGAACGCTCAGGAGATCCGTGAACTGAAGCAAGCCAATGTACAGCTTCAGCGCGAATTGAACCGTAAAGAGAAGGCCTTGGCTGAGGCGGCAGCGCTGTTGGTGCTGCAAAAAAAGTATCGTGCGCTGTTCGAGGACGAGGCCCCGGATGATCGTCGGCTGGCAGGTCTATGCCGAGGAGAGCGGTGCGCAGGCGAGCGAGGTCCTCAAGGTTCTTTGCGCGCGTGAAGCGATACAGCCTGATCAAGTCATTCTGCATTCCGACAATGGCGGCCCGATGAAAGGCGCCACAATGCTGGCTACCTTGCAGGCCCTAGGCG
>Ga0153932_1000215_pt1 | contig 22587 bp, 13 predicted proteins | sample TSNJ016MetaG_FD_102273 | JGI IMG/M metagenome (GOLD analysis project Ga0153932, IMG submission 102273) | Attine ant fungus gardens microbial communities from New Jersey, USA - TSNJ016 MetaG | ecosystem: Host-associated > Fungi > Mycelium > Unclassified | place: USA: New Jersey, Wharton State...
GAATTAGCTCAGCCGGTTAGAGCGACGGAATCATAATCCGCAGGTCCGGGGTTCGAATCCCTGATTCGCCACCAGTTGTAAAGAAAGCCGCTACTTCGAAAGAAGTAGCGGCTTTTTGTTTGGGTGTGCGCCGCAAACTCTTGATGGGTTTAACCTTCTTGGCTATGTCAGTGAGCAAGACAAGAACGCAACTTGCGACCGGGGGCTGGACCCGGGCCTCCTCTCCGCGACCCATCGCTGCCGCAAAGTGCGGCTACTACGGATGCCGCTTTAGGGGGAGCATTAAGGTCATTGAATCTACCGGCGAAGCCTGAAATCCATAGTACTCGTAGAACTGCTTCGCGCGCTCGTTCAATGCATGCACAAGCAACGCTCGGACACCGGCATTCTCTGCGACGGATCGCACCCGAGTTACTGCGTCCTGGAGCAACCCGGCACCAAGCTTGATGCCCTGAACGCGAGCATCGACCGCGAGCCTTGCGAGCACCATCACTGGCACCGGATCCGGCATGTTGCGACGTACGGCGCTAGTGGCATCTTGGTGCGCGACTGCACCCGCTGCCAAAGCGTAATACCCAAGTACGCACTGGTCAGGATCGACCACGACAAAGGTGCGACTGGCCCCGTTCAGATGATTGGTCAATGCGCGCCGCCTCAGCCAATCGTCCAGTGTTGGCTCGCCGCAATTGAAGCCATCGAGTAGATGCGTCGCAGCGAGCGACTGAGGTGTCGAAAGCTTAAGACTCACTCCTTGCCCGTGTCCCACGGAGCCTTGACGGCCATCAGACGCTCAAAGCCTGGATTGGCGCTTTGTGGCGCATCAAGCAACGCGGTGAATTGCCGAAACCTATTCTCGTCCAGACTGAAAAAGACCTGATCCAGAACGATAGCTTTCGCACGCTCGCATGCAGCTTCCAGCATGAAGTCCGAGCGATTCTTGCCCAGCAGATTGGCCGCATGGTCGATCAGGTCGCGCTGCTCGGGTAGCGCACGTAAATTGATGGAGGCGTCACGCATAAAGATTCTCCTTTTTGTATGCACAACAGATACACATTATACGTTTGCGTATAGCTGTTGTCAATGCACAAGCAGGCAGTCGCACTCGGGCTCTTAGCTGGCTCCAGCGATTGATCACGGCAGAACGGTTTCCTCACCTGAATCGACAAACAGAGGATGATTCCGAGTTCTTTAAACTTTACAAATCGATCAGCGGTCGCACTGCATCTCTGACCGATCCCTGCTCTCCTTCAGTCAATTTGTTCCCGATAAATTTAGCCTTTCTGCCTCAATATCGAACGACCGAACCCGGTCAGGCTGAGCAACGCAAGGCTTGGGAGCGTTGAGAGCGGATTCTCGGTCTGCCATTCGTGACTCGTCCTCGAGATCATTACCCCAATCACCCGATGGATCGGGCGAGAAACAGGTCGCGATCAAGACCGTCGCTGGTCGGAAGCGCGTCTGGGCAACGGACGGAAGCCGGCTGCTCAATTTCTCTCGGTGTCAAACGCCGTGGGTTCGATCGTCAATTAGATAGTTTTGTCATCGCACGCATAGATCAGCGATTCACCTTGCCGGTACTGATGTACTCGCCAACCACATCGAAAAATCCCTCAACCATTGTTGCTTCCCGCCAATCGTCAGAGCGGCGCACAGTGCTTAGCATCGCCGCGGCAATGCGACCGAGCACGTATTCGTTTGACTCAGCGGCAGGGTTATTCAGAAGATCGAATAGTTCGAACGCGTAAGCCCGCCCGAGCATTTTATGTACACTCCAATAATCTGTTTTCGCAGGCGTGACGCTCCACCAGATCATGCGCCCGTTCTCATCTCTATCTACAAAAGGAAGATCTTCCGGTTTGCACGGCGCGTTGATAGGAACATACCATTTGATACGCTTGGTCGCCTCGCGTATCCCGCCTCCATGGTCCTTGAAATGAGCTACTTTTGCCTTAGCCATCTCGTACCTCCTCTACGGTTTCCTGCGAATTCAAGACGTCCACAACGAGCGGGCAGGCGCTCGAAATGAAGATCGTTTTAGCGTTCTTTACGACGCCTGCTCGTGCTTGAGAGGCTTGCCATATGCCCGTACGAGCGTCAGGTGACGTAACTTGCAATCGGCGTCATATAGATCCCCAGCGCACGCGAACATTTTTTCACCTTCAACGTTCTGGACTACGTAGCCCCAGCGATAGTCGAACCTCCGACCGGTTACATTGAAGAATTGTCCGTCCTCGCCGCGAACTTTCCAGAAGCCAAACCTGTCTGTGATCGTCACGGCTCGTTCCCAAGAAACACTAAAGACTTGATCACCTACGTCGAACTGCTGTCCGCAATCGTTCGACTCTGCCTTAGCGACCGAGTAACCGGGATCTTCCGTAAGACCGCGACATTCATATTCGTTGATGGAGGCCATCAGATTCGAGACCAAGTGCGAGTACGCTTTCTTCAACCCTCGCCGAAGATCCCCAGCCTCTCTCAATGTGCGAACACGCTCAACCATGTTGCGCGCGGCGTTGACGGAGATCGACAAAATGAACGAACCGTCCGTTCGACGCGACAGCAAAGGAAAACGCAAGTCTCGCCAGACGCCAGCGCGCGTCAGCTCGTCGACCATGATCCAAGACACGCGCAGGATGAGGTCTTCATGGCTTTCGTTACAAAGAGCATCACGCATGGCGTGCCTCCATGGTCCTTATGTTGAAAACCAGTTCATCAAACCGGCAAAGCAGATCGCACTCGTCAGTCACGAAGTAAAAGCCGCATCCAGCAAGTCGATCTATCGGTATCCGACAGAAGGAGCGGCTATTCCGGCAGCGTCTTTCTCGATCGCCAGAAAAAACCCATTAGCTATTCCAAGGCTTCAGATACGCATTGAGGCCCTTCATGCAGATCTCTCTTTTCGCGGTTAAGGCGCTGGCTCTTTTAGCTAGGTCGATCGATGGCTCTGCTTTGTCTCGAATCGCAAATTTCTCAGACATCGTCAATCTCTTATTTGGTTGGCTCTCGATACGCAAATATTGCCGGCGCGTAATTAAGTTCGGGGCGATCGATGAAATTACAGCAAACGCCTCTTCCAATATCGATTGGCAGGAGGCGCCCGTAGACGCCGTAGCAACAACACTAGAGCACATCTGGGACAAGTTGAAGCGCGGAAAATGCCAATCGCCCTCAGCGTGAATTCCTCGCATTCTTGATAGTCGTCGTTTCATTTTGGTCGACGTATACAACCGGGCGGTAGTACCTGCGCCGCGGCCTAAATCAAGCCTCTTCCTCGCGCCGGCTGGATTCGCACAAGTGCTTGCAGGAGCATTACGCTCCCCGCGAGCTATATCTCCCTACACGAAAGCACACCCGGAAGGAGAGGCATGAAAGGACACCCGTCATCGCACTTTCGCTCTTTCGCTGGCCGTACTGCGATCGACAAGACGAGAGTTGCCTCGAAGTAATGCCTTGACATTCAAGACACCTCACAGGCACTCAGTTATTCGCTCGGGGATAGTAGTAATGCGTTTGCAACTGCATTGACGAAAGACGTTTAAGACCGTCTCGATCAAGCGTCCGATCTCTGAGGACCGACGCTAGTAAGCGCGGCGGGAGGCACTCAGAAAATTTCAACTCCGCGTCTGCGGTACTGATCGCCGTGTCATTCTTGAGCAAGTTGGCGTCGCTCGGCGAAGCTAGCACCGACGACAGCGATACGTCGTTCGGTGTCTCCAACCACAGATCATCGACCACTATGCGGTCTCGCCCAGCCAATTGCAGGGCGAGCATCCTATTTACCGCTCCTCCAGCAAATGTCCACCACCGAAGGCGGCCTGAAGACAAACCCTCCGCCAACAAAGAATTCGGCGGTAAGGGTGAACAGAGAAGCAGAAGAACGTCCCCTAACTGCTGGACGGCTCGCCGGGACAACGGCAGGTCGGATGGGTCGCGAGTCAAGGCCCTATACATAGCCTGGCAAACATCAAAGCTAAGCCATCTCGAGGTTCCAAGCCAACGGGTCTTTCCCTTGTCCGTCGATGGTTCGACCCATACCATTCGCTTGGACCAATCGACAGAAGAAACCTTCCAGCTTCGCCCCCCAAGCAACAATATTGTAGGCCCATCTTTCGGCTGCTGAACGGCTGCCGGGTCAACTGATCCAAGCTCAGTCGCACCATGGCGCGCAGTCAGTACCATCGGGCTGGCAAAGGCAGAAAGCAGATCAAGAAAGTGTGCACGCCCAAAAATCCTTTCCCCCGCAACGCCCATCGACGACCGTCCCGCATCATCGAACAAGACGTCTTTCGCCACCATGTAGTCGAAGACGGTAGAGATTGTTTCTGGGTCAAGTTCGGGAAACTGCGATTGAACGAGATTACGAACCTCGTGCGACGGATGTCCTGGACGTTCAAGAGCAATCGCCATAATTTGCTGTGCGACCATGTGCCACGGACTCGGCGGCGGCTTGATATGTTCGACATATTCTTCTCGCCACAGGGTAGTAATCGAACAGGCAAGCAGGAATGCTTCGTCGGTGGTCGTAAGGAAAAGACAATTCCGTCTACTTCCCTTTCGCCTTCCCGTTCGTCCCATCCGCTGCAAGAACGAGGACACCGTACTCGGAGAATCGATTTGAATTACGTAGTCAAGGTCGCCGACATCTATACCCAGTTCAAGAGTGCTCGTCGCCACAATCACGCAATCCTGTTCCTCCGCAAACGCAGTTTCCGCAAGCTTTCGCTCAGCGGCACTCAGCGATGAATGCGAGACAAACGTCCGAGTCTTTAAGGTACGCAGCGCTACCGCCAACTCCTCGACCTTGGACCTGCTATCGCAAAAAACCAGCCGCTTCGAGCCACGGTTCAACCGCGAGATGACCGTTGCCGCGTTGGCAAGGGACCCAACATGGTCAATGGTGACATCCGCGTCCGTGCTCACCGACGATGATCCGACAACCTGGCTTTGTTCCGAACCAGCGAACCACGCGAGAAGCTCATCCGGGTTACCAACGGTGGCGGATAGACCGATCCGCTGAATGGGTTGCTGCGCGTATTCTTCAATGCGTTTTATGACGGCTCGAAGATGCCAGCCTCGATCGTCCCCTGCAAATGCGTGAAGCTCGTCGACAATGACCGCGCGCACGTTACCGAACCACGCGTTCCGATCGACCTTCGTCGAGATAAGCATGCCTTCCAGCGATTCAGGCGTAGTGAGCAGGATATCTGGCGGAGTTCTGCGTGCACGTGCTTTCGCACTTTGGCTAACATCGCCATGCCAAACTTGAACGGTCCTGCCGACAAATCCCGCGTACTGCGTGAGGCGTGCCTCGAGATTGTTCAGCAAAGCCTTGATTGGACACACGTAAAGGACGCTCGGACCGTCCCATTGTTCCGTGGCCATTCGAGAAAGAACGGGAATGGTTGCGGCCTCAGTCTTCCCGCCTGCGGTAGGTGCAAGGATAAGGCAGTGCTTTCCCTCAAGAATTGGCGCGACCGCATCGGCTTGTGTCGGTCGCAAACCATTCCAACCCATCGAATTGACGATGTGATATTGCACGGCTCCGTGCAGACGCTCGAACGCATCGACGCTCATGGCTTAATGCTCATTGGCTGAGAGGCTTCACAGGTCTATGTCGTCGACGGAGCCGACACCGACGGCCGCGCGCTCTTGCGCTGTCATTTCACTCTCGACGATCGTTAGCGCGTAATGCTTCCGTGGTTCGAAATCTTCGAATTGATCGACCCGATCCATCACGTCCGCAACCAGTTTTTTCAAGAAAAGCCGCGGAGATATGCCGACCTTCCCTCCAAGGTTACCGGTGACTGCCGTAGCGAGGGATTCTATGTATGCGTCGTCGACAAGCGAACGGAGCCTATCCGGCGCGTCCGAACCGTCGATATAAATGTCTCGAACTTTGCGCCCCACCTCAAATAGCGAGTCGTGGCCGAACGCCGGCAGACGTACCTGCACCGCTCGTGCGTTGTCGAACCGGGAGTCAGTGCCAAAATCGACGTGCAAACGCTGGGCGAGAGGCGCAAGTCGTTGAACCCCTTGACCGCCTTCATAGAACGCCTGAGTGCCCGTAATAAGAAGATAGAGCCCCGGGAAATGCCCTGCGTCGATTTCGTCGATCCACTGCCGAAGCGCATTCAATCCACGCTCCCGCGTGTCTGCTCGCATGCGCTGGAGTGTTTCAACCTCGTCGAGCACGAGAAGCAAACCGCCGTAGCCCGAATCGCGAAGCATCGTCAGCAATCCGGACAGGAAGTTGGTCGCGCCGAAGTGATCGATGTCCCCTTTGACACCAGCCGCGCGGCGGATAGAAGCCGCTACGTTGGGTTGTCCTCCAAGCCATGCTATCAAGCCATCCGCTAAAGCGCTGTCTCCGGACTGCAGCGCTCGTCGATAAGCTCTTAGCGTTGCTGAAAAAGCAGGGGCAACCTTTGTCACACTGGCAAGTCTTGCCTCCATCAGTGCTTCGGTTTTCAGTAGTAACGTGGCCTCATCGTCCGGATCAAGGCTGGCGTCTTCCAATACGTCGCGTTCGAGTGTGTAGAACCATCCGTCGACGATTCCTCGAAATGCTCCTTCGCCGCTGTCAGCAGTCGCGATGCGCTCCACCAACCGGCGGTAGACTGTCTCGAGCCGATGCAAAGGTGTTTCCGTCTCCGAAATCTGCACCTCGCTTGTGGCGAGCCCGCGCGCTCTCGCTCGCTCTTGTAACCAACGGCCGAAAAAAGTCTTGCCGGAACCATATTCCCCACGAATGGCCTTGAAAGCTCCGCGGCCAGACCCCACAGAGTTTAGTTCCTCGTCGAGCGTGGACTGGAGGCGCCCATATCCGACCGCAAGCGCGTCAAGCCCTGACTTCGGCACTGTTCCTCTTCGAAGCGCCTCAACAATTTCAGCTCTTCTTTGTGGACTTATCATGAGTTCGCCCTCATTGCGCTAGGACTCTGAACTGTCGCAACAGAAGATCGCGGTTAAGTTCCACAGTACCCGCAGTTTCGTCGAGTATCAGCACTGGTTGCTGGTCCAGATTTAGCAGTCGCTTCGCCGCGCTGACGAAGCCACTGATTCGCATGGGTGGCATGTTCAAACGTTGTCCCAATGCAATTTTAGTCGCCGTCCCTCCACGGCTGTGTAGCACCTCCAGAAGCGCGCGAACATCAGCATCTGCGGGCGCGACACGCGCCGTTAACTTCTTCTGTGCCTCGTATGCCGGCGACGTTTGGAGCGCAGTGATCCAATCCGTTATAGCTGCTGGCGCCAATTCTGGAATCGCAGGTGCGACGCCGAAAAGATCAGGTTGCGGCACAACGGAACCAGGTTTCGCCTTCAACGGCCGCCGTGAGGCCGGAGCAGCCTCAACGGCGGGTTTAACCAAAGGCTCGTCGAGGCGCGTCCACCACACGGGCTTCGCGGTGACTAACGCCGTCCATCCTTTAAGAGTAATCCCTCGAGGTACAAAGATACTGAGAGGAACCACGACCTCCTGTGCTGAAACGCCACCGTGATAACCGTTTTTCTTTGCTCCGTGTCGGAAGCCTTCTGACCACGTGCAAACAACCTTGCTGCCGTTGTCAGTCATGACACGACCACCCTCGAACAGTATTTCGCTCGGATCGATTTCACCCGTCGGCAATCGCCATCGATCGCCTTCGCCAGCGCCCCTCAATACAGTGCCATCGTCAATTACGTGACCGTGGTCAGCTGTGATGATGACCACACGGCCAGCCCGCCTTGCCTCAGTCAACAACGGGCCAAGCAACCTCAAGTCCTCGACCGCCCAAGGAACATGAATCTGACTAGATCCGCTCAGATGCTCGTCGACGGCGTTGTACACCACAGCAACCACGGACTGTAGGGTCGACGCAATCGCTTCCCGCACCGCAGGCGCCAACGCATCTGCAAGCGACAAATCGCCTTTGTGAAACACCACGGGCTTTGTATGTTTCGACACACTCACTAATGATGGATGCGTGGAGAACGCTTTCTTTTCCTGCGATGCAGCTCCAATAGTGAGTCGTCCCGACAACAAACTAGTTCGGCTCACTTCGGTGATCGTGGGCAGCGCAGCGATACCGGCTGACAGCGTTGGTGGCGGAGTGCTGACCTGTTCATCCAAACCTAGTTTTTCGAGATCGTCACAAAGTTCACGGAAAATGCCATAGCTCATTCCATCTGCGACCAAAAGCAACACAGGCGCTTGAGTCGCCAGTGGCCCGACAACACGGTCAATCATCGCCTCAACAGGCATGCATGACGCGTCGGCACGCGGCTCTCGATTCCAAACCTGCAACGCCCGCGCGAAGCTGCGGTTGAATTGATCCGCTTTTGCCCGGGCTAGTTGCTGCAACTCGACGAAAGCGTCTGACAAACGAGGAAGACCATCTCCGCCAATGAGTTTGAATCGCGCCCAGTCGACGAATGCTCCGTCGGTAGTGTAGGTGTGGACCAGATCGGTGAACGGCGCAGCTTCTCGGTCGCCCGACACGGTCACATCGGTTTCGGCTAACAGCAGCCATCGACACAAACGGAGCGCCATAAGCACTCGTAACATCCGCGTGCCGGACGGATCCGCGCTTGAGTGCGCAAGCGCCAGTTCAGCGGCTTTCTCGACCGGATCCAACGTCGATTTCGAAATGTTGTGATTGAACACATGCAAAGCATCGGCCAGTAGCTCAAGACGCTGCTCAAAACCGAGCGTAAGCGAGTCACTCAAATGGGCGAAGCCTTCCACATGCAACTCTCGCAAAAACAGCTCTGCGCGATCACTGATCCATTGGCGCGTTGCAAGCGGCAATTGGCGTATGGCTTTTGCTGACTCCAATGCCCAAGCTCGGCCCTCTTCAACGCCGATACGGCTGTCACCGACGAACCGCTCAAGACGGATTGCCGCTGCACCGAGTTCGTGTACACCTTCGGCCTGGCGCGACAACACCACGCCGCACACTAGACCAAGTGGAATTGCGTCGACGAGATTACCCGCCTTGAGACACCGAATGATAAGAGCACCGACCGCACCGCCGGCTTCGCTAAGCCATTTGCTTACATCAGGCTTTGCAGAATCGGGAAGATCGGAAAAGAGCGCCGCGGAATCCGCAGCCAAGGACCACGCCAGAAGCAAAGCGCCGTCGGGCTTGGCGGCAGCGAGCTTCAGCGCCCGCTTCAACACCTCACACCATGCTGTTTCTATGTCTAGGAAGCCGTTGGGTACCGCCGAATAAGCGCCCATGCCTGTTCTGTCGACCAACAGTTGCGCCATCCACTTCAGCTTGTTCAACCGCGCGTCCGTTTCTCGCGCTTTGAATAACTCCAGAACCATTGCCCATGCGTCAGGCTGAAAGATCCGTGCTTTTGCCAGGCGAGCGACGACATCATCGCCCAGGTCTCTAGCGGACATCGGCAACAGCAAAATTACACCGGGATTTTCGGGGACACCGGACATCTCTTCCAGCGAGACGAGTGCCTCGCGAACCATCAGTGGGCTGTCGCACCAACGCAATTGGAATTGTCTGCCTTCAACGACGATCGACTCCGGCCAACCGGATCTGGCATGTGCCTGGATCGCGATTACCCTCGAGTCCCGAGCGCGCTGCAACGCCAATTTGGTCTGGGATTCGATTTCAACTATGGACAACGGGCCGACGGCCGAATTCATTTGATGCTCCCAGGCTTCACCAGCCGCCAAGCGATTGTGAGCGTGAGTGCAGCGTCATCGTTGAGCTTGTTGTGTAATTCGTCGAGCAAATCCATTGCTTGCTTGCTGCCTAGGTTCGTTTCAGCGATTTCCTGAACAATCACAGGCGGACGAGTCGAATCCCCGTTCGTTTGTGAAGGGTTGGGGGGCACTATCGGGTCTGCGACCGGTGTAGGCTCAGGACCGGGTGGCGTAATCGGGACTGGCGGGGCGATTATCAGCAAACGCAACGCTGCCGCGTTTTGTTCCGCCAACGCCGATTTCAGATTGACTACGTGTTCGTCTGCGGCCAGTGCGTCGCCCACCTTTCGCAATATCGTTTGTCCAGCAACTCGACGATCATCGTGCAATTCGGTCATCGCCTCGAACATCGGCCAGTTAGCCATACGTACGGTTTCGTCCAACGCCCGAGCCCTCGTCAAAATTTGGCTCACTGCAATGTCGGAGGTTGCCAGTGTTGCGGTGGCCAGCACTTTGACAACCTCGGAACTCTGGGCATTAACCAGTTCGGCAACTAACGCGTGGGCCGAACGCGCCGTGGTCAACCGATGATTTTCGCTATTGCTCGGAAAGGCGACCGATTTTACTGTCAATGCTTCAACGAAATTTTTCGCCGACTCTCTAGCGTCGCTAGCCTTGATCGTCACATCTTCAATTAACTTCCCAACGTTCCCTGCATTTCGAGAAATCGAAATAGTCAACCCGAACAGCGAGCCAGCACGCTTACATGCAACGTCCCAGTCGGCCTGGTCCGGCAACGTTTCTTCCTTCAACTCCAATTCGTCTGGCATGGAATCGATGTTCGGCACGTACGGTCCACCTCGCAATAAAAAGCGCCGATTGGTTTGTCCTGCGAACACGAGAATGATGAGGTTTTGCACCTCACTTGGCAGGCCCATCGCAAGGGGTTCATCAATCCATTTGCGTAAGTTTGCTACGGTGAACGCGGCGGTTCCCTTCGCTTGTTCCCGGAGGAAATGCGAACGCCAGTAATCCGCCAACACAAAATGCGTCTCTCCCGTCGTACCGAGTTGAACGGGATCGGCGATAGACCGGATCAACGTTCGAGTGGCTCGATCTGCGACTGGCGCACGCCCATCGCTTGTTGAAATCGCTCGTTCAAGCTCGGCCCACACCCTCTTCACGAGACCTGGTTTGATTTCCGCCTCGAACTGCGGATGTCCTGGAAACTGGTGTCTGAAAAGCTGATCTAGCAACGCCTCGAATGCCAACTTCAAATTGGCCCCTATCGGAGGAAGTGGCTTCAGCGTGGGATCGAGTGAACGGAATTGATCTTCAGGTGGCAAGGGGTTCGCCACAGCGTCCCTTGAATCGCCGGCAATACCGTAAGCAACCTCAAGGTAATGTCGAACTCGCTGCTGCAGTTGATCTCGTTGGTTCAACAACAGCGTGCGAGCAGGTGCTCGATCGACCAGCGCCAGATGCGATGCGAAATCGTTAAACCGTTCGCCGGTCAAAATATAGTCGAGCACCACAAGCCGACCCAGATCGCCCTTCGCCTTATTGCTAAAGAATGATGGCATCCAGATAAGCGTCTGGGTGTCTGATCCGCTGTAACTGCCTAATCGCGCAATGTCGTCGGCGGGCGAAAAACCTTCATCATCGAACGGAAAATCAATGACAACAGTCCAAGTGCCCAGACGTCCACGCAACTTCTCATCCGACATTTCGCGGACATTTTCGTAGAAGACCTCGACCTCTCGCCGCGTGCCACGCCACGACACCGGGTAGGTTGCGAAGATGTCGTTGGTGTCGGTAACGCCGAGTTGATCAAACAGCATTTCGCGAATACGTCGACGGCGATTGCCAGGGTTGTCATTGGACATGGCGCTGCGAACGATCGGCTCAATGTCAACGCCGGTGACCTGGATCGAAATCAACGCATTGGTGTCCTCGGTCACCTTGATCTCTCCAATATCCGCTGCCCATTCGCGACATTTTCTTAAAACATCTTGATTTTCCCGGCCGGGAATTGGCGTGCGAATCGTGCCGTGATTCAAAGCCGCAAGGCGCGGCGCAGTAAGTGCCTTCAACGACTCCACTTCCGGTACTAATGCGCTGAGCAGCAACGTCTTGATCAGCCGCGCGTCATTGCGGAGGATTTTCGCTTTGGCAGGATCAGCATTGCCGATCACGATGTTTTCCCACGTCACACCATGCTGGCGCTCAAGATAGGGCAGCAGCTTTTGCTTGTACAACCGCTTTGCATTGTCGAAGTGAATACGCATTCCCTCCGAGAACGGCTCGTCTCCGTCGGAAATGACATCGAACAAGTCGCCTACCGGAATGATCTGGCCAAGTTCAAGATCGTCACGTCGGTCAACGAGCAGTTGAAGCATCAGCTTCAGTGCGGTGCGCTCGCGCTGCAAAGCCGCCGATACCGCAATCAACGTCTGCACAAGAGCCGGACTGAACGGATAGACCTTGCGGAACATATCCTTGTCGGCAGTTTCAGTCAGTAGCGTGTTCCAGACTTCGGGACGGACTTTTTGAAACTCATCGAAGGATTCGGCAAGCATCTGCCGCGCAGCTTCCGATACGGGGCGAAGAACCCGCTTTTCCGCGATGGCCGGAAGGTTCCGATCTTCGAGTTTGATCTGGTGAAAGCGGGCTTCCCAGTGTCGGAGGGAATCGCTGAATTGCAGTTGCAGTGAGCCGGCGAGGTTCTCGCCAACCAGTTCGCGCAAGTCGCGCTGTCTTGCTACAAAGCTGATCAATGGGATCGGTCTGTCCGCGTTCCCGGCCTCGACCAGCTTGACGAGTTTGGTGCCCTCGCTGCTGACGAAACTAACGTCCGCTGCACGGCTTGCGAGCCAAAGGATGAGTTCATCGAGAAACAAGATGACAGCGTCATACCCCAACGCTTTGGCGTGACGGCTCATAATACTGAGGCCGTCATCGAGTGCAACAAATGCTTCCCCGCTGCCTTCGGCCATGTCTGCTACTGCCGTGTAGAACCGACTGATCAAGGCGCCGACGAGGTTGACTCGGTCATCGCCGCTAGGCGGTTCAAGCATCGCCGCCTCGAAGCTTTTTGCGTCCCAACCGCCGCTAAGCTCACCCCAACCGCTTTCATCGGAGGTCACTTCTAAGCCTGAGTTCAGTTCAGCGAAGAACGATTCGTCGCCCATCCGCTTGCGCAGCCGCGATGCGTCCTCGAACAACTTCTCTGATAAGTAAAAGCCAGGGATGGGCGCTTCTGGGTGACGTTCACGAACGAAGTCCGCGTAGCCGCCGAGAATCGCTGATTCCATGCTTCTTGCGCCGATCATGTGGTACGGCACAAGCAAGAACTTACGTCCCTGCGTCCACGTGTTGTGCTTGGCGACGACGTTGGCTAGCTCAGACTTCGAACGTGCCTCGACGTTGTTGTCGAGCAGCAGGTTCAACACGGCCATGAAGTGGCTTTTACCCGCGCCGAAACTGCCATGCAGATACGCAGCCTTGCTCGTGTTGCCCTGGACAGCCTGCTTGATGAACGTCAACGCGTCGTCGAAGCACGTGTTGAGCTGCGGCGTGACGACATAGTCGCGCAACGTTGCCCCTGCGTGACTCACGCCTTCGGCCAGCTTCAGGACGAAATCGCCTTGATGAACCTGTTCGGGGATAGTGATCAGTTCTCGGATCAGTGTCATTTTATGTGTGGTCTCTTTAGCTGGGTTGCCTATCCCGAATCTCGATACGAGTTATGCCGCTTTCTTTCGTGCGCGTTTGGTTGCCGTGGGTGCTGGTTTCCATCCGCGAAGGTCGTCGAGGGTGAATCCAAGCGCGCGAGCTTCGTCAATGACGAAGGCCTCGTAGTAATCGCCCATGCGTGCCCCGTACTCAAGATTCATTTCGTTGTGCCATTGTTTCAGCCACGGCAGAAGTTCTAGAAGGCCAGCAAGAAGCGGTTGCAGGCGGTCTGCGCTCCAGCCCTCTTGCTCCTTCATGTCGAGGAAATAGGTGGCGACGGCGGTAGCGTGCTGTAAGTGATCCCAACCTGCCCAGGCGATGACAAGGCTTCCATCGGCACTTCGCTCGCAACCTGGGTAACTGACCCAGCGTTCTTTGGGGACGTCGAGGGCGCCGCGTAGGCGCCAGTAATCGGACTTTAGGAAGTCTTTGCTTTGGTATTTCGGTGGCACAGGGATTTCGCCGATCTCACGTGCCTTGCGTTCTTTCTTTTCATTCTCGAGTTGGGCTCGAACGGTTGTTTCGACCCACCTCAAGGAGTCGGCGTCAAGATCTCGGTCTGCACTCACGTCCTTTCGTGCGAAGGTTATGAGACGTTCACGCTTGTCAATGGCCGTCGCTTCGATCTCCGCATCGATGGTGTCCTCGTGACGTTGCAAAGCCCAAGTTTTCTGCCATTGGACTTGCTTGCGCAGGCCAGTTTCGGTGTATCGCTGGACGGGAATAAAGGGAACAGACTCGCTTGCGACAAGTTCAGCAACAAGGGTTTCTAAATTAAACGTCGAGTGTCCGACGTAAAGCTCGGCGATTTGCATAAAGCTCGAGTCTTTGCGCGCTTGGTCAGCAAGACTTCTGGTTGATCGCACCCGGAGATGTTGCCCCAGTTCCTTTTGCCAGTATGTCGGTGATTCTATCCGGGCGAGCAGCCAGTCTGACAGTGCAGTTTGTTCAAGCGAATTCCACGATGGCGAATTCCAGCGTCGCTTGAATTCCGGCCTTTCAATTAACCCTATGTTGCGGTCATTTGTTATGAGGTGGATGCGGTGCTCGACCACGCGTCGGTACTCCTCCGGCCAGTGGCCCGGAATATCGGTTAGGGGCGTTGATCGATGGCGTCCAAACCACCCCGTTTCTTCGTCCCCTGCAGCAACTCGGCGAGCCAATACGATTTCGAAAGCGCGTTCACCAAGGCCTATCTCGATAGGTGCGGCGTACTCTACATTTGCGGCATCGGGATTGTTTGGCAATAAGCCATAGTGCCGATAGCTACGCCAATCAAGCTCCTCTTGCTGCGCAATAAGCAGACGCAAATGGTGGGAAACCGTCGCACGCGCCGAGTCAAGAACAGCGCGAGTGGGTAGTTCCACTGCACTTACAACAGTTGAACCAACTAACGCAGACGGTAGCAATTTTGCCACTTTCTCCGCCGTTCCAATCATGTTGGTACAAATATCGAATGGAAGATTATCGACGACGGGGAAAGCAGCGACTTTCGTCGAATTGAACGAAAAATGACTCTTCCAAGCTTCATCGCCAAGCGCGGAGTTTCCAGCGTCTACTCTCGTTCCGCCGCCCTCCCCTTTGTTATGGCATACCTGCTTTAGCCAAAAGCAGGCAACTGATGAATTCAAAACTCCGAGTAGTCCGATGTATCGTTGTTCATTCAACTCGCTGCGCAACTTAATGACCGGGGCTGTCCGATTAAAAACCAACGCGCCACTATTTAAAACAAAGTGATTGTGTGTAGCTATTTCGCTGAAGGCAATCAAGCGTTTAGCGCGTGCGCGTCCCTTCGGAAATTGATGATAATCCCACCATGGGCGCCCCACCTCCCGGTACGTCTTGCCACCGAATACTGAACGCCCCCAAAGCGTCGTACGGAAGGACCATACCCATCTGAGAGGAGGGCTCTGAGGCATTTCTGTCCATTGATTAATCGATTGGTCGTAAGGAAAGAAAATCGCCTCTTCACCTGCAATGTGCCAATCGCGGATGCCATCACCACGGATGCATGGACGAGTATGAGGGAGTGCCTTCATTCGCCCAAAAAAACTACTCGGCTGAATGAAAACGTCGTCAGCATGCGTATCTTGGAAAAAGCCCATTGCGTCGACATAGTGATCTAGCACCTCAACTCGGTTTTTTTCGAGCAACTCCTTAAGTTCCGCCGCTCCGCCGCCGCCAATGCTCCACGGGTGGCGACTAAGCGCGGTTCGTAGAGTGTCCGTCACACTGATGTAGTTGCTCTCTGAGCCAACCAAATCGATCTGATTCAAAATTGCAGACCAGACTAGGCCTTTAGCAGCATCGTCCGGAGGGCTGGGCTCTCCCTTTATACCCATCACCGTACGGACCGTGTTATTGACAGGCTTGCGATGACGACCTAATAAGATGACAGTTGGTGTCCCGTGACCTGGGATAAAAGCCCCTTGCGTATCAATAACATGCGTCAAATCCAATCGCGGCAGCACGTCCTCAATAAGCCTACGGCCAAACTCTCGTTTCATAAATGAGTTGGTAGTAATTAATCCAACGAATCCGCCGACCGAGCTTAATTCTTTCGAGGCACCAGTGATGGCGAGATCAAAAAATCGCTCTGTGAACGGTGCACCCAAAGAATACTGGCGGTGGCAACTCGCATATCGAGCGCGATAGGCGGAATTGAGCGCAGCATCTTTGACTACGATATATGGCGGATTCCCGACCACCGCGTGATATTGGCGGCTAAGAAGTCGCTGTACCTCTGCGAGGTCCTCGCTACCGTACGCATGAATCAACTCACTGCTTGCACCGTATTCTGCAGGAGAGAACATTTCCTCTGTGGCAGTCAGACCAAACCGCCTTCCGTGCAAAAGACTATCGCCAATAGCCACGCTCACTCGAAAGTCTGGAGCTTGCCCCAACTTTCTAACATCGCAAGCTTGCAATGCGGCAACGAGCAACCGAAACCGAGCTATAGCCACTGCGAACGGATTCAAATCAACGCCCGAAACCGCATCCAACGCTTTCTGTGCGACATCCCGTCGATTGCGTCCCGGCTCGTTACGCGACCATTCATCGACCATTCGATGAAACCCGCCGAGCAAAAAGTGCCCCGACCCACAAGTGGGATCGATCATCCGCACTTCGCTATAACCAAACTCTTGAATAGCCGGCGTAAGCGTCCGATCCAGAATAAATTCTTCGACAAACTCGGGAGTCTGCAACAGCGCAAATCGCTTACGCGTCGCCTCACTAAGATCCTGATAGAGATCTCCAAGAAACCGAGTGTTCCAACCTTCGTCAGTGAAATCACGAACGAGATTCCCGGAATCCGCCGCGACCTCCTGCCAGAACTTCATTACAGCCATCGCGGCATCACCGCTTATGCCAAGACGAAACAATGGGTTATGCGCTTCATCGAAAAAGGTATGTAACCCTGGCAAAGCACCCGCCTCACGAAAACACGCCAACATATAATCGCGGTCGTTCTCGTGCGGATGTTCGCGAAAATAAGCGTCGTGCCGATCGCGCGCCAACGCCATGCGTCCAGACTGCGGCGTGCCGCTAATCCAAGGCCTATCGACCAGTTCGTTGTCTTCAATAAACCGCAGAAACACACAACTCAACAACCAATGCACGCCCGCTTGCGTAATAACCTGCTCAGCCCACGACTCAAACGTCTCTGCAGTTCGCTCGGCGTCCCGAGCACCTTGCCATTCAGCCTGCAACCGCCCACGCAACTCTGGCACGTCACTCGTCGGACTCAACGCACGCTCACGCAGATCGTCTTCCACCCGCTTAAGCAGACGGGTCAACTCATTCAACAACAATTTCGGTTCAATCATTTTATATTTTACTTATTGTGTAATCGCGGCGTCGGTCGAACGGTGCCGGTTCTTGGCCCACGTATAGGGAATCGTCGCCCATTGGGACGACGTGATTACCGGGACAGGCATGTCGTCGATCATCGGAAGTCCCGACGATGCCATCGGCAACAACATCCACAAGCTTTCGAGCTTGCCTTGCCGGCCGACCTGGTCACGCAAGTCATCGATGATCGACGTCAATCCGTAACGAGCGATAAGCCCCGAGTTGACCAACAGCACGGGCGATGAACTGCTCAGCAACTGCTGCTTTACTTGCGGAATCGCCTTGTTCACCAGACGCATCAAACGGCTGCGGTCAGTGCTGGTCGGCGCCGCGCCGTCAGCGCGGAGCACGACGTTCCAGTCCACTTTGAGAGCATCAGCTTGCTCTCGAAGTGCCTTGAGCAGAAGAGAATCAAAACTCTCACGATGGCGACCAAATCGCCGTAGTAGTTCCGCCTCGGCGTATTTGATCGCACGCGGCTCCACGCCTAAAACTAGAAACCCGCCGACCTTAGCCGCATAAGCGAGCCGGTCCTCGAGCTTCTGCAATTCGATTGCAGAAGCTGACGCGTCCTCTTGCCTACCCTCGCTCCCCCATTGAGTGCCTTCGTTAGCTGTATCGGCTCTCGAAAACTGCGTCGTTGCGCCCAATGAGGTTGTCCCGGCCGACGCTGACGGAGAATACCCAGGACCTAATTTTGAATCTTGACGCCATACCAGCAGCGCCCCTACGTCGGCGAGCACTAAGTCGAGCGACGGCCGCGGCGGCAGCCGCTTCGCCTCAGGGAAACGCCCCGCCACGCGGTCTTGTATTTCCTTTGCGGTAAGCAACTGCACACCCATCAACGCACCCAACGATTGACGCAACGCGAACTTCGCGTCCATACCACGCGGGTAGATTTCCTGTCGACTCGACAACGCAGCACCTCTGGAAGCACCGGCAGCCAGCCGAAGGAGGCGTTGCGCGGACACAGGTAGCGCATTTGGCGGAGGTTGTACGCCCTCTAGCGTCTCCAGAACTCGCTGTGGAGTCAACAGAGGCTCGGCTTGGGCACACGCATCGGCGGACGCCCCAAGACGGCGCGCGTACTCCATCGCTTCAGCAGAAATCGCGATAAGCGGAAGCGGTGCATGTTCGTATTCCTGGAAACGAGGCTTGTCCAGCTTCGCTTCTGCTTCAACGCAAGCGCGCACAACCGTCGTTGCAAGCCGGATACGCTCCACTTCACCAGCAAGCGTGCAACCCCGCATAGTGAGCAAATCCGAAGCCATCTCGGTCACCGTCATCACACCACCCAGCGTGCAAAGCTGACTGTCGAAATGATTACGTAACTCTGTGAGGGACGGCATTTTCGCCCACCGCTCCCGTGCGTTGATCAATGCATCTGAGACCTCGATTCGGTCCAGCGACATCGCCCCGGCAGCGGTACCGAGCGGCGTCCACAAAGTCGAGCCTTCTACCTCATCCAGACCGAGGTAAATTGCAAGGGCAGCCTCTTCAGGATGATCGTCGCCTACCGGCCGCCGCGGAAGCAACTTGCCCGCAAGCTCGTCCACACTCGCGACCCCGGCGGAAGCGGATTCGAAATCGGCGTCATGAAGCGTCGGACGTCCTTGTAGCAGATCCGGTCTAACGGCAGCAAGTGCCTTGGCCTTCAGCCTGATTTCCTTACGGATGCGATCGCCGACGCCACGAAGATAGCGAAACGTCGCCCGCTTGACGGTAAGCAGATCGCGCGCATTGTGAATTGCCATTCGCTCAAGCACATTCTGCGCTTCGACGCTGTATCCCAACTCCGCCATGCTCGTAGTTGCAACTGCGTTCCGAGCCACGGCGTCAAACGGATCAGCCAACTGTTGATTTGCCGTTGCGCCAGACTCGAACACATGCCGCCATGCCCGAAGCATGTCTTCGGCATTGTCAAATCGGTCGCTGGGCCGCCGGCTTAAAGCCTTCGCAAAGAACGCCGTGAAGCCTTCTCTCAACAGAGGATCAAAACGCTCAGCGGCGAGCGTTACTTCGCAATCCAGCATCGATGGTTGCGTTTTTCCATCCCCCCAAGCCGGTACGACGCCCGCGATCATCTCGTGCAACGTTGTGGCTAGCGCGAATCGCTCAGCATAAAGATCCCACCGAGGCGGCTTGCGAAGCGAAAGAAATGGGTCGAGATAGGGATGCGTTCCTGCCCCAATGTTTTCAGCCGGTGAACTCGTCAGAGAAAAATCGAACAACACGAGCTGCAGCTTTCCCTTTGTCCCCGCTTGCGAGAGACCAATGTTCTCCGGCTTGATGTCCCGATGAGGGACGCCCTGCTGTTCCAGATAATCAACAGCTTGAATAAGCTCTTCGCCGAACCGCTGCAAAAGGTCAAGTGAAAGGCGTGCATCGCCGCGAATCCGCTGAGCGAGAGTCGAGTCGCCGGCCTTGCGCATCAATAGCGCAGTCCGCCCATTGATAGTGAGCGTGTGGCGCCATTCAACGATGTTCGGATGACGCAGCTTCTTGAGCGCATCACCTTCAGCTTCAATACGATCGTTTTTGCTTGCGTCAAGTGCTACCTTGAGAATGAGTTCGTCCGCACTGTCATCTGGTTTTACGAGCAAAACGTCCGCCGACGATCCCCTCCCCACTCGACGGATGACAGTGAATCCACCTTCAAGACGCTCGTCTGGCTTCGCATCGGCCGGATCTACGGTGGTCTCTGGATCCGGAGTGGTCATTTCATCGACGACTTTGTCCAGATCCAGAAGAAACTCGTCGATAGAACCGTAGCGCCCCATCACGTCCGGACACGTGCTGTACTGAATCAAATCCTGCAACGCTTTGCCGCAACCATCCATTACGTCCGAAAGCAGAAGGCCTTGGCTGACTCGAAGTTTCTCCGCGAGCTCAACCACCGAGCTGGCCGGTGGCCTCCCCGAAAACACGTGATACATGATCGCGCCCAGCGAGAAGACGTCGAGACTGGGACCGTGTTGGATTTCAGACTGCGCTGTTTCCGGTGCGAGATAAACGAGACCCGGATCCTCCACGTAGTCTTCAACGTGCATTGTTCCGCCAACGGTCCGACTCAATGCACCTAAAGTATCCGTAGTGGTCGATCCTTCACGTGCACCGGTCTGCCAATTCATAATGCGAGGACGCGGCGTCGCACTTGCCACGTCATGGACCAGAATATTTTCGGGACTCAGAGCGCGATGAAACAAGCGCTTTTGATGGGCGTACTTCAGTGTCTCCGCCAGGTCTCTCACAATCTGCAATCGTTGATCGACGGTGAGCAAATGCCCCATTTCGCGCAACAGGAAATCGAGGCGAATCGCCTTTGCATCATGATCGAAAATCAGAGCCGGGCCTAATTCCGTATCTTGATAATCTTTGACTTTAACGATGCCCACATGGTCAATGCCCTCGAGAATCTGAAATTCGCGCCGCGCCTGGCGATCAAGCGCTTTCCTGGCCTCTACCGTTGCTGCTGCTGCGATCGTGTAGATCCGCACCCGCCTATGCACGTTATCGATGATGGAATGGACGCCTTCCCAGTCCTGGTAAGAGGGCCCGTCCGAAAGCAACAGTCCTAGTTTGTAATCGCCAACCTTGCGATGTTTGTTCGACGGGCGGATGCCTGCTTCCGCCATAGCGCGAACGACAACCCGGGCAAGTTGCGCATCTACCCTGGGTGGCTGACCCTGGCGCATATCGCCGCTGCCATTGTGTAAAACGCCGATAATCCCGTCATCTTTGTCGCTGTCTGGTTGTCCGCGCGAGTAGGTGCCCGCACGGGCGGTTCCCATGAGCGTGCATCTCAGACTGGTCGCGGATAAAAATATCAGCGGCTCAAGAAACGGCAGACGCAGCTTGGCTTTTTGCACAGAGGATTGCCTGCGTAATATGCTCGCGAGCCGTTTCGATTTCCTATTGGCGAGAATTAGAGGATTGTCGTAGGCCCGCTCCCGGCCATCGGTCACCCAAGACCACGTGTGCGCGTCGCCCGAAACGACGCCCGGTCGACTTTTGATCTCGACAAAAAAGAGGCCGGCGGGCGTCAGAATGAGAGCGTCGACTTCGTTGACCTTGCCTTCGTCGTCAATAAACTCGAAGTTTGACCACGCGTGCCATGGTTCTCGATCCGGAAGATGTTCCTGCAGCCATTGCAACGCTTCTCGCTCCCAGGGAAACTGCGATTGAGTAACGGCCTGCCAGCGAGATGCGCTCATTGGCATTCGGAATCTCCTGTGTGTGTGGGTACTTCGGGAAGCGCGACATGATCGGGAACCAGCTCAAGGAGATCGGCTAGTTTGCAATCTAGGGCATTGCAGATGCGCTCCAGCGCGTCCAATTCGACTCTACTTGCGCGATTGTTTGCGAGCGCAGTGACTACGCTGCGATTTACCCCCGCGGCGCGTGCCAAGGCGGCGGTCTTCACATTTCGATGTCGCATGATTGCGAGCAAATTTGAGCGGACCAAAACGTAACTCAACGATGGACGGGGCGCTGCGCAGCATAGCAGATCTCAGTGTTCAGTAAGTCGAAATTGCAAGGTGAGGACTATCAAGCGAGTTTGGCCGAAGATATTTTCTGTCTGTTACTGATACTAAGGAAGTAAGCGTTTTGCCTTAGCGGATTCGTGTCAGTGGTTTAATAAAAAATTAAAGAATCTCGACAAATTATCCGATAACCAGCGAGACCACGCCCCTGGAAAATTGTGATAGCTTAATGTTCTAGTTACGGTTCTTTTAAAAACTTCTTATTGCTCGTCACACTATGATATTTTTGTCAAAAGAGAATTTTGGAATTCTTCTAGGTATAGTCGGTGCGATTGGCTCAGTGCCTGTATTCAAAGGTTATGTTCTAGGCGCGTGGAGCATGAACAGCACATGGAAACTACGGAGACTCCGTAGGGAGCATGATCTCCTTATAAAGCTTCAAAACTCAGATAGAGAGTTATTCTCCTTTCTGTTAACGTCAATTCTTGCGGCAATTGCCTTACTAGGGGCTTCGCTGATGTTCCACGGGGCGGGCGTGGGGCCGAACACCCGCGACATAATCCCGTTCAGCGACTGGGTAGTGGGATTTCTGATTTATATGTTCTGCGTAAATCGTCTTGGGAAAATAAATCGCCTTGAGAGATTTGAGGAGACAATGGTGAGACTGGATGCCGAGATAGAGAAACTTGAACGGAACCCGAAATGATTTCGACTCGAAAATGCAACAAATTGCCCCGATACGTGGCGAATGAGCCTGTCCAAAATTTTGTGTGTAAGGCATAACATGTCGCAAAGGAGCATGTATGCCACGCAAACCGAAGGCGGCCACCGCAGCCGCGAAAGAATTGCCATCAATTCCTAAAGAACTGA
>Ga0153932_1000216_pt1 | contig 22502 bp, 20 predicted proteins | sample TSNJ016MetaG_FD_102273 | JGI IMG/M metagenome (GOLD analysis project Ga0153932, IMG submission 102273) | Attine ant fungus gardens microbial communities from New Jersey, USA - TSNJ016 MetaG | ecosystem: Host-associated > Fungi > Mycelium > Unclassified | place: USA: New Jersey, Wharton State...
ATCAACATCTGGCGCACCGGCAGTTGCCAAAAGCACCGGTGACGCCGGAGGGAGCGGATACCCCGGAGCAACAAAGCGAGGAAGGCAAGCCGCCTGTGTGGGCGACCGATGACGAGATTGAGATGTTCTATCAAGATAATCTCGAAATCATGCGCTTACTGTTGAGTCTGGTTCAAGGCTTGGCGTTCGACCTATCAGAAGCGACCGACGTTTACAAGCATCATGCGAAATACTTTTGGGCTTCAGCGCGTGGTGAGCGCACCGAGGGGCACCCCGACTATCTTCCACCCCCGTCCCCACTTTAAAGTGCATCTGGTCGACAGATGCCCGGGAAGAATGGAATGGCCGAATCAGAAAAAGCGACTCTAAAGCGACAGCGGCGCGCGCCAAGGCCGGTTTCTCCCGAGACTTACGCTGACGCATATGCGCTCGCACAACAAGTCTTGCAGGGCTCGCTAAGCCAGGCGGAAGCTGAGAAGACTTTGACCGCACGCTATGACCTTGGCGACCGTGTTGCCCTGGGCTACATTGGCAACTACCTTTCGATGAAACTCGGCGCACCGAAGGTGAGATCGACCATTGCAGCGGACGGTTGGCGTTTCTTGCTTGATCAATTCGAGAAGGAAGGAATGTTTGCGTTGCAACGTGCGCTGTCTGTGCTCTGGGAACACATTGAATATCTGCATGGACCTGAGCCGAAACTCCGAAAGGTTCACGCTGACTATATCGGAAAGGTTGCGCAGCATATAGAAGGTGATCCGTCGGCAACCCTTGCGGAACAGATTGCGGCGTCCTTGAGGGACGGCGATGAGGCGCGCCGGCGCAGACTGGACGTCGCGCCTGTCTATCCGGAAGCCGTACTGATCGTCACGCGTGCCTTTAGACGAAATGCCGATGTGATCGCAGAAGTCCTCGTCCAGGCGGCAGGCGTCTGTCAGAGATGCGCTCGCGAAGCGCCGTTCAAGCGTCTGGACGGGACACCATATCTGGAAGTGCATCACCTGACGCCACTTGCGCAAGGCGGAACGGATACCGTTGCGAATGCGATTGCCTTGTGTCCGAACTGCCATCGAGAACTGCACTACGGTTCAACTTTTTTAGATGAGCGACTGGACTCGAACGCACCAAATTAGTTTTCATTCAGCCAGAATCAAACGACTACGACACTATAAAAAGGAAAATAAGATGATGAGCCGGGGATCGGAATGGCATCGCTGGGAGCCGCATATTCACGGCCCAGGCACCGTCCTGAACAATCAGTTTGGCGGGGGAGACTCATGGGAAAGCTATCTGACTGCGCTGGAAAGCTGCTCTCCAGCGATAGAGGCCCTTGCGGTCACGGACTATTACACAACGGACACCTACGAAGAGGCTGTTCGCCGAAAGGCCGCCGGCCGACTTCCGAGCGTCAAGTTCCTGCTTCCCAACGTCGAGCTACGTCTCGATATCGCCGCGAAGAAGGGTTTTGTAAATGTGCACTTGCTGGTCAATCCGACTGACTTGACTCACGTTGAGGAGATCAAGCGTTTTCTTTCCCGGCTCCAGTTCAACGCTTTCGATGATCGCTTTGACTGCACTAAGGCAGACCTGATTCGCCTGGGCAAGGCTTCTGACAGCGCCATTAAAGACGATCGATCCGCTTTGATTGAAGGAGCCACGCAGTTCAAGGTCAACTTCGATTCGCTGCGCAAGGTGTTCAAAGAGAGTGCATGGGCCAATATGAACATCCTTATCGCCATTGCTGGCGGCGAAGGTGACGGTACATCTGGCGTGCGCCAAGCGGCGGACAAGACGATTCGACAGGAGCTGGAGAAGTTCGCACACGTCATATTTGCGAGCGGTTCAGCGCAGCGCGAATTTTGGCTGGGAAAGCGTACGGTAACCTTGGAGCAAATGCACGACAGATATGGTGGATGCAAACCCTGCTTGCATGGAAGCGACGCTCACGATCTCTCCTCCATCGGGAAACCTGAAGATGACAGGTTCTCTTGGATAAAGGGTGCGTTGACCTTCGACAGCTTGAAGCAAGCTTGCATTGATCCAAACGGGCGCGCTTACGTGGGCCGCGAGCCGCCGACCGGCGCAATGCCGTCGCAGGTGATATCACATGTGCGAATCGATGATGCGGCGTGGGCCGCAACCAAAGTTGTACCGCTGAATTCCGGTTTGGTTGCCATCATCGGCGCAAGAGGTTCAGGAAAGACCGCCTTAGCAGACGTTATTGCCGCGGGATGCGATGCCATTCCAGAGGCCGCATGGGCAGCCGACGGTGACGTCAGCCCATCGTTCTTGGTTCGCGCGCGTCCGCTCGTCGGAGACGCGACTGTTAAGCTCGGTTGGGGAGGCGGAGATGAGTCAGGCTGTTACCTCGATGGTCGAGATGCCGACGATGTCATGGCCTTTCCTCGCGCCCGATATCTGTCGCAACAGTTCGTCGAAGAACTCTGCTCCTCAAAGGGTGCGTCCGAAGGGCTAGTGCGAGAAATAGAGCGCGTGATCTTTGAGGCACACGCGGCACTGGGCCAAGACGGCGCATATAGCTTTGAGGAATTGCGTGACCAGCGTACAACTCGCTTTGGCCAAGCACGTCGCCAAGAGGCCGAAGCGATAGTAGCGACGTCGAACCGCATCGCCGATGAACTAGAGAAGGAAGCCATCGTCAGTAGCCTTACAACCCAGGTCGCCGCGAAGGAAAAGCTGCTGGCCGGTTACGCACTCGACCTGTCTAAGCTCGTGCTCAAGGGCGCCGAAGGGCAGGTCCAGCGGTACACGGATCTCACCGAAGCCGCGCAGGCTTTGAGTACGCGGGTCAACGCCTTGGCGAATCAGCGCAGAACATTCCTCGCAATGCAGGACGAGGTTCAAAGCACGCGGACATCGAAGGCGCCAGAAATGCTGCGGCAGGCCATAGCGCGTCATTCAAACAGTGGCCTCAACCAGACGCAATGGGGCGATTTCCTACTGGTCTATCAAGGTGACGTGGACAAATCACTCGCCGACTATATCGGCTGGGCCGATAAGGAGATTGCAAAGCTAAAGGGTGTCGCCCCGCCCGAGGGTGACCCCACCGTCCCACTGATACTGGCGGGCGCAGACTTGAAGACGATTCAGCTCGCTGTTCTCAAGGCAGAGATGGCCCGTCTCGAAAAGCGCATCAGCGCCGACACCGTGGTGCGTAACCAATACACTACTTTGTCTAAGAAAATTGCTACCGAGAAGTCGGCCCTTCAGGTCCTGAAGACCCGATTAGACGATGCGAAGGGTGCCGCCGAACGGCGAAAAATTTTGCAGCAGGAGCGGGAAGCTTCATATGGTCGCTTGTTCGACGCCGTAGTGAAGGAGCAAAACGCTCTGACCGAACTGTACTCGCCACTCATGGAACGCCTCGGTGCCATGCAGGGGACGCTGAAGAAGCTAAGCTTCAAAGTATCGCGGATCGCCGACGTGGGTCGATGGGCAAGCGTCGGTGAGAACGATTTGATTGACTGCCGCAAGGCTGGCGATTTTTATGGTCGAGGTTCGCTGGAGAACACAGTGCGCGCTGAACTTCTATCGGCTTGGGAAACAGGTAGTGCCGCGGACGTGCAAACTGCCATGAGTGCGTTCATCACCGCCCACTACAAAGCATTGCGCGATCAAGCACCGCTCGCTCCAGCCGCGCAAGAAGCTTTCCGGGAGTGGTCTAAGCGATTCGCTCATTGGCTTTTCAGTACGGACCACATCACGGTAAGGTACGAAATCCTGTATGACGGCATCGACATCCGGAAACTCTCACCAGGAACCCGAGGTATCGTCCTCCTGCTCCTCTACTTGGCGCTGGACGATGCCGATGACCGGCCATTGATTATTGATCAACCGGAAGAGAATCTCGATCCCAAGTCCGTCTTTGACGAACTGGTATCGCTCTTCATTTCGGCCAAATCAAAGCGGCAAGTAATCATGGTCACACACAACGCCAACTTGGTCATTAACACCGATGCCGATCAGATTATCGTAGCCAACGCCAACCCGTCGGGAAGCGGCGGCCTTCCGTCGTTCACGTACACCGCGGGAGGCTTGGAAGACGCCGAAATACGTAAGATCGTCTGCGACATACTGGAAGGGGGAGAGAAAGCGTTCCGCGAACGAGCACGCCGCTTGCGTGTCCGCCTCGACAGATAGCACGCTCGGGTACAGGGATGACGATGCCACGGTGCCGCAAGCGCATCTAAGCCCTTAGGGAAGAGCGAAGCTTTATTTTGACATTTTGATCAACGAAATGATGCACAGAAGCGGCCGTTGCGGACGGGGTCGTCAGAGCTGATTGACTGAGCAGCGAAGCGCTTGGCCATGTTAAGGAATCTGCTTTGCCCAATCCCGTTCGCGCTGACGCAATCGCTTCACATATTCACTGCTCACCAGATTGTCGGGCCCCAGGTTCAGCGAACAGTTCGCCAACGCGGCGAGCGTGTTGTCGGCGGGTTTGAAATCGACAGGAATATGCCCGTAATTGTGTACGCTGTTTTCCTTGATCGAAGCGAACAGCGCTTTGAAGAAGTCTGCCAGCGACGGGCGTGCCGCGAAAGTGGCGGCGGCCGTCGAGGGATCCATTGCTTCCATGCTGCCCGCTTCGGCATCGGAAGCCAATTCACCAAGAAATTGGCTCAACGACGGCCAGTATTTGAGATCAAATTGGGCACTGATAGCGCTCAGGCGCTCCTGAACATGCCACTGGAACAGATGGTTTTCCTTGCCCGCCGCTTCGATAACCCGGCAAACGCTGTAGTGAGTATTACTGCTGAAGCCGGAGGTGTTGTGCAATTCGGATCGCTGTTCCAGCAGTGTCGCCAATTCCGCGGCTTTGTCGGCAATCTGCTTGTTGACGCCGGCGAGATCTGCCCGCGCGCCACGCGCTTGCAGAATTTTTTCCGGGTTCCAGAATGCGGCAACGCTCAGGAGCAATCCAAGAAAAATCTTTAACGCGTGCCGATGCCGATAGAGCTTGTTGTATAGGTCTTCGTAAGCAGCTGTCAGCTCGGTCCCGCGGGCAAGCAGTCTATCCGCGACTGCATTTTCGCTGGGCAGGATGTTGTGCTCAATGTTGTAGTTCTTTCCCTCAATAAGGAGCTTTTCGCAGATTTGCCGCGGATTGATTGACTGAGATGGAGTCATGGCCTGTCCCTGATGATTGAGATGCGTCATAGCATATCTGCGTGGGGTAGCGCTGTCGGTACCCAAAAGCAAGTTTTCGAGCAGGCTCTCGGGTACTACCTGCATCGAGTGACTAATCCACCGCGGGGAGTCCCCGGACCGAAGGCATCGCCGGTCGGTATACGCCGAAGCACGGACGACCGGTTGAGCTCGATAGCGGCCGTTGAATGCGCATCGGTTTCTGACGTTGGAAGAGCTGTCGGCGCCGTGCGGCAGGCTGCTCCCGCCTACGGCCCCGGACCTTGGCCACCGCCCACTGTAACTCCACGTTCCGCCTGAGTCCGGGCAGTCTCACGCTTTCTGTTTTTCCAGTCTCACCAAAAGGGCTCCAGTCTCACTAATTCCGTTTCCCGGCACAGCGAAGCAGTGGAAGATACCAAAATCGTAGCCATTATCTGCGGATGGACCTCGCGCTTCGGGCGCGCATTTCTGAAGGTCTTGATTGCAGTAACCCAACGAGAAGTGGCATAGACGGCTATGACATGCTAAGGATCGACGAAGTCACGGATAGCAAAGGTTTTCCCGAACGATGCGATGTCGCGGTGATAGGCGGCGGTATCGTTGGCGTCAGCACCGCGTATGAACTGGCGCGACGCGGCGTCCAGGTGACCCTGCTCGAAAAGGGGGTCATCGGCTGCGAGCAATCGGGGCGCAATTGGGGCTGGGTGCGCCAGCAGAACCGCGACCTCTATGAGTTACCGCTCGCGATGCAGAGCCTCAAGCGCTGGCGCGAACTGAGCGAAGAACTGGGCGAGGATATTGGGTTTCGTAAGGCGGGCATCCTGTACGGCACAGAGCATCAATCTGACGTCGCGCAATGGGAATCGTGGCTTGCCCGCGCCCGAGAAGTCGGCTTCAACAGCGAGATCCTCAGTGCGCGCGAACTGGCAGCGCGCATTCCGTCCGGACGTGCCAAGTGGGCTGGAGGTCTGTGGTCGGCCTCGGACGGCCGCGCCGAGCCGTCGAAAGCAGCGCCTGCGATTGCTCGCGGCGCGCAAGGACTCGGCGCGAAGGTGTATCAGAACTGTGCCGTACGAAGTCTCGATACAAGTGCGGGGCGTGTCTCCGGTATCTGGACGGAGCGCGGCCGGCTCGCAGCCGACACCGTCGTTCTCGCGGGAGGCGCCTGGAGCGCGTTGTTCTGCCAGCATCACGGCATCGATCTGCCCGCCATCAACGTGATGGGAACGGCGCTGCGAACCGCCGAGGCGCCGGGGGTTATCGAAGGCTGTTTCTCCGGGCCTGGCTTCGCGCTGAGGCGACGGATGGACGGCGGCTATACCATCGCTGTGCCCGGCTATGGACGAGTGGAACTCGCGCCGCAAAACCTGCGGAACTCGGTGAAATTCGGCAGCATGTTCCGCAGCAAGCTGAAGAAAAAACTGAAGTTTCGTGTTGGTGCCAGCTTTTTCCACGGACCGGAGGCAAGCGCGAGCTGGCGCGACGATGACGTCTCGCCGTTCGAAGAAACACGGGTGCTGGATCCCCGGCCTGATACCGAATGGCTCGGCCGTGCCCTGCAAAACGTGGCCAGCGTGTTTCCCGAGCTGTCGGGCTTGCGGATCGCTCACGCATGGGCGGGCGCGATCGACACGACGCCGGACCTCGTCCCCGTCATCTCGAAGGTTAATGCGAAACCGGGTCTCGTGATCGCATCCGGCTTCAGCGGACACGGCTTTGGACTGGGGCCGGGCGCAGGCGAGCTCGTGAGCCGGCTGGTAATGGACGAGGCGCCGCAGTTCGACATTAGTCCCTACAGACTGGCCCGCTTTTCCGACGGAACGAAACTGAGCAGCCCCGAGATGATGTGAGTCGAGGCCGCGAGCGAGCTATCGTGGCAGCCCGCTTCGGAGATTGAACCTTCAGTACGATTCAACCGTATTGATGAACGGCCGTCGCAACTCTAAAAGCGGCCAGAGATCTTGATTGACCTCCTATGACGGAGAAGCGTCGACTACGGGCATTCGAACCGCTCGGAAGCGACGAGTCACAAAAGTCTGGAAGCCAACACAACGTCGAGTGCGAGGGCGCCTGCCGACGCGCCTCGAAGCAAGCGATGCTGTCCAGACGCGAAAATGGCTCGCAGATAAAGGTTTTTTGCGTCATTTTTGCTGAAGGGTTTCTATCGCGGTGATGCAGATTAAGACGGGCATACGGGATCTTCGTTTGCCGTAACAAACCAACTTCTAACGGCACGGCTATAGGGACGTGTGACCTTTGCTTTCCGCGAGACGGACGCGACCAAAAGTTGTCACATTAAATCATCAAAACATTTTATATTCAATCGCCTAGAAGCTATTCAAGCCTGCTTGCTCGTATTATCGGGATTGCATTTGCAGGCTAAAATCAGCCCATTTCTCCTTATGCCTCGATTTTCGGGGGCCTCGAATCCCATGCCCGACAAGGCCAATCAGGAAACCGCGCGGATTGTGCTGCAACTCGACACTGCGATCACCGCGTTTCGGGCAGGACAGGCAACGGGCGTTCACGCCTTGGATTCGGTCGATCGCCTGTTGGGCAACCCGGCGGACGACGTCGTGGTGCGCGACACGGCGAGCCGCTCAGAACGCCGGCGGATGCCACGACGCCCCGATACAGTTGAGCTGGCGATCCTCGCCGCACTCGCCGACACCTACGGCGCCGAGATGCTGAGCAACGCGTCGCTCGGCTATGCGCTGCGCCTGATCGCCCGGCACGGGGGCGTCGCCTTCGTGCAGCGCGTGCTGTGGGGCGAGACGGCCTCCGATGTGCAACTGGCCGTGATGCTCACGGCAACCCGTGCGGCCTTCACGCAAATCTCGCTCGCGTTCCCTGAGGCCTTCCTCGCTGAAGCGAACGCTGTGATCGCGGGGTTTCGGCCACGGCCGCCTGGCGAACCGGCCCCAAGCAAGGGTGGCTCGTGAGCGAAGTCCTCACGCTCAGCTACGGCTACACCGCGAAAGATCTCGCAGCGGTGCGCGCCTACCTACGTGCAACGCGTGGCGCCGGCGATCATCGCGCGCACCTACTACGATCCGGACCAAGACGGCTTCGCCGCGAGCCCGTCGGCGATGGAGCGGCACCTGCGCGGCATGCTCGACGGCTTGGTGAAAGTCGCGATCGAGCAGGGCTCGCCGGCGTTGGCCGAGCACTTGCGTGCGTCGGTCAAGAAGCACGGCGAGCCGAAGCTGACGACCGTGACCTTTCGCATGGTCACCGAAGCGGCGATGCTGGCGGCTGCGTCGCCGCACGCATCGCACTCGGTCGGCCGGTGGTTCCGACCGCGCGTAGCAAGTCGGCTGAAGGGGGAGGGGATCTCCACGATCGGAGAGCTGGTCGCGTTCTGCAACCGGCGCGGTGGCAGCTGGTAGCGCTCGATTCCACGCATCGGCGCCGGGCGCGCGGCGATTGTCGTCGCGTGGCTGCGTCGCCATGACGCGCAAATCGGTTTGCGGGTGGATGCCGACGTTTTTGATGGCCACCACGCGCGCGATCCACTAGTCGCAGATGAGATTGTCCAGGTGTGGCCGGCCGGAACCAACCATGTTGACGTAAGTGGAGGAGGGCGGTCGGCTGACGCGTCTCCTCGACTGACGTTGGCGCCGCTTGAACGCATTGCGGTGCCGCACGCACTCTCCCGCGCTGATGGTCCCCATCGCGGTGAAAACCGCTCGGTCGCCTTCTGTTATATCCAGGCACGGCACGACCTCGAGGCGGTGCGCGCGTACCTGAACAAGTACCGCGATCACCCGAAAACGCTGCGGGCCTACACGAAGGAGGTCGAGCGCTTCCTGTTGTGGTCAGTCGTCGTGCGGGGCAAGGCGCTGAGCTCGCTGGTCGTTGACGACTGCGAGGCGTACAAGGATTTCCTGAAAAGCCCGGATCCGCGCTTCGTGGGTGAACGCTTTAGCCGCAGCTCGCCGCGCTGGCGGCCGTTCGCTTCTGACACCCTGTCACCGGAGTCGCAGCGGTATGCCGCGCGCGCGCTGCGCGCAGCCTTCACCTGGCTCGTTGACGTGCGCTATCTCGCGGGCAATCCGTGGAAGGCAGTGAACGATCCCCGGGTGGTTGAGCGCGAAACCGCGATGCAGATTCAGCGTGCGCTGCCTGCGGATCTCTGGCGACGATTGCGCAGCGAGCTCGACCGACGGTGCGCGGAGGAGGGCGATGCAAAGCTTGCCGTGCAGTGGCGCGTCGTTCGTGCAGCCCTGTTGTTAATGGGCGACTCGGGCCTGCGCCGTGAAGAAGCGGCGGATGCGCAGCGCGGCAAGCTGCGGGTGTCGATCTACGGCACGCTCGAACGGTCGGTGTGGGAGCTGACCGTCATCGGCAAGCGGAACAAGGAGCGTACGGTGCCGGTCAGCGTCGCGACGCTCGAGGCGTTGAAAGCGCACTGGTCGGATCGGGGGCGCGACTTCATGGCGCCGACGGATCTGCTCAACCCATCTGCACCGTTGTTGTCGCCGGTCGCGATTCCCTTCACACCAGCCGCGCGTGCAAAACACGAGACTAGACACAACCAGGGCGTCGAGCAGGGATATTCCGCCGACGGCATCAACCGCCTGATCTCGCGCATGTTGACGATCATCGTCGAGACCATGGATGATCTCAGTCTGGATGAACGCGTGATTCTGGATTCGGTGAACGCGAATGCGATGCGGCATACCTTCGGCACTCAGTCGGTGGCCGACGAGGTGCCGGTTGATGTCGTGCAAAAGGTGTTGGGTCATGCGTCACTGCAGACGACGTCGATCTACGTCCAGGCCGAAAAGAAGCGCGTGCTCGAAGAGGTCGCTGGTTACTATGCGCGACGCGCCGACGCTGCCATGAGCGGCAAGCCTGGTAGCTAAGTCGGTGGCAACGGAGTGTGCAGCAACTGATCGTCGAGGGAGACGATGGCGAGCAAACCAAAGAAACGGAAGGTCGGCCGAAAATCGCCACCGCTCACGCGTGCGATGTTGTTACCCATGTCCGCGGAGATGGCCAGCAAGGTCTCGCTGCACAATCACCTGGCGTTGGTCGCGCTGCGGCAAGGGCAGGGTAATGCCGACCTCATCGCCGAGCTGCTGGGTACGGTGTACGTCGCGTACGACTTGCTAGATCCCGATCAGCGGCCAGCGTTCGTCGAGCAGTTTACGCACGCCGAGGCCTCGATCAAGGCGGCGATCACGCATGCAGCTGCGACAGATGAATGGCGACTTGCCGAAGAGGAATGCAAAACCGTCGAGCTGATTCTTAGCCTGCACGATCAGCAACTGCTTGCGTTACCGAAGCACCTCGTTGATGGTGCGAAGCAGCGGTTGCTGCGGGTGCTAGCGAAGGGGAGTTTTCCTGATCTAATACCTGAGGTGTGACAGACCAGATATGCTGCGATTGTGACGAAGACAAGGTTTGGTTTGTTGGATAACGGAGCTAACTTTTTGGATAGGCCGCAGCCTGCGGTAACGACCCAACCACAGAAGCGATGAACTTGGATAACCATGCTACCGCTTGACGAAGCTACAACGATTTTTCTTGGTCTGAGCCAGCTTAAAGGAGTTGGCTTCAAGACGCTCCGAGAATGGGGCGGCGTTGACGCTGTCGCTGAAGGGTTCGCAACTGACGGAGCGTCGAAATTCGTCCGCCATTTGTCGGACGAACCCTTCCCTCAAGATGTCAACTCAAAAGTGCTTCGCTTGGGAGAGGTCGCCGCAACCAACATTCGCAGGCGTGGTATTCATTTGGTTCGCCTCGGAGACGCCCACTATCCGACGAAGTTTCTAGACCTGGATGTGAACCTGCGCCCGCTTTGGTTCTTCTATAAAGGGAACGTCGAGTTGCTCAGCACATTCAACGTAGGTGTTGTGGGCACTAGAACACCTTCCGATGAAGGGGAGTTTCTGACAAAGTATGCGGTCTCAACGGTTCGGGGACTTGATGCTTGTTTGGTAAGTGGACTTGCAAAGGGCATCGATGAAATCGCACACGAATGGGCGATTTCATCAGGCGTACCTAACATCTCCGTTCTGGCGAACGGACTGCTGAAAGTGTATCCGGCGAAAAATGCGGAGCTGGCTGACAAGATCGTTGCAGCAGGCGGCCTGCTCATCTCCGAGTATTTACCAGGTGAAGCACCTAGCGCTGACGCGTTCGTATGGCGTAATCGGTTGCAAGCCGCGCTCTCAAACTGCGTCGTCGCCCCCGAATGGAAACGTGCGTCTGGCACCGCTCACACGATCAGATTTGCAAAACAGCTTGGCCGTCCAACGATCAACCTCCTTCCTACGGGCCGAACATTCGACGTTGATCATGGGCAAGCGGACAGGTGTTTTGTAGTGCCTCGTGACCATGGAGAGTTCGTAAGTGCACTGCAAGCAACACGCGGAAGCAGCGACAAGTCGCAATCAAATGAAAAGTCGGTGCTTGCCTTAATCGAGACGCAAGGTGACTTGTTCGGAGCAACAGAATGAGTCTGAAACTTTTGCTCGTCAGCATCGACGGAACGCTTACACATGACGGTAAGATCTGTCGCGAAATCGCGACTGATCTGGGGCGCTTGGTGCGCCAGCTGGAGAAGCGTGGAGTGACAACCGTACTTTGGTCAAATCGCAATTGGATGGTAGGCGACGTTCCTATGCGTCAATTCTTCTCCAATATCGCCGGCGTTGATGTGCCTGTCCATGGATCAGGTGTTGACGGCAGTCCGGCCCGGGTTCTTCAAAACTCTGCCGCGCCAATTTTAGAGCGCTATGGAGTGCAGCCGCACGAAACCGTGCTTGTCGGCGGCATGAGCGACGATATGCGCGCGGGCGTTCAGAACCAACTTATCTTGGTCCGCCCAGACTGGTACGCGCAGCAGATGGAATATGGGTTTCCTGTAAACAGTGTTGGCGAATTGGCTCGGTTCTGTTTTGTTTTTGCGCTCAGAGAACATCCGATATTTTGGCGTGTCCAGCACGGCAATCTTGATATCAGCGCTGGCGGACCGTTTTCCACAAACATCGAAAAGTTTGCCGTTTTCGGTGGCGACGCTCGGGCGTTCGCGAAACATGGCCAGGGCCATCCTGATTTTTGGTTCTATTTCACAGTTTCATCGTTGTACTTCGCGGGACTTCTCCAAGGGATTAACTATATTTGTAGTTATCCAGGACACACACCTAACTCAGATCCGGACAAGCATGGCGTAGCGGCAACACTCACCAGGCTGGGCAAATGCTTTGGGAAGTCGTACTACCATGATCTACTCATTCGCCATAGCGAAGCCCCTAAAAGCCAGTACACCAGGGCCGCTGAACGAAGGTTCATCACGCAATTAAACTCGATCTGCCTGCAGCGGAAGCCGCATCGAAATCTCAGCGACCAGCCGAACAAAACAAACCTCAGTCTTGCGGGCAAGCGGGTTCTCGTTGTAGACGACTTTTGCACGTCGGGCCGGAGCTCAGAAGCAGCACGAGCATTTATCGAAGCGGCGGGAGGGCAGGCTCGTCTGTATTCATGGCTGAAGACGATCAATACTCCCTATCAGGAGATCAGTCCTTCGGTCGCCTTGAATCCATACGCCGCTGCCGCTTTCACCGTCGATCCTACATCGACGTCCCATGGATACCAAGTCGGTATCATCGATCATCACGCGCCAACCGAGATTCAGTCGATTTTCGATCAGTTTTGCGCGTGGACTTGGTAGGTGTGAGCGGCGGTCGAAATCCGACACCAAACGGCGGCGGGTGTTTTCCGGGAACGATTTTTGAGCAACGCGCGAGCAAAAAGTCTCGTAGCGGGGTCAAGGGCAAGCGCAGCTTGGCGAAGCGAATCCTTGACGCCGCGAAGGGACAAAAAACTGGTCCTGGGGTGCGACCTCGGTCGCGCCCATGCAAGCGCATTCTCGCCGCCGTCTAATGGCGGTTTTGCATCGCCGCTAACAGTAGGACGACGGTGGCACCGGTTCGCTGCGCCAGAGCATATCGGCAGACGGCGCAGGACCTTATCGCCGAAAGCCGTCTCGTTCCGTGCGTCATCAAGAGGCGATTGAATTCGCTCCCCGAATTTGGAAGCTGTATGATGAGCAGAATGCTTTATACTGTACGTATACACAGTATCATCAAAAATGAACGAGGAGTCAAATGAGCACGCCGTTCGACATAGGACAGTCTTTGCTGTCGGCGCCGCCGGTTGAGCCCTTGAGAGAAATGGGCGCCTACGAGGCGCTCTGGCAATCCGACCGTGCGTCATTTAAATCTATCGCGGAAACATTTAGACAGAATCCGCATGCAACGCCATCCGAGCTTGTACCGGACCAAACGATCGCCGAGACCGTCCCGCAGGTGATGGATCATCTCGAGCGGGCAAAGATCGATGACTTTGGGATCTGCGTGCATGGGACGGCTGATTATCCAAGCAAACTGCGAGATGCAGCGTATCCCTTGGAATTCCTTTATTTCAATGGCTGGCGGGATCTGGCTTTTTCACACAAGTCCGTCGCAGTGGTCGGTACAAGGTCGCCCTCTGAAGAAGGGGCAAGACGCGCAAAGAAGCTCGTGAAGCTGTTGGTCAAGCACGACTTCACGATTTTCTCAGGGCTTGCGCGAGGCGTTGACACGATCGCGCATACCACCGCCATGGATGAAGGCGGCCGCACCGTCGCAGTCATTGGCACCCCCATTACGGAGTCCTATCCGAACGAGAATGCGGAACTGCAACGGCGCATCGCAAAAGAATATCTAGTGGTTAGCCAAGTTCCGATCCTCCGATACGCAAGGCAGACATTCAGAGGGAATCGTCTGTTCTTTCCAGAGCGAAACGCAACAATGTCTGCACTGTCAGATGCCACTGTCATCGTTGAGGCAGGCGAGACATCCGGCACCCTCACCCAGGCCCGTGCGGCGCTGCATCAGGGGCGCCAGCTCTTCATTTTGGATAGTTGTTTCCAAAATCCAAATCTTACGTGGCCTGCAAAATTCGCAGAAAAGGGCGCGATTCGGGTGAAGGATTTTGACGATATTTTAGCTAGGCTTGGCAATGCGGCTTCTACAAATTGACGATGCCACACGTGGAGATCATCGTTATCTCGCAGTTGAAGATTATTGTCTCTATCAAGGCGAATACACTGCACGCGGAGGGTTTGGCTGCAGCCCGATGAACGACATGATCTTGAACATCAAGAAGTCGGTAACGCGGAGGGGGCGGCAGGAATACCAATACAAGGAGCGCGATATCCGTCGCGCCGGCGAGGTGTTCCGTGCGGCCTTAAGTGCCGAAGCACTGGCTACCGTCACATTCGTTCCGGTCCCGCCTTCGAAAGCAATCACTCACCCTGAGTATGACAATCGGATTGAGCTAATTCTTGCGCACATGGCGGAGGGATCGGCGGCCGACGTAAGGCAGCTCGTCATTCAGAACGGAAGCTACGAGCCGTCGAGTCAGGCCGCGTTGCGGGGGGGCGAGCGCATGCATGCCGATGACCTCATTGCGCTATACGCCATCGATGAAGCCATTGCAGCTCCCGCTCCCCGACGAATTTTTATCGTTGATGACGTGTTGACGACCGGGAGTCATTTCGTAGCAATGAAAACTGTACTTCGACGTCGATACCCGGAAGCGTGGATCGGTGGGCTATTCATTGCGCGCCGGCGCATCGAAGATGATGCGGTTCAACAGGCCCCCGATTAATACCTCGAGCGATTTTAAAACGTATCCGTCAGCGCAACCCGTTAGGGCGGTTTTTGCGGCTAAATGTCGACGATCTTTCGCAATAGAGAGTACGAAACGCGCCAGTGGCCATCGGTGTCGTTAACGGCGATCGATGCGGTCTTGGCATTTAGCCTTACGACGACTCCGACGCGCTCGCTTAGGTGCTTGTCTGTGAAGCCGACTGTGTCGCCGATGAAGAACTCTTCGCGCTGCGTTCTCCGCGGCGGTGTCGGTTCAACGTGAGGCTGAGCACTTGATGTTTCCGGGATGATCGCCGCATAGAGTACGCCCCAACGGCGTCGAGTTGCGCTGTCTTGAACCACCGCCTGGGTCTGCCGGAGTTCAACTATGGTGCCTTGCCCCGGCGGTCCAAGCGGGTTGTCGCCGATGTAGTTGACGGCCATCCCCAGGTGCAGGCGTTGACGTATTTCGAGAATACGTCGGGGGTCATCAAGCATTTTGCCGATAGCAAGATAGAAGCGATAGAGCTCGGCGCTAGGCGCCTGCCGAAGCGAGTCGAGAATGTCCATGGTGTAGGTGTTTTAACGGGCGAGCGGCAAGAGCTCGTGTACGCGATTGACGGGATACGACGGCAGTTTCTCAAGCGTTTGTTCGAGCCACGCATAGGGTTCGATACCGTTAAGGCGAGCCGTCCCGATGAGTGAATACATCGTTGCCGCCGCACGCGCACCTCGTGGAGAACCTGCGAACATCCAGTTCGATCTTCCGAGGGCAATGGGCCTGATCTGGCGCTCAAGCGCATTGTTGTCTGGCAACAGGACGCCGTTCTCTGTATATCGGACAAGCGCCTCCCAATGTCGCAACGCATAACCGAAGGCCTTGCCGAGCGGCGCTTGCGGGAGCAAACCGATGCTGTTTGTGTCTAGCCATTGACGAAACTGTGCCAATACCGGCAACGTCTGCGCTTGCCGTGCTGCAAGCTTGATGTCCGGGGTTTGGTCTTTGACCCGTGATTCAATCGCATATAGCTTGGCGATCCACTGCAGCGCCTGCGCCGCGAGGCCGGGGTCTTTCTGAGCCTTGGCAATTTCGAAGAACCGTCGACGGCAATGAGCCCAGCATCCGACCTCAATAATGTCACCTCGCGCGTAAAGCGCGCCATGACCGCTATACGCGTCGGCCTGCAGATAGCCTTTGTATTTATTCAGGTACAGCAGCGGATGCGCGCCCGCACGTGACTCAGCGAACTCGAACACGACCGCTGGAGGGTGGTCGACCCAGACGCCGTCCTCGTTGCGCTGGCCCGCGCCCAGATAGCCCCATAATCGTGCTGTGCGCGTTGATGGGTGCCCTCGCTCAAGCAGAGGTAGCGTCGTGTCATCCACGTGCATGCGTGGCGCCTTCAACTGGTGAGCGCGCAAACTAGGCAGCAGTACCGCGAGTAGCTCGGCAGATGCCAGCTTCCATTCGCACAACGTGGCGCGTGGTAAGTACACGCCACGGCGCGCGTAACGCATTTCCTGACGATTCAACGGCAAATGATCGACGTAGGTGTTGACCAGGACGTTGGCGAGCAGGCTGGCGCTTGCATTGCTCTTGGGTAACGGCGACGGCTGAGCGCTTGCGGTCACGATGGTCGATTCGCCGTCCTTCTTCGCCACGTATTTGAAGCGGATGTGCTCAATGACAGTGAGCTTGGATGGCTCGTAATGCAGTGTCTCGCTGCGCTCTTCGCCAATGCGTTCGAGCGTATCGAATGCCATCTTCTGTTCGTCGCTCAGATCGTATTCGATGCGTGTGCGCAGCAGGTCCTTCGGTAATGCAGGACGCCCTTTACGGGTGTGACTCTCTACAGGAACGGCGTCGACTGCTGGCGGTGCCGGGATATCGATTGCGGCGTCGAACAGCTCGGCTTGGGCCGCCAGGCGCTCCGAACTCACGCCGAAGCGCGCCCGGTTCAACTGCGCGATCTGATACTGAAGGATTTCCAACTGCTCCCACAACACCCGTGCAAGCCGGTTCTGTTCGAGCGCGAACGCTTGCAGCGCATCGGGCTCGACGGGAAGATCCGCGACAGTGACGGCGTTGGGGGGCATGTGCTCCATGATGCCTAACTCAAGCCACGTTTACAAGCTCGGGGCTGCGCTGGAGCACCTCACGTCACGCGCGTCACTGCCACGGTGCGATGCGGCTCTCGCGCCGGGATCTCGATGCCTTCTAGCCACGCGTTGAGCTCCGCGAGCGTGAAGCCGCGCTGAGCGAGTAAAGAGGGTGACGGGAAACGGCCTCTTTCGAGACGCTTATACCAAAGCGCGAAGCCGGTCCGGTCCCAATAAAGAATCTTCACTTTGGAGCGGTCTCGCGCCACGAAGACGAACAGGTTGCCCGATGCAGGCTTCTGCGCAAGTAACGGCTCGACGAGATAAGACAGCCCATCGATCGCCTTGCGCATGTCGACCGGGTCGCGGCAGATGTAAGCGCGAACGTCCGAGGCAATCAGCACCGGCCACCTCCGAGCTGCCCGAGCACAAATCGCACGATGCGCTCGGCGTGAACGCCGCTCAGTTCGATACGAACGCCAGCGAGCGAGAGCGTCACCCCGTCACGCGACGGCGATACATCAGCCGCTGGTGTTGCAACAGGCGGCCTTGAGGAAGCCAGTTCACCATTCAGATTGGAAACGATAAATGCCGCATCCGCAGTAACCGCGAGTGGTTGTTTAATCTCTCTGACCGGGCTTGAAAGTTTCTTGCGCCACAGGCTGAAGGTGCTTACTGCCAGACCCTGTTCTCGGCAAAACCGCCGAGCGCCGATACCGCTCGCTTTCCAGGTGGTGACCATTTCGCCCCAGAACGCTTCCCCTTGCCGCGGGCGACGTGTGCCCATCGCCGTTACAGCCTCAATGTTCTCGTCTTCCATCGCATTGCCCTCGTTCTCACGAAAGCATCACCTTCACATTCGGGATGTCGCGATTCAAGACGGGATCCGCTGACGCTTACTTTAAAACGATTTCCTGTCGGATATGGGCATACCGGTCTGTCGTCGTAGGCCAAGGCGATGGACCGCGTACCGCCCGAGAAAGGTATCGCGAAGGGAACGTTTGTGGCCGCTGCGCGCGGTCAGATCTCCTAATCCATAACGTGCGTAAATTTCCTTTGCTAAGACGACCCCTAGAAGAGAGAACGGTTTTGCAACTTACATGCATCACGCCACAATCGTTCCGCCAGCGCATGCCGAGTGAGCAGGCATAACCAGTACATGATCGATCCTTTGCTGTTGCGCACGGGATACATCGTGTCACAAACGCGCATACCCGTCCGGCTCACTAACGTCGTCCAGTGGCTGATGAAAGCGGCGCGCAGTTCGTGTTTCGAAGGCTTTCGGCTCATTGCTTCTTGCCAACCTGGCGCAAAGTTGTCTAGTGATGACCTTCCATTTACCATTCCTGAAACAATGTTCCGCTGGATGTCCGCGGTGCTTAGATGGATGACAATATCAATTGCTGGCAGGCAAGAGAGCTTTTCGATGATAGAGAAATGCAAATGTCCCGCGTTGAACGGATCCAGAAGAGCCAGGTGTAGACCACGGGAATCAAGCTGCGGCATTGCCCAATCGATCGTTTGATCGGCTCGCCCAACTTTCGAACGGACTGGAGCTCCGAGTTTCTGAAGTCGGGTATCGCAGGCATTGAGAAATAGTGGGTCGGCGTCTGCTATAAAAAAATCAGAGAAGGTTCCCGGTTTCAGCTGCGACATCCGCCACGCTGCTAACGGGCCGCCATCGGCGAATTGAAGCGTGTGCTTGACCTGGACGCGGCCTGTGCCAGCAAAAAGGTCAATGTACGCCCGTTGCGACGGAAACTTTTGGCGGGCGCCCCACGAAGCATCAATGTAGCGTTTTATGATTTGATGTTTCTCTTCGGTCACCCAGCGTCCGACTACCATGGCTGGGAGACCATCGCTATTATCCGTAGCAATTGTCGTTTTGTTCGTCAACGCGGTACTCGCTTTAAGATAATCGAGATCGGGGATAGCGTACCAATGGCGACTATAGCGCCCAAATGCTGCTTTTGGAATGTGAGCGCGTCCGCGTACAATGCAGACCACCAAACCAGAGCTGACGGACATGGGAAAAGACTCGCGGATCGAATGGACGCATCACACCTTCAACCCATGGTGGGGTTGCGTCAAAGTGTCTCCCGCTTGCGACCATTGCTATGCCGAGACCTGGGCCAAGCGGCTCGGTGAGCAAGTGTGGGGAGCGGGTACACCCCGCCGATTCTTCAGTGATACTCACTGGAATGAACCACTCAAGTGGGACCGTGACGCGAAGATTGATGGCCGTCGTCGTAGAGTTTTTTGCGCCTCGATGGCTGATGTTTTTGAGAATCGACCGGACTTAATTGAACCGCGCCGTCGACTTCTAGATTTGATTGGAGCGACGCCGAACCTAGACTGGTTGCTGCTTACGAAGCGAATACATCTGGTGCGTAAGCAATTGCCAAAAGGGTATGACTTTCCTAGTAATGTGTGGCTCGGAACCACGGTCGAAAACCAAGCCAGTGCGAAGAAGCGGATCAAGCATCTCCTCGAATTCACGTCACCATCAGTCCGGTTCTTGTCATGCGAGCCCCTGTTGGGACCACTTGATCTTTCAGTATATCTTCTGCGCGGGGATTCTGGCACGCGTGTGGATTGGGTCATCGCAGGTGGGGAATCGGGACCAGGATCGCGCCCGATGGACCCGCTTTGGCCAAGTGAGCTGCAGCGACAATGCGCGCAAGCGGACGTGGCGTTCCATTTCAAACAATGGGGGCATTGGGCTCCGACCGAACAGGTTGCAGACGCGGTGACCAAAAGGACCGCAATCAAAGTGCTCAGGTCTGACGGAACGGAGGTATCGATTGCTGCGGTCGGGAAAGGCAAAGCCGGACGAGCGCTTGATGGTAAGCATTGGGATCAGTTTCCTGTTACTTCATTCTAAAAACGACTGAGAGAAGCAATCCTTGGCAAAACGTCACTACGATTGGAGCAATGGTCCTGCGACACTCGACGAGCACAGCCTTACTAAGCATGAAGTCCTCGTCGGATACCTTGTTCGATACTTTCAGCAGCGTACGCTGAACGCTCCCGGACGAGAGCGATTCAAGATCACCTTGGTCGACGGCTTTTGCGGCGGTGGGCTGTATACGCTTCGCGGATCCCAGGAGATGGTCGTCGGCTCTCCGATACGCATGATCGAAGCAGTCGCCGAGGCTCGAATCGTAGTCAACGCTAGCAGGACCAAGCCGCTCGATCTGGATGTCCAATTCATATTCGTCGATAAGGACCGTGGGGCAATAGCGCACCTTAGAAAGGTTCTCGAGGAGCGCGGTCATGGCGCCGCCATCGGGACATCGATTCACTTGTTACACCATGAGTTCGTCGATGCCATTGATGCGATTCTCGGTCGGGTCCGACAACACACACCGCGCTCCGGCACCGCAATCTATTTTCTCGATCAATACGGCTACGCGGAAGTTCCGGCGGCGTTGATCCGCAGAATTTTTCATGGTGCTAGTAATGCGGAGATTGTGCTCACATTTCACGTCTCGTCCTTCGCTACTTACACAAATGACGAAATTGCACAAAAGGTTTCGAGCACGCTCCAGATCGACATCGCGAAGCACTTGGGAGGCCGTTCGATCGAAGAGATAAAGAACAACGATTCAGACTGGAGGCGCTTTATCCAGGCGGCTTTATACGACGCACTGGTGGAAGGCTGCGGAGCACGCTTTTTTACCCCGTTTTTCATTCGGGGAAAAGGAGCCGGACACGGAGAGTATTGGCTTGTTCATCTGTCTCAGCATCATCGTGCGCAAGATGTGATGAAGCAGGTGCATTGGCAACACAGCAATCATTTCGTCCACTACGGCGGCGCAGGGTTGAACATGCTGGCACCTCACACAATGGGGTTTTTGCAAGAGTTTGACGGTGGCTTCCGTTTCGATGACGTCGCGCGGGATAAATCCGACAAAGCGCTAACGGAACAATTGGTCGAGCGGATCTTCATGCAGCAAGAGTCGAAGAAATTCGCCAACATTTTCTCGGAGACCTGCAATGGTTCTCCGGCTACCGCGTCGATGTATAAGGACGCGCTTGCCACGTTGGTAGCCAGCGGAGACATTGTCGTGCGTTCAGGTAAAGGAAAGCCACGCTATCGTAGTCGCTATATTCAAGACGCAGACACGGTCGAAAGATCGAAGCAACTGAAGTTCTTCCTGCCCCCACGAGGCTGATCGACGTAGCGCAACTGGTAGCGTCGCAGGTCCTCGACAGTCGCGGTATCGGGCGCTCGCCCGAGAACCGGGTGAACTCGCACGCGATGCGCAGATAGGCTGCAATACAACAAAATCATTCGACTGCTCGGTCGCCTTGCGTCCGCCGCTCGCCCCAATCGGACCGCGCGAACTGCCGTTGAGCGGACACCGGGTCGACCGTCAGCAACGGGTCCGAGCTGAGCCGTTCAAAGTGACCTTGCCGGGTCTACTCGGGCGGCGATAGTTCAAGGGATGGAATGAGATCCTCCAGCCCCGCCCTGTCTACGTCCCCCAACGTGCTATAGCAATTCTGTAGCAGACTAGATTGGGACAATCGCACTAATGCCCGCTAGCCTGAGTGAGCTGCGGAAATGGCCATTACGGCGCGCGGAGCCCGAACGTCGGCAGCGGGCCGACAGCGACAGTCGCGGACGTCAGCCTCCCGGCTGTTGCAGTGCGGTCGGGGCTTCGGAATTGCGCGCTGAAGTCAGCGAGGTGTTCGCGGGAAAGGACCACTGCAATGAACGCATAAATCCGACGCCGCACCTTGCGTCGCTGTTAGCACGTCTAGCGCCTATATTTAGCAAACCTCAGCATTACGATGCGGGCTGTGGTGCACCTAGTGATAGTCGGCGGGCGGCGCGCCAAGCGTACCCCAGGTCGCCGAATCATCCGCTGGCGATCCGCCGTTCACCGTTGACGGATCCCACCGCGGAATGCCCGCCGCGGCGCAGTCGTCGATAGAGGCGGTCGTTGCCGTGTGATATACGTCGACCCGTCGAAATTCGCACTCATCTTGCGGAAACTTAATCATTGAGAGCGTTCGCTGTGCCGTCTCAACGTCAGGGAAAACTTGCGCATCGTCTACCCCCGCCGGATTGAAGGCTGACCAAAAGGGAATTCCATAATCTTCACGCAAGAGAGTTCCACAGCGGGCGCTATGAATGACATAGCCCACTTTCCGCTCCGACGCGATCGCCAGAAATCCCTGCTCGGACGCTGAACGTGCAGCGTCCACAATAGTTTTTGTCCTAAGCTTCGCATTGATCGATCGAACGTGTTGGCGCCGCAACGCGTAAAGCGAAATACTTAGGCCCTCCGCAATCGACTCGAGTCGCTCACCGCGTGCGATAGCGTTCAAGATTTGTAGATCAAGCGTTGTGAGTCCGCTATTTTTGAGCGCTAACGCCTTCTCTTGTCTCGCGTACCAATTCAGCAATTCCGCAGCTAGCAGTTGGAAGATTAAACGGTTCTTGCGCAGCGGCTCTTCGCCGTTTTCTGAGGGAAGATGGTTATTGGCAGCGTAGAGGGCACCGAACCTGCGCCCACCCGGGTGGTGCGCTGGCATGACAATCCAGCTGCCCATGCCAAAATGGCGCGCGGCCTCGCCCATCTCCCTCCAGCTTCC
>Ga0153932_1000217_pt1 | contig 22499 bp, 1 predicted proteins | sample TSNJ016MetaG_FD_102273 | JGI IMG/M metagenome (GOLD analysis project Ga0153932, IMG submission 102273) | Attine ant fungus gardens microbial communities from New Jersey, USA - TSNJ016 MetaG | ecosystem: Host-associated > Fungi > Mycelium > Unclassified | place: USA: New Jersey, Wharton State...
GAACTCCCCATACGAAAGCACCACATCCCCACACACCACCGCCCGCGAACCCGAACAAACCCCCACCACCGAATCAAAACCATCCAACAACAACCCACCCACAACCGGACGAGACGTGTCGTTGAAGTCTTCGATGATGTTCTGTGTTTCCTTGGTGGACAACAGTTCCACGTCACCGACAGCAGTTCCCGGATTCGTGACCATCGCACGGAGAATGGTAGTCAGGCGCTCGGCTAGCCCGCCAACAGTAGCGGCGTCGAAAAGATCTGTGGTGTAGAGCCACGACATCACCATGCCGGTACCGACGCCGGCCTCGTCTTCAACCGGCGACGCCGTCAACTGAAGGTCGAACTTTGCGATATCGATTCCCGCATCGAACTCCGAGACTCGCAGGTCAGGCAACTCCAGAGCGTCACCTGCCATGTTCTGGAAGAACAACGCAACCTGGAACAACGGATGATGCGCCTGCGAACGGGCCGGATCGAGAACCTCCACCAAACGCTCGAAAGGCAAGTCCGCATTGGCAAATGCACCCAAATCAGTTTCACGAACCTGATCGAGAAGATCGGCAAACGATACGTTCGACGTCACCGGCGTGCGCAACACCAGCGTATTGACAAACATCCCGATCAGATCATCGAGCGCAGGTTCCCCCCGACCGGAAGTCGGCGAACCGATAACCACGTCGTCAGTCGACGCCATCCGCGCAAGCAGCACCGCAAGCGCCGCATGCACAACCATGAACAGCGAAACACCACGATCCAACGCCAATTGCTCCAGAGCCCTGTGCAACTCACCTTCGATATCGAAACGATGCACCGCGCCACGCGTCGACGCAACCGCCGGGCGCTTCCGATCGAACGGCAGATCGATCTTCTCCGGCAACCCCGCGAGATTCTCACTCCAATAACGCAATTGCTCCGACATCAACGACGCCGGATCAGAATCGACGCCCAAAACCTCATGCTGCCACAACGCAAAATCTGCGTATTGCACCGCAAGCGGCGACCACACCGGGGCGCCGCCCTGCGCCCGGGAAAGATAGGCCAATGCAACATCACGCACCAGAGGACCCACCGAAACACCGTCGGCAGAGATATGGTGAACCACCATTGCGAGAACGAATTCACTTGGGCTGGTACGGAACAGACGCACCCGAAGTGGAACTGCAACGGAAACGTCGAACCCAACGGTCACCAGCGGCGCCAAAGCTGCAAGCAACTCCGACTCGTCGAGATCCCGAGGTTCCAGATCGATATCTGCCGTGGACACTTCGAGAACGTCCTGATAGCCGATACCGCCGAACTCCGGATACACAGTCCGCAGCACCTCGTGCCGAGCGACAACATCCTCAACAGCGCGCGCAAGCGCACTCACGTCAAGTTCTCCGGACAAGCGGAGAACAATCGGAATATTGTTCACAGCAGATTCCGCGTCGAACCGACTCAGGAACCACATACGCTGTTGCGCAAGAGACAATGGCACACGATCAGGACGAACCATCGGCGCCAAGGCCACATGCCCGATCGTTTCCGTCTCGGCTTCGATGCGAGCGGCGAGCGCTTCGACGGTAGACGCTTCGAACAGAGTCTTCACCTGAACACGGGTATCGAACGCTGCGCCCAGACGACCGGCCAGCTTGGCCGCGATCAGGGAGTTGCCACCCAATTCGAAGAAATCATCCGAAGCGCCGACCTGTTCGAGGCCGAGTAGATCGGCAATCGCGTCGGCCACAAGCTTCTGGGCAGGCGTGGATGGCGCTTGGTACGAGCGCGATTCGAATGTGGGCGCCGGCAATGCGTCGACGTCGAGCTTGCCGACCGGAGTCAGCGGAATATCTTCGAGCATCACCATTGCGGCCGGGACCATGTGCCGAGGCAGTGCGCCGCGTGCCTGGACTGTCAATGCCTCAGCGTCGAGCGTGTTCCCGGCCTTTACATACGACACCAATGCTGGTTCACCCGTCGGCCCTCTCCGAGGAAGTGTCGCCACAAATTCGACACCGGGAACTGCGGCGAGAACTACGTCGATCTCACCGAGTTCGATACGGAATCCGCGAATCTTGACCTGAGAGTCACCGCGGCCGAGGTATTCGAGACTGCGTTGGTCGTCGCCGGCCTTGATCCAGCGAACGGTGTCGCCGGTGCGGTACAGTCGTTCGCCCGTGTCCGCGAACGGGTTTGCCACAAAACTTGCTGCGGTTGTGGAGGGAAGCTGGTTGTACCCACGGGCGAGATGTGTTCCGGAAATATACAATTCGCCGGCAGTGCCGGTCGCCACCGGCTGCAGGCGGGAGTCGAGAACGTAGAGTCCGACGCCGCGCACCGGGCCGCCGATCGTGACCGGACTGTCGACCGTCAGTTCGGCAATCGATGCGACGACGGTGGTTTCGGTGGGGCCGTACGCGTTGAAGAATTTTCGTCCGGGCGCCCACTGAGTCACCAGTGCGGGTGAACATGCTTCGCCGCCCACGACAACAACGTCAAGCGTGTCGAAATCACCCTCCGCAGAGAGCGATCCCAGTGCAGCAGGAGTCATGAACGCGTGGGTGATCTTTTCTTCGGTGAGCAGTTCGGCGAGCTCGTCGCCGCCGTACACATCGGGGCGTGCGATCACCATCGTGGAACCGGTGCCGAATGCGAGGAGCAATTCCAGAACGGAGGCATCGAAGCTGGGCGATGCAAAGTGCAGGGTTCGGGATGCAGAAGTGAGACCGTAGCGCTCGATCTGCTCGGCACACAGGTTCGCAATGCCTCCATGCGTGACGACAACGCCCTTGGGTCGACCGGTCGAACCCGAGGTGTAGATCACGTAGGCGGGATGCTCCGCACGCAAAGTTCCGGCACGTTCGGTGTACGACACCGGTTCGGCAGGAAGTTCGGCCGCCTTTGCCAGGAACGCGGCGTTGTCGAGTTCCCACCACTGAATACTCGCCGGCAGTCCGTCGGCGACAGCGCCTACCGTCAAGCCGATCGAGACGCCGGAATCGACAAGCATGTGCAAGGCGCGGTCGGCCGGGTAGTTGGGATCAACCGGTACAAATGCGGCCCCGGCCTTCGCGACGGCCCACAGTGCGCACACCGACTCGACGGAGCGTGGGATGGAGATCGCTACCCGATCTTCCGGTCCCACTCCGTGAGCAATGAGGAGACGCGCCAGCTGCGATGACGCGGCATCCAGCTCGGCGTAGGTGACAGAGCGACCGTCGAAGCGGATGGCGACGGCGCCTGGGTCGATATCGACGGCAGCCGCCAGTAGCTGCGGCAGCAAGGGCACTCGAACGCGGCGAGTACGGGTGGGACGGGGTTTGCGGCTTCCGCGTGTCTTTGCGGGGGTCAGATCGTCCGCGCTCATGCGATCACGTCCGATGATCGATCTGCGTGTACGTCGGCCCCTTGCGCCATCAGACAACTCACCTTCGCGTAATACTTGTTTTCACGGTCATCTCGCCCGTTGCGGCTCCCCACAATGCATCGGCAACCGAGTGCCATTGTTACAGCCGCGGAGTTGCCGAGCGCCGCATACCGCGAGTGGATATGAGTTCCACCACTCGCGGTACGTGAGGTCACCACGACTGTGGGCTGTGCTCCTCGAGAACGTGTTCGAGATCCGGCAGTTCGCTGCGATCGATGCTTGCAGCGTCATCCACCGACAGCACCGCGTGTGTCACCCACTCGTCGGCCAGCAGGTCGTCGAGCGATTCGATGTCACTACCTGCCACCGCCCACGCAGCACCCGCCGATGCAGCGAGCAGAATCGCGGGCACCCGTCCGCTCGCGTCGATCGAGCCGGTCTGCAGCACTCGCGACTCGACATCAACCGCGTACTTCTCGCTCCAGGTCGACAGGGTTGCGGTGAGTTCCCCGTACGTCTGCTCCCAGGCTCCGTCTCCGAACACCTGGAATGCGGCGTCGTCCGCGGTGAGCGGGCGAATGCGGTCGGTGTAATTGATCGCACGCGCGGGTTGTGCGACCGCAGCGTCGAGTGTTTCCGGCGTGATCGTCACGACAGAGTCCGGAATCTCTCCGGCCTGCCCGACTGCTATCGCTGCCCCGGTCTTGACAATTGCCCAGCACGCCACTACTTCGCCTGCTCCCGATACACCGGAGAGGCTCACGAAGTCTCCTGGACCGACGCCACCATCGATGAGCAGACGCGCAAGCTGCGAGGAACGTGAATCGACTGCGGCATAGTCGATTTCCTCGTCGCCGACTACAACGGCGGGAGCTTCGGGGTCAGCCTCGACTGTCGACGCCAGCAGTTGCGGCAGGAGCGCCGCACCTGATCCGCTCGGAGCGCTGGACTGAACTGCAGCGCCGAGAGCCTCGTCTTTCTCTGCTGCTGTGAGCAATTCGATGTCGCCGACCGGCCTCGATGGGTTGTCGGTGACCTGTTCGAGTACGCGAACAAACCGCTCCACGAACGATTCGACGGTTCCCTGGTCGAACAGATCAGTCGAGTAGATCCAGACGCCGGAGAGTCCGTATCCGTCCGCGGCGCTACTGAGCGTCAGTTGCATGTCGAACTTCGTGGTCGCCACCGGTGAATCGACTCCGCTGATCGTCAAGCCCGGCAGCGAGAACTCGGCTCCGCCAGCGGGTTCCAGCGACAAGATGATCTGGAAGAGTCCGTCGGCCGAGGCACCCAACGCTTCGGATACTTCCTCGAACGGGAGGTCGGACTTCCCGAAGGCCTCCAGATCCACGTCACGCACGGCAACAACCAGATCGTCGAAACTTGCTGCAGTATCTACCTGAGTCCGCAAGGCAAGCGTGTTCACGAACATTCCGACCAGATCGTCGAGCGCACGCTCCCCTCGCCCGCCTACGGCGGTACCGATCGCAAAGTCGTCGGTTGCCCCGACCCGAGCAACCAATACGGCCAGTGCGGCGTGCACTGCCATGAAGGCAGTCGCATTCCGTTCGCGGGCGATCTCTACCAACCGGGCGTGGATCTGCTCGCTGACGGTGAACTCGACAGCACCCGCTGCCGGTGACACCGCACTCGGACGTGGGCGATCCGTCGGAAGTCCGGCCATCGAGGGAAGCGAAGCAAGCTTGCCCCGCCAGTACTCGAGTTGAGCGGCAGCGACACTGTCGGCCTCGTCGGCCGTACCCACGACGTCACGCTGCCACAGCGCGAAGTCCGCGTACTGCACGGTCAACGGACTCCACCCGGGAATGCTGCCTCGGGTACGGGCTTCGTACGCGATCATCATGTCGCGCGCCAACGGCGCCATCGACTCACCGTCGGCGGCAATGTGGTGAGCAACAAGCGCAAAGACGTACTCGCCGGTCCCGCAGTGCAGAAGTTCCATCCGCACAGGCACTTCTGTGGAGACGTCGAAGCCCGTCGACATCACAGCGGCGACGCGCGAGTACAACTCGGATGCGTCCGCAACGGCAACGACGGCGCACTGCGGCGCATCGTCGACGTCGAGAATCCGTTGTGTTGGTCCGTTGTCGTCGGCCGGATAGAACGTCCGGAGCGACTCGTGCCGGTCGGTGACATCGCGCAGAGCTGCCCGCAATGCGTCGACGTCGAGGTCGCCGGTCAACCGCAGCGCCATCGGAATGTTGTACGTCCCTGCGTCCGTGTCCATCTGGTTGACAAGCCACATCCGCTGCTGCGCCAGTGACAGCGGCAACCGGTCCGGGCGTTCGGCGGCTTCGAGCGACTTTCGTCGACCCGAACCGACCGATGCCGCAATGGCAAGGGCCAGTGCCTCGACTGTCGTGGCGTCAAACAACATCCGAACCGGAACAGTGGTATCGAGCGCCTGACCGAGACGGGCCGCGAGCCGCGTCGCGATTAGCGAGTTTCCGCCGAGTGCAAAGAAATCGTCGTCGAGTCCGACTCGGTCTACGCCGAGAAGATCGGCAAAAACAACTGCAACTGCCTTCTCGACAACGGTGAGCGGTTCGCGGTACTGCGCCGTGTCGAACACCGGGTCGGGCAGGCTCCGACGGTCGATCTTTCCGTTCGCGTTGAGCGGCACCGAGTCCAGGACGATGAACGCTGACGGAACCATGTACTCCGGCAAGCGCTGCGCTACAGCGTCCCGCAGGATTTCCGGAACGATCACAGCGCCTGGGACGCCAACGACATAGGCAACCAACCGGTCGCCCACCGCCGAATCAGCGTGGACTGTGACGACGGCGGTCCCGACGGAATCCACAGCGTTCAAGGCAGATTCGATCTCACCGAGCTCGATGCGTAAACCGCGGATCTTGACCTGGAAGTCCGTGCGCCCGATGTACTCGAGCTCACCGGCCGTGTTGCGGCGCACGAGGTCGCCGGTTCGATACATGCGCTCGCCGGCCGCCCCGAAGGGGTTGGCAACAAACCGTTCTGCCGTCAGGTCGTACCGGTTACCGTAACCACGGCCGACACCGATACCACCGACGTACAGCTCGCCGACAACTCCGGACGGAACAAGACCCAATCGTGAATCCAGCACGTAGAGATCGATGTTCGGCACCGGTGAGCCGATCGGAACACCGAGTGTGTCCGCTACCGTCGCCTGTTGGAACGACACCACATCCGACGCTTCGGTGGGACCGTAGCTGTTCACGATTCGAACTCCGCGCGAAAGCAGGTGCCCCAGACGGCTGATCTGTATCGGCTCTCCGCCGAGGAACACCACCTGGAGGCTTGCCAGCACGTCGTCTTCGTCGGAATCGATCAGAGCGTCGAAAGCACTGGGTGACATGTTTGCCGTCGTGACTCGCTCGTCTGCGATGACACGAAGGATCTCACTCGGGTCGAAGCCGGCGGGTGCGAGGTGCACACTTCCACCACTCGTCAGTGGTCCCCACACGTTCTTCTGCGTGAGGTCGAAACTCGGTGACGACGCCACTGCAACCCCGGCGCGTGCTGGCAGCGAAGAGTTATACCACGCAACGGTATTCGCTATACCTGCCATCGGAACGACGGTCGGCTTCGGTCGTCCGGTCGAACCGGACGTCGAAATGACGTAGCCGACTCGGGCATCCGCGCCGTCCTCACGCCAACGATCGACCCAACCCGGTGCGTCGGCAGCGACCACGTGCTCTTCACCGATCAGCACCACTGGGAGATCGAGGTCGGGCGTCTCGATCGCCACCACACACCGTGCCGCGATATCGGCGAGCAGTACGCTCACCCGTTCTTCCGGAAGAGCAGGGTCGACCGGAAGATAGCCGGCACCGGCTTTCCACACGGCCACCATCGCTACGACCCACTGCCAGGACCTCGGCAGGATCAAGCCGACAACGTCGTCCGGACGGACGCCGGCGTCGACGAGCTGTGCTGCCACAACCGAGGACAGTGCATCGAGGTCCCCGTAGGACAATTCGACGTCACCGGCAACCACTGCGCACGCCGACGGATCGGTGTCGACGTACTGCGCGAACAACGTCATCGGTGACGCGTCGAGCCGGTCCTCGTCACTGCCCCGTGACCAGTCGAGAATCTGTGCGTGTTCGGATGTTTCGATGATATCGATGTCGCCGACCACCTGCGCCGAGTCGACTACTGCAGCATTCAGAACGCGGAGGAATCGGTTCGCGAGGGATGCGATTGTCGACTCGTCGAACAGGTCGGTCGCGTATGTGAACTGGGCGGTCAGTCCTCCGTTGCCAGACGACTCGGACTCGATCAAGGTCAGTTGCAGATCGACCTTTGCCAGCAGGTCCGGCAACGCGAAGTCGGCAACGTCCAGATCCTGCAACTGCAGAACCGATCGCTGCAGGTTCTGGAACGCCAGACCGACCTGGAACAACGCATGCCTGGCCTGAGATCGCTCGGGGTTGAGAATCTCGACGAGCCGTTCGAAGGGGACGTCCGCGTGCGAGAACGCGCCGAGATCCGATTCCCGGACATGTCTGACCAAGTCTGCGAACGACGATTCGGGGTCGACCTCGGCGCGAAGCACCAGGGTATTGACGAACATACCGATCAGATCGTCGAGAGCACGTTCACCACGGCCGGCGGCCGGGGTACCGATCACGATGTCCGATGTCCCGGACAACCTCGCGAGCACGACCGCCAGGGCGCTGTGCACCACCATGAAAAGCGATGCATTGACCTCACGGGCCACTCGATCGAGACCCGCACGGAGCTCGGCATCGATCGAGAAATCGTATCCGGCTCCGCGGTGCGATTCGATGCGCGGCCGCGGACGATCCGTCGGCAGATCCAACTGGTCCGGAATGCCGGCCAAGCGTTCCTGCCAGTACGTGACCTGCTCGGAGATAACCGATTCGGGATCGTCCTCGCTGCCGAGGATCTGCCGCTGCCACAACGCAAAGTCGGCGTACTGCACCGGCAATGGTTGCCACTGCGGCGACTGCCCTTGCGACCGTGCAACATACGCGGAGACGAAGTCGCGGATCAGCGGGCCCATCGAGAAGCCGTCACCGCTGATGTGATGGATCACAAAAACGAGGACGTACTCGGACTGGCTCAAATCGAACAATTGCGCTCGAACCGACGCCTCGTGGGTGACGTCGAATCCGGGAAGGATCACGCCTGCAACTCGATCGATAACCACGGATTCGTGAATGCGAACCGGCGTCAGATCCGGAACCATCCGGTCCACATCCACCAGTTGCTGATAACCGACGCCGTCGATCTCGGGATACACCGTTCGCAAAATCTCATGACGTTCGAACACGTCCACCAGCGCAGCCTGCATCGCCGCAATGTCCAGCTCTCCGGTCAGCCTGATGGCCACCGGGATGTTGTCCACACCCGAGGACGCGTCGAACCGGTTGAGGAACCACATGCGTTGCTGCGCAATCGACAGCGGAACACGATCCGGTCGTTCCTGCGCCACCAGCGGCGGGCGGGCGCCCTTACCGGATTGCGAGTAGATAAGCGAGGCAAAGGATTCCACACTGGACGCGTCGAACAGCAGGCGAACAGGAACCGTCGTGTCGAGCGCCTCGCCGAGTCGCGCAACGACCTGAGTCGCGATGAGCGAGTTGCCGCCGAGCGAGAAGAAATCATCGTCGAGGCCAACCTGCTCGATGCCGAGCAGGTCGGAGAAAATCCGCGCGACCGCAAGCTCCGCCACGCTCCGTGGCTCACGGAAGGCAGCGATCTGAGCAACAGGATCGGGCAACTGCTTGCGATCCAGCTTGCCGGACGTGCCCAGCGGGAATGCCTCGAGCACAACGTGCGCCGTCGGGACCATGTAGCCGGGCAGTCGTGCGGCCAGTGCTGTGTCGACCGATGCCCAGTCCACTACCGCGCCGGCGTGTCCCACAACGTAGGCAACCAATTGTTCGTTGCGCACTGCCACCGCAGCCGACGCAACGGACGGCTGATCGCGCAATGCTGCCTCGATCTCGCCCAGTTCGATCCGCAATCCGCGGAGTTTGACCTGGAAGTCGGTCCGCCCGATGTATTCGACCTCACCAACGCTGGAATCATCCCCCCTCGCTCCGCTCGACCGTTTCCACCGCACCAGGTCACCCGTGCGATACAGGCGGCTGCCGGAAGGTCCGTACGGATCTGCGACAAAACGATCTGCCGTGAGGTCCGGCCGACCGACGTAGCCGCGCGCCAACTGGATTCCCGCAAGGTACAGCTCACCCGAGACACCCACCGGCACCGGGCGCAGACGCGAATCCAACACCAGGACACGGGTGTTCCAGACCGGCGATCCGATCGGGACGATCTCGGAATCCGATGGCGTGACCTCGTGGAATGTGACGTCGACTGCCGCTTCGGTAGGCCCGTACAGATTGTGCAGTCGAGCCTGTGGAAGGAGTGTGCACAGTTCCTGCGCAACCTGCGGTGGCAGTGCTTCGCCCGAGGCAAATACCCGACGCAGAGCATCCGCTCCGCGAACTGCGGGTTCTGCGACAAACAGTTCGAGCATCGAGGGCACGAAGTGCACAGTGGTGACGCCGTGTTCTGCGATAGCAGCTGCGAGGTATGCCGGTTCCCGGTGCCCGTCCACTGCAGCAACGACCAACCGAGCGCCAACCTGCAACGGCCAGAAGAACTCCCACACCGACACGTCGAACGTGAAAGGCGTCTTCTGCAACACAACGTCATCGCCGGTTAGCCCGTACTCGGCCTGCATCCACACCAGACGATTCACGATCGCCCGATGCGAAACCGCAACACCCTTCGGCTTACCGGTCGAACCGGAAGTAAAGATCGCGTACGCCGTGTTGTCACTGCGCAACGGAGATAGACGATCCGCATCGGAGATCGCAGCGTCCGAGTGAGTGGACAGGTCGAGCGTGTCCACCTGAACAACCGGACAGACCGACGTCTCGAATCGATCCAGCGTGGTGGTGAGGACACAGACCGGGACAGCGGTCGAAAGAACGTACTCATTGCGTTCGGTCGGCTGATCCGGATCGATCGGCACGTACGCGCCGCCTGCCTTCACCGTCGCGTACATCGCGACAAGTAGGTCGAGCGATCGTCGCATCGACAATCCCACCATGGCATCGGGACCGACACCGATCGAGATCAAATGGCGTGCAAGACGATTGATCCGGGCATCGAATTCCGCGTATGTCAGCGTCGTAGCGTCGAACGTGATTGCCGGCGCATCCGGTGTTGCCGACACCTGGGCGTCGAAGAGATCTACCAGGGTGGAGTCGGGAACACGACGCTCGGTCGAGTTCCATTCGACGAGCACTCGCCGACGCTCGTCGGCACTCGATACGTCGATGTCGCCGATAACAGCAGAAGTATCATCCGCCAGGGCGCGCAGAATCGTGACGTAACGCTGCGCAAACAGTTCCACGGTTGCTGCGTCGAAAAGGTCTGTTGCATAGTTGAACTGCGCAAGAAGACCGCCCTGCGGCGCCTCGCTCACCGTCAACTGGAGATCGAACTTCGCGACGGGCGATTCGATGTCCACGGCGGACACCACAACACCGTTCATCGCTGCCGACTCCGGACTAGAGCCACCGAGGTTCTGCATTGTCAGCATGACCTGGAACAGCGGGTTCCGGGCCTGCGACCGTTCGGGGTTGATGATCTCGACAAGGCTCTCGAACGGGACGTCCGCGTGATCGAATGCGCCGAGATCGGTTTCACGGGCGCGGTGGATCAGGTCGGCGACCGTCGACGCCGGATCGATATCGGTTCGCAGTACCAACGTGTTGACGAACATTCCGATGACGTTGTCGAGCACTTGCTCACCGCGTCCGGCAACGGGAGTGCCGATCACGATGTCGGTGGAACTCGACAGCTTTGCGAGCAGCAGCGCAAGCGCAGAATGCACAACCATGAACAGCGAGGCGTTCGATGCCTGGGCGACCGCGTTCAAGCGCGCGAGCAAATCCGCATCAACGGAGAAGTCGTGGTAGGCACCCTGATTGGTTGCAATTCGGGGCCGCGGACGATCCGTCGGCAGCTCGAGTTGATCCGGGACACCGGCCAATTGTGTTCGCCAATAGTCGAACTGCCCGGAAATCACCGAGTCCGGATCGCTCTCGCTGCCCAGGACTTCGCGTTGCCACAAAGCAAAATCGGCAAACTGCACCGGAAGTGGTTCCCACTGCGGCGCCGCTCCGGCCGATCGCGCACCGTATGCCGCGACGACGTCCCGAACCAACGGAAGCATCGAGAATCCGTCACCACTGATGTGATGGACGACAAATACGAGAACGAACTCGGAATCGGTGATCCGCAAGAGGGAAACGCGAATGGGAACTTCGGTGGTCACGTCGAACCCGGGCGCCACCACAGCGGCGACCTGAGCCACCACATCATCGGCATCCACGTCGATCGGCGCAAGATTGATCAGACGAGCGGGTTCGAGAACCTGCTGGTAACCGACGCCGTCGATCTCGGGGTAAATAGTTCGCAAGCTCTCGTGACGACGCACCAGATCGTCGAGAGCGTCCTGGAGCGCGTCGACATCGAGCGTGCCGGTCAGCCGAAGTGCGGCTGGGATGTTGTCGACATTCGATCCCGGTTCGAAGCGGTTCAGGAACCACATGCGTTGCTGCGCGAGCGAGAGCGGCACACGCTCCGGCCGGACCTGCGCGGTGAGCGGAGGCCGCGCTGCCGTGGTGGTTCCCGAATCGATACGGGCAGCAAGTGCCCCGACGGTCGGTGCGTCGAACAGGGTCCGCACACCGACAGTGGTGTCGAGCCTCTGTCCCAGCCGCGCAACAACCTGAGTAGCCATGAGGGAGTTACCCCCGAGGGCAAAGAAATTGTCGCCCAATCCCACCTTCTCGACTGCGAGAAGGTCCGAGAAGACCTGAGCCACAGCAATTTCGGCACTCGTGACCGGCGCCTGGAACTCGGCACTACGAGCCACTGGATCCGGCAACTGCGCACGGTCAAGCTTGCCCGAGGAGCCAAGCGGGAAGCTGTCGAGCACAACATGAGAGGCCGGAATCATGTATGCGGGCAACCGCTGCGACAACGCCTCGGCAATGTCGTCCCAGTCGAGGCTGACTCCAGCTGCCGGCGTCAGATACGCCACCAACTGGTCGCTGCGAACCAGTACTACCGCCGCGGATACCGCAGGGTGATCGCGTAGAGCCGATTCGATTTCACCGAGTTCGATGCGCAGTCCGCGCAGCTTGACCTGGAAATCCGTTCGGCCGATGTACTCAATCTCACCAAAACTGTTCCACCGCACCAGGTCACCCGTGCGATAAAGTCGCTGCCCGTTACCGGAGAACGGATCCGCAACAAACCGGTCGGCACTCAGATCGGGCCGCGCCAGGTAGCCGCGTGCAAGCTGGACACCGGCGAGGTACAACTCCCCCGCAACTCCGACCGGCACCGGATGCAACCGCGAGTCGAGCACCAGCGCCCGGGTGTTCCACACCGGCGCACCGATCGGCACACTTGCGACGTCGGATTCGGTGACCTCGTGGTACGTCACGTCGACCGCGGCCTCGGTCGGACCGTACAGGTTATGCAAGCGCGCAGCGGGAAGAACTGTCCGCAGCGTTGACGCCACCTGTGGTGTCAACGCCTCACCGGAGGCGAATACCCGGGTCAAAGAAGTACACGCCGCCACCGAGGGTTCTCCGACAAACACGTCGAGCATCGACGGAACAAAGTGCGCGGTGGTGACGCCGTAGTCGGAAATGGCGGACGCGAGGTAGGCGGGGTCGCGGTGTCCGTCCGGTTCGGCAACAGCTAGTCGGGCACCAACCTGCAACGGCCAGAAGAACTCCCACACCGACACGTCGAACGTGAACGGGGTCTTCTGCAACACCACATCATCGCCGGTCAGCCCGTACTCGGCCTGCATCCACACCAGACGATTCACGATCGCCCGATGCGAAACCGCAACACCCTTCGGCTTACCGGTCGAACCGGACGTAAAGATCACGTACGCCGTGTTGTCCGGCCGCAGCGGCGCCAGCCGATCGGTATCGACAAGCGCTGCGTCCGAGAACTGGGAAGTATCCAGCGAATCCAACGAGACAACCGTGGTGCTCGCTGTGAAACCGTCACGATCGGTGGTCAGCACGCACACCGGTCCGGCCGTCCCCAGAACGTACTCGTTGCGATCGGCGGGCTGATCGGGATCGACCGGCAGATAGGCCCCGCCTGCTTCGATCACCGCGTACATCGCGACAACCAAGTCGATGGACCGCCTGATTGCCAAGCCCACCAAGGTGTCAGGTCCGACGCCCATTGTCACCAGCATCCGGGCGAGTCGATGCACACGCGCCGAGAAATCGCGATAGGTCAGCAGCTCGTCCTCGTAGACGAGTGCCGTGGCGTCCGGAGTCCGATGCGCTTGTTCGACAAACATGTCGACCAGCGTCTTGCCCGGCACCTCGTGGTCCGTGGCGTTCCAGGTGCCGATCACCAATTCGCGCTCGTCGACGGTGAGCAGGTCGATGTCACCGACCACGATGGCCGGATTTTCCGCGACGACGGCGAGGAGCGCCGCCAACCGTGAGGCAACAGACTCGATGGTCGACGGGTCGAAAAGATCTGTGGCGTAATCAATCATGATCGACAGCCCGCCGTGCTCGGGGTCTTCCCAGACGGTGAACTGGAGGTCGAACTTGGCCACCGCGGATTCGGGTTCGACGCCCGTAACCGTCAACCCGTCGATGTCGGCAGCGCCCTGTTCACTCTGGCCGAGGTTTTGAAATGCCAGCATGACCTGGAAGAGCGGGTTGTGCGCCTGGGAGCGGGCGGGATCGAGGACCTCGACAAGGCGCTCGAACGGAACGTCCGTATGGCCGAAGGCATCAAGATCGGTACCGCGAGCGGCTTTCAGCACGTCCGCGAACGAACTCGCGGAGTCGATCTCGGTGCGCAGGACCAGCGTGTTGACGAACATGCCGATCACATCGTCGAGAGCGCGATCGCCACGACCTGCGACCGGCGTACCGATCGCGATATCTGACGTCGCGGACAACCGGGCAAGCAGGAGGGCAATGGCACTGTGCAGCACCATGAAGACCGAAGCCTTGTGTTGCTGCGCCAACGATTCGAGCCGGACGAGCAAGTTCTTCTCGATCGAGAACTGGTGCGACGCACCACGGTTGGTCGCTACAGCAGGCCGCGGGCGATCTGTCGGAAGTTCGAGCAGTTCCGGCATCCCTGCCAACTGATGCGTCCAGTAGTCGATCTGCCGCGAAATCAACGATTCCGGGTCGCTCTCGTCGCCGAGAACGGACCGCTGCCACAGCGTGAAGTCCGCGTACTGGACCCCCAAAGGAGCAAAATCGGGCGCTGAACCCTGCGATCGAGCTGCGTACGCACTCACAACGTCGCGGACCAACGGCCCCATCGAGAAACCGTCGCCACTGATGTGGTGAACCACAAAGACGAGGACGTATTCCGAGTCTGCGACCTGGAACAGGCTCGCCCGCAAGGGAACCTGCGCCGTGACGTCGAAGCCCTCGGTGACAACGGCAGTGACACGGTCGATCAGGTCGGATTCCGGGACTACAACCGGTGTCACGTCCAGCACGACGTCCGACGCGGCGAGAACCTGCTGGTATCCGACACCGTCGATTTCGGGGTAGACGGTTCGCAGGCTCTCATGGCGCTCGACCAGATCGGTGATCGCGCCGCGTAGTGCCGCGACATCGAGGACACCGCTCAGGCGTAGGGCCACCGGAATGTGATCGACGGCTGACGTGGAATCGAACCGGTTGAGGAACCACATACGCTGCTGCGCAAGCGAAAGCGGGATCCGGTCGGGACGTTCCTGTGCAACGAGAGGAGCCTTCGTACCGCGGCCAGCAGAATCGCCTACGAGAGAAGCTAATTCGGATACCGTCGGAGCATCGAAGAAAGCTCGCATGTCGAGTTCCACGCCGAGTTCGGCGTTCGCGCGCGCCACCACTCGCGTCGCGAGCAGTGAATTGCCCCCGAGGTCGAAGAATCCGTCGTCGACGCCGAGGTCGTCCCGACCGAGCAGATCGGCAAAGATCGCAACCAACGTCTTCTCGACCGGCGTACTCGCTGCCCGGTATTCGACAACCTGCGCTGTGAACTCGGGCGCCGGCAGCGCCTTGCGGTCCAGCTTGCCACTGGCATTGAGCGGAAACGCCTCGAGTTCGACAAACAGCGACGGCACCATGTAGTCCGGCAGGCGTCCACCCAATTCACGTGCAAGAGCGTCGGTGTCGAGCACAACTCCCGATGCGGGAACCACGTATGCCACCAGATTGTCGCCCAAAGCCGCATCGGAGTGGACGAGAACGGCCGCTTGTGCGATTGCATCGTTGTCGAGTAGCGCTGATTCGATTTCGCCGAGTTCGATGCGCAGTCCCCGCAGCTTCACCTGGAAGTCGGTGCGGCCGAGGTACTCGAGCAGGCGGTCGGCGCCGGCACCGCGCCATCGGACCAGGTCGCCGGTTCGGTACATGCGCTCGCCGTCCGAGGTGGAATGCGCGACGAACCGATCCGCCGTCAGATCGGGGCGGGAGACATACCCTCTGGCCAGCTGGACCCCCGCGAGGTAAAGCTCGCCGGGGACGCCGGGAGGTACTGGACGCAGTGCGTCGTCGAGGACGAGTAGCTCTGTTTCGGCGACAGCACGGCCGATCGGAATGGAGACCTCGTCCTGCGGTCCGGTTGCGTAGTACGTGACGTCGACGGCTGCCTCGGTCGGTCCGTACAGATTGTGCAGTTCCGCGGTGCTGACGTCGCGCAGCCGCGCGGCGGTCTGGGCGGGAAGCGCTTCACCCGAGGCAAAAACGTAACGTAGCGAGGTGATCTCGGAAGCGCGCGGTTCAGCGACGAAGACCGCGAGCATCGAGGGGACAAAATGTACAACGGTGACGCCGTACTCGATCATCGTCGCTGCGACGTAGGCCGGATCACGATGCCCGTCCGGCTTCGCGATCACGAGGCAAGCGCCGACCTGCAACGGCCAGAAGAACTCCCACACCGACACGTCGAACGTAAACGGCGTCTTCTGCAGGATGACGTCTTCGTCGGTGAAGGGATATTCGCTCTGCCTCCATCGGAGGTTGGCGACGATTGCCTCGTGTGACACACCGACGCCCTTGGGCCTGCCGGTCGAACCCGACGTGAAGATCACGTACGCAAGATTGTCGGTGCGCAGCGGTGACAGCCGGTCACCGTCGGCAAGCGGCGCGCCTGAGTGCGCCGAGACATCGATGTCATCGATCCGCAGTACATCGACGTTTTCGGGAATGCCGACCGCGTCCACTGACGTCGTCAGCACGAGGACGGGCGCGGCGACGTCGATCACATACGCCAGACGCTCAGCGGGATGGTCGGGATCGAGTGGTACGTACGCACCACCGGCCTTGACGATCGCGTACATCGCAACCAGCAGTTCGACGGACCGACGGATACCCAGGCCGACGAGTGTGTCCGGTCCGACGCCACGGGCGACGAGCTCGCGGGCGAGCTGATTGACCCGGCGATCGAATTCCGCGTAGGTCGACGCCGTGGAGCCGAAACGAAGGGCGACGGCATCGGGGGTACGCGCGACCTGCTCCTCGAACAGACTTACGAGAGTCGACTCGACGACCGACGGAGCCTCGAAAGCAACGACGGAAGTCGCGTCGGCGATGAGCGCACCGACGACGGATTCGAGGCCACCCTCTCGTGTGGCGAGCAACTCCGGCAGCAGCGTGGAGATCACGACGGGTACGAGTGCGTCCGGGCCGAGCGCACCACCCATCGCGGAGTCGAGTGTGGTCAGTTCCGAGTGCAACCGTTCGTAGGTGACCTCGGCGTCTGCATGAACAAGCGCTGTCCGGTCGGGCTCCGCCTCGACTACTGCAGCGATCAATCTCGGCAGGTCCTCGATCGTCAGCGACTGTGGTCCCGGCATACCGACGGACATCAACACTTCCTCCAACTGACGACAGCACGGCGCAGATCCAACGCACGACTGGTCGTACAGATCAACGCCCATGGGGCAAATACTGCATATTACCCGTCCGTACCGGAACCCTTCCCCAGCGTGGCCTGCGCGTCAGTTATCAAAGACTCGACGAGCGAGGTAATACCGTCGGCGCCCAGTGCCGGAAGAATGCCCGGAACCAGACCGTTCAGCGAAACCGAGACCAACGCGTCGGCAGTGAGCGCCGCACCCATCGTCTGCTTCATCACAGCCAGTTTTTCGGCCAGCTGTGTGAAGGTCACCACGGTGTCGCCGTGTGTGAAGGCAACCGCCGTCGGATCTGCTGCGGCGGCCGCTGCTGCGAGGTCCGGAAGGTCCGCGGCCGTTTTCGGCTCGGCTGCCTCGATCAGCGCGCGTTCGAAGTCCGTCACGATGTCGATGGTCCGCAGAACCACCGTCGGATCTGCGGCAACGGCGTCGACCACGGCCCGCAACCTGGCTGCGAACAGTTCCATGGTTGCGGCGTCGTAAAGATCGGTTGCATAGGTGAATCGCATCCGGATATCGGACAGCGCTCCGTGCTCGTCGAACTCCTCGATACCGGTGAGCTGCAGGTCGAACATCGCCGAGTCGAATCCGTCGTCCACCGCCGACAGTTCGAGCCCTGGCAGCGCAAACGTGCCAAGTGCCATGTTCTGGAACGTGAGCATCACCTGGAACAGCGGTGAGTATGCCTGTGAGCGCTCACGGCCGACCTGCTCGACCAGACGCTCGAAGGGCACGTCAGCGTTTCCGAACGCCGCGAGGTCCTTCTCCTTCACCTGCTGCAGCAGGTCGACAAACGTGGTTGCCGGTTTCACCTGCGTGCGCAACACCAGCGTGTTGACGAACATACCGACCAGGTCGTCGAGGACTCGCTCGCCGCGGCCCGCCACCGGTGTACCGATCGCGATGTCGTTCGAGCCGCTGAGCTTGGACAGCAGCACCGAGAACGCGGCATGCACGACCATGAACACGGTCGAGTTCTGCTCGCGCGCGATTTCCGCGATTCGACGCGTGGAGTCGGCGCCGAGAGTGAACAGGAAGTCCGCACCCTTCATCGACTGCGTCGGCGGACGAGGACGGTCCGTCGGCAGTTCCAGAAGTTCGGGAACGCCGGCGAGTTCCTGGGTCCAGTAGGCAAGCTGCGTCGACAGTTCACTGTCCGGATCGCCCTCGGAACCCAGAACGTCGCGCTGCCATAACGTGTAATCCGCGTACTGGACTTCGAGCGGAGCCCATTCGGGTGCCGCTCCCCTGGTACGCGCCGTGTACGCGACCATCGTGTCTCGGATCATCGGCGCCATCGAGAACGCGTCGCCGCTGATGTGGTGGACCACCACGATCAGGACATGCTCGGTGGGCGTGATCTGGAAAAGGCGAACGCGCAGCGGAACACCGGCAGTGACGTCGAAGCCCTGACCGACGACCTTCGCGACCTCGGCCCCAATCGTGTCTTCGCCGACATACAGCACGGCCATGTCGACAACGGCTGCCGACTTCGACTGAATCGACTGCGTCGGGCCGTCCCCGAGATCGGGATAGAACGTCCGCAGGATCTCGTGGCGAGCAACAAGGTCGGAGACGGCCGACTGCAATGCTGCGACGTCGAGATCGCCGGACATCCGGATCGCGACCGGGATGTTGTACGCGGCAGACCTGCGGTCGATCTGGTTGAGAACCCACATCCGCTGCTGAGCGAGCGACAACGGAATCTGCGACGGCCGTTCCTGCGACACCAACTGTGCCCGCGAACCTGAACCGGCATGTTCGAGCACCCGCGACGCCAGCAGTCCGACAGTCGACGCTTCGAAGATGATCCGCACCGGAATCTGGGCGTCAAGTGCCTGACCCAACCTGGCCACGACCTGTGTGGCGATCAGCGAGTTTCCGCCGAGATCGAAGAAGTCGTCGTCCAACCCGACTCGTGGAACGCCCAGGACTTCGGCAAACACCGAGGCCACGATCTCTTCGACCGGATTGCTCGGGGCACGGAACTCCGTTGCCTCGAATTCGGGTTCCGGCAGCGCCTTTCGATCGATCTTGCCGTTGATGTTGAGCGGCAATTCGCTCAGCACCATCAACGCCGACGGCACCATGTAACTCGGCAACTCGCGGACGAGTTCCGCCTTCACGCTGTCGACGTCGACGGTGACCCCGGCCTGCGGAACGAGGTATCCGACCAGTCGATCCCCCAGTCGCGGATCGGTTTTCGCGACGACAACCGCGGCGTCCACGGACTCAGCAGCTCTGATAACAGCTTCGATCTCACCGAGTTCGATGCGGTAGCCGCGGATCTTCACCTGGAAGTCGGCACGATCGACGTACTCGAGTTCACCGCCACTGCGCCAGACAACGAGGTCGCCGGTGCGGTACAGACGTGTGCCCGGTTCTCCGAAGGTGTTGGCGACAAAGCGTTCCGACGTCAGGTCGGCGCGGCCGTGATAACCGCGAGCCAACTGGGTTCCGGCCAGGTACAGCTCACCGGTGACTCCGACCGGAACGGGATGCAGTCGCTCGTCGAGCACGTAGACCTGCGTATTCCATTCCGGGGCACCGATCGAGACCGACGAGGTGTCGCTCTCGTCCACATCGTGCGCGGTCACTGACACCGCAGCCTCGGTCGGACCGTACAGATTGACGAGTGCCGCGTCGGACATTTTGCGGAACTCTGCCGCCGTTGCCGCGGGCAAGGCCTCACCGATGGCAAGGACACGCTCGAGCGACTGCGGAAGAGTGCCGTCTGCTGCGGCCGTCAGCATCGAGAGCATGGACGGCACCGCGTGCAGCGTCGTCACCTTCTCCTGAGCGATGAGCGCCAGCATGTACTCGGCGTCCTTGTGGCCGTCCGGGTCGGCGATGACCAGGCGGGACCCGGATGTCAACGCGGACCAGAACTCCCAGACCGAGAGGTCGAACGTCGCTGCAGTCTTGAGCAACATTGCGTCGGTCTGGTCGAGACCGTAGCGATCACGCTTCCACAGAAGCTGATTGACGATCGCGGCGTGGGATAGCGCCACACCCTTCGGCTTGCCGGTCGATCCCGACGTGAAGATCACGTACGCGGTATTCGCCGAACGAAGCGGTGCGATCCGCTCGTCGTCGCGCACCGGCGCTCCGGAGACGCGCGACAGATCGAGGGTGTCGATGAGAAGAACATTGTCGATCCCCGCGAGCGACGGTGCGTCGTTCTCGTTGCTGAGCACGCAGACCGGCGCGGCCATCTCGAGGACGTACCCGGTGCGATCGGCCGGATGATCCGGATCGATCGGAACATAACCGCCGCCTGCCTTGGCAACGGCGTACATGCCGATCACCAGGTCGATGGAGCGTCGCATTCCCAATGCCACCAACGACTCCGGACCGACACCCAGTTCGATCAGGTGACGGGCGAGCCGGTTGACCTTGTCGTCGAACTCCACATACGTCAGCGATTCGAGCCCGTGCACCAACGCGACGGAATCACCGTGAGCGGCAACCTGCTGATCGAACAGATCGACCAGTGTCGCCTCGGCGTCGAGTACTTGCTCCGTTGCATTCCATTCCTGCAGAATCTGATTCGACTCACGCGGATCGAGCACGTCGATGTCGCCGACCACGATCGACGGATCGGCAACCACCGCTGCCAGAACGGTGTTGAACCGATCAGCGAAGGACTGGACTGTCGACTCGTCGAAAAGGTCGTGCGCGTAGCTGAATACGGCCGAGATGCCGGAGGCAACACCACGCTCGTCGTAGTTGTCACCGACGATCAACTGCAGATCGAACTGAGCGACACCGTTGTCGATCTCGAGGCCCTTGACGGTGAGGCCAGGCAGTTCCAGGCTTGCCTGTTCCATGTTCTGGAAAAGGAAGCCCACCTGGTAGAGCGGGTGCCGAGCAGTCGAACGTGCGGGGTTGAGAACTTCGACCAGTCGCTCGAACGGAACGTCGGCATGCGCAAAGGCCTGCAGGTCGTTCTCGCGCACGCGGGCAAGTAGTTCCGTGAAACTGTCGGAACCGTCGACGTGTGTCCGGAATACCAGGGTATTGACGAACATGCCGATCAGATCGTCGAGCGCACGCTCACCGCGGCCCGCGATCGGGGTGCCCACGGCGATGTCGTCGGTGCCGGAAAGGCGCGCCAACAGAATCGCAAACGCCGCGTGCGTGACCATGAACAGGGTGGTCCCGTGCTCACGGGCCAGCGCCGACAGGCCCTGATGCACTGCTGCGTCGATCTCGAACTGAAGGTAGCCACCGCGGTACGACTGCGCGGCGGGACGCAGACGGTCCGTCGGCAGGTCCAGCTGATCCGGCAGCCCGGCCAAAGCCTGGCTCCAGTAGGCGATCTGCTCGGACGACACGGATTCCGGGTCTTCCTCGCTACCCAGCACCTCGCGCTGCCACAGGCTGTAATCGGCGTACTGCACGTCCAGCGGGGCCCAACCCGGCGCCGTTCCCTGCGCCCGTGCCGCGTAGGCCATGACGAGATCGCGGGCGAACGGAGTAGTCGAGGAGCCGTCCGCGGCAATGTGGTGCACCACGACGGCGAGGACGTACTCGTTCTCGGCTACCTGGAACAACCGAATCCGCAGCGGGATTTCGGCCGTCACGTCGAACCTCGTCGACGCCAATTCGACCAGCTTGCCGACAATCTCAGCTTCCGTGACACTCTCGACGTTCAATTCCACCGGCGTATGTCCTACCGGTTCGATGACCTGGACCGGTCCCGAATCGGTTTCCGGATACACAGTGCGCAGGGTTTCGTGGCGGGCAACGACGTCGCCGATCGCCGCACGCATCGCGCCCAGATCGAGTTCACCGCTCAGCCGCAGTGCAAACGGCATGTTGTAGGCGCCTGCCGAGCCGTCGAAGCGGTTGAGGAACCACATACGCTGCTGCGCAAGAGAAAGCGGAATCTCTTCCGGTCGATCCTGAGCTGTCAGCGCAAGGCGGCTTCCTTCACCGACGTGTGATTCGAGACGTGCGGCAAGTTCCTGGACGGTGGACGCTTCGAACAGAAGGCGGACCGGTACGGCCGTCTCGAGTTCTTCGGCGATGCGCATGACAACCCGAGTCGCGATGAGGGAGTTGCCACCCAACTCGAAGAAATCATCATCCAACCCCACCCGATCAACACCCAACACACCCACAAACGCCGACGCCACCACCAACTCCACCGACGACACCGGAGCCCGAA
>Ga0153932_1000218_pt1 | contig 22392 bp, 26 predicted proteins | sample TSNJ016MetaG_FD_102273 | JGI IMG/M metagenome (GOLD analysis project Ga0153932, IMG submission 102273) | Attine ant fungus gardens microbial communities from New Jersey, USA - TSNJ016 MetaG | ecosystem: Host-associated > Fungi > Mycelium > Unclassified | place: USA: New Jersey, Wharton State...
AATTGGCTGTCGCCTTTTGAAAGTCGATCTTCTGCTCGACCCAAGCGGTCCCGCAATTCGCTAATTGCGTCTGCATCATTCATGCACTTCCCCGGGGAATTTAAAAAGCCGCCCGGAGGCGGCTAATGCTTATTTCGCGTATGGACTGATTACCACTCGATCTTCAGATATCCGGGCATACCATTGCCGCCAGCAGCGCCAGTGCCTGCGCCTGCGGTGTACGATCCGCCGCCACCACCACCACCGCTACCGTATCCGCCGCCATTCGAGCCGGCTAAGCCCCCGCTTACGCCGCCGCGGCCGGCGCCACCACCGCCGCCGAACGAACTCGACGCACCCGGACCTCCGTTGCCGCCGCCGGCAGACGCCACCGCATCCGACCCATACGAGCCGCCTGGAGATCCAGCGCCGCCAACGCCACCGGCCGCAGTCCCAACGCTGTTAGTCCCACCGAGGCCGGCGCCCCCGCCAGCGAGGCTGATTGAGAGCGCTGCCACGGTCGTGGCGCCGCCGGCTGTTCCGTTGTTACCGGAACCAGAAGCGACCGCAGCTCCGCCCACACCCGCAGTCCCGATGACTACCGCGTAGACGGTGCCCGGAACAACCGTGAACGCTGAGTGAATGAGAGGGGTCCCCGCACCACCGCCACCACCGCCGCCGCCAATCCCCGAGCCCGATGCCGAGCCGCCGCTTCCCGCGCCGCCACCACCGCCAACGCCGCTGAAATAAGCGGTCGTGACGCCTGCAGGACAAGTCCAGTTTCCATTCGCCGTAAAGGTGACGCTTCCATGCGGGACGGCTGCCAGCAATGCGGCCTGAAAGTTCGCCAGTAGTGTTGCCGTCGTGCCGTCATCGATCGCCGGCTGCCCGCTGTTGTTGACGATGAACTGCGCCAAGACAGCCGCCATGATGGTCGACTGGCGCCACGGCTTATTCAATTGCGCAGACGGAGCAATGCCGGCGACGAATCCAGTTTGTTGCCATGTTTGACCCGCATAAGAAGTCTGCGGAACGACGTTCGCGCCGGACTGCCCAGCGAACACCAAAAAATCATTCTCAATGGGCATTTAAGCTCCGATCAGGCAAAAAAATACCGCCCGAAGGCGGCTGTATTTGGTTTCATGCTGGGGTTATGTAGGTGAACCACGCCCCTATGTCGAAGCCTGCAACGCTCGATCCGCCCCCTGTGCCGCCGACTATCACGGCCTCGCCTCCACTGGTGACGACCTGCTCGCCACCGGCTGTGACCACGTAGGCTGACAGCGCGGCATCAAAGCCAAAAACAGGAGTGTTCGGAACGGACTGAATGCCGTAGAACTCGATCAGCACTCCTGCGGGGCGAAGATTGAGATAGCCGCCGGAGAACAGCGCGAGCGTCACAGCATTGGGAGTCGGGCCGATGAGAACGATCCCCATCGTCATATCTTGATTGTCTTGGATGAGAATCTCGTACCCAAGCGACACGAACAACGTGCTCCAGATCGCGTAAGCAGTCGGGACCGTGCCATCCCACGAATTGGCGGCGATGGTCGCGTAAAGCAGGATGCGATAGGAGTCGTCAGGCAATGCAACGAGGCCCGATGTGGGATCGAACGGCCCGAGCCATGTGCCTTGGTCGAAGCCAATTCCTGCGGCATCAAAGCTGAAATACACACCTGTGATCGGCTCTTTCAGATTCCGGCTCTGCCCGACCCATTGCCCAACTACGTCCAGTTGCGCGCCAACAGCTGCGTCCAAGTCGTACAGGCTCGGAATGCTATTGAGCACCGCTTGAAGATCAGCCGACGGCTGCACGAGCGCCGCAACCGTAGCCATGAAATTCGGCTGAACCGAATGCTGCGATGTGATGAGCGACGTGTACGCGGAGATATCTGCCGACATTTACGTGCTCAAAAGGATGTTGGCCGAACTACATGCCGCGGCGGCAGTGAAGGCAATCGACAGATTGCCGGCTACATACACCAGCGCGCCGTTGTTGATCGTTTTGCCAGTCGGGACTGCCGGCGAAAAACCGACAACCGAACCAACGACCGATGTCACCGAAGAGATGATCTGTGACGAATCACTCGCAATCAGCGTAATGCTCTGCCCGACAGAGAAATTAGCTGGATTTGTTACTGAAACGGCAACAGCTCCTGCGTTGTACGGGCCGCCTATCACGCTCATGTCAGAGCGCGCCATATAGACTGAATCGATGTCGTAAGTCGCCGCCAAGGCCGCGAGTTGCGATTGAGTCAGCCCCGTGGCCGTGATCGCGGCATTGCCTTGCAGACCTGCCGGCGAAAGAACCTTGTTCAGATTCACGCCTGAGCCAATCGAAAGGCCCTCAATGAAGGCTGAAACGGCTTGCTGGATTGCGGTTCCGGTAGTCGACACATACCCAGCCAACGGCGTGATATCGATGAGCGCGAACACCGGCACTTCGGTCAGTTCAAAGAAACTGATGTTGATCGGCACGCCAGAAGGGTCATAAACGATCACCGAAGTGGTGCCGTACGTGCCAGTGCCGGGAGATTTCTTGACCTCGATGGCGGTCGCGATCTGCGTTGCATCGCCGCCCTCCACGACAACCGCAATGTTGTTCGCGGGAATGCCGTTGCTATCCGTTATCTTCGTCGGGTTCTCGTAGATCGCGTAGCGACCGACACCCACCACATTGGCGACATTGGCAATGATCGCTTGCAGCGGCGTTTGCGCGGGGAGCGAGGTCGAAACCGTCTGACGCTGGCGCAGAGCAGCATCTTGCTCGACCGGATTACCCGGAGCCGATGCCGCTGGGTTCGTGGCCGACTGCCAGCCGAGCTGCGGCGTCGATATGTCGGTGATCGTATTCGGCAACGCCGTGATCGCGCCGATGGTCTGGCACGTTGCCGTGACCGAGATCGTGCCTGACGGTGGAATGGTCACAGAGGCCGGGAGCGCCCAGTTGTTCTGCGACGCATCCTGAACAATGCCGTTCAAAATCGGCGCACCGGCTTGGCCAACGAGATCAAGCACGGCCGTCGAGTAGGTCGAGATTTCGCGCTGGATGCCGTTGATCTTGACGACGCTAGATAGACCTGCGCCCTGTGCGTAGGTGGGCGAGAACGCGTTGTAGACGGCGATCGCGGTCTGGTTGCAGTCGCTGATGGCTTGAGCCATCACGGCGAGCATTTGGCCATCTTGAGAGTCCGCAGCCAGGTAGATATCGCTGCCATAGATACTCTGGAAGCTTGCCTGCAACGAAGCAAAAATATCGGCGTAGGACGGCGCAGAAATGCCGGTCGACGTGATCTGTGCCGCGAGCGTTGTGAGCGGATATGTCGTTGCCATCAGATGCCCGTCGTGATTGTGGTCGTGCCGTAAATCGTGTCGATCGTCGCGGCGACGGTGAAGGCGCGCGTGGCCGGGTTCAGATAGCTCGCGTATTCGGTAATGCCGGTCACACCTTGCGTTTCAAGAATCACGGTCTGATAGGCGAGGTCGCGTGTTGAACCCGTGTCTGCGCCGAGAATGTCGGTGCTGTACGGGACGCCAGCTGTCTGATCCAGAAACCATTCAAGCTGAATCAACTTCAGGCGGGTGAGCACGGCTTGCGCGACCGTGGCCGGGCTATTCACCAAAAAGCTGACCTGTGATTGTCCGAACTGCATATCGCCTGTCGCCGTCAGTTCGCGGTATCTCATTTCGTATGGACGTAAAAAAGCCCACCGAAGTGGGCTGGTTGGGCGTTACGTGCCGGGCACTGGTGGGCCGGACGTTCCGCCACCGGAAAGTACTTCGCTGGTCAAGTGGTTCTGCAAACTGACGGTGCCTGCGATGACGTCGCCCGTGGTCTTCATCGTTCCGCTCATCGTTGACGCGGCTGCTGCGCCCTGCTGATTCTCAACGTTAATCACGCCCGTAATGGTCACGGTCGGAGCAGTGATCGTCATGCCACCGGGAGCGACTACGTTCACCACCTTGCCGCTCGGGTTCAGCTCAACATACGTCGAGCCATCGTTACTTCGAAGTTGGGCAGTCGTCGTGCTGATGTTGCTGATCTTTGTTGCCTGACTAAATGGCCCCGGAATCGCAAATCCATCGCTCAAGTCGTGCATCCGTAGCTCGGATTGCACCTGTACGCCGCCTGCGGTCCACCAAGCGTCGATACAGCGCGAGGCAAAGATAATCAGGCACTCGTCGCCGTCCGCGATGGGGAACGTCAGTGTGCAGCCGCCGCCGCGCGGAAACACTACCGGGCAGTCAAGCAGCAAGGGCAGCGAGACCCATTGCATCGTGCCGTTGGGCGAGCGCACTTGCGCCTTGATCGCAGGCTGAGCCACAACCGTCAGCGCATCGGCATTGAAACTTTGGATGATGCAAGGAAGCGCCGTCCAGATTTGCGCTTGGCGTCCATCGAGAGCCGCGAGCAGCGCTTCGGGGAAGGAATTTAGGCGTTCGCTCTGGAGCACGTTTAGCCCGCTGCTTTCACTGAGTTGTTAGGATCACTAGCCGAGACATCGACAGCCAGGCAAACGATATCCACGTACCATTCCTGACCGCGCACGTCTCCGGAAAATTCCGCTGATAACACGCGGTAAAATCCGGTTGCTGTTGTCACGGTCGCGATCGCTGCCGAATAGGTCAGCCCCTGTTGCTGCGTCGTGATCTGGTTGATATCGGACTGTGCAATCTGCACAAGGCAGCCGATACGGATCAATGGGTTGAGCAGCGCCCTTGCCCGTACCCCGTCTGCCGTAGCCTCTGGTACACCGATAAGGCCAGTCGTCGAAGACAGCACGACAGCCTCACCCGGGCGATATCCCGTGATTGGCACGACAACGAACTGACCGTTCTGCATCGACCAGCTATACCCGTACTTATTGGCCCAATCACGGGCATAACTTCTCGACTGCCCAAAGAGCGATTTCCCGCGCGAAAGAGCTTGCGCCGTTCCGCCACCAGCGCCGGCAATCAAGCCTGATGCGTCGCTCGCATAAGGAAGCGCAGGCACGCCATTGACAGAAGGCGCGTTCTGGATCGCGTCGATGACTTGCTGCGGCGTCTGACCAGCCTTCAGTGCTAAACTAATTACGGAGAAGTTGTAATATTCGTCAGAATCTGCGCCCCAGATATCGAGGTAAGAATCAACATTGCGCTCTCGCCCAGTCGCGGTCTGCTTTATGGTTCCTTGAAATATGATGCCAAAGTTCCCGTTTTCGTAACCGCATTGAAGCGTGATGGTCGTGAACTCAGCCCCGATCTTTTGAATCGTTTCTTTTTTCAGGTTGTAGATGCGCACATACAGCGTGTTTGGGGCCTGCTCGTCGGCATTGCGAGTCTGAAACTTGAACCGCATCTGCGACAGGTCAAGACCCTGCGTGCCGGCGCTGACGATGAGCGACGCCTTCCGGCCAAATTGATTTGCCATACTGCCTCAGGTTGCTATGCCCTCTGAACTCACCATCAAGATGCAAGAGATCGACTTCGCATCGAAAGATCATGTCTTTGGAGTGATGTTTCCCAAGAGTAAGGCGACCGCCTATCCGGCCGTGGTGGTGTTATGTAAAGGCGCCCACAGATACTCTGAATTCACAACTGAAGGGCTGCTCTACCACTTCGCGTCATTCGGACGAAGCATCGAGCAGATAAGCCGCGCTCTTGCTGTCGTGAATTACGCTGGCACAATTACCGCAGCGCGCTTCTTTTCGAACGGCTTCCCGATCGTCGATACGCACTACCTGTATGAATCGCTGAAGTGCTACATCCAGGCGATTTCGTGCGACGACCAGGCTGCACACTGCCAACGCGTTATCTCAGACGCGCGGATCGGTGCCGACGCCTACCTGTTCCCGTGCAACTATCTAATCAAGCGTCAGGCGCGGCTCGATCTCACCGCCGCGCATCCGTCGAGCCTGCGCGACCAGATACAGGCGATGGGCGTCGATCACGGCTGCGCGTGGTGCCCGAACTTCAAGCCTGACGACTTCCGCAAGCTCTAGCCGACCAGCGCATAGAGATTCCCCGTCGAGCCGAGATCGGCAAACGTCGGCACCACATCAGGCGCGTTATCGGTCTGGGCAACCAATTGAAAATTGAACCCGAGATACGCGTACTGCTCGAGCAAATCCGCGCCCGTCACCATTGGAATGCCCGTCAGGATCGGATTGCCGCTCGCGTCTGCGATATCGATCATCCACGACGCACTAACTACGTTCCACCACACGGTCATCGTGTAGGTCACATTCACCAGCGCGATTTGAAACGTCTGCGGCTCCGGCGTTAGCGGGACTTCGTAAGCGGTCATCATGACTTATCCAACGTTGTAGGTCGCCGACGGCAGCGGGTATTGCACGCCTTTATTGACAGTCGCGCCGTTCTTAGCCGGGTTCGCCATCACTGACGAATCCGGGACGGTGACGGTCTGCGTCTGTGCCATCAATATCTGACGGCAGGTGACGCGGATGATCAGGCTATTTTCAGTCTTGGCGTCAGTCGTCGTAACAAGCGACTTGATCAACATGTTTGAGTAGACGCGCTTGCCGGTGTACACCTTGAACAGTCGACGGGCGTTGTAGACGCCGATCAGAATGTTGTATGCAACAACCGGCAACGCCGGCCCCGAATTGATTGCAGTAGCTATCCCGCTAACCAGACTTGCCGCCCCGATTACCTTTTGCAAGACCGGACTTGAATTCGCAGCAGCCCCCATGATCTGGTTCACGATACCCGTGTCGCTAAACGCGTACGGCCACGCCATCGTGATAATCACCTCGGATGGCCGGGCGAACGCATGATCGGAGATCGTCGCCCCTTGTTCAATGGGGTGATCGGTGATTTCCATCTCGTCGGAATGGACTTCCTCGATCGTGATCTGACTTTTGATGATCGATTGCGGTGAGAGTCCGTCCATCGAGGACATCCCTCGCTGGGGCTTGGTCGCGATCGCTTGGATACCTATCTGCCCGACCGCGACCACATTACCGAGAAGGCTCAATGGAATGCTCCCGAGAAGTTGCGGACCAGATCGCCGTTCACCCGGCTTTGTTCGCTGCCGACGGCGCGCGCGGTGCCTTGCGGGTCTGACGAGCCGTCGATATGGAACGTGTTCGTTTGAGCGATGGTGACAGGAGCGGCGCCACCGTAGCTGCCATTTGCGCCGAGTCGCGTATTCCTCGCCGAGTTCATCAGAGAGCCGACGTTGCCATATGCACCGCCGTTTTCATGGCTGAATATCGCCTGAGCGACGCCGTTTAACTGATCACCGGACAGGTGCTGGTCAGCCGAGATGCCGAGCTTTTTCACCACGTCGGCGATGTATGCCGCGGTGTTGTTCTCGTTGCCCGGCGCCCACCGCGAGATGATCGACTTAATCGTGTCGTACCCGCGCGCCGCGTAGCTCTTGAGCAACGTGACAGCCGCCTGAATTCCCTGCTCCATCGAAGCGAAGGTAGCGAAGCCGCCGTCACTGCCATTCGCGCCTGCGCCATTGGCAAAGGCGCCAGACCGGATGTTGCCGGGGTTGTTATTGCGGATGCCGCGCGGCACATGAGAGCCGTTAGCGGGCACCTCAATGATCGTCCCGTCAGGTTGAAAGCCGACTGGACCGCTTGCGACTGAGCCGCCCGGGGATACGCGATTCGCCGCGCCATTGAAATCGAACGTCTTGGGATCAACGCCGGCCGCAAGAGCTTGGCGCCGAGCCAGATCAGCATCTTCGCCAGTGTTCAGATTGTCACTGTGAAAGAGCAGCGCGAGCGGGCCTAGTACTTTCGCCAGCATCCCGAGGCCGGCGCCCCCAGCAGCGATGCCAAGCTTCGTCACTGCCGTTGCGAGGCCAATAACGCCAGTGATGAGCGGTGCAAGCTGAATCGCGGCCAACCCAATCAGAATTCCCTTAACTCCGCCCAATGCATGAAACACGGAAGTGATGTCATCGCCGACTTTCTTCCAGTTGACGCTCTGTATCCAGTTTGCGAGGTGCTGTACTGCGTCCGCAATGCCTTGCGCGACTTCGCCGGCATGGTTTTCTGCAAAGCGCTCGAACTGATTGACGAGCGGGGTAAGAACTGGCGCAAGTTTTGACTCAACGACGATCCATAAATCGTTGAATGTATCCTTCAGATCGCGGATCGAATTGTTGAAATCTTTGCCGGATTCTGCCGCTTGATCTGGGTTTATCCCGAATTTCGCAAGCTTCTCGTGGTATTGCCTTTCTGCATCAAGTCGCTTGTCTTGGCCCTGCTCAAGCATCAGCAGCGTGTCAGGATCGATCCCAAACAAACCCGCATAAGCAGCCGCCACATAGGGCTTCTGCTTCTTCATCTGTTCGATGAAACTATCAAACTTTTCGGTCGGGTTCGCGCCAGTTACACCCAGCGAGGACAGCAGATTGTTTGAACCGGGGTTCAGGCGCAGCGTGCGCGCGAAACCTTCGAGTGCACCTTGCGCTTGTTCTGCGGTCAGCCCGATCTGGCCGGCCGCATAACGCAGTGCCATGATATTGCCAACAGTATCGCCGGTGCGCTGCGAAGCGTAGTACAACTTCTCCATTTGATTGGAGATAACCGCGACGCCCGCAATGATGCCAGTGGCCGTGGCGGCAACTGCGAGCCCCGCTTCCTTGACGCCCTTGGTGATCTTCTCGACCGACGTCGTGAATTTCTTCATCGACGTTTCATCGACGTGGAAGCCCAGAGACACGAGGAACTCGCGCAAAATTCCGTCGTCACCCATTATCGATCCCGTTCAGCAGCTTCCTGCATGCGTCGTTCATTGATGGCCTTCACGTCCAATGCGTCGTTCATATCCGCGATGTCGCAAAGGCACAGCGTTCCGTCCAAGACGGACTCCCATTTGCACAGCCCTTCCATCGCAGGGCGCCAGAGCCAGTCTTCGCCGTTTGGCATGGACACCAGATCGACAGACGACCCTACGTGGTCGCTGGCGACTGGGGCGCTGCGCCGGGCAAAAAATTTCCGATATTGTCCCGAATGGCCTGCACGGTAAGTTGAATCATTTCCGGCATATCGATGTCCTGAAACATCAGCCGGCCACCCGCCGCGGTAATTGGCGCCCAACCGCCCGCCGGCTGCAAGCGCTGGCAGACGGACAAGCATGCGTCGATCACGTAATCGGTATCTTCTTCGCTCATGCGCGACAACGATTCTGCAACGGGCGCAAGCGACTTCATCATGTCGCCACCCGAATGCAATGCGCTCATTGCTGGCAGCAGCGGAGCCAAGCGCCGCGCGACGTGAAACTTCTTCTTCGCATCCATGCGGCCGACGCGATACGTCTGACCGCCCACTTCAAAAGATTCGTTCATCGCTTACAGTCCTGTTGCCAATGCTGGGTCCATGATGCCTACATCGAAGTTCCACTCAAGCATCCCGGCATCCTGCGCATACGTGTTGTTCGGAAACTTCGAGAACGCGACTTGCTGACAGGAGTACTGCTCGCCGCGCACGATGTCCGATGCAGCCACCACGTTTTGCCCCCAGTTCGCCGAGCTCGTGCGCTGGAAGTTGTACATCGCGCTGAGCAAGCCGTTGGTCGGAGATGTCTTGAGTAGGCGAACCGTGGCCTTGCCGGCCTTGCTCGCGTTCAGGCTATGCATCGGCGTGCCGTCGGCACCGACCGTCATCGTATTGGCGTTCTCGATGAATTCGAAGGTCGCGCCTTCTTTGGCTGCGCCCGATCCGTCGCCTAGCGTGATTGCACCGCCCGGGCCCGTTATCGTCATCGCAAAATCTTGGAAACTATACGTGCTCATTTTTGCTCTCGATTAGGGGTTCACGGAAACGGCAAAGTTCGCGTAATGAACTGCGCCAGCCAGCTTCACTGCGATCTGGAACGGCACGCTCTTGCGCGCGGCGCGGTCTGCTTGGCTTTGCGATGCGACTGGCGGCTGATACACGTAGAAGCCCTTCGGCAAGAAATCGCCTTCATTCAACGTGCCGAAGCCACCGCTATTCCACACGCCCGGCGCGAACAGGCCGTTATTCACGTACTGCTGACAGACGCCTTCAATATCGGTCGCGAGGATGTGCATGCCCGGATCGGTTTGAGGAATCTTCGTCGTGCTCGTGTAGAGGCGGTTGAACAATGCCGTCTGAACATCAATCAGGAACGCGTCCATACCGACGATGGTGTCGACGAATTCGCCGGATGCGACCTTGGCCGGCTCGATGATTGTTGTGCCATTGTTGTAGGTGACATAGACGTTGCAGTTCTTGCCCTCAAGTGCGCTAATCTGCGTCGAGTTCAGGTTTTCCGCCTGCACGCCGGGCTCTTGCTTGTACATCAGCGTGATCACGGTGTTATTGCCCGTGTAATCCACCGTCAATTGGCGCCCGAGGAACGAGTTCACCGCGTATGCGCTGCTGCTCGAATACTGCGTTGCCGTCTTGTTGAAACCAAGGGCCTGCAGTTCGGCGGCGATGTCCGTCGTAACCGAGGACACCAGAACTCCAGCCTCTTGCGTTGTGACGCCATAGAAGTGCTTGTTGGTCGTCGCTTCAATGAATGCGGCGACTGCCAGGTGATCGGCATCGGCTGCGCCGCAGATCGTCAGTCCATACCATTGCTGGCCGAATTGATTGTCGAACAACGTTGCAGCAGCGAGCGCTGATTCTGCTGCGATGCCGTTTGCCACATAGGCGCCAGACGAGGCTACCGTCATGCCGAGCATCGAAGAGATGTCCGTGCCTGCGCCGCCCGACAGCGTGGCACCTGATGCGGTTCCGACCGATGCGGCAAGGGTGAATGCATTACCTGCGGTGCCGGCCGTCTTGTAGACGATCTGCAAGGCCGTGCCGGCCTGATTAACCGAGTACGTCGCCTTGCTGATGTTCACGTCCGCCGATTGATTCAGGAACGTGACAGCATTCGCCAGCGTCGCGGCCAGCGTCGAGCCGATCAGCACTTGTGGACCGCTCGTGATCGAGGTGACGTAGGTCACCACCGTACCGCCAATCGTGACCGTAGCCGCGGCGGTCGGGTTGACCGTGTAAAGAACCGAGCCGAATGCGGTCGGCGCGCTGGCAAAGCTGAGCGTCGAGGTCGCACCGGTCACGCCATCCGTGATCTGGAACTGAGCAAAGCTCGAATTCCATACGCAGGTCGAGCCAGCGACTGCCGAGGCCAGAGCCGTCTGGATCAGTGCCGCAATGCCGTTCAGGTTCGTCGCACTGCCAAAGCTTGCCGGCGAGATCGTATAGGGTGAACCGTTGATCGTGATCGAGAAAGCCGGGGCCGTCACCGCAGTCCATGCCGTCATCAATTGCGCAGCAACCGACAGCGATGCGCCAAACAGTTGCGCCGAGGTCGCAGTCTGCGCCCAGCGGCCGATCAGGACCGATGCCGGTTGCGGAGACTGGCCGAACCAATCATTTGCCGCGAAGTATTCAGGCGCGGCCGTGCCGAAGTCGCCGGCCACAGCCGTCAGGCTCGGATACGAACGCATCCGCGACACTACATCGATCACGGGCGACGAGCCAAGAATCAGCTCGGTGTTCAGGTTCTGAGCCTGAGCCGCGTTCGGAGACAGATTCACCGTCCCGTTAATCAAACGGGAGATGGGTAATTGACTCGTCGTCATAGGGCGATCCCAGAAAAGGAAAAGCCCGCACGCGGCGGGCTTGGAAAACGTGTGTGTGAGGGTTACTGCGTGACGCTAAACGGAATCGTCCGAGAGTCGGAGTCTGCGGTGCCTTCAGCCGAAAGCACGTTCAACACATTGTAAGTTCGCACTACTTGCCGTCGAATCGTGATATCGAAATCAAACCGTCGAACCCACTGCTGATTGACCAATTCGGGGTTCGACGTGACCTTGCCGGCGCGCACCAGCCCCATATCATTTGCCGTGAACATCGCGTGGTTCTGCGATACGTAAAGGCCGTCGCGTGCCTGCGCAGCGTACTGCATTGCATTCGGGCCGTAGAAGCTGACTGCCAGCGTCATGACTTCGTGCCGCAGCATCGTGTCCGAGCCTTGGCCGGCGCCGTTGTGCATCATGAACGGGTTGGCGTCAGGATCGATATCCGTGATGCCGATAGCGCACCAGTTCGTGGACGGGTCGGGTTGTATCGGGACAACTGACTGCCAGCGCGGGCGCACCATGTTGCCGGGCAAACCCGTCAAGCCGACGATCATCGCCTGGAAGATCGCATCTAAGGCGGCATCTTCGACTGGCGGCGTAGGCGCGGCCGGTACGAGATACCCGCCTGTAGAGCTATCCGGCACTTGCGCCCCCTGAGAGCGGAATCAAATCGCAGTTGACAGCCATGAAGCCGGCGCCGTACGTCGACCAGTTGCCGACGTTGGACACCGTGTAACGATTTCCCTGCCACGTGACTTCATCCGCACCAACGCCATCGGCGCCAGCGGTAAGACGGAATTTCGTGTGAATCGTGATCGAGCCTTTGATGCGCGCGCCTTCGGACAGCCTCACCAGCAGGTCGCCTGCGTTGTTCGTGACGACGCCACCGAATGGCGTTGCGGTGGTCGAGTTCGAGGCGATGCCGGTCGTGTCGACGGTCTGCACGTTGCGGTAGCACATCAGGCCGAAATCGAAGAATTCGGGGTCCAAAATTACATCACTTACATCAAGGAGTGGAGGCATTACGATTTATCCCTGATGACGTGTGTCACGGCATTGCGTAGGCTGCCGGTATCCACAAGCGTATTTTCACGCGTGACGCCCCGCGCGCGGCGCGCAGCGAGTGTCGTTTCAGCCAAAGCTGGCTGGATGTTGCTGTTGATCTTTTCTTTCACCGCGTCCTCGGCAATGAACCCGGCAGACGTCAATCCTTGGTTCACTCCGGATGGCTGGCCATCGAGCGCAGCGCTTGCCGCGTCTCGCAGCTTGTCGAAGCATTGGTCCTGCACTGAGGCGACCCCCGGCACGAGAAAGGGTCGCGCCGGGATGTTCTTGACCGGCGAGCCCTTCTCTTGGATGTAACCGATCTGAGCATTCGTGATCGGCTTATCGGTGTTCTCCGGGGAACCGTCGGGAATGCCGACCAGAACCTGCTTCTTGGCCAGATCGCCGATTGTCTTTAGTACCGCAGACAGCCGGTCTTTCGTGATGGTCATCGTCATACGCACCAGCCGTTTGCCTGATAGCCACCGGCACCCATCATGCGCGCGAGACCGAGGAAACGCACGCCGTAGCTCGTCAAATTCCAAGCGCCCGCGTCAGTCAATGCGGCAGCGTTCGTGTCGTAGCTCACACTCACCTTGTCGACCGACTTAGCCGATGTCGGTCCTTTCATCTCACCCGGCACGCCACCGGTCGCCGCCGCGAGCCCGTCACGCGTAGACAACACCAGATGATGCGCCGTCACCAGTTCGAGCCCGAGATTGGTTAATTCCATCCAGCGCGAAGCATTAACCAGTGATGCGGCCACTCCCAGCCAGAACGAGATCAGCGAATCCGGGTATTGCGTCGGATCGGCGAATTCTGGGAAATCAAGCCTCAGTTGTGAGGGGGTAAGGGTCATTACGCGCGCCTTTATACAAAAATTCGCCATGCGTTTTTTGCGCATGATCTGAATATGCCTCGGACGCGGCTTCAGCAGTATCAAACAACCCGAGGTAGATACGCTCGCCATTGATGCGCGCTTCAGCCATCCACTTCCCAGCCTTCTTGTGAAATCTTACGCCCTTGTGCCCGGACGTATTATTTCGCCGTCTTCCTGAGTTGCAATTATTTTGGGACCGCGATGCAAGCCGCAGATTAGACCATCTGTTGTCTGATCGATCGCCGTTGATGTGGTCAACATCCGTTTCAGGCCATTCTCCTGTCATGTAGAAGAACGCCGCTCGATGTGCCAGATATGAAACACCCAAGAGGCAAAATTTCAGGTACCCCTCGATATGTCTAGCTCCGGCTACATCGCCTTTCTTTGCGCGATGATATTTACCTGCGAGTCTCGTGAATACACCGGACTCTGGGTCATACGAAAGGTGTTCTTTAAACGTTTTTAGATCAATCACGTGCCTTCCTAATTAAAAAGAAAGTTCACCGAAATTGTATCTGCTTTACGCCTTTGGAGGCCTGCCGGGCTTGCGTTTTTCGTCTAGTTCTACATCTACTGGCGGCGCTTCGTCTGTGTGCAGGAGCACAAACCAGTGGCCCTCATACTCGACCGGAATATCCTGTCCAGCCACGAAATACAGTGGCCGGCTGTCGTCACGCAGGAATGTGAAATCCTGCTTGGCTACTCGTGCCATATCGTTTCCTTGGTGGTGCGCCGAGCACTTATCTTACAGCGCTCGACGCGTCGTGCTTAGATGCCGTCGCGGTAAGAAAGCGTCGTGTTGTACCGGAACTCCACCTGACCAAACCGCGCCCAGTATGTGGTGATCTGGAACAGCGAACGATACTCCAGCGGCGTGCGCTGAAGCTCGGTCATCGGGTACTGGACATACTTCTTGTCCTTGTTGTACGCGACCATGCGGTCAACCGTGCCGAGCGTGCCCGGCGTGCCGCCCACGCCCGCGCCGATCAGCCACTTAAGCGGGAGGATTTCCAGTTTCGTGCCCGACTTCGAACAGATGTTGTTCTCCAGCAAGTACGTCAGGATCGAGTAGTTCGCCGCGGTGTTGACCATCGTCGACGCCAGATAGCCATACTGTGCCGGCGGAATCAGCAAGCGATTCGGCATGACCTTCCAGCCTGCGTTCATCCAGGTCGTCGTCAAAATTTCATTGACGTCCTTCAGGATTTCGGCCGGCGTCTTGGTCGTCCACTGCGGGGTGGTGCTTGCGCCATTCGCGACGGCAGTCGGAACAACGGCCGTGTTCGAATTAACCAAGCCCGTGAAGCCGATGGACGCATCGCCAAAATAGACGATATTGTCCAAGTCCATGTTTCGCTTGAGGTTCATCGCCTCGACTTTCTGCACGTCGATCGGCTGACCGAGGGCTTGCGCCTTGACCAACTCAGGCACCGTGTATTTCACCTCAGCACCCCAGAGGCGCATCGGTTGCGGCGTCTTGCCGATATCGAGCGACGGACCCGCGATCGCATTGCCTTCGTTTGAAATCCAGTTCAAGCCACCGGGGTTGATGCCGCCCGACATGGCGAACGCGGAGTTCGTCCACGACGCGACTTCATCAGCCGGCGAAACGTCGGTGCGAAGATCGATATCACGCGACCAGGTGAACTCAACGAGCGGCTCGTTGAGCGTCTGATCCAGACGTTCGAGCTGCCCAATCAGGAAAACGCCAGTCGAGTCAACCGTCATCCGGTCATACGTGTAGGTTTGGTCTTTCGTGAAGTGGCGCGCGAACGTGCGCGATGCTTCAGCGATTTCCCGGCGCTTCAGGTGTTGCTGAACAGACATGTCCATTTAAGGGCTCCAGAAAACAAAAAACCCCGCACGAGCGGGGCTGTATCGGTGCGCGGCTAAGCGCCGGGGATTCAGATATTGAACGCGATTTCCGCGATCCCGTACGCATCGGCTGGACCGGTGAAGTACGTGTTCGACGGGAGTGCAACGGTGTTGGTTGTGTCCGATGCCGCCTCGAAACCACCCAGCGGCTTACCGGACGACGGCGTAGCGACGCGCACATACACCGTGCCGCCCTTGGTTGCGGCCGTGGTGCCGCCAAGCGACACCATCACGTAGCCGCGCTTAAGCACGTCAACCACGCCAGCGATGGGCGGCGTCGAGGTGCCGAGCGGGTCAGTACCGTTGGTCTGGATCGGGTACGCGCGCAGGTTGATACCGTAGACCGAAGCGGCCGTGTCGCCGGAAAGGTTGATAGGCTGAATCGCGCCCGATACCAACTTCACGGCTACGCCGAACGAGGTGGGCGGCGCAGCGGTGCTGATCAGTTGCGTTTCGATCGTGGCGATCTCAGCGCGCTGAAGGTCACCGGCAAAACCAGCCGGCATGCGGAATTGATAAGCTTGCAACGAGGGCATGTCGGCTCCTTACTTACGGTTGGACCAGAAATCGGCGTGACGCTGATTGATATCAGCAAAGCCGGATTTCGTGTCTTCGATCTTCACGGATGCCTTCGGCACCAGCGAATTTTTCTGTTTCACGAGCTCGGATGCGGCATTGAAGAACGCCTTGGCCGAGTCGCATGTCATCTTGGAAACGTCGGAGTCGCCCGTGACGGCCTTCACCAGATCAGCATTGCCACCGTCCAGTGCAGCCCTTAGCGCGCGCCGGCGCAGCACGCAGATCGAGTCCTGCGTCTTCTTGCCGACGGCCTTCGAATCGAACGTTGGAAGCTTCACGCCGGGCGCGAGGATCTCGGCACGGGCTTTGGCATCCTGAAATTCGTCCTTGAACGCGCCCGAGTCGTTGGTCGACTTTTTGTCTTCCTTCTTCTCGTCTTTCTTTTCTTCCGACTTGTCCGAATCGTTGGTGTCGTCGCCGTCACCTTCTTCGTCGTCGCCGTCCTTGGTTTCTTCCTTCTTCTCGTCGACCTTTTCGTCGGAGTCGTTGGTTTTGCCGGACTCAAGCGCCGAGACGCGCTCACCGATGGACGTAATGGAAGTCGTCAGCGCGTCGAGCGAGGCCGCAATCTTGGCCATCGGATCGTCAGCCTCATCCTTCGTTTCTTCCTTTGAATCATCGGGCATGTGGATATGGATGTGCTGAGCGTCGCCGCCTGCTTCATCCGAATCCTTGACTTCAGACAGAGTCTTTTCGAACTCATCCGAGTCGCGCGTCATAAACGCTTTGCGCAGCTTGTCCATCAAACTGGATGCTTGCGCGGGCTTCTTTACTGCCATGGGGGTTTCTCCCAAAAGTTTCGAACTGTCCGCAGTTATGCTGCAGGCAGGGCCACAGCGGGCGCTCTTAACCAAGGCCACGTGGTTTCCCACGATGGACACCTGACGCGCCCGCCCGGGCGCGATTTGCTCGTAATCTGATTCGTAACCGCAGCTGATTTCGGACAGCCGCTTGCTGACGACATCGTTGATGGCGCCTTTGTCGGTGATCAGCAGATCGGCGACGAGGAAGTCGCTCAGGTCGCCTTCGCCGCGGCGGACGTTGTGCACACCACCCTTGGCAAGCACCGACCAGTTCGTCGGCGTAACGGGGTCGTTCGGATGATCAATGGTGACCGGCTTGCCGATAAAGCTGCCGATCGTCTCAGGGCTGAATACGACTTCGGGATCGCGCTCGACCTCAATCACGCCATCCTTGTCTTGCAGATCAGGAAGCTCGATGGCGGCGTAATCCTGAGAACCGATGCGCGCTATCGGAACCGACTCGCACAGAAGAAAACGCTCCGGAGTGAAAGACTGCTTCTTGCCGATCTGCTCGGTCGTGAAGAATCCGCTAGCCGTAACAGAATCGGTCGTCAAGAGCGCCCTCTTGCTCGCGCAGGCCGTGCACTTGCATGGTTCGGTCATGGCATAGGCGTAAAAAAAGCCGCTCTAGGCGGCTATCTGGGGAGGACAACTTTGCACCAACAACGGCAGTTAGGTGTGCAACCTGCATGCCCTATTAAACCGTCCAGCGTTGGCGGATCATCCCAAGCCACGAACTCGCCATCCATCGCTTTGTGCGAGGGCCTGACGTCCGAGTCATGCGACGTGGTGAAAATATATCCAGGCGAACCTATGGACTGCGCACGCGCCTGCGTGAGCGACGTCGCGCTTCTGCTTACCTCGGTCCGTGCGATCAAAAGAGCTCGGCTTTTCGTGACGTCTTCAGTACGAAGTATTTCCTTGGCAATCTCGCTGGCGCGCGTGCTGTTCTCAAGTCCCTCAAGCGTCAGCCGATGAACCCGCTGCGCCGCATCCCGTGGAATGCTCTGGATTAGCCCAACCTGTTCTTCGAGAAGGCCCTGCAGAACGGACCCGGTAGGCGCATTGCGGATTTCTTCGCGGATGCCGCGCGACATGTCCTTCGCATGCTCCATCCATGCATTTTTGTCCTGCAGCGCGACGTCCATCAGCATGTTGCTTGCCGTCTGGATCGCCCACTGGCGAAGCATGTTCGAATACGCGTCGAGCAGATTGGTGATCGTCGGCACCTGAGACATATCACCCGGCGTGAACGGCCGCACAATCGCGCCTACATGCTCGGCCACCTTGCGGAGCTGGGATCCGTACCGCAACTCAGCGCGCTTGGTGCGCACCGGGTTACGTTCGCGCTCCCGCTTTCGATCGATTGTCAGCATGTCAGCGCTTCGGCAGGAACCGCTTGAAGAACGAATCCTTGGTCGGGTTCGTCGGCATCTCAGGTGGATTTTCGTCAGGCTCTGGCGGAGGCGCTTCTTTTTCTAGCTTCTCGGCTTCGGCTATATCCGAGTCCGTAATGGTCCCGAAAAGCCCGGAAACCGGTGCCGACGCTTTCAGTTCCTTCATGCCGGTAGATGGCTTTATGAGTTGTGCATCGACCGCCGACACAACCGCGGCTGTCTTCTTGCTGGCGATCTCAGCCTTCTCACTTTCCGGCGTATCGTCCAAACCGCGAAACGTGAACTGGAATCCATCATCGAGCGGCTTGCTGAGCGACGACATGGACATCACGCTCAGCAACCGTTGCAGGGGGGTGCGAAACTCCTTTTCCTGCTTCTGGTGCACCTTCTCGTGATACTGGCGTCGCGGGCCTTCGCCGCTGTCGCTCAGACCTTGCGGAGACTGGCCGAATAGACGCGCGATCGGAATGCCAGTTGCTCCAGAAAGCTGCTGGGCGAACTGGATGAGCATGTCCGAGAGGCCGGCAAAGCTGTAGGTATGAGCCTCGAACTTATCCTTCGCATCGATCAGCGTAATGCCTTCGTTCGTCTGCGAAAGACGCGTGAACTCCATCTGCGCTTTGAGGCCAGCCAATGCCGGTCCGCCCATGCCGATGATGTCCCGCAGACCTTCGATCGATACTGTGCGTAGATGGGCCTTGTAGACCAACTGCCCAGCACCTACCGACGCGCTGTCGAAAGCGATCAGGCGATCCCACATAGGTTCGAGGACTGACAAACCCCATCCGTTTTCCGCAACGCGCTGGTAGAAAGGCAAGTCAGCGCCTTCCATGCGAATCACGCGGGTGTAGTGGATCTTTGCTTTTGGGATAGCCGCATAGTCAGCAATCACGTTGTAATAGACCGGCCGGCCCATATCCGGGCCAAAATCAGTCACCACGTCACCAATCGGGGGCGAGACCATCCAGCGGTCGAGAACGAGCAATCCTTTGAACTGCCCCTTACCGATCGACTCAACGCGCAAGGGCGTGGAAAAGTCCTGACCGTCGATCAGCATCACGGCGATTGAGCCGCCATACAGACGTGCCCACTTTCCGTTTTCGCACAGACGATCCCAAATACCAAGGGAGGTCATGTCCGTTTCAAGCGTGCTGATCTCGTCCGGCTCAAGCCCAGACATTTCGATGCCGCACCGAGTCATATCCTCGGGGATAGCGTCGACGGCTGCGGCTACCACCCACGAACCGCGGTAAGCAGCTTCAAGAGCTATTCGGTTACGGCTTTGATACGACAAAGCGTATGTTGATGCAGACGATTGATTATTCGTGCCCCAACCAAGCTGAGCCTGGGCATTGACGAACGAATCATTGGTGCGCACCGCAGCCACGCCTGCCTTATGGTTTCGACGTGACTTGGTCATGCTCTAAGTGGATCCTTTTTTACAGCACGGCGGCTGTCAGTGTTTTTACCCAGCTAAGCGCGCCCAGATATCCAGATTTCTCGACGCCGGGTGGTAGCTGATCATTACGGAGTCAGCCAAGTTAGGCGACCGGGTTCCATCAGGTGCTTTGTCCACCACGATCTTCCCGACGCCGTTGACCGTATAAGTCGGCTGAGACAGTTCTGAAGTGAGCTTCAAGAGATCAGGCAGGCCGCTCGACAGTGAAATGATTTCGTCCGGGTTGAACTCCATCTTTTCTACGACCGCTCGGTACGTGTTTTGGAACCGTATGCGCAGCGCCCACCAGGCTTGCGCCTTGGCATTGGCGAAGAAGTCTTTGTTCTTGCGCTTCGGGACCATCTCGCCTTCTGGGTCATTGACTGCACCAGACCCACGGAATGGATCAACGCCCAAAGGTCTCGCCAACCGCTCAACCCGCTGCTCATTCAACACGCGAGCATCGCCACGCACGCCGGCGCCAAGCCCGTCAGCGTCGTAATAGAACCGCGCATATTCGCGTCGATCACAGATATCGAAGGCTCGCTGAACAGTCCCGTAGATGTCGTCTCCTTTACCAGACCACGAATCAAGGAAGTCCAGCAGGACACCTGTACGGCCAGCAAACGCGTTCAAATCGCGGCCTTCATCTGCGACGTCCATCGCACCATGCCGAATGCCTGTTGGCTCGATCCCCAGCTTCACGTGCGAATCGATCGCTGCCTGGACCCAGGCTGATGGAATGAGCACGCCTTCGACGGATGCGCTGTAGTTGATGTCAATTTCTTGCGCGACCGTGACAGCGTCTAATTCCGCCGCTTGCTTGGCGTACCAAGCATCGTCCTTGCGCGGGTCATCGCGCCAGTGAAACGTGAATACCTTGATCTTCCCGCCGAACCGCTTCTGAGCAAACGAGTTGCTCGAACCGTTCGGCGTGGAAATATCCTGTCGACAGTTTGTCGTGGCAGACAATGACGCATCGACGAGCTGCGGACGCTCCAAGAAAGCCGACTCGTCAACAATGTAGAAGCTCGTTCTATCGCCGCGGCCAATGCCGTCGCCCGACTCACCCGTGATCACAGAATCTGTTTCCGGGAACATGATGCGCATATGGGGCGCATGCTTACTTCTGTCCCATGATCCTTTGAACTCAACGGGAAGCGACGAAATAAACGTTCGGGCCTTATCGAACAAGGATTTCGGCGAACCGATCTTGTCGACGTATTCTTCCTTCCGCGATCCGAACCCGACCACGACGCCCTGATTGAACAAGCACACCGTGCTTGCCAAAGCCACTGTCAGCCAAGACATCCCCATGTCCCGGGTCTTCTCAGTCAGGCCCGGCTCTTGATTCTTCCACCGCTCTAGGAACCAGTGAACCCATTCCTCTTGCCGCGGGAAGAGAATGAACGGGATTGAGGCAGGCAGCCCTCGCTCAACGTTACGCGGGTCTGACGTCATCCCCCAGTCGATAATGAACTGAGCGGGGTTGTCCTGGTACACCTTGAAGAACGCAGGCAGAACTGAAGGGTCTTTCCGGATTTGCTCCAGCTTTTCAACTCGCCACTCAAAGACCGAAAGGTAATCGGGATTCTTGAAGTCAAACGGAAAAGGAACTGGCATTACACATTGCCGGACATTATCTTCTGATAAACCCGCGCTGCCTCAATCGGATCGGTCGTGAGCGTCGCTGTGAGCTTCTGGCCATCCTTGCCGGTCAGCTCCAATCGCTGCGAGTCGGTCAGCCCGTATGCCTCGCGCTCCAGTCCAATCAGCGTCTTCAGCGTTTCCGCCAGCTTCTTCATGCCGTCGATGCGGCCCGGCGTCGAGATCACGCGCCGATATGCTTCAAGCAGTTTCGACTCCGCATCGTTGCCAGTGTCGATTACCAGTTCAGCCAGCCGGTCGAACAACTCAAGGTCGCTGGTCTGTGCTTCCACTTCCGACAACAGCGCCATAGCAAGTCGGCGCGACCGTGCGATATCTGTTCTGTGGAGAAGTCGGATGTTGGCGATGACTTCAGCATTCGCCTCAACGATCGTGCGATCGGTTACCGCCTTTTCCGTGGTAACCAAGCTGGTAACCGCACGGCTGGTAACCAGTGCGTCAGCCTTATCCTGTATGCGTTTGGAGAGATCGCGCTCCCATCCGTCACGCTTTGCGCGCTTGGCGATAGCTACGTGCGAAATCTTCTGTGAAGCGGCTATCTCGCGAACTGACAGCAAGCCAGCCCGGTAGTCAGCTTCGATGCGCTCCCAGTCTGGCGCGGCTTTCTTTTCCTGCGCCATGGTGTATCCAGTAAATTTTTGGTTACGCGCTCCTACCGCTCTCCCGCCGAGAAAGGTATCGGTGGAAGACATATAGCGCGCGGCTGGCGTTGTTTCGGCCACTACACAGCTTGACCGGGCAGCGCCGTGTGTTGTGGCCTATGCCAAGCAGGCGAAGCGGCCGAGCACGCCGGGTCTGCGCGAAGAAAAGAGCATGGACTAGCCATGCAACAGGCAGCGCCTGGAGGAGAAGTTTGAGGGAAGCCACTCAGCGATTCTGTTCGCCTCAGCGTGGCGGCGCAATCTATTGAGCCACATCATATGCGGCAATGCGCTCGACCCTGGAATTTGGGCCCCGGTTGGCGCATCTTTGGTCGATTGCGGCTGTAAAACCCTCACGACTTGCGCCTAGCAGCCCCAGGTTAATGACGCTCTAGAACGCCCCATCAGCAAATTAAGCCAAGCGCAATGCGTGAAGGTTGAGAGTGGCCGGCGCTGAACCCGGCTCAATTCAAGGTCACTTTGGCTACGGTGGCAGTCGTCCCT
>Ga0153932_1000219_pt1 | contig 22254 bp, 21 predicted proteins | sample TSNJ016MetaG_FD_102273 | JGI IMG/M metagenome (GOLD analysis project Ga0153932, IMG submission 102273) | Attine ant fungus gardens microbial communities from New Jersey, USA - TSNJ016 MetaG | ecosystem: Host-associated > Fungi > Mycelium > Unclassified | place: USA: New Jersey, Wharton State...
CAGAATTGCAGGATATTGGAAAGGACTGAACATGCCCCGCCCGACTGGTAAGAAATTCGACAAACGTCGTCAGCAACAAAACCCGCTCTTCAAGCGCAAGAAGTTCTGCCGTTTCACCGCGGCCAATGTCGATTACATCGACTACAAGGACACGGACACGCTGAAGGACTTCGTTGGTGAGAACGGCAAGATCACGCCGGCTCGTCTGACTGGAACGAAGGCTCACTACCAACGTCAGCTCGACACGGCTATCAAGCGCGCCCGTTTTCTCGCGCTCCTGCCGTACACCGACCTGCACAAGGCCTAATCAGACGACGCAATAAGGAAAAGCCAAATGCAAATCATTCTTTTGGAAAAAGTCGTCAACCTGGGCAACCTCGGCGACATCGTGAAGGTCAAGGACGGTTACGCACGTAACTTCCTGATCCCGGGCAAGAAAGCTCGCCGTGCAACGAAGGACGCGATCGCGGAATTCGAAGTGCGCCGTGCGGAACTGGAAAAGGTTGCGGCTGAAAAGCTGGCAATCGCTACGGCTCAGGGCGAAAAGCTGAACGGCGCAACCGTTCAGATCTCGCAGAAGGCGGGCGTCGACGGCCGTTTGTTCGGTTCGGTGACGAACGCGGACATCGCCGACGCGCTGAAGAAGCAAGGTCTGGCAGAAGTCGAAAAGTCGCAAGTGCGTCTGGCCGACGGCCCGTTGAAGCTGGTTGGCGATCACGCTGTCCAGGTTGCATTGCACACGGACGTCGTCGTCGACGTGACGGTGTCGGTGCTGGGCGAGCACGCTTAAGCTTCCAGCCAGCCGGGTTGTCTCCCGGCGCTGATGCAAAAGTAAAGTGGTAAAGGAAGGGCGGGAACCCTCAACGGTTCCCGCCTTTTTTGTTTTCTCTTCGCCCGCCGCCCCGTCATTTCGCCGATAATTGCCCCCATGAACGCACCCTCGAAAGATCCGCAAATGGATGCGCTGAAGGTCCCGCCGCATTCCATCGAAGCCGAACAGTCCGTCATTGGCGGCTTGTTGCTCGACAACGCCGCGTGGGATCGCATTGCGGACTTGATGTCGCACAGCGATTTCTACCGCTACGACCACAGGATCATCTACGAGGCGATCGGCAAGCTGATTGCGACCACGCGTCCGGCCGACGTCATCACGGTCTATGAGGCGCTGACCAACACGGGCAAGGCCGAGGAAGTGGGCGGCCTCGCGTATTTGAACGCGCTGGCCCAGAACACGCCGAGCGCGGCCAACATTCGCCGGTACGCGGAAATCGTGCGCGACCGGGCAGTTTTGCGCCGCCTGGTTTCCGTCGCCGATGAAATCTCCGCCGACGCCTTCAATCCGCAAGGCAAGGAAGTGCGCCAGTTGCTGGACGAGGCCGAGGCGAAAGTGTTCTCGATTGCGGAAAGCGGCGCGCGCGGCACGCAAGGGTTTCTTGAGATTGGCCCGCTTTTGACGGAAGTTGTCGAACGTATCGACACGCTTTATCACACCGCGAATCCCAGCGATGTCACCGGTACACCGACGGGTTTTGTCGACCTGGACCGCATGACCTCGGGCATGCACGGCGGTGAGCTGATCATCGTGGCAGGGCGCCCATCGATGGGTAAAACCGCGTTTTCCATGAACATCGGCGAGTATGTGGCGGTTGAGTACGGCCTGCCGGTCGCAGTGTTTTCCATGGAAATGCCGGGTACCCAGCTCACCATGCGTATGCTGGGTTCGGTCGGACGCCTCGATCAGCACCGGATGCGTACCGGCCGTCTCACGGACGAAGACTGGCCAAAGCTCACCCACGCAGTGCAAAAAATGAGTGAGGCGCAGATCTTTATCGACGAAACCGGTGGCCTCAACCCGATGGAACTGCGCTCGCGCTCGCGCCGCCTTGCGCGCCAGTGCGGCAAGCTGGGTTTGATCATCGTCGATTATTTGCAACTCATGTCGGGGTCCGGGTCAGGCGGCGAAAACCGCGCGACGGAAATCTCGGAAATCTCGCGTTCGCTCAAAAGTCTCGCAAAAGAGCTCGATGTCCCGGTGGTTGCGTTATCGCAGTTGAATCGCGGACTTGAGCAGAGGCCAAACAAGCGTCCGATCATGTCGGATTTGCGAGAATCCGGCGCTATCGAACAGGATGCGGATGTCATTTTGTTTATTTACCGGGACGAAGTCTACAACCCCGACAGCCCCGACAAAGGTACTGCCGAGATCATCATCGGCAAGCAGCGCAATGGCCCAATCGGGCCAGTACGTCTCACGTTCCAGGGGCAATACACGAAGTTCGAGAATTTTGCGGGCGCGCAGAATTTCTACAGCGACTAAAGGAACTCATGTTGCAACCGCACCCGGATTGTTACCGATCAGGGTGCGGCAGCGTTCCCGCGAAGGTACAATGTGGCGGTTTTATGTCAGCCCCATTTTGAGCCACTTTCCGGGATTTTCATGTTCGGTCGATTCATGCCCACCGAGGGCAAATTTTTCGAAATCTTCAATGCGCACGCGAAGTGCATCGTTGACGCGAGCCACGAACTCGAACTGCTGATCGACAACATGGACCAGATGGAAGTCCATAAGCAGAACGTCCAGACGAACGAAAAACGTGCTGACAAGCTCACGCACGAAACCATCGACCTGTTGCACAAGACCTTCATCACGCCGCTCGATCGCGACGAAATCCACAAGCTCATCACGACCATGGACGACATCCTGGACCTGATGGAGGATGTCGCCACGGCAATCTCGCTTTACGACGTGCGCGAATCGACTGCGGAAATGAGCCAGCTCGCTCATATCTGCACGGCGACTTCCGAGCGCGTGCAGCAAGCCGTGCAACTTCTCGCGGACATGAAGCGCGCCAGCGAAATCCTGAAGATCTGCGAAGAAATCGACCGTCTGGAGTCCGATGCGGACCGCGTACTGCGCTCGGCCATGTCCAAGCTTTTCCGCGAAGAAGATAACGTCAAGACGCTGATCAAGCTGAAGGCAATCTACGAGCTGCTCGAGACGATCACCGATAAATGCGAGGATGTCGCGAACATCATCGAAGGCATCGTGCTGGAAAACGCCTGATTTCAGCCGCGCCACTCACTCGATAAACGATGCATTCGATTCAACTCGCCCTCTGGGCTGTCATTACGCTCGTCGTGGTCGCGCTGGTGTTCGACTTCATGAACGGTTTTCACGACGCCGCCAACTCAATCGCAACCGTCGTCTCTACCGGCGTGCTGAAACCTCAGCAGGCCGTGGCTTTTGCTGCAGCTTTCAACGTCATCGCGTATTTCATCTTCCATTTGAAGGTCGCAGCGACCGTAGGGAAGGGAACCATCGATCCGGCAATCGTCGATCAATATGTGATCTTCGGTGCCCTGGTCGGCGCTATCGGCTGGAACATCATCACGTGGCACTATGGCATTCCGTCGAGTTCGTCGCATGCGCTGATCGGCGGCCTGGTCGGGTCTGCATGGGCCAAATCCGGCTGGGGTTCGCTTAACCTCGACGGCCTGCTCAAGACCGTTTCGTTCATCTTCATTTCGCCGCTGCTCGGCTTTGTGCTCGGGTCGCTCTTCATGCTGATCGTCTCGTGGATGTATTTCCGAACGCCGCCGTCGAAGGTGGACCGGCGTTTCAGGCGCTTGCAGCTTGTGTCGGCGGGACTCTATAGCCTCGGGCATGGCGGTAACGACGCGCAGAAAACCATCGGCATCATCTGGATGCTGCTGATTGCGGCGGGTTATGCATCGGTTACAGCCGACGCGCCGCCAATCTGGGTGATCGGCGGATGTTATTTGTCGATGGGACTCGGCACGCTCTTCGGCGGCTGGCGCATCGTGCGCACGATGGGGCAGAAAATCACGAAGCTGAAACCAGTCGGCGGGTTTTGCGCGGAATCGGGCGGGGCGATCACGCTGTTCGTGGCTTCGTTTCTGGGTATTCCCGTCTCGACCACCCATACGATTACCGGCGCGATCGTCGGTGTCGGCGCGACGCAGAAGTTCAGCGCGGTGCGCTGGGGCGTGGCGGGGAACATCGTCTGGGCGTGGATTCTGACGATTCCGGCATCTGCCGCAATGGCCGCCGTTGCATGGTGGCTAGGTCGGCACTTTTTCTAAGCCGGCATGCCATCAGGCAGTTAAAGAAACGGGCGACATCAGTCGCCCGTTTTCGTTTCTAAATCAACGGTGCGCCAACGCCGTCCATCGGAATGATTGCGCCGGACACGTAGCTCGCCTGGCGGCTCGCCAGGAACAATGCAACGTTCGCGATTTCCTCCGGAGTGGCGTAGCGGCCGAGCGGCACTTTCGCCTGGCTGCGCGCCAGCGCTTCGTCGCGTGTGATGCCTTGCCGTTGGGCTTCGAGCGCGAGCGATTCCTCCACACGTTCCGTCAGGGTCGCGCCCGGGTTGATCGCGTTGATGCGAATCCCTAGTTTCGCGTAATGATGTGCGAGACCAACCGTCGCCAGCATCAGCGCCGCATTTGCCGCGCCACCGGCAATGTGAATATCGCTCGCAATCTTGCCGCCCATTCCGATGATGTTCACAACCGCGCCCGGATCGCTCTTCGGGTCCGCTTTCAGCCGCTCGGCCATTTTTTTCAGCACCGCTTGCTGCGGATAGATGCATGGGAAGTACTTGGCTTCCATCGCGGCTTTGTAGGCGTCGGCATCGAGCAGATCGGGATCGTAGCGTTTCGCCGCGCCCGCGGAATTCACAAGGATATCGATGGGGCCAAGCGCGCTCGTGGCTTCCTCCACCACATCCTGCACGCTGTGCGCTTCGTGAAGGTCGGCGCGTGCGAGATGCACGTGGTGTCCGTGCTGCGCCAGCTGTTCGCGGGCGCGCGCCAGGTTCGCTGCATCGCGCGAAACGATCGCGACGCGCGCACCTTCCGCTGCAAATGCCTGCGCGCATGCGAAGCCGATGCCCTTGCTGCCGCCCGTGATGAGCACGACTTTCCCGGCAAGTCCCAGGTCCATGAGGTCACTCCTTATCGAGGCTGATTGCGATTCTTCGACGCTTGGCAATCGATGCTGGCAAGCGTTTGACAACACACGATAGCAGAGGCCGCCGGGGTGTGCGCGTCAGGAGATGTGTGGAGAGGCGTGCGTCGTTCGCGGCTCAGTAGCTGCCGTTGGCAAACTTTGCGATGGGGTCATCGGCGGCGGCGGGGCGCGTGGGCACGAGCGGATTCGTCGACGCACGCATTACGTGGACGGCCGGGTCCGAAGCTGGAATGCGCGCCACGGACGATGGCTGTTGTTCCTGCACCGCGCGTACTTGCTGGGCCGCGAGGCGGGCGGTCGGCGGCGGTGGTTCGAAGGCATCGGCGGCGGCGGCGATGGGGTCCGGCGCATTCGATGCTTTAGCGATTGCGCTCGATGCCGATTGCGGCTGCCGAACCGGCGAGGTTGCGTTGGCCGCCAGCGCCTGACGTTGTGCGGCGGAAAGCGCGGACGGCGGAGGTTCGAACGGATCGGCGCTCGCACGTGCGGAAGACACAACCGGCGAAACCGCGCCGGCCGATTGCGCTTGTCGCTGAGCGGCAGACAACACCGGCGGCGGAGGTTCGAACGCGTCAACCGCGTTGGCACTGTTCGGCGCCGCCGCGACTTGTGCAGGCGCAGACCGGCTGGCAGCGCCATCGGACGGAGCGGGAACGGGCGACGCCAGATACGTCGGTGAATCGAAAGGCGCTGGAGCCGATTTAGGTGCGGCGACGCGGCGGATGCCATCGAAGCGCTTCGCCCAGTATGGGTTCGTCAGATAATCAAGCCGGACCGTGCCGCCGGTGGATGGTGCATTCACGAAGCGCAGCTTGCCCACGTAGATCCCGACATGCGAATGCGCGCGTCCGGTCGTGTTGAAGAAGATCAGGTCGCCGGGTGCGACTTCGTCTGGTTCGATGGACTCGCCGCGTCCGCTCATGTCAGCGGTCGTGCGTGGCAGGTTGACCGAGGCCGCGCGATCGACCACGTACCGAACCAGTCCGCTGCAATCAAAACCGGCTTCCGGTGTATTCCCGCCCCAGCGATACGGCACGCCGACAAGCGCCATTGCCTGGATGGAAATTTCCTCGCGCCCCACGCTGTGATCGACGAAGTCTGGAAACCCGGATGGCTTGGCAAAAGTGCGGTTTGCAGCAGTCGTATTCGATTCGGCCGGCGCGCGCGATATCCGTTGCGGCGCGCTGGAGCAGGCGGCAGCGAGAAAGGTGACGAGCAGCAGTGACCAGAATCGGCGCATTCGAAAAAAGGCGAGCGGACCGCTCACCGTGATGACGGTCTCGCGATACTAGCCCGTCAGATGGGCCTCCGGCAAGTTTTCCTGATAAGTCACTTTAGGTTAACGCTGTAAGTGAGGTGCAAAACGACGTCGGTTTGGAGAAAAAACCACAAAAAAAGCCCGGCAAGCGATGCTTGCCGGGCTTTCGGACAGTGGGTGAAACTTTAAAGGATATCTGAAGCGTAATCCGCCAGACGCGACCGCTCACCGCGCGCCAGCGTTACGTGCCCGCTGTGCGTCCAGCCCTTGAAGCGGTCCACCACGTAGGTGAGGCCCGAACTGCCTTCGGTCAGATAAGGTGTATCGATCTGCGCGATATTGCCCAGGCACACGATCTTCGTACCCGGACCCGCCCGCGTGACGAGCGTTTTCATCTGTTTCGGCGTCAGGTTCTGCGCTTCATCGATGATCACGTACTTGTCCACGAACGTGCGTCCACGCATGAAGTTCATGCTCTTCACCTTCAGGCGCGAGCGGATCAGTTCCTGCGTGGCGGCGCGGCCCCATTCGCCGGCGGCGTCGTCCGTTTTCTGCAGGACCTCGAGGTTGTCGTCGAATGCGCCCATCCACGGCTGCATCTTTTCCTCTTCCGTACCCGGCAAGAACCCGATATCTTCGCCCACCGGAACCGTCGCCCGGGTCACGATGATCTCGTTGTAGCGCTTGTCGTCGAGTACCTGTGCGAGGCCGGCGGCCAGCGCCATCAAGGTCTTGCCGGTCCCGGCCTGACCCAGCAGCGTGACAAAGTCGACGTCCGGGTTCATCAGCAGGTTCAGCGCAAAATTCTGCTCCCGGTTGCGCGATGTAATGCCCCACACGTTGTTCTTGTGGTGACTGTAATCGCGCAGCGTTTGCAGCAGCGCCGTCTTGCCGTTGAGCTCACGCACGATGCCATAGAACGACGGTTCGCCGTTCTGCGGTTCGAAGTACACAAACTCGTTCACTAACATGGACGCGCATTGCGGACCGGTCACGCGGTAGTACGTGGTGCCTGTCTTCGTGTCCTGCCAGCTTTCCATGCCTTTCGCGTGCTTCGTCCAGAAGTCCGAAGGCAGCGCGCGCACGCCGGAATAAAGCAGATCCTTGTCTTCCAGGACCTGGTCGTTGAAATAATCTTCTGCCGGCAGACCGAGCGCGTGGGCCTTGATGCGCATGTTGATGTCTTTCGACACCAGCACGACCTGGCGATCCGTGCGCTCTTTTTGCAGCGCGCGAACCACGCCGAGAATCTGGTTGTCCGCCTTGCCGACCGGCAGACCCTCAACCGGCTCGATGTCGGTCAACGTGGTCTGGAAGTAAAGGCGGCCGGTTGCATCGCGGTTACCCAGGGCGGAGAGCGGCAATCCCGCCGACATCTCGCCAACATGGGCGACCAGCGCATCCAGCGTACGGCTGACCTGGCGTGCATTGCGCGCCACTTCCGACATGCCTTTCTTGTGGTTGTCGAGTTCCTCGAGCGTCATCATGGGCAGATAGACGTCGTGTTCCTCGAACCTGAAAAGCGATGATGGATCGTGCATCAGCACGTTCGTATCGAGCACGAAGAGCTTGCCGATCTCGTTTTCCGGCTGGCCGCGCTGACGGCGCTTTTGCTGAACGCGCGGCTGTGCGGCAGCCGAAGCCGGCGCGGCGGGCGGCGCTTCGGAACGAACGCGAGCTTCGACCGGCGCGCGGGCCACGGCCGGCTGCGCCGTGGTCTCGACCTGCTCGGCGGGCGCAGCGGCGGGCTGCAGCAAGGCCGCGGTCTGCCTGGTGCGGCGCGTACGCGCGGCAGGTGCGGCGTCGGATGCTTCGACGGCCGAGCCTTTTGCGGCATTCGCGAGCGTTTCACTGGCGATCGCGCGCAACGTGTTCGCGGCGGTGGGGCGCGAAGCGCTAGCCGGCGCGGCGAAGTCAGTATCGATGTCAGTCGTGGCCAGGTCGCCCTCGCTCGCCTGCTTTCTGGATGGTCGGGCAGGCCGGGCTTTGGCTTTGTATTCTTCAGACGGCAGGAGGTTGCCGAGCTTGACGGGTGCGGTAGGCAAAGGCATGGTTTCCCTCGAAAGGATCGGATCTTATGTCGTGCGTCGCCTGTCGCATCCTGCTGGGTTGGCCTGACTTATCAGGCCTGACTTCGATGCAGTTTGCGCCCGGTGACGCGCTTCGGTTTCGAAAACGCCGGTTCGCCTAGATTTCGATCGGCTCCTTGGAAGTTGCGTCCTGAAGATCAAACGGGAGTTCAAACGCGCGGACGGCGCGGCGCGCAGCGCGGGAGGGAGCGTCCGCAAACAAAAAAGCCGCCGTCCCGGACGTTGGGACCAGCGGCTCTGGAGCGCCTGCGTACCTGCTCCTTTCGTCCTTCACTTCGCCCGGGCAACATGTGAAGCCGGAGCGTCGTGTGTAGCGGAGACCCGTGCCGGTCGCGGTGGTTGCCGCGATACACCGGGCGCTACGTAAAGAGAAATGGAAGGAGGGGCATGCGCTCATTGCGAATCAATATAACGTGCCTCAAAGCGCTTGTACAGCTTCCACAATCTGCTCGACGTGACCTGGAACCTTTACGCCACGGAACTCCCGGCGAAGCACACCGTTCGCGTCCAGCAGGAAGGTCGAACGCTCGATTCCGCGGACTTCCTTGCCATACATTTTCTTCATCTTGATGACGCCGAAGAGCGAGCAGATGGCTTCGTCGGAGTCGGACACCAGTGTGTACGGCAGTTCCAGCTTCGCCTTGAAGTTGTCGTGCGATTTCACGCTGTCGCGCGAGATACCGATGACCTCCGCGCCGGCTGCCTTGAACTGGTCGTAGAGATCGCGGAATTGCAGGCTTTCAGTGGTGCACCCCGGCGTATTGTCCTTCGGATAGAAAAACAGCACGACTTTCTTGCCCTTCAGGCTGGACAGCGAAAAGTCGCCGCCGGTGGCGGGGGCGGTGAAATCGGGAACAGGTTGATCGACTGCGATCGGCACGGAGTTTCTCCTCTTTTTTATCGATGACGCGTGCCCGGACGCCAGTTTCTGGTGATCGGGCACGTTGAAACGGTGGTGCAGATTGGAAGAATCTCGTTCCTGCAAGCTCGCTGAGCCCGCGCGAGGCATCAGTCCGGCTGCAGGATCAGCTCACCCGCGCGGCCCGGAATCTCGCCCCACGCAACAGGGTACGTGGGCAGCGTCGAGCGGTCCAGCGTCGCATGATAGTCACCCATCGTGCAGAACGTGTGGCCCTGGGCGCTCCAGCCAGCCAGCATCTGCTCGAAAACCGGGGCAAGCTTTTGTCCCTCGAGTTCGGCGTGCAGCGTGAATACCTGATCGTGATCCTGCTTCGATGTCAGCCCGAGCAGATGAGCGGCGACTTTGCTCACGTCGACGCCATCGACGCCCAGAACCTCATCCAGCGTGGGCAGCGTGGTCGGCATCTGGACGTGATTCAGGACGCGGCCATCGAGCACGGGAATGTAGGGCGCGTGGCCCCGTCCGTCGGACGCGTACTTCATGCCCCAGGCATCGATCTGTTCAAACGCGTGGCCGTTCATCTGCCAGCCTGCCGCGCCGTGCGTGACGGGCGGTGCGCCGAAGATTTCGATGAAACGCGCGTGGCTGCGCTGCATCTGCGCGGCGGTCCACTCACGGTTGCCTGCGCGGACATTGTCCTGCCAGTAGACGTGGTCCCACGTGTGGATGCCGCACTCGAAGCCGCCTTCGTGAATTGCGCGCATCTCTGCAACCGCACGCCGGCCGATGTCCGGCCCCGGCAGAAGCACGCCATACATGAGCGTCTTCACGCCGTAGTGCTCCACGACCGATGTCCGCGAGACCTTCTTCAGGAACCCCGGACGAAACACCCGGCGTAAAGCCCAGCCGGTGTGATCGGGTCCGAGACTGAACAGGAAGGTCGCGCGGGCGTGATACTTGTCGAGCAGGCGCGCGAGATTCGGCACGCCTTCGCGCGTGCCGCGCAACGTATCGACGTCGATTTTCAGAACGATGCGAGCCACGCGCCGCCCTTAATTCTGGTCTTCGACAAGGCGCCGGGCCGTCGCCACATCGCCGCGATACGCTTCGAAGATCTTGCGCAGGGCGTCGTCCATGGTCGCGACCGGTTTCCAGTCCAGTTCTTCGATCGTGTTGTCGATCTTGGGCACGCGGTTCTGCACGTCCTGGTAGCCCGTGCCGTAATAAGCATCCGACGACGTCTCCACCAGTTGCACGGTCTTCGCGCTCTCGGCGTACTCGCTGATCTCGTTCGCGAGCTTCAGCATCTTGTTCGCGAGTTCGCGCACCGAGAAGTTGTTGCTCGGATTGCCGATGTTGTAGATCTTGCCCGTCGCCACGCCGTTCTTGTTTTCGATGATCTTCATCAGCGCGCCAATGCCGTCGTCGATATCCGTGAACGCACGTTTTTGCGCGCCGCCATCGACGAGACTGATGTTTTCGCCCCGCACGATATGGCCGAGGAACTGCGTGACCACTCGCGAGCTGCCTTCCTTCGGCGTGTAGATGGAGTCGAGGCCCGGGCCGATCCAGTTGAACGGGCGGAACAGCGTGAAGTTCAGGCCTTCCATGCCGTAACCCCAGATCACGCGGTCCATCAACTGCTTCGAGCACGCGTAGATCCAACGCGGCTTGTTGATCGGGCCGTAGCTGAGTTGCGATTCCTCGGGATCGAACTGCTCGTCCGTGCACATGCCGTAGACCTCGGACGTCGACGGGAACACGAGGTGCTTGCCGTACTTCACGGCCGAACGCACGATGGGCAGGTTCGCTTCGAAGTCGAGCTCGAACACACGCAGCGGCTGCTTCACGTAGGTGGCCGGCGTTGCGATCGCGACCAGCGGGAGGATCACATCGCATTTCTTGATGTGATATTCGACCCACTCCTTGTTGATCGTGATGTCGCCTTCGAAGAAATGCATGCGCTCATGGTGGGCGAGGTCGCCCAAACGGTCGCGCTGCATGTCCATGCCGAAGACTTCCCAGTCGGTCGTCTCGAGAATGCGCTTGGAAAGGTGGTGGCCAATGAAGCCGTTGACACCCAGGATCAGGACTTTTTTCATGAATGAGGAAGTGATTGAGTGAGTCGGCCGAATTCGGCGGGACTGACGACGCGTTCGCCGCCGGCTGGAGTCTGGCTTTCGTCCACGAATGGCTGCCGTAGTTCACGAATGGCGACGACGCGGCCATCGCCGCATACGCCAAACAGCGCATTATCCTTCACGTGAAGGCCGGGGGGCAAATCCCCGAGCGCGCGCAGGGTCTCGGCTTCGAAATCGGGCAAACCGGTCTCCGGCACGAGCCGGGCCCGCGCCACGATAAACCGTGTTGGTCCAAGATCCGTGAAAGCGCCCGGATACGGCGGCGCGACGGCGCGAATCAGGTTGTACACCTGCTGTGCCGGTTTCGACCAGTCGATACGCCCATCTTCCGGTTTCCTGCCGCCGAAATAGCTGCCTTTGCTGAGATCGTTCGGAAGATGCGGCGCTTCCCCTGCGATCAGCGCCGGCAGCACACGCCAGAGCGTCTGTTCGGCGGCGACGGTGGTTTTGTCGAAGACCTGGCTCGCGGTGTCGTCCGGGAGAATGGGAACAGGCGTCTGCGCGAGAATGGTCCCGGCGTCGGGCTTTGCCGCCATTTCATGCAGCGTCGCACCGGTTTCCGTCTCGCCGTTCAGCACGGCCCAGTTGGTTGGAACGCGGCCGCGATATTTCGGCAGCAGCGAGCCGTGCATGTTGTACGCGCCGCGCGTGGCGAGCGCGAGCAGGCCGACCGGCAGCATATGACGGTAGTAGAACGAGAAGATGAAGTCCGGCGCAAGCCTGGCTATGGCGTCATGCAGCTCGGCCGACTTCGGGTCGGCGGGCGTGATCACGTCGATCCCATGATCCGCCGCCACGGATTTCACGCTGCTGAACCAGATGTTCTCTTGCGGATTGTCTTCGTGCGTGACGACCAGCGCAACGTCCACGCCGCGCGCCAGCAACACCTGCAGGCAACGCACGCCGACGTTGTGATACGCGAACACGACTGCGCGTGGCTTCATGGCAAAGACCTCATGACGGATCGACCTCGCGCGTGATCGCGGCGACGGCTTCCTGACGCGGCTTGGTACGCGAGATCTGGCCGTCGCGTTCTTCCAGTATTGTCTGAACCAGATAACGCGGCCGTGCACGAACCTGCTGATAGATCCGGCCGATGTACTCGCCGAGCAGCCCCAGCGCGAAGATGATCACGCCGAGCATGAAGAAGGTGATGGCGAACAGTGTGAACACACCTTCGACTTCCGCGCCGAACATGAAACGCCGCACCAGCAGCAGCAGGAACAAACCTGCGGACCCTACCGAAAGAATCACGCCTATGAACGATAACCACTGCAGCGGCACGACCGAAAACCCGGTCACGAGGTCGAAGTTCAGGCGGATCAGGCTATACAGCGAATACTTGGATTCGCCCGCGAAACGCTCTTCGTGCGCGACATCGATTTCAATCGGATTCTGCGAGAACGTGTAGGCGAGCGCCGGAATGAACGTGTTGATTTCGCCGCAACGATTGATCGTATCGATGATATGACGGCTATACCCGCGCAGCATGCAGCCCTGGTCCGTCATGCGAATCCGCGTGATGCGTTCGCGCAATCGGTTCATCAGCCGCGATGCCTTCTTGCGCCAGAAACTATCCCGGCGCTGCTGACGGATCGTGCCGACATAGTCGTAACCCTCGCGCATCTTGGTTAGCAGCTTGGCGATTTCCTCGGGCGGATTCTGCAGGTCGGCGTCCAGCGTGATTACGCTTTCCCCGCGTGACTGCTCGAAGCCGGCGAGGATGGCCATGTGCTGGCCGTAATTGCCGTTCAGCAAGATCACGCGCGTCGTGTCCGGACGTGCGCGAAATTGCTGCGCGAGCAGTGCGGCGGATTTGTCCCGGCTGCCGTCGTTGATGAAAATGACCTCATACGTTGCACCGAGCGCATCGAGCGCGGGATACAGGCGCGAGAAGAGCGCGGCGAGGCCGTCTTCCTCGTTGTACACCGGGACCACGACCGTCAGTTCGGGGCCGGTCGGCAAAAAATCGGTTTGACTCATATTGGCGATGGTTCCGCTAGATTTCCGTAATCAATTGATGCTGCGCCGGCCGCAGCCCGCGGCGCGGCTTCTTCTTATATGGCGTGCGCCGCGCAGATTTCATCGACGGCCTGCACGACTCGCGTCACGTCGTCATGGGTCATCTGCGTGAAAAGGGGCATCGTAACCGTGGACGCGCCATACTTTTCGGCGTGCGGGAACATGCCTTCATGGAAACCGCGCGCCCGGTACAGCGTGAACAGATGCAGCGCCGGGTAATGCACGCCCGTGCCGATGCCGCGCTCCTTCATCTGCCCCATGAATTCCGAGCGCGTGAGGGAGAGGCGCTCCAGCGGCAACGCAATCTGGAACATGTGCCAGTTGCTGTCAGTGAAGTTCTGCACCGGCAGTTGCACGCCCGCGCGCACGGCCGAGCCGTTCGCGAAACTCTCGAAATAGGCTCGCGCGAGCTCGCGGCGCTTTTCCGTGAAACGCCCGACGTGCTTCAACTGCCCGAGGCCGACGCGAGCGGCGACATCGGTGAGATTGTATTTGCCGCCGAGCAGGTCGCAGTCCATTCCGTCGAAGCCCGTGCGCGTGATGCCCTGCAGCCGGTACTTCTGGGCCAGCACCGCTTCCTCTTCGTTATTCAGGACAAGCGCGCCGCCTTCTATGGACGTCACGTTCTTGTTGGCGTGAAAACTGAACGAAACCATGTCGCCAAACGAGCCGATTTTCTTGCCGCGCCAGGTTGAACCGAACGCCTGCGCGGCGTCTTCGATCACGCGCAATTTATGGTCGCGGGCGATGCCGTAGAGGCGGTCCATATCCACGGGCAAACCAGAGAGATATACCGGCAGGATGGCCTTGGTGCGCGGCGTGATGGCTTTTTCCAGCAGATCCAGATCGATATTGCGCGTGACCGGATCAATATCCGCAAACACCGGCGTGGCGCCCGTTTCAATGATCACATTGCTGGTCGAGACCCAGGTCATCGGCGTGGTGATGACTTCGTCGCCTTCGCCTACGCCCGCAATCCGCAAGCCGATTTCCATGGTCGCCGTACCGGAATTGAACGTGCGCACCGGGCGGCCGCCGCAATAAGCAGACAGATCAGCTTCGAACTGCGTGTTCTGCGGGCCGGTCGTGATCCAGCCGGAACGCAGTACGTCGGCGACGCCCTGGATTGTCTCTTCGTCGATCTCGGAGCGCACGAACGGCAGGAAAGGGAGCGTTTTGGAGGTCACGTTCTGGGTCATGGAGTCTCTGCGTTAGAAATGGAGGAGCGAGGCGTTGACATAAGCTGACAAAAGCGAAGCCGGGGCTAGGCGCGGGTCAACACCACTACGCCAATCAGGATGATGCCGATACCAACCAGGCGCTGCACTGACAGAATTTCACCGAACAAATACCACGCTGCGAAAGCGTTTACCACGTAACCCAATGAAAGCATGGGATAAGCCACGGAAACGTCGACCCGCGACAAACCCACGATCCACACCACGACACTGAACACATAGCAGGTGAGGCCACCGATGATCGGCCATTGCGTTGCGATCTTCAAACCAATCGGCACGATGTTCGCCGGCGTGAACTCGAAATGGCCCACGGCGTTCACACCTGCTTTGAGCAGCAACTGCGCACCGGCGTTCAACAGGACGCCGGTGATGATGCAAATGAAGGATATCGGGTTCATCGTCGACCGTAATAGTGGTTTTTATCGGCGTAGTGCGGCGCAGCATTCTTGTACAAAATGGCTTGCGCGAACGCCGCACCATTGTTTCAAGGCTGCGGCTTTTCCACAATGACCCTTCGATCATCACGCGCAATCACTATCATCGGCACGTTTTTCGCAAGCATTTCGTCATACCTGCCCGGGGGCATCAGCGCGAGAGCGTATCGATCGGCGTCCCAGCGTTCAATCCACGCATCGATGGTCGGCAACCATTTCTGCGGCTCCGTCGTCACGCCGAACTGCAGTTCGTCGGGCTCCTGGACCATGATCATGGTGTGGCCGAGGTAAAACGGCATGGTGTGGTCGAGCTTGGCAACCGAATAAAACGGCGTGTCTGCCGGGAGCTTTGCCATAGCTGCCTTGACCGCAGGCACCAGTTTCACGCCGGAACTCTCGCGGCCGAAGACATCGTGTCCTGTTCCCGCGATGGTACCGATCAGCAACCACGCGGTGCCCAGCAACACAACGCCGCCAATCGAACTGCGCCGGTTGTACCAGATCGCTGCAAGCGTGACTACGAACGCAACAGCGAGCGCTGCATACACCCAAAGCTGGAACTCACGATACAGAGAGTTCGGCGTATGCCCACCGCCCATGCGACCCAGGAAGATTGCGCCGAATGCCGCCGCGACCAGAAAGACGGCATAGCCAATCAAATGCCGGCTCCATTGCACCCTCGTCAGAAGCGGCAAATAGATTGCGATAAGCAACGCGATCGACGGCGCAATCGGCAGCGTATAGGACAGGAGTTTCGAGTGTGATGCGCTGAAAAACAGGAAGATGAAGGCCGTCCAGAGCAGCAGCAAGGTGACCGGCGCAAAGCCGTTTGGCTGTCGTGGCACTTTCACCGCGTGGCGGGCGCTCTGGAAAATCACGGAGAGCCAGGGCAGGAATCCGATGATCAAAACGGGCACAAAGTAATAGAACGCGCCCGGCCGGTTCTGTTCGGGCGTCAGATAACGCTGAAACTGCTGCACGATGAAAAAGAAGTTCAGGAACTCCGGATTTTTCATCTGCACCAGCACGAACCAGGGCACGGAGATGATCGCAAACAGGATCAGTCCGCTGCCAATGTAAAGGCGCCGCCACAGGGCCCAGTCACGCGCGATCAGCGTGTAGAGCACAAGGACCGCGCCCGGCAGAATAAGACCGACCAGCCCCTTTGAGAGCAATGCGAGCGCCATGCCGGCCCAGCAGAGCCACATCCAAAGCCGGACCTGGCTGGCGGGGAGGTTGGGGCGTTGCGCGAGCAACAAGCCGCACAGCGTGAGTTCCATCCAGAAGGACAAACCCATGTCGAGCGTGTCGAAATGGGCCATCAGATTCCAGTAGGGCGACGTCGCAAGGACGACTGCCGCGCAAAAGCCCGTCACGCCGTTGAATACTCGCGCGCCGGTATAGCCAATCAGCAGCACGCCGGCAAACCCCGTCAGTGCGGTATAGAGCCGCGCCTGCCATTCGCCGATCCCGAACCACGCGAACGTCAGCGCGTTCGCCCAGGTTTGCAGCGGCGGTTTCTCGAAATATTTGTAGCCGTTGTATCGCGGCGTGATCCAGTCACCAGTCACGAACATTTCGCGGGCCATTTCCGCGTACCGGCCTTCGTCGCTGGGAACGAGATGGCGCAGGCCGAGGGGCGCAAACCAGACCACAGCGAGCGCTGCGACCAGCAATAAAAGCGAGAGGCGGGTGAGCGGTAGCCGGTAAGGCGTATCGTTCATAGAAGTCGACCTGTCCAGTGCCGCTTTTGCGGCGAAAAGCAAATTCAAAAAGGGGCTCGAGTGTTGCGCATCGAGACTTAAGGGCGGCTTAGGCGGGCTCCGGATGTCTTGTCGCACATGTTCGGTGAACACACGCAGGTTCCGCGTCTTCGACAATACGCACAAGCTGTCCGAATGGGCTGGTAGGTGAAGAAACGTGCAACGTTTCAACTGCTGACCGAAGGGCGCGGGCCGGGCTTACGTGACAAAGCTGCCGGGCGGCAGTTTATCGTACTGGCGTGCCGATTCCGCGCTGAGGCGCCTTGATGACGTTACGAACCGGTTCAGCGAGCGCGGATCAAGCTTCGAGCAGCAGCGCGGCGGCGACCCGGCGGCCTTCCGACATCAGAATGTTGTAAGTGCGGCATGCGGCGCCGAAGTCCATCGTCTCGACGCCAATGCGCTGCTGCGTGAGCCTGGCAGTAAGCCGCGGATGCGGAAAACGCAGGCGCGCGCCGCTGCCGAACACGATGACTTCGGGCGCCAGCTCGAGCAGCGCATCGAAATGTTCAGGCGTGAGCGTCTCGAACGACGTGACCGGCCACTGGATCACGGGACTTTCCGGCATCACGATAATGCTGCCTTCATGACGCTGGAGATTGATCGCGACGTAATCGGCGCCGTAACTCGTGATGGTGTTGAGCGCGCCGCTGGCTTCCTGATGTAATTTCAAATCGATAGTCCGACAGGCGGGTTGATGGCAAGGAGCGACTGTGCGAACGCCCGTGCCGGGAAGAATCTGCCGGCGAGTACGGCGCGCGCATTGCGAAAGTCACGCTTAATCCGCTAAATTATAACTTTTCAGCCGTTCGCGGGTTGCGAGCCCGGACGGCGCAGTGCTTCGCGTGCCGCCACAAGCTGCTTGCCGACACGCAAAAAAGGGCTGTTTTCCTTGGCCTGATGGCCAAAAATCACACGTTTGAGCCCAAACCCGCCTTTATCCGGCGCATTTTCGCTAGACTGCCTGTTCTGCGCTGCCTTCCGAATCCCGAAATTTCGCCGGTTCAGGAGCGCCATGACGTCCACCACGGTCGAACGTCCTTGTTGCATCTTGTGACCGGCCCACGTGCATCGACGCGATCCCGGTCCGGGTTGGAACGCCTTGCAGCGCAGGCCGTAATGTCCTTTGTTCGTATCCTTTCGCCGACCTTGGCCGCCGACTGCACCCGATAACCAACAGAGCCTGATTTCAAGTAACCGAGTGAGCCTTCCCGCCGTGAAACCGATTCTCAAGTCCAATAAATTACAGAACGTCTGTTACGACATTCGCGGACCCGTGCTCGAACACGCGAAGCGTCTCGAGGACGAAGGTCACCGGATCATCAAGCTCAACATTGGCAATCTGGCCTCGTTTGGTTTCGACGCGCCCGACGAAATCATCCAGGACATGATCCGGAATCTGCCTGCATCGTCGGGATATTCGGACTCGAAGGGCGTGTTCGCTGCGCGCAAGGCGATCATGCATTACACGCAGGAAAAGGGTGTGCTGGGCGTGGAGCTGGACGACATCTACATCGGCAACGGCGCGTCCGAGCTGATCGTGATGGCCATGCAGGGTTTGCTCAACGACGGCGACGAAGTGCTGCTGCCCGCGCCGGACTACCCGCTGTGGACGGCCGCGGTCAGCCTGTCATCCGGCACGCCTGTGCATTATCTCTGCGACGAAGCCGCTGACTGGATGCCCGATCTCGACGACCTGCGCTCGAAGATCACGCCGAACACGAAGGCACTGGTCATCATCAACCCGAACAATCCGACCGGCGCGCTGTATTCCGACGCGCTGCTGACCGAAATGATCGAGATCGCCCGCAAGCACGGCCTGATCATTTTCGCCGACGAGGTCTACGACAAGATCGTCTACGACGGCCGCAAGCATACGGCGGTCGCGGCTTTGTCCGAGGACGTGCTGACGGTCACGTTCAACAGCCTTTCGAAGAGCTATAGGGCGTGCGGGTATCGTGCGGGCTGGATGTTCATTTCCGGGTTGACGGGCGAGAATCGCCGGATTGCGAACGACTATATGGAAGGGCTAGGCATCCTTGCGTCCATGCGCTTGTGCGCGAACGTGCCGGGACAGTACGCCATCCAGACGGCGCTCGGCGGCTACCAGAGCATCAACGACCTGATCCTGCCAGGCGGGCGCCTCTTCAAGCAGCGCGAGCTTGCGTACGACATGCTGACCGCCATTCCCGGCGTGAGTTGCGTGAAGCCGCAAGCGGCGCTGTACATGTTCCCGAAGCTCGACCCGAAGATGTATCCGATCGTCGACGACCAGCAGTTCATCACGGACCTGTTGCTTGAAGAACGCACGTTGCTCGTGCAGGGCACGGGTTTCAACTGGCCGGCGCCCGATCATTTCCGCGTGGTGTTCCTGCCGAACGTGGACGATCTGGCCGACTCGATCAACCGTATCGCGCGCTTTCTCGATGGTTATCGAAAGCGTCACTCTGTTTAACACCTCTCTTAAAAGACTTACGCTGCAATGGAACCGATCAAAGTTGGCCTGCTGGGCTTCGGCACCGTCGGCAGCGGCACCTTCACGGTGCTGCGCCGCAATCAGGAAGAAATCAAACGGCGCGCCGGACGTGGTATCGAAATTTCGCGCATCGCCGTGCGAACGCCGTCCAAGGTGAAGGGCGCCGAAGGCATCGAGATCACGACCGACTTCAATTCGGTCGTGGACGATCCGTCCATCGACATCGTGGCCGAGATGATCGGCGGCACGGGCGTGGCGCGTGACCTGGTGCTGCGTGCGATCGCCAACGGCAAGCACGTGGTGACGGCGAACAAGGCGCTGCTCGCCGTGCACGGCAACGAGATCTTCGAGGCGGCCAGCAAGAAAGGCGTGATGGTGGCGTTCGAGGCGGCGGTCGCGGGCGGCATTCCGATCATCAAGGCGCTGCGCGAAGGGCTGACGGCCAACCGGATCGAATACATCGCGGGCATCATCAACGGTACGACGAACTACATCCTGTCCGAGATGCGCGATCGCGGGCTCGACTTCGCGACCGCGCTGAAAGCGGCACAGGAACTGGGGTATGCGGAAGCCGATCCTACCTTCGACATTGAAGGCGTGGACGCCGCGCACAAGGTCACGATAATGAGCGCGATCGCGTTCGGCGTACCCGTGCAATTCGACCGCGCTTATGTGGAAGGCATCAGCAAACTGGATGCAATCGATATCCGCTACGCTGAAGACCTGGGTTACCGGATCAAGCTGCTGGGGATCGCGCGCCGCACGGAGAAAGGCATCGAATTGCGCACGCACCCGACGCTGATCCCGGAAAAGCGTTTGCTCGCGAACGTGGAAGGGGCAATGAACGCGGTCGTGGTTCACGGCGATGCCGTGGGCACCACGCTCTACTACGGCAAGGGCGCGGGCGCGGAGCCCACCGCGTCGGCGGTGGTCGCGGATCTCGTGGATGTGACGCGCCTGCATACGGCCGACCCGGAGCATCGCGTGCCGCACCTGGCATTCCAGCACGACAGCCTGGCGAATACACCGATTCTGCCTATCGAGGAAGTGACGAGCAGCTACTACCTGCGTTTGCGGGTGGCTGACGTGACCGGTGTGCTCGCCAACATCACGCGCATTCTCGCGGACAAGGTCATCTCGATCGATGCCTTGCTGCAGAAGGAATCCGAGCACGTCAACGGCGAGGACAAGGGCGAGACCGACATCATCCTGCTCACGCACGAAACGGTTGAAAAGGAAATCAACGCAGCGATCACGCAGATCGAAGCGCTCTCCACGGTGGTTTCGAAGGTGACGAAACTGCGCATGGAAGGAATGAAATAAGGCCCTGAAATGAACTATATCTCGACCCGCGGCGCAGGCATTGGCGAGCGCCATACTTTCTCCGACATCCTTCTCGGCGGTCTCGCCAAGGATGGCGGCCTGTATCTGCCGGCTCAATACCCGCGCGTCACGGCGCAGGAACTCGACGCGTGGCGCTCGCTGCCTTATGCAGATCTCGCCTACGAAATCCTGCGCAAGTTCAGCGACGATATCCCTGACGAAGACCTTCGTTCGCTCACACGCCGCACCTATACCGCAAAGACGTACAGCAACGTTCGCGATCACGAAAGCGCGTCGCAGATCACGCCGATCAAGACGCTGGGCGTGGAGAACGGCACGACCGTGTCGCTGCTGGAATTGTCGAACGGACCGACGCTCGCGTTCAAGGACATGGCCATGCAGTTGCTCGGCAACCTGTTCGAGTACACGCTCGCGAAGCACGGTGAGACGCTCAACATCCTGGGCGCCACTTCAGGCGACACAGGCAGCGCCGCCGAGTACGCCATGCGCGGCAAGCAGGGCGTGCGCGTGTTCATGCTCTCGCCGCATCAGAAGATGAGCGCGTTCCAGACGGCGCAGATGTTTTCGCTGCAGGACCCAAACATTTTCAATCTGGCGGTCGTCGGCAATTTCGATGGTTGCCAGGACATCGTCAAGGCTGTATCGAACGATCACGCGTTCAAGGCTGCCAACAAGATCGGTACGGTCAATTCGATCAACTGGGCCCGCGTGGTTGCGCAGGTGGTCTATTACTTCAAGGGCTACTTCGCCGCGACGAAATCGAACGCCGAGCGGGTGTCGTTCACGGTGCCGTCGGGTAATTTCGGCAACGTCTGCGCGGGACATATTGCGCGGATGATGGGCTTGCCGATCGAACAGCTCGTTGTCGCCACGAACGAAAACGACGTGCTGGACGAGTTTTTCCGCACCGGGGTTTATCGCGTGCGCACGGCCGCCGAGACGTATCACACGACGAGCCCGAGCATGGATATCTCGAAGGCGTCTAATTTCGAGCGTTTTGTGTTCGATCTGCTCGGCCGCGATCCGGCCCGAGTACTGCAGCTTTTCCGTGACGTTGAGGAAAAGGGCGGTTTTGACCTCGCGGCAAGCGGCGATTTCGGGCGCGTGAAGGAATTCGGTTTCGTGTCGGGGCGCAGCAGCCATGCGGACCGGGTGGAAACCATCCGCGACGCATTCAGCCGGTACGACACCATGATCGACACGCACACGGCAGACGGCTTGAAAGTGGCTCGCGAACATTTGAAGCCGGGTGTCCCCATGATCGTGCTGGAGACAGCGCAGCCCATCAAGTTCGGCGAAACCATCCGCGAAGCCCTGCAGCGCGAACCGGAACGTCCGGCAGCTTTTATTGGCATGGAAGAATTGCCACAGAAGTTCGATATCGTCAAAGCTGACGCAGGCGTGGTGAAGGCGTATATCGCTGAGCGCGTGTAGGCAGGACACAGGCGGCGAGCGGCCTTCAGCGCCGCTTTGCCGTCCCGTTCCGCTGCAATGCCGCAAATCGTCGCAAAACTGCTAAAATTGCAGGTTTTTCGCCGTACACCATTCAAAAGGACGCGCTGTGCTGTCTACTGCCAACATCACCATGCAATTCGGGCCGAAGCCCCTCTTCGAGAACATTTCGGTCAAG
>Ga0153932_1000220_pt1 | contig 22166 bp, 23 predicted proteins | sample TSNJ016MetaG_FD_102273 | JGI IMG/M metagenome (GOLD analysis project Ga0153932, IMG submission 102273) | Attine ant fungus gardens microbial communities from New Jersey, USA - TSNJ016 MetaG | ecosystem: Host-associated > Fungi > Mycelium > Unclassified | place: USA: New Jersey, Wharton State...
GCGTCTGATTCGGGGGCGGTGTGATAACCGGCTCGCTGGGCGGTGTGAAGTACTGGTTGACAAAGCTTGCCAGCGAAAAGCCGGGATTGTTCTTTTGCTGTTCATACAGCTGGACGATCGCGGTGGGATCTGCGTTCGGCGTCGCATCGACGAATGTTTTCTGATCCGGATAGATCTGTGCGGTCTGGACCGCTACGAACAGATCGCCGTACAGCTTGTCCGGAGGCGGTGGAAGCGTGCCGCCAACCTGGGTGTCTGCGAAGCAGACGTTAGAAAGACAGCTGAGGACAACGAATCCCGAAACGGCCGCCGCCTGCTTCGCGCTTCGTTGTCGAAACATGCCGGCGACAGGGCCTGATGAAGTCAGGGCGATGGCAATGCTGCAGCGAACTTTCGACGTCACAATCATGTCTCCTCCGAAGGAATGGACAACAGGATTGGTCTCCGGCGCACGCCCTCATTTTTCTCATGGCGTTGGGCGAGAGCAGCATGGCATAGAATCGGGTACGGTTCAAACCCTATCCTCGCGTGAACGTGATGAAGCAGGCGGCCTGGCGTCGAGGCCTTGACTGCATGTTGGTAGACGCCCCTCGTAAACGTCCGGTGTCAGAACAGTTGAATGGCAGCTGTGGGTTGCAATGGACCGATCGGCGACAGACAGTACGCGGCCAATTTCTGCCATTCGGCACGTCGCGGTGAATCGTCGCCAATCGAAGCGAAACGTGGAAATCGGTCCGCAACTCAGCTGGCACTGAACCCCAGCCTCGAGTCCCTGCATTCGCCGGCCGGATGTCCATCAAGCACGTTTGGCCGTCAACAGCTTGATACCCAGAGCGAAAAAGAGCAGGCCGCCGCAGCGTTTCACTACTTCTAGCCACCGGCTCGTTCCAAGCCCGTTGTGAATCCTTCGTACACTTAGCGAATAGATCGTGTGGACAAGCGCCACGATTGTCGCGACGGTCAAGTACATGACTATGAATTGCTCAAGCAACGGACGCTCGTGCGTGATGAACTGTGGCATAAAAGCCGAGAGGAAGATCAACGTCTTTGGATTGCTTCCAGAAACCAGGATCGCTTCTCGGAAAACCTTTGCTTTGTTCAATACATGCGCTGACTGCGTGCTAGTGGAAGGTACCGACTTAGGTGCCTTACCTTTCAATTGCTTCAGGCCAAGGTACATCAGATAGAAGGCCCCGATGACTTTCATACCGACGAACAACGGGGGCATCGCAGCCAGAACGGCACCGACGCCTAATGCAACAAGGACCACCACTACCAACTGCGCAAGCAGGTTCCCGGCAACGGTCGAAGCGGTGCCCCGGCTTCCGTATCTAACCGTATTGCGAATGACGAGCAGAACGTTGGGACCGGGCGAGATCGTAGTCACTAGGTATGCTGTCGCGAAAAGAAACCAAGTATGAAAGGACATTCGTAAGTTCGCTGAATTGTTCGAAGGTTTAATAACATCAGCCTAATATTGCCATCAATATCCGGTTGCTACGCCATCAACGTCTCCGTTTCCCGCATGCGCGCCAAAGTTTCGGGTGACCTTACTGCCTTTCCGATCACGAGAAAGTTTCCTACGGCAGTGAGAGACATGGAAAGCAAGCATGACCTCGTACATGGAATCGAATGGCTGCTATGGGAAATGGCGTGCGGCTGAAGTGGGTCGCTTTATGCCTTTCGCATGCCTGCTGCGATCAGCATCGACGCGGTCTGCATCGGACCGGCCTCGGCCACTTTCAGACGTTCGAACTCGTCACTCGGTTAGACTATTCTCCCGCCAACAAACCGTGATCGAGTATGTCGCTGCCAATGATTTTCCTGCCTGCCATGCCCTGCGACGGAAGACTGTACGCCGACCAGATTGATGGGCTGAAAGATCTCGTTTCGCCCTCGGTCCACGTGTTAGATCGGAAGACTTTCGCCGACAGCGCCGACGCATTGTTAGCTTCCACATCCGGGAGCTTCATACTGGCGGGGACGGCCTATGGTGGATGCCTTGCAATGGAAGTACTGGCAAGGGCGCCTGAGCGAGTTCGCGGACTCTGGCTGATGAACTGTCAGCCAGGTACTCACCCGAACCCAAGCGTTGTCCGAGCGACCAGCCTCAGGATTCGTCGCGGCGAACACGAAGATGTCATCGCGGAGTTTGCAAATAACGCCATCCCTGCTGAGGACATGGCGTCACGAGCGGCCTTCGTCCGGATGGCGCGAGATACTGGCGCCGACACGTTCGCGCGGCAGTCTGATGCAACGCTGACTCGCTCTGATCATTGGCCAACGCTGTCTGCTGCTAACAAGGTTCCGACGCTGCTGATCTGGGGCGAGGCGGACCACTTCGTTCCTGTCGAGGTCGGGAGTCGCATCGCTAAGCTGATGCCACACGCCCGCTTTGAGTCGCTTCAGGGTTGCGGACACTTCCCGACACTGGAACGCCCAGCTTTATGCACAAAGATAGCGCGCGATTGGTTGATGAGCTCGGTTCTTTCTTGAGGCCTGTTGAGATTCGGTAGACCACGTTCGGCTACGGCGAGATGTTCGAGGAGGTCGTTCAAATTTTTGAGGCCAACCGGAACGGGTCGACGGCCCACATTTCGCCGGCGCGGAGATGCGGCTGCGAAAGGGCGAGCCACTCCCCGAGCGGCGTGAGACTTATTCCGGGTGAGACCGAACCACCGAAAGATTCGGAGACGAACGGCGCATCGTCCTCCGGGCGACGAACGACCTGAACAATGTGCGTGATGCCGCGTGGACGGGGATGGTTACTCGCCCAGGCGGGCGCTCCCATTTTCAGCCCGATGGTGGCGCAACGCGGGAGGCTGATGGCAGTGATCTCTCGCCCCTCAAGAATGAAGCCCGTCCGGGTCTCAATCTCCTGGATGATCCGATCCGACCACGTCTGCACAGACTGCATGTCGGCGGTCCCGAACACTGCGCGTCCAGCCGCGTCGTTTTCCGCTTGCATCGCTTTCGTGAGAAGCAACCCAGTCCATCCCGAGCAGTCGATGACCGGAGGCCTCGCCGATAGTCCTTCGGCTTTCACGCCCCGCTGGTATCCGGCGCAACCTGTATAAAGCTGCACCAGCCACCACATCGTCCTCTCGGCCATCTCGAATATCATGGGCGAATTCCTGTCTCAGGATCAGTTATCCGTGGAAATTATGCACCGGCCGCCGCATGCGCATCGATTGGTCGATATGGCTGGCTTTCATTCACTCTGATTTTACCGCCCCCGGACCATGTCTATAAGAATCAGATAACACGACAACTAGTCTGACGCCGGGGGCGGGGAATGTAAAAAATCAAGCGATAGAAACATAATATCGGCGGCGGCACGATCGGAAGCGTCAATACGCTGTTCGCCGGTCGGCGGTTGGGCATACAGGGATTCGACACTATTGAGGGACAACAATTGGCTCGCACGGAACCGATGGCGGGCTTCGGACAGGGTTTCTGGGAGGACCTGCGTTTCTTATTGCGCTCCTGAAGCCGTCGGCGTCGCGTCATCGCCTGGCGTGTTCCGTCCGATGTCGAAAGACAGGAAGCCGATGTGCATCCGATTGTGGGCCGCTTCGGCGACCAGACGCAACTCGTCGCCGATGTCGGAAAGGAGCGGTGGCTCGTTCGCGATCGGGACTGGTGGGGGTGGCCCGATCCACCTCGGTATGTGTTTTTGTGCTGGAGGACGATCGTATCGTCGTTGCGGCAGACTTCAACGCCTGGCCCGTCAGTTGGTGGCCAAATCCATACAAGATCGGCGCTGTGGACGTTCCATGACCCAGGCGATCTGTAGCTGCGACTGCCGCTGACGCGAGAGTGTGCCGCCAGTCACTGCGGGACTTAGTGCGGCCATCTTGAGACGTTCGACTCGAGTGTGTGGATCGTCAACAATCAGGAAATGTCGTCCCAAAGAAGCTTGGGTCACTAAAAGTGGTTTCATAAGTACCTGCTGTTAATTTTTCGGCATTTATGAAATCAGTTCTTTCACTATGCATTGCGTGAGAAACGATGCCCCTGCTCGCGCAACCACGTCAGAAAGGTATTGATGGCGGGATCCCCAAGGCGGGCATTGTGGACGTAGCTGCAGTAGCGCCATGCCGGCAAGGCCGGGCCATCGAACGGAAACACGAGACGGCCCTCCTCGACATCGAGCGCTACAAGCGCGGTCGGGCCCATCGCAATACCCAAGCCATCAATGGCGGCCTGCAGGGTCAAATAAAAGTGGTCCAGTTGCTGGGAATGGCGTGCGGCAAGCCATTCGGCCCAAAGGCCGGGATAGGTCGCCGTGTGGAGCAGGGTGTGATGCGCCAAGTCCGAGACATGGTGTATCGGATGAGATTCCAACACCTTGGGCGAGCACACCGGCAGTCGGACTTCCGACAGAAATTCGTTGACTACGTACCCTGCTGGTTTCTGCTCACCGCCGCGAATCGCCACATCGCATTCGTCGCGTAGCCTTTCGATCGGTTCATCCGAAGTAGTCAGTCGGACTTCCACCGCCGGATTGGTCAGTTGGAAGTTGGAAAGCTGCGGCAACAGCCATCGCAACGCGAAAGTAGTCGGCGCATTGACCCTGATGATCTGCTGTCGCGTGACCCGGAGCTGTTCATTGGTGGCCAGCGCGATGCGGTCGAGCGCCGCCGAGATCTCCGACAAGTAAGCGCGCCCTGGCGCGGTCAGTACGACCCTTCGGCCTCGGCGTTCAAACAGGTCGTGTCCAAGCCAGGCTTCCAGTTGTCCAACTTGCCGGCTCACGGCCCCGTGCGTGACGCAAAGCTCGTCGGCTGCGGCTGAAAAGCTCTCGACCCTGGCGGCGGCTTCAAACACGCGCAGTGCGTTCAACGGTGGCAGACGACGTGGCATGCGGCGAGTTTCTATGTGAGTTTTCCTGACACGTATGATGAGTTTATATCGATTTTCGCGGCCACCGTCGACCATTATATTGAGCTGGTTGGCAGCAGATCTGATTTTCGATCTGTTCGATAAAGTCACCAGGGAGACTACCGTATGTCAAATGTTGTTGTGGTGGGCGCGCAGTGGGGCGATGAGGGAAAAGGCCGGATTGTGGATTGGCTTGCCGAGAAAGCGGACATCGTTGCCCGCTACAACGGTGGCCACAACGCCGGCCATACGCTTGTGGTGAACGGTCAGACCTACAAACTGGCGCTGCTTCCCAGCGGGATCGTGCGCGGAAAGCTTGGTCTGATCGGCAACGGCGTCGCCCTTGACCCTGAGGCGCTGCTTGCGGAGATTGACCGCATGGCCGCGCTGGGCGTCCGCGTAACGCCAGAGGTGCTGCAGATCGCCGAGACGGCCACGCTTGTCCTACCGGTCCATCGCGCGATCGACGCCGCTCAGGAACGCTCTCGCGCCAAGCCGATCGGCACCACGCTACGCGGTATCGGTCCGGCATACGAAGACAAGGTTGGGCGCCGAGGGTTGCGCGTCTGCGACCTTGCTGAACCGGAACTGCTCGCTCAAAAGCTCGATGTACTGCTTGAGCACCATAACGCGTGGTTCCGCGGCCTCGCTCTGGAACCTTTCCAGCGAGACCGGATGCTGAGCGACCTGCTTGCCATGGCGCCAAGAATCCTACCGTTCATGGGACGCGTCTGGGAACAACTCGACAACGCCCATTCATCGGGCAAGCGCGCGGTATTCGAAGGCTCGCAAGCCGTGATGCTTGACGTGGATTGGGGTAGCTACCCCTATGTGACGTCGTCGAGCACCGTCGCCGCTGGCGCGGCCAGTGGCACGGGCATCGCCCCCTCGCACCTTGGGCAGGTACTTGGCGTCAGCAAGGTCTATGCAACGCGTGTTGGCGAAGGCCCTTTCACGTCCGAAGTGGATGGAACACTCGGTGACATGCTCAGGCATCGCGGCGGCGAGTATGGAGTCAACACCGGCCGCCCGCGTCGCTGCGGTTGGCTGGACACTGTGCAACTGCGCCAGAGCACCAAGGTCGCCGGCATCAACCTGCTAGCGCTAACCAAGCTGGATGTGCTCGATGGCTTCGATTCGGTGTACGTGTGCGTAGGCTACGAGCTTGATAGGAAGCGCATCGGCTACATGCCGTCCACCAACGCTGAGCAGCAACGCCTGCGGCCGGTTCTCAAGCGCTTTGATGGTTGGGACGGTTCGACCCGGGGCATCCGGTCTTATGGCGACCTGCCGCGCCAGGCCGCGGCGCTGATTGAAGCGATTCAGCAGGAAGTCGGCATTCCGGTGTCAATGGTTACCACTGGCCCTGAGCGTGATGACGCGATTGTCTTGCGATCTCCATTCGCGGAAACGGACGGCATAGCAATCTGATTGACTAATGCCGACAAAGGGTTGGCGGCCGGCCGTTATCGAGAGGACTGAGGGACCGTTGCGGGTCGCTATGCGACGGTCGTTCTGTCGCTACCGTGCTTTGTTTTTCGTTTCCTGAAGCGCCCAAGTGGACGCCGTTTCAACCACGGTATTGCTGCGGGGTATGGCAGTGGCGCTCACCACCAGTTGCACAAAACGACGGCATTGAGAGCCATGCTGGCGCGGAGCATGCGGGCGTGTTTACCGACGCGAGTTTATAAACAACCGTAAAAGCTCTTCGCGCAGCTCGGAGATGTCCAGCACATGCTGTGCGCGGGTCACGGCTACGTATAGCAGGCGCATCTCGTCCTCGTCTAACGTCAGGCGCCCGTCAACAGTCTTGAAGCGAAAATCGTTGGCTACCTTCACCCGTTTCCATTGCAGCCCCTTGGCGCGGTGCACGGTCGATATAACGTAGTCGGCGTCTGCCTCGGGCGTAACTCGTCGTGCCAACGCACGCAGATAGTCGGTGCCACACTCGTCGACGATTCGTACGATTGGCAATAAGTCGCGTCCGACCGCGCTCTGTGCAAACGATTGAGCGTCCTTCCACGTTTCGAACAGCGAAAATGCCGCTGGCCGGAAAGCTCGCTTGCCGGCCAGCAACTGATCAGCGCCGTCAGCGAACGCCACGATCTCGGTCGGGCTCATACGGATTGCGGGCTTGTGACCCGCTTCGATGCCCGCTGCCAATTGCCAAATCGCCGTCACATTCTTGCGACACAAAATGGCATCGACGGGCGGTGAGACACTCGGATCCTCCACCATGATCGACCCGATGGCATCCTGGCCGCGAATGGGCGTGCGCTCGCCAAGCAGCGACAGAATACGGCTAGCGAGTGCCGCGAACGTAGGTCCGAAGCGAAAGGATTCGGTCAGCGCACACTCGGGCGCGTCGATCTGAGCCATCGCATTGACCGCGCCGCGCCATTCATAGATTTGCTGGTACGGGTCGCCGACGTAGATGATCTGCGCGTGGCGCTGGAGGCCAAGCACCGAGAGCATGACGCCATCGCTGTCCTGTGCCTCGTCGAACAGGATGAAGTCCGCATCGATATGGGGCTTTGTCTGGGCCCAGACTTTTAGATAGACGTCCGGCGCAATGGCGCTACGGCCGCGTGGATCAGTGCTTTCATTCCACAGGCGCACTATGTAGGGAAGCAATGATTCGCGCAGCCAGTCGGCCGCCGTTTCATGAACCTTTTCATCGACAGGGATGTGGGAAGCATCCGGGCGCAGCTGCGCCGAGCGGCAAAACCTGCCTAGGCCGTCGGCGACCATTCGACCAAGTTCGAACGGCGTGACTTCGACTGTTTTGCCGGTGATCGTGGGCACCTGTATTGCTCCGATCCCATAGCGAGCAGCCAATTCGTGCGGGGGTTCAGTCGGGAGATTCACGCGCGCCGTCAGGGCGGACGCTACGGATGCATACGCGAGCGAATGCACCGTGCGCGCGCTGACGTTCGGTGGAAAACCGCGGCGAGCGTGCTGGGCGATTTCCTTGTTGAAGGCGAGATAGCTGCCGCGCTTACCCGGGAGACACTCGGCAATTAGCCGTAACGTCGAAGTCTTTCCCGCGCCGGCATACGCCTTGATCTTCAGGTCGCCTCCGCCAAGAACCGCATCTACGACCGCGTGCTGCTCGGGGGTAGGCTTAAACGAATGGGACATGAGAGTTTGCTCGGCGTCGCACGCACACTTCAATCGCCAGTGAGAACGGTCCTCGCGGACTATCGCAGTGAGTCTGCCAAACGGTCCTGCCCGTGATGTCGACTGCCATGTCGAGTTAGATCAGAGCAATATGGCTTGTTGTAGCAGCTCGAGGGCTTTCATTTCGTCCAGGCGACCAGTACGTGCTTTGCCAGCGAGCGTCTTTATCAGCGCTTCCGCTATCGGTTCGATACCTAGCAAATCGTCCAAGCTGGTTGCCGAAGTGAGACGGCGCGGCTCGGTGATCACCTGCGTTACGGGGGCTGGCGCAAACTGCTGACGGGCGGCGGAGAACGAGACATCGTTATCAACGGTTTGCCGAACAGCCGGCTCGACAGCGGACGGGGCCGCTTGATCTAGTTGACCCTTGACCACGGTCGTCTTAGCGGCGTCGCTTGCTGGACCCCCTGTGCCATTCGCGTCAGGGGGTAGGGCGAGTCGAGCACCCGCAGTTTTCGCCTTCGTACCCGCAGGTTTCTTCGCCTCGGGCGCTTTTGGCTCAATCGCGGGTGGCAGTTCTTGCTGAGCGGATGCATGGTGACGCGACGGGGGAACAAGCAAATCCGACACCGACTCAGGGATGTCCGTTACTGAACGCGGAACGTCCAACCAGCCTGTCGGCAAACCAAGGCGTTCGGTGAACCGGTTTGCTTCGGCATCGTTCATCCGTTTTTGTCCATAGAAACGGTTGGCCATGTTGGAGTCGCTAATTTCCATCACCGCGCCGAGCCGTACCTTCGATCCTTTGCGGGACGTAAGCACGTGCAGGTTAGCGCGACGAATGTTTTCCAAAGCTGCGATGTCGTTCAACGGCAAGGTTTGCTGAGCCCCCGACTTTGAAGACGCTTTGAATTTCGCAGGTGCCGATTTCAGTGGGGTTGCTGGGACAGGCTTCGCCGCCGTAGTGTTGCTCTTCGCGACGGCCCGTGGCGACCCACCGTTTGTCTTCTTTGGCATTTCTGGTTCTCTGGGCAAACGATCGGTGAGGGTAGGGTGGTGATTGGCCTGCGTGACAGGAGCCGGCTTCAACACTTGCTCGTACGTAGACTCTGGTTCGGCGTTCGCATGAATGAAGTCTAGTGGTGACCTCAGGCGCCCAATGATCTCGGGCGTGAGGACAGGATTGGGCTGATCGAAAAACCCGTCGGGTAGCCCAAGCGTCGTTTCGATATGAAACGCCGTCTCTGGCGTGAATCTCTCACCGTTTACCAATTCGGCCACGCGCGTTAAGTTGGAGTCGAGTCCCAGCGCGATGTTCTCCGCGCCCACCGCATCTACCAACAACTTAAACGAACGTGTTTTGAAAATGGACGCCGTGTGCGCCGGGTCTCGAGTAGGCGTTGCTTTTACGAAGGACTTGTTCTGTCGGTGGAATGTCGCTTTTGAAGGTTGGTGCGGTTGACTCTGGCGATTGTCTCGAGATCCCGAGTATCGCCCGCGTGCTTGACTCATATAGTAGGGCTGCCTGCCTTGAAATCGCTATCAGTTTTGACATTATAGGCGAGGGTGTACTGATCGCCGGCGGCCAACGCGCTATTCTGTTTCGGTCAGGCACGCCAGAGCGGTCGAGACTGGACGGCGCGGCTTGATCTGGCCCTCCTGTGCGTTGCTTCGTTGCTCGCAACGGTGAGGGTCGAGATCCAAGAATCAACGACACTGAACCTCTTTCTGCAGCACCCGCTCATGCAGTCCCGATTCTCAACGCCGTGCACTCTGATAACTCTGACATGCCCCTTCCAGTCGCCAGAAGCCAAACTATCAAGGAGTACTTTATTTTAGTCAGAGGTGTCGCGATCGACAAATCGACGACATGCACGAGTGATGCGGTCACCTGCTTCAAGCTTTATGCCCGCCGTCAATCAAGGTGCGCGCCTCGCGGGCGCAGTGGTTCAACACGCGCTCCGAAGTCGTTTGTTCCTTGACCAGCGCTCCCACCGGCCGGGTTTCGTTGAGAAGGAATTGCCCCGTGGATATGTCTTCAATGACAACAGAAACATCAAAAGGCATCCGCTCGGGATCAATGTCATTTCTCACCGCGTTCATCGAGACAGTAAAACCTTTGTCTTCTTCGTCTTTCCCATCTCGTTCGTCCTTCATACTCGAACGCGAATTTTAGCTCAACGTCTTAGCGCGACAGAACCTTGTGGTTCGCCTTTGGTCACAACCATCACGGACTGACGCTCGGTCCGGTGACCGGACGGCTGCTCGCTGAAATGATGACAGGTGAAGTGACGTTCACCGATCCAACACCTTATCTTCCGGTGAGATTTCGATAGATGCTCGCCCACGAGCGGGCAGCCCAAGTGACGATTGCCGCCCAATCAATTAAACGATGGCCTTTCAAAGCGCCATTGCCTGGGACGCATGCATCGTCGAGAAAAGCCAGTCGCGCAGGAGCGTCATCGGCGCGCTCGGCTGCGTGTCAGGTGCCGAAGCGAGGTAATAACCTTTCCCGGTTTTAATCCGTAGCTCACAAGGCGCGATCAGCAGACCGTCCGCAAGGTCGGCCGCTGCGAATAGCGGGTCACTGATCGTCATGCCCATGCCGCGCTTGGCCGCCGACAGCGCCATATAGTCGGTGTCGAACATCTGCTCTCGCTTGACGCCTTTGGGTGCCGTCCTGGTGGCCTTCCACCAGCGCGGCCAGTCACTGCAATCAGCAGTGGGATGGATCAGCATCATCGAGGTCAGGTCTTGCGCTTGCATTGACCCATTGCCGCTGGGGCACAACGCTGGGCTGCAAAGCGGCGTGAGGGACTCCTCATGCAGCAGTTCAGCATGGTTGCCGCAGTCTTCACCCAAACCGTATTCGATCGTGTAGTCGTATTCATCCCACCGAGTAATGGGAGATTCAGTCGACACAGTTGTCAAGCTTACCTGAATACCTGGGTACGCGAGATAGAAATCGCACAGGTGGGGCATGAGCCAAAGGAATCCGATAGACGGATAGGTCTTGATACGGATCTGGTTTCCATTGCTGTCCCGCATCTGGGCGATGGTTCGCGCGATGACCTCGAGCGCCGCTTGCGCGCCGCTGAACAACGCCTCGCCAGCTATGGTTGGGGCCGGGATGCGTTTGCGTCGATCAAGTAGCGGGTAGCCGAAAAACGCTTCGAGATTACTGATCTGATGGCTAACCGCACTCTGGGTCAAGTGAAGTTCGGCAGCAGCAGCAGTGAAACTGCGCAAGCGGGTAACCGCTTCAAAAACGCGCAGTGCATGCAAGGGGGGTAGTCGGTCCATTTCCGCAGCTCGAAGAGGCTCGGACTGATTACACCGGGCCACTTCTGCTTTGTCAAATGCCTCTCATATTTTTTAAAGGTATGAATCGCATCGATTGGAGTATGAGGAAGTTTCATTTCTTGTCCTCGTGCATCACGTGCAAGATTCACTGACTGGCGAGTGGCCGTTTGCATCGCAGAACACCGACTTCAGGGAATTTGATGAGCATGTTCGATACGATCATCCGGGGCGCACGACTGATGGACGGAACCGGGGCTGAGCCTTTCGTAGCTGATCTTTGCATTGCAGACGGGGAAATTGCTGCTATTGGCGATTTCTCAGGCTTCCGCGCAAAGGAAGAATTCCAGGCGGACGGCCGTGTCCTCGCACCGGGCTTCATCGATGTTCACACACATGATGACCTGCATGTCATTCACCACCCGTCGATGCTGCCGAAGCTCTCGCAAGGCGTGACCACGGTCATTGTCGGAAACTGCGGCATCAGTGCGGCACCCTTGCGGCTGGTCGACGAACCACCGGACCCGATCAACCTTCTTGGCGAAGGATCGGACTTTACGTATCCGTGTTTCGCCGACTATGTGGATGCCGTCAATCGCGCGATCCCAGCCGTCAACGTGGCGGCGCTTGTTGGCCATACTTCGCTGCGCAGCAATCATATGGACAGTTTTCAACGGCCGGCAACGGCCGCCGAAATAGCCGCAATGAAAAGCGAGCTCACGCGAGCATTGCGCGCTGGCGCCTTGGGCCTGAGTACGGGACTCGCGTATCGCAACGCACAGTGCGCGCCGACGAGCGAAGTCGAAGCGCTCGCGGCGGCGCTCGAAGAGGGTGGCGGACTCTATGTCAGCCACATCCGCTCGGAAGGCGATCCGATCATCGCCGCCATCGACGAGGCAATCGAAATTGGCGCGGCAGCGAACGTTGACGTCGTGATTTCGCACCTCAAGTGCGCGGGGCGTCGCAACTGGGGACGAAGCGGCGAAGTGCTGGAACATATCGGCAGACCTCGCACCGGGCATGCCCTCAGCTGTGATTGCTACCCCTATGCGGCAAGCTCCACCACGCTGGACCCCGCTATTGTCGATGAAATGATCGACATTCGCATCACTTGGTCGACGCCGTGGCCTGACATGGCTGGCCGCATGTTGGCTGAAATCTCGCAGCTCTGGGGTGTGTCGCAGGTGGAGGCGGCGCGGCGCCTGGAGCCTGCGGGCGCGATCTATCACGAGATGCAGGAGGCGGACGTCCAGCGGATTCTCGCTCATCCGGCAACCATGATCGGCTCGGACGGACTACCCAACGATCCGCGTCCGCATCCGAGACTCTGGGGCACATTCGCACGCGTACTCGGCCACTACAGCCGCGAGATGAACCTGTTCCCCTTGCAGGAAGCCGTGCGCAAGATGACGGGTCTGAGTGCGCAACGTTTCGGTCTTAAAGGACGGGGAGAACTGAAGCCAGGATATTTTGCCGACCTGGTGCTTTTCGACCCGGACCGTATCGCGGACTGCGCGACCTTCGACGCACCAACGCGGGCCGCGCGCGGCATTGAGGCCGTGTGGGTGAATGGGGTGCTGTCCTGGCGTGAGGACGCCACGAACGGCAAGCGGGCTGGTCGCTTCATCGCACGTCACACTTCGTGACAGCGTTTCGACCGTGCGGTCGTACCTGAGTTAAGAATTTAATCCTGGAAGGAACCATGATGAGAAAACTAGCGATCACCGCTTTGCTTAGCCTGCTGGTATCCCCGGCCTTCGCGGTCGACACTTTGCGCTTCGGGCTCGAAGCAGACTATCCGCCGTTTGAATACAAGCTGCCCAGCGGCGAACTGGCGGGCTTCGATATCGATGTAGGCAATGCCATCTGCGCCAAGCTGCAGCTCAAATGCATGTGGGTGGAAAACGCATTTGACGGGCTCATTCCAGCCTTGAAGGCGCGCAAGTTCGACGCAGTCAATTCGGCGATGTGGGCAACCGAGCAGCGCGAAAAGGAAATTGATTTCACGTCGGTCATCTACGTTCCGCCGATCCGACTGGTGGCTCGAGCCGACAGCCATCTGCTACCCACCAGCGCGTCGCTCAAGGGTAAGCGAGTCGGTGTGTTGCAAGGCGCGACCCAGCAGTTCTATGCCGAGGCCAAATGGGCGCCGAGCGGAGTAGATGTCGTGGCTTATCCTTCCCAGAGTCAGGTCTTCGCCGACTTGGCCGCAGGCCGTCTGGACGCTGCACTGCAAACGCAGAAAACAGCTGAAGACAGCTTTCTGAACAGGCCCGAAGGGAAAGGCTTCGAGCTTGTCGGCGCACCGCTGCGAGACGAGAAGATATTTGGCAAAGGGGTGGCATTCGGGGTCCGCAAACAGGATCAGGCGCTACGGGCCCGTCTTGATGGCGCGATTGCTGCGTTGAAGCAGGACGGTACGTTCAGCAAGATCGCGCAGAAATATTTTTCGTATCAGATCGTTGCACCTTGAGATTAGATTGCAAATTCTTCCGAGGAAAGATGAAGCGGCACGCAACGCACCGTATTGAGGTCGTCGACCTCATCGCCAAGCGAAGGCAGCAAGCCCGCAAGTGCACAGTGCAATCGATGCGCGTCGCTCGCCTCGACGATACTGAGCGGGCGGAGTTCAATGCACGGAGTAAGGGTCGTCTCAAGAAAGGAACATTTACGCACATTAAGGATTAGAAGGCCTGATCGCGTGCAGCGGCCGGAAATGTCCCTTCGCAACACGTTTATTTGTGTGCCAGACGTAGTCGACCGTCAAATTAATGTGCTCCCAGGCCAGCGGCGATATGTGCGGAAGGAGCGTTTCGTCTACCGTGCCGTGCTATCTCACCGCATCAATTGCATTCTCCAGATAGACGGTATTCCACAGCGTGGTTGCGGCGACGAGATTCAACTCGCTCGCACTGTGGCACTGGTTTTCGTATGAAACGCAACCATTTGTATGGACATCTGAAGCTGCCGCAGGACCCCAAGGAATTTCTTGAACCGCTCATCGAGCACCTCGACCAGGGCTTGATCGTGCTGCGCGACGCAACCACGCACGGCGCGTACGTATCGACAGCGCGGTGCATCTTGATCCAATGTCGGCTCAAACTCCGAATCCCGCGGTCGAGGCATTGCGGCGCGCGATCTTCTCCGCCCGCCCGGATGGGCAACTGCCGGAAATCATCCTCGAAGTCGACAGCACGACGCGGTTCAGCTGGCTTCTGCTCGGACGCGAACCTGGCTCGTGCGCCGAATTGCTGATGGTCTATGCGGCAGTCCTGGCACACGGTACATCGCTGACGGCGGCCGACATCGCACGCATGGTGCCGGAACTGGCGTCCGCGGCGATCCAGCAGATGATGAACCGCATTGCCGATGAACGGAAACTGCGGCAGGCTGCCGATGCAGTGCATGGAATTCATGCGCCGGCATCCGATCGCGGCACATTGGGGGCGTGCCGACCTGGCATCGTCGGACATGATCGCTTTTGGACGCCGCCTAAATCGGCCTAGCCGGGTTAAGTTCCGCTTTCTGGAGCCGCCCCTTAAGGCCCGAATCAGGTTCAAGCATAAATAATCTCAATCCCGTTGCCTGTAACCCAGTCGACGTATTTCTGTTCCAGCCCGGTATCGGTGATCAGGTAATCGATCTTCTCGATAGCACCGAACGTCGCGAACTCACGCTTGCCGAATTTCTTCGAATCGGCGAGCAGGTAGACGGACCTGGCCGCGTCGATCATCGCGCGCTTCACATGAAGGTCGATGAAGTCCGGGTACGAAATACCCGCTTCTATCGAGACACCTCCGGCTGCGAGAAACAGTTTGTCGACGAACATGCCTTCGAAGAAGGCCGACGCTTTCTCGCCTGACACCGCAATGGTCTCCGCCTTGAAAATCCCGCCTGTCAGCATGACCTGGTTCGTCGGCTCGCCGCCAAGGATGATGGCGATGTTGAGCGCATTCGTGACAATGCGCAGGTTCTGCCGCTCCGACAAGGTCCTCGCCAGTTCCGTGGTCGTGGCGCCGCAGTCGAGAATGACCGAGTCGCCGTTCGATATAAACCCCGCTGCCTTGCGGCCGATCCGTGCCTTCTCTTCACTGGTCGGAAGTATCCCGGCGTCATAGGCATCCAGCGGGGTCTTTGGCTGGCGTGATGCCAGACGCACGTTGCCGTGCACGCGCTCGACGCGACCGCCCTTTTGCAATTCATCGACGTCCTTGCGGATCGTCGGCATGGAGACGCCCAATTCACTGGAAAGCTCCGACAGCTTCACCAGTTTCATGGCCTGCACCATCTCGAAGATTTTTTCTGTTCTAGTCCGCTGATCCATGTCTGCTTTCCCTGCGAAGCCGCCTGAGACGCGCGCTGCGTCGACCCGCCTATTGTGCCTGAACCCTCCGGTCTGAAAGCCAGGGTCAGTGTTTTCCCAGTTGTGTGAATTTTTCCTTTACTTTCGCTAGAAAGTAAAGGAAACTTAAAAGCAAGTGAAAGAGAAGTTCAAGGAGCAGTGAATGGAAAACCCGTACCGGCTGTCCGGCGAGGCATTGCACCGGCGAGCCCAGGAAATCCGCAAGAAGATTTGCGTCATGAACTCGGCAGCCAAGAGCGGCCACACCGGCGGCGACATGTCCGAAGCGGACATCCTCGCGGCGCTTTATTTCCACGTGCTGCGCTACGAAGTGAAGGCGGACGGATTAGTAAGCTGGCTCGACCAGTTCATCCTCAGCAAGGGGCACGGCGTGGGCGGTCTGTACGCGTGTTTTGCTGAACTCGGCTGGTTGCCGGAGCGTGAACTCCTCACGTACTTGAAAGACGATTCCCGCCTTCCAGGCCACCCCGTCAGGCAGAAACTACCAAATTGGGTCACGGTGAATACCGGTGGCCTCGGTCATGGATTTCCGATAGCCGCGGGTCTCGCCATGGCCAAGCAGCGTCATGCGGGAAGCAATGGCGGCTCGGCCGGCCGCGTTTTTGTACTCACCGGTGACGGTGAACTGGAAGAAGGATCGAACTGGGAAGCAGCGATGTCGGCGGCACACTTCGAGTTGTCGAACCTCGTTGTGATCGTGGACCGCAACCGTCTGCAACTGGCCGATTTCACCCACAACATCATGGACCTCGAGCCGCTCGACGATAAATTCAAGGCTTTTGGTTTCGAAGTCCACGAAGTGAACGGTAACGAAGTCGACAAGATTTGGAAACTAATAGAAAGTATGGATCACGAAAACAGAAAGCCGAAAGTGATCATCGCGAACACGATCAAGGGACGCGGAGTCTCGTTCATGGAGAACGTACCGGCATGGCATCACAAGTTCCCGGACGAAGATCAACTGAAGCAAGCGTTGCGGGAGCTTGAAGATGCGTGAGTACGGTGATTTGCGCGACGGCGCGGTGGGCGCAATCGGTCGTCTGACGGACGCGGGCGAGGACATCATCGTGATGGTTGCCGACTCCACCTCGACCTCCAAAATGGCCGCGTTCATGAAGGCTTATCCGGACCGCGTGGTGAACGTCGGGATCGCGGAGCAGAACATGGTCGGCATGGCGGCAGGCCTGGCGCTCGGCGGGCATACGGTCTTCACGGCCAACGCTGCGCCATTCCTGATCGGGCGCGCTAACGAGCAGGTCAAGAACGATATCTGCTATAGCGCGACCAACGTCAAGATGCTGGGGCTCAATGCGGGCGTAGCGTATGGACCGCTGGCCTCGACTCATCACGCGATCGACGACATCTCGGTCATGAGCGGCTTCGGTACGGTCCAGATCTTCGCGCCTTGCGATGAAGTAGAGACGGCGCAGGTGATCGAGTATGCGACGTCTATTGACGGGCCGGTTTATATCCGCCTGGACAACGCGAAGTTTCCTATTGTTCACGACGCGCAGTACCGGTTCAAGCCGGGGTGCCCGGACGTGCTGATTGAAGGCAAGGGTGTCGTGGTGATCGCGCTCGGCTCGGTGGTGGGTGAAGCGCTCGAAGCTTGTGAAGCGCTGAAGAGCGAAGACGGGATCGACCCGACGCTGATCAATCTTTCTTCGCTGCGACCGCTCGATCACGATGCGCTCGCGGCCATTATCGAACGGCATGACGCGGTAGTGACCGTGGAAGAGCACTCGCTGCACGGCGGCATTGGCGCGACCGTCGCGGTGCTGCTCGCGCGCAGACGCTTGTCGAAATCGCTGAACATGCTCGGCATCAGTGAAGGCGAGTTCGCACACTACGGCACCCGCAAGGGAATTCGAAAACACTATCGCATCGACGCAGCGGGCATTGCGCAGACGGTGCGGTCTCTCTATACAAAGTAGTACTTGGCACAGGACGGAGACACGGCATGAGCATTCAATACGATATGTCGTTGCGCCACGGCGTCGACTTCGACTTTCGTCTCGACGGGAAAGTCGCGGTAGTGACAGGTGGCCTCGGCGGCATTGCAATGGCGACGAACGCCGCCCTGATCGGCAAGGGTGCACGCGTCGCCATTCTTTATCCGGCGTTCGAAAAGGCGCGCGTGGCCGCAGCGATCGAGGAACTTGGTTCGGCCAATGCGGTGGCGTTCGCTTGCGACGTCACGCAGGAAGTGGAAGTGGAAGCGGCCATCGCGGCTGCACACCGGCATTTCGGCGATCTCCATCTGCTGGTCAATGCCGCAGGCTGCATCACCCTGACGCGTGCGGAAGACATCGGCTTTGAAGAATGGCAACGGCAGATCGCGGTCAACCTGACGGGCCCATTCCTTTGCGCGAAGCACTTCGCGAGGCTCGTCCTGGCAAGCGGTCACGGCGGCAAGATCGTCAACATCGCCTCGCAGGCGGCGAGCGTCGCTATCGACCAGCATTGTGCGTATACGTCGGCAAAAGCGGGTTTGATCGGTATGACCAAGGTGCTGGCGAAGGAATGGGCCGGCCGCGGCATTACGGTCAATACCGTCTCGCCGACCGTCGTTCTTACGCCTATGGGCGCGGCTGCCTGGGAGGGCGAAAAGGGCGAAGCGATGAAGAAAATGATACCCGTTGGCCGCTTTGCGTATACCGACGAGATTGCCGCAGCCATCTTGTTCCTGCTGTCCAATGGCTCGGACATGATCACCGGCGCGGACATCATGATCGACGGCGGGTACACGATCTGTTGACGCGCTGAACACTGGAATCAAGCGGCTAAAGACCGCGTCCGCAGTAAAACTTGCTTAGTAAAACCTGCTTATAAAACCTGCCTAATAAAACTTGAATCAGGAGACAAAAAAATGTGGAAAAAACTTGCCTTGTCCGCGGCCATGGCTGCTTCGATGACCCTGGTCGTGCCCCTTGGCGCGCAAGCCGCGAGCAAGGGCACCATCGCCATTCTCGTGAACGCGCTCGACAACCCGTACTACGCCGCTGAGGCGAAGGGTGCGGACACAGAGGCGAAGAAACTCGGCTATGACACCATCGTTCTGTCGCATGGCGAAGACGTGAACAAGCAGAACGAACTCGTCAACCTGGTGATCGGCAAGGGCGTGAAGGGTATCGTGCTCGACAACGCCGATTCGAACAGTAGCGTGGCGACAGTGCGGACCGCCAAGGACAAGAAAGTGCCGGTCGTGCTGATCAACCGCGAGATACCGAAGGACGGCCTCGCTATCGCGCAGTTGAGTCACAACAATCTCCAGGCCGGCACGGAAGTCGCTCAACGTTTTGTCGAAACGATCGGCGAGAAAGGCGAATACGTTGAACTGACCTGCAATCTGGCAGACAAGAATTGCGTGACACGTTCGCAAGCTTTCCACCAGGTACTCGATCAATACCCCGACTTGAAGATGGTCGCGCGCCAGGATGCGAAGGGCGCGCTGCTGCCGGGAAAGCAGGCGATGGACTCGATCCTCCAGGAGCATCCGAACGTCAAGGGCGTCATTGCGGGCAACGGACCGGTCGCGCTTGGAGCGATTGCATCGCTGGAGTCGGCCGGGCACAAGGACGTGGTGGTGATGGGGATTGACGGCAGCAACGACGAGCGCGATTCCATTCTCGCCGGCAAGCTCAAGGCGACCGTCATGTTGCAGGCCCAGGGCATTGCCATCCACGGCGTCGATTTGCTCGACAAGTACATCGCGACGGGCAAGACCGGCGAGCAGGAACGCCAATTGTTCCGCGGCATCCTGATCACGAAGGCCAACGCTTCGAAGGTGAACGACTTCTACTACACCAAGTAAGCAAGTAGTAGTCAGCGTGCGAAATGCGTTTGCGGTTGCGCCTGCCGTTAGAAAACATCCGCATCTGCATTCGCACGAAGTCTGTTTGAAGTGAGGACGCCATGCTTTATCGAATTCCCGCGCTGCGCACGCTGCTTGTGCCGATCACACTCGGCCTGGGCTTCATGCTGGCGCTCGCAGGCTGCCACGTAGTCAGCGACACCGAACTTGCCGCAATCCGCAGCCAAGGCCAGCATCATGGACCGGATGCCGCGCAGGTCTTCAACGGTCAACTGGTGCCGTACGCCGACAAGAACGCGAAGCCCGCAGCGCTGGTCGTCGGCGCGTTGACGCAGAGCTTCGATAGCGCCTGCAAGCAGTACGGTTTTCGCCAGAGCGACGCGTTTCCCTGCAACTTCTGGATCCGCGTACAGGGCAAGGTGACGCGTATAGACGATTCGTCGCGAGTGGGAAAGGCATACGTGGAACTCACCCAAGCGTCCGGCGGCGATCCCGTGGATATTGTCTTGCAGTTGGGACCGGTGATCGTTGGCACGGGAGTGCGCGACGGTTTCCCGGGCATCAAGTACAGCGACTTCGATGACCAGACCAAGTTCGTCGCGTTCGGCCAGGAAATCAACAAACTGGTGGTGACGCAGATGCAGCATACGCTCAAGCTCAAGGTGGGCGACCCGGTCGACGTGGCCGCCGTCTACAGCACCTGGAGCGAACCGGCAGGCGAAATTCGCGCGATACCGGTGGCCTGGAAATGAACCTCAATCCCGAGCATGTGATCGAGACGAAGGGTCTATCGAAGACCTATCCCGGCACTGCCGCGCTGGTCGATGTGAACTACAAGGTGCAGCGCGGCAAGGTCAACGTGCTGATCGGCGAGAACGGCGCGGGAAAGTCCACGCTGATGAAGTTGCTGGCCGGCGCGGAAGTGGCAAGCGCCGGCGAGATCTGGATTGACGACAAGCGAGTGCATATCACCGACGTGCGCAGCGCCGAGCGCCATGGTGTTGGCATCATCTTCCAGGAACTGAACCTGTTCCCCGAGATGACGGTGGCGGAGAACATCTACGCCGGCAATGAAATCACGAGTTCCGGCGTGATCCGCAGCAAGGCCGAGAATCATCAGGCGAAGATCCTGCTGGAGCGTTTGCAGATTCCAATCGATCCGCGCACGCGGCTCGGTAACCTGTATGTGGGTCAGCAGCAACTGGTCGAGATCGCCAAGGCCTTGTCCAAGCATATCAAGGTGCTGATCATGGACGAGCCTACATCTGCCCTCTCCAAGACCGAAGTCGAAATCCTCTTCAAGATCATTCGCCAGTTGAAAGAGCAGGGCGTCACGGTGATCTATATCTCGCACCGGCTGGAGGAGATCATGGCGATCGGCGACTGCATCACGGTGCTGCGCAATGGACGGCTTGTGGCCGAGGACGAGATCGCCAACGTGGACATTCCGTGGATCATCGAGGCCATGGTGGGGTCGTCGAAGAAGCGCTTTGCGTTCGCGCAGCACGCGCTCGGCGAAGAGGTGCTTAAGGTGACGGACCTGGCGCTCAAGCGCTCGAACGGCATTTATGCGCTCGATCACGTGTCGTTCAGCGTTTGCGCGGGTGAGGTGGTCGGCATCTATGGCTTGATGGGTGCGGGCCGTACGGAGCTGCTCGAAGCGTTGCTTGGCGCGCAGCCGCTCGCGATCGGACAGATCGAACTGGCCGGCAAGCGGATAGAGCGGCACAACATTCCGCAGCGCATCGACGCGGGTATTGCGCTCGTTCCCGAGGATCGTCAGAAGCAGGGCATGGTGCAGCTCATGAGCATTCTGGAAAACATGACGCTGTCCAGTCTTGGAAAATTTGTCCGGCGTTTTTCGTTCGGCGCGCTGGGCCGCGCGAAGCAGGTCGATGCCGCCAACGACGTGATCAAGCGTCTTGCCATCAAGGCAAGTTCCGTCGATGCCCCCATCACATCGCTATCGGGCGGCAACATGCAGAAGGTCGTCATCGGTAAAGCACTGCTGACATCACCCAAGGTCTTGCTGATGGACGAGCCGACGCGCGGTATCGATGTCGGCGCTAAAGAGGACGTATACAAGACGATCAGCTTGCTCGCCCAATCGGGCATCGCGGTGGTGTATGCAACGTCCGAACTTGATGAAGCGATGGCCGTCTCCAACCGCGTCTTCGTGATGGCGAGCGGCAAGCTCACCGCCATCATGGGACGCGCCGAATTCGATAGCGAACGGATCGTGCGCGCGTCGACGCCCGCCACGGCCGTCGTCTGAAGCGACTGAGGTTCAATCCATGACAACGCCACAAAGCGCCAATTCTTCGGTGCAATCACCGCCAGCGAAGCCCGACCGCGCGGCTGCCTACTGGGCTTCGCGCGTGACTGTCAGTATCCTGAAGCTGCGCATTTTCATCGCGCTGTTTGCGATCGTGATCGTGTTTTCGCTTGCCACCGACAACTTCCTGTCGACTGGCAACATGCTGATCATGGCGAAACACGTGACGGTGGTCGCCATTCTTTCGATCGGCATGACCCTGGTGATCCTGACCGGAGGAATCGACTTGGGCTCTGTCGCGCTAAGGCGATCATGTAAAATTCGGCAACCGAAATTGAGACGACCACGATGACCATGACGGGTAAGACGCCGCGCACGACGTTACCGCCAGGGATCGCGAAGGTGCTGAA
>Ga0153932_1000221_pt1 | contig 22021 bp, 17 predicted proteins | sample TSNJ016MetaG_FD_102273 | JGI IMG/M metagenome (GOLD analysis project Ga0153932, IMG submission 102273) | Attine ant fungus gardens microbial communities from New Jersey, USA - TSNJ016 MetaG | ecosystem: Host-associated > Fungi > Mycelium > Unclassified | place: USA: New Jersey, Wharton State...
AGCGGCGATACGATCAATACAGAACGGGGAATGATGGGCGAAGGCTGAAACATCGCCGCACCAATCATGACAATCAGCGCGCCGCTGGCAACCGCCTTGGAAATACGCATGAGGTCAGGCAGGCTTGCAAACACCCACATGCCGCGATACAACCCGAAGATCCGAAACATCAACCCATAGATCACGACGACCCAAACCAGCGCGTTGATGCCGCCGTGCCAGAAATCGTCGGGGACCGAACCATTGAAGCGCAGCGCATACGCAACGAGCCACGCAACGGCAACAGCCACGAGGTCGAAACCGAATGCTGCAATCGAAAGCACCGAAGGCTTAATTCGCATCGTTACCGTTACCTTGAGTGAGGATGAATTGCCGCCAACGACGGTCGATCTGCCGGCCAACCAAAGCCAGAACAACGTACCAAGCCCCGAACAAGGTCCATTGGGCCATGGCCGGCACACGAAGTGCTAGAAGCGCAACGCAACCGCTCCCTAACATGAGCAAGTAATACGCCATCGCCACGCGGACGTGGCTTTCAGTCATTCTCACCAAACGCTGATAATAATGCTCGCGATGCGCGAGCCATACTTTCTCGCCCCGCACAAGACGGCGCGCCAGGGTCACGGTGGCGTCGACGACAAAAGGCGCAAACACCAGCGCGGGGAACCAGATCGCCCAGACGCCGTGCTGCCAACCCCAGAAGCCCAGGGCCCCCGCCAGGAAGCCGAGCGGGATAGAACCTGCATCGCCGAGGAATATCTTGGCCGGATGATGGTTAAAAATCAAGAAGCCAAATCCGGCGCCGGCTACCGCAGCAGCCGCCACCGCCAAGGTTGGCTGCAAGACCACCGCCGCAACAGCATAAAAACCGAAACCGAACACGGCCATGCCACCCGCAAGGCCGTCAGAACCGTCCATGAAATTGTACAGATTGACGACCCAGACGAGCGCCACCACGGCAAGCAGCGCAAGCCACCAGATAATGCTCAGTGAGCTCCACGCGATGGCCGCGGCTACCACGATCAGGTGTGCTGCGAAGCGTACGCGGGCCGGCAGGCCCCGCCGGTCATCGATTTGAGACACGATGGCGAGCAACATTGCCCCGAGCGCAATCCAGCCAAAGGATGGCGCGTACAGCGCGACGGCGAGCATCGTAGCCGGTATGACACCCCACCCGCCCACACGCGGCACCGGGCGCACATGCAGCGACCGGTGGTTTGGGACATCAACTGCTATGTCCCAGGCCCAGCCCGTAAGCAACAGCAAGAGCAAGATGCCCGCACTCACCACGCATGCGATTCCAGCCGCGAAGAATACGAGCATGGATATTGGCGTCAGCGATGTCACCCGCGCGCCTCCCGAAAGGCACGCACCGTCCGGGCCAGACTATCGACCACGGTTGTGGGCGGGGTCCATCCGAGATCAATCCGCAGGCGCGTGCTGTCCATGCGCAGCGGACTTGTCAACCGGTCGACCTGGGCCGTGCGCCCCGTCAGCGCGCCCGCCGCACGCAACCATGAAACGGGTACGGGCAGCAACCGTGCGGGTTTATTGAAAGCCTTGGCTAGCGCCCGAATCATCTGCGCGACGCTGAGATCGTCGCCATCGGTGACATGAAACACGCCGTTTGTCGGCTCCGAGCGCGTTGCCACGAAACGGATGGCATCGGCGAGATTGCCCACATAGACCATGCTGCGACGCGCATCGACAGCGCCAAGCGGCAACGGAATACCAAGCTCCACCGCTCGCATCAGTTGTTCGAAGTTAGCCCGTACGCCCGGACCGTAGACCAGCGGCGGGCGCAGCACCACAATCTCAACACCCTGCTCTCGCCCAAAGCCCGCAAGCGTCCGTTCAGCCTCGAGCTTCGTGATCCCGTAAGGATCTGCGGGGGCTGGCGGATCGTCTTCGCGCCACGGCCGGCCGGGTTCGGCCTCGCCCAACGCCTTGATGCTGCTGATATAAACCAGTCGCTTCACGCCCGCGCGCAATGCCGCACGCGCCACGTTCAGCGAGCCTTCCACATTGACCGCCCGATACTCGCCAAGAGGATCGCCGGCGATGTCCTTCATCACATGGACACGCGCAGCAAGATGAATGAGTACGTCAGCAACAGGCAAAGCGGTGAGACTTGCGAAGTTATCGTCGGCGATCACTTGTTCATTCGCGCGTGGCTCACAGCCGCCCGGCCGGCGTACGAGCGCGGTCACGTCGTGGCCCGCATCACAGAGTGCCGCGCAGGTCGCGCGCCCAACAAAACCGTTGGCCCCGGTGACGATTACTCGCATGACAGCGATCTCCGCAGCATCATGCCGACAATCCGCGATACACCGCACACGTCTGTGCGACGGTCGACTCCCAGGTCAGATCGGCGGCGCGCAGCAAGCCCTTGGCGATGAGTTCGTCGCGCAAAGGCGGATCGCCGAGCAGGCGCTCCATGCCAGCCGCGATGTCATCGATTGAATACGGATCCACCTCCCACGCCGCCCCTGCTGACACTTCCGGCAACGAAGTCAGGTTCGATGTCAGCACAGGCACGCCACTCGCCATGGCTTCGGCGACGGGCAAACCAAATCCCTCGAATAACGACGGATAGGCAAATAATGCCGCGGATCCATATAGCTTCAGTAGATTTTCCCGTGGCACGTATCCGGGCACTACAGCTTGGCCATCACGCGCCAGCGGTTCAATCACGCGCATCAGCGCGGAATTCTTCCATCCATCCGCGCCGATCAGCACGAGCGGAAAAGCGCTGCGCATCTCCACGGGCAGCCGTGCAAACGCTTCGACCAGCCGCTGCAAGTTCTTGCGAGGCTGCAGCGTGCAAACAGACAGCACGAAACCGCGATACTTCAAGCCGAGATCAGCAAGCACCTCGGCGCACGATTCTGCTGAATACGGCTGAAACGCCGCTTCAACGCCCAGATGAATGGTGACGACCTTGGACTCAGGTACGCCGTAAATATCGACGATATCGTTCTTCGTGTGATGACTGTCCGCAATCACAACTTGCGCTTGCCGCAGCGTCTTCGGTATCTCGCGGTCGAGATATTCCACAGCTACTCGCGGATGAAATTCCGGATGCCGCCTGTGCGACAGATCGTGAATGGTCACGACCATCGGACCTTTATAGCGCGACGCTACGAAGTTGGTCTCATGGTAGATATAGCCTTTCCGGGCGAACTCCGCGCGCACTTCACGCGACTTGACCGCCCGTACGATCGTCCTGCCGCGATACAGCCCCGGAACGCTGCGGGCCTTCTGCAGCACCTTCGCCGCGATACCGTCGGTGAACTGCACGCCCTTGCGCAACGCGACGTCCTGGTTCATCAGCGCAAGCAGACGCTCGCCTTCGAAACGCTCCGCACCCACCCAGCCCGCCAGCGCCTGCACATCCGGCTCATCGCGCAACCCTTCCAGCAGATGCTGCGTGTAATAGCCGACGCCGCTCCTCGGTGGACGAAGTGAGTTGAGATCGAAGATCAGTTTCATGCGTTAGCGTTTAGTTGGTGTAGTGAACAAACAAAAAGGAAAACGAAGTTCTCGATGGCGGCAAAGTGCGTCATCGACCTTGCTTACGAATATGGTCCGGCTTTTACCGCCGGGATGAAGCTGCTTTAGCGAAAGCCGCGGTAGACATGATCCGTAACGGACACGTGCTCGCCCCGCTCATGTCCGTTAAACGGAAAACCCCTCAGTCCCGATGACATGGACGCACCCGATATATCTATCCTATTTTCCTGATCGATTGGACAGATTTTCCTGCTGAAGCTGCAGTCTGTGCAGCGGCAAGGCGTGCTTTACGAACCCCTGACGCAGCCACGGAATTTAACACATCGCCCCTTCCCAAAGCTTGTGCAACAAGCGATAGAAGCGACCTGTAGACGATAACGAAACCCTCGTCTCGAGGCGAGCCGCGGCGGGTTCGTTTGCTGCAACATCGGTAACGAGATGTTCCGAAATAGGGTACTCGCGTTTCGAAATCCGCTAAAATCGCCGCTTCGCTGCCCAAATTCAGTCCTTTTCGAGCCGTTCAATGAACATCATTCCCGTCATTATTTGTGGGGGCGCGGGCACCCGCCTCTGGCCGGTGTCCCGCGAAGCCTTTCCTAAGCCGCTGTTGAAACTTGCCGATGGGCAAAGTCTGCTGCAAAAGACGTTTTTGCGCGCATCGCATGTTGCGAATGTCGACGAAGTGGTCATCGTTACGAATCGCGAAACGTATTTCCTGACGAAAGACGAGTGTGTTGAAGCCGACTCGAATATTAGCCAGCTTGGTTTCATCCTGGAACCGTCTGCGCGCAATACCGCGGCGGCTATCGGCGTGGCGGCGGAAGTCGTGCGCCAGCAGCATGGCGCTGACGCGATCATGCTCGTGATGCCCGCGGACCATCTCGTGGAAGACGAAGTCGCGTTCGGCGCTGCTGTCCAGCACGCAGCGCGTGCGGCGCAGGAAGGCCGGATTGTCACCTTCGGGATTCGGCCGACCAAGCCGGAGACGGGTTACGGTTATATCGAATTCGAAAGCAAGCCGCTGCCGGGCGCGGATGCCGTGCATAAAGTCGTGCGCTTCGTTGAAAAGCCGCAGCTGTCCGTGGCCGAAGAACTCGTGGCCGGCGGCCGGCATCTGTGGAACGGAGGCATGTTCTGCTTCACCGCCGAGACCATGCTTGCGGAACTCGGGAAGTACGCGCCGACCGTCTTGGAGCCGGCTATTGCGGCTGTTATCGATGCGAAGCGCAGTACCTCGAAGGACGGTTACACCGTCGAACTCGATGCCGCGCAATTCGCGCGTGCTGAAGACATTTCCATCGACTATGCCGTGATGGAACGCTCGGACAACGTCAACGTGGTGCCGTGCGAGATGGGCTGGAGCGACATTGGTTCGTGGCTATCCATCAGCGAACTTACAGCACCCGACGCGCGTGGCAACCGCATTCATGGTGAAGCCGAACTGTACGAAGTCGACAACTGCTTTATCCGCAGCGAAGACGGCCGAATGATTGGTGCCGTGGGCGTGCAGGATCTGATCGTGGTGGATACCGCCGACGCGCTGCTGATTGCCACGCGTGAGCGGGCGCAGGACGTGAAGCAGATCGTCGCCAAGCTTAAGAAGGTCAATCACGATGCGTACCGGTTGCACCGGACCGTACATCGTCCGTGGGGCACGTACACGGTGCTCGAAGAAGGCGATCGCTTCAAGATGAAGCGCATTGTGGTGAAGCCGAACGCGCAGCTTTCGTTGCAGATGCACCATCATCGCAGCGAGCACTGGATCGTGGTCAGCGGTTGCGCCGACATTGTCAACGGCGAGCAGATCATCTCGCTTCAGCCGAATGAGTCCACCTACATTCCCGCGGGACACAAGCACCGTCTCATCAACCCGGGCGTGATGAATCTTGTGTTGATCGAAGTGCAATGCGGCGAGTATCTCGGCGAGGACGATATTGTTCGCTTCGAAGACGTTTATGGGCGCGTGCCGGCCTGATAGTCTTTTGCGCGATTGGGTTAGCCGCTGCTGCTTGACACACCCATAAGCGGCGGTGGCTGGTTAATGCTCGCTTCGCGACAGCGGCGTCGCTCGCTTCGTCGCGACCTGGCGACTCCCGCCCGGCACCATCAACAGGATCTATGCGCGTTTTACATTTCTATAAAACTTATAAGCCCGACACTATGGGCGGCGTTCAGGAACTGATCAGCCAGATCTGCTCCGGCGCGGCCCTCCGTGGTGTGACGAGTGAAGTGCTCACGGTGAGCCACGACACAAGCACCGTGGACTTTGAGGACCATGTGCACCATCGCGCGAAGATGGACGTGGAAATTGCGTCATCGGGCTTTTCGCTCTCGGCGTTCGGGCGGTTCCGCGAACACGCCGAACAGGCCGATCTGATTCACTATCATTTCCCATGGCCGTTTGCCGACGTCGTGCACTTCGCAACGCGTTTGCACAAGCCAACTATCGTGACGTATCACTCGGATATCGTGCGGCAAAAGGTGTTGCTGCAGTTCTATAAGCCGCTGCGCAACCGATTTCTCGCAAGCGTCGACAAGATCGTGGCCACGTCGCCCAATTATCTGGCGACGAGCGAGGTGTTGCAGCGATATCGCGATAAGGTCGAAGTGATTCCAATCGGGCTCGATGAGACGTCGTACGCCGCGCCCACAGCGGAAGAGTTGCAGTACTGGCGGGAGCGCGCAGGGCCGAAGTTTTTTCTGTTCGTCGGCAATCTGCGGTATTACAAGGGTCTGCATATCCTGCTCGATGCGCTTCAGGGGACGGAATTCCGGGCGGTGATCATTGGTTCGGGGCCGGTCGAACGGGAGCTGCGGGCGCAAGCCGAACGGTTGAAGTTAAACAACGTGGATTTTGTCGGGCCGGTCGGCGACGACGACAAGATCGCCCTGCTTACGCTGTGTCATGCACTGACGTTTCCGTCGCATTTGAGGTCGGAGGCTTTTGGCATTTCATTGCTCGAGGCAGCGATGTTCGGAAAGGCCATGATATCGACAGAGATCGGCACCGGGACGTCGTACGTGAACGTGGATCGGGAGACAGGGTTGGTGGTGCCCCCAAATGATCCCGGGGCTTTTAGGGAAGCGATGGGGAAGCTGTGGAACGACGAGCTTCTCGCAGCAAAACTCGGGCAGAAGGCGAGAGAACGTTTTGAAGCGAAGTTCACAGCCAGCAAGATGGTCGACGCCTATGTGGATTTATACAGGCGGCTAGTCCACCCCGAGGCTACGGCGTCCGTTCGCTAACGACGCTCAACGCGCACCGCGGATGGCCGCGAATTTGCGTGGGCTACCGTCACCGCAAAGCCATACACTATAATGCGCAAATTCCTTCGACAGCTTGCCAATCCGTCTATGCGGTGGATAACGCATAGACGCGCGTTTCATTGCTTCCGATTCAATCCATGGAAGTCCCGCGCGCGACGGTTTCCAATACGGGCGGCGGTTAGACGGATCGCTGCTAATTAATGACTGCACTGGACAGGACTTCAATGAAAGCTGTAATTCTTGCAGGCGGACTTGGAACCCGGATTTCCGAGGACACCGTCAATCGTCCGAAGCCGATGATCGAAATTGGCGGAAAGCCAATTCTCTGGCACATCATGAAGATTTATTCAGCCTATGGCGTGAATGACTTCGTGATCTGCTGCGGCTACAAGGGCTACGTGATCAAGGAATATTTCGCCAATTACTTTCTTCACACGTCTGACGTAACGTTCGACATGCGCACGAACGAGATGCAAGTGCATCAGCAATACGCCGAGCCGTGGAAAGTAACCCTGGTGGATACGGGCGAGTCCACTATGACCGGCGGACGGTTGCGCCGCGTCAAGGAATTCGTGAAGGACGAGGAAGCATTCTGCTTCACCTACGGCGATGGCGTAAGCGACATCAACATCACGTCGCTGGCCGAATTCCACAAGCAGCAAGGTACGCTCGCTACGCTCTCCGCCACCTTCCCGCCTGGACGCTTCGGCGCGCTGGACCTGCACGACAATAAAGTGCTGTCGTTCAAGGAAAAGCCAAAAGGCGACGGCGGCATGATCAACGGTGGGTTCTTCGTGTTGTCGCCGAAGGTGATCGACCTGATTCCGGACGACGACTGCATCTGGGAACGCGAACCGCTCGAAAAGCTGGCGGAAGGCAACCAGCTTTCAGCTTTCGAGCATGAAGGCTTCTGGCAACCGATGGACACGCTGCGCGACAAGACACACCTTGAAGAGCTCTGGCAAACCGGCCGTGCGCCGTGGAAGGTGTGGTAATGGTCGACGAAGCGTTCTGGGGCGGCAAGAAGGTCTTTCTTACCGGTCATACGGGTTTCAAAGGCAGTTGGCTGACGCTGTGGTTACAGGCGCTAGGTGCCCGCGTGACGGGCTTCGCCCTCGCACCGGACACCACGCCTAGCTTGTTCACGCTCGGGCGCGTGGAAGACGGCATTAAATCGATCATCGGCGATATCCGGGATCGCGCCTTGCTGGCCGAAGCCATGAAGGCCGCCAGCCCCGACATAGTGATCCACATGGCGGCGCAACCGCTCGTGCGCGAGTCGTATGTGACCCCTGTGGAAACCTACGAAACGAACGTCATGGGCACAGTGCACGTGCTCGATGCGATCCGTCAGGTTCCGGGCGTACGGTCCGTCGTGATCGTTACAACTGACAAGTGCTATGAAAATCGCGAGTGGGAGTGGGGATACCGCGAGAACGAGGCAATGGGCGGCTATGACCCGTACAGCAGCAGCAAGGGCTGCGCTGAACTCGTGACCTCCGCTTACCGCAACTCGTTCTTCAATCCCGCGACTTACGCGAAGCATGGCGTGGCCGTGGCAAGCGGGCGGGCAGGCAATGTGATCGGCGGTGGAGATTGGGCGGCTGACCGGTTGATTCCCGACATCATGCGTGCGATCTCTCGCGGCGAGACGGTGAACATCCGAAATCCGCACGCTATTCGCCCGTGGCAGCACGTGCTTGAGCCGCTCGGCGGTTACCTGATTCTGGCTGAAAGGCTTTACACCGATGGTCCGCGTTTCGCCGACGCGTGGAACTTCGGTCCCAACGACTCGGACGCGCAACCGGTGCAAGCAATTGTGGAACGGCTGACGTCCCAGTGGGGCGACGGTGCGCGCTGGAGTCTAGACGGCGGCGAGCATCCGCATGAGGCGACGTTCCTGAAGCTGGACTGTTCCAAGGCGCGCGCACGGCTGGGCTGGCGGCCGCGCTGGGACTTGAACCATACCCTCGACTCGATCGTGGCCTGGTACAAGGCGGCTCGCAACGAAGACGTGAAGGCCGTTACGCTCGCCCAGATCGACCAATACACCCAAATTTGATGGACCCCACCATGACAACCAAAGATCAGATCCGAGAACAAATCATCCAGCTCGTACGGCAATACGGCGAGATCGCTTCGCAACCCGTCGCCTTCGAACCGGGCACATCGGTCGTGCCGCCTGCGGGCAAGGTAGTCGGTGCGCCCGAAATGGAAGCGATGGTCCACGCGTCCCTTGATGCATGGCTCACGACCGGTCGCTTCAACGACGAATTCGAGAAGAAGCTCGCCAAGTTCATTGGCGTGAACTACCTGATTACGGTGAACTCGGGTTCGTCGGCGAACCTGGTCGCGTTCTCCACGCTGACCTCGCCGCGACTCGGCGACCGCGCGATCCGTCCGGGCGACGAAGTGATCGGCGTGGCTGCGGGTTTCCCGACCACCGTGAACCCGATCCTGCAGTTTGGCGCAGTTCCGGTTTTCGTCGATGTGGAGCTTGGCACGTACAACATCGATGCGACCCAGATTGAAGCGGCCATTTCGCCGAAGACGAAAGCGATCATGCTCGCGCATACGCTTGGCAATCCGTACAACCTCGAGACAATCGTCGCGTTGTGCAAGAAGTACAACCTGTGGCTGATTGAAGATTGCTGCGACGCATTGGGCGCGACTTACGACGGCAAGCTGGTTGGCACCTTTGGCGATATCGGTACGATCAGTTTCTATCCTGCGCACCACATCACCATGGGCGAAGGCGGCGCGGTATTCACGAACAACCCCGAGCTGAAGCTGATTGCAGAATCGTTCCGCGACTGGGGCCGCGATTGTTATTGCGCGCCGGGCAAGGACAACACGTGCGGCAAACGTTTCTGCTGGAAGCTCGGCAACCTGCCCGAAGGCTACGATCACAAGTACACGTATTCGCATCTCGGCTACAACCTGAAGATCACCGACATGCAGGCAGCCTGCGGACTCGCGCAGATGGAACGGGTGGAAGGCTTCGTGCAAGCGCGTCGCCACAACTTCGCCTACCTGCATGACAAGCTGCAAAGCTGCAAAGAATTTTTGATCCTGCCGCACGCGACGCCGAATTCGGACCCCTCGTGGTTCGGTTTCCCGATCACGCTCAAGCCTGAAGCTGATTTCCGCCGCGTGGACCTGCTTGCGTATCTCGATCAGAACAAGATCGGCACGCGCCTGTTGTTCGCGGGCAACCTGACCCGTCAGCCCTACATGATCGGACGCAACTATCGCGTGAGTGGCGATCTTACGAACACCGATATCATCATGAACCAGACGTTCTGGGTCGGTGTATATCCGGGCCTGTCCCGTGAAATGCTCGACTTCGTCGTCGAGAAACTCGAGACCTTCCTTGGCGTGAACTTCTAAAGCGGGATTTATGCGCAAGCCGCTGCCACAGGACGACCTTGATTTTGTCGTCGAGCGTACCGCCGATGTCTGGTCCGCCCTTCACGGGGCGCGCCTGTTCATCTCCGGCGGTACGGGCTTTATTGGGTCGTGGCTGCTCGAAGTCGTGCAGCACGCCAATCGTGCGGTGGGCAGCAAGATTGAAACCGTGGCGCTGAGCCGCGATCCGCAGAAAGCGGTCGATTACGCGCCGCATCTGTTCGCGGCGCCCGGCATGGAGCTCATTCGAGGCGATGTCGCGAGTTTCGAAGCTGGGCGTCAGGCTATCGACGCCTGCATTCATGCTGCAACCGATGTTGCCGATCTTGCCCGTGCCGGCGACGCCTTGCGCGTTTTCGATACCGGTGTAACCGGTACGCGTCGTGTGCTGGATTTTGCGCAGGCGAATGGCGCGTCGAGGTTTCTGCTGACATCGAGTGGCGCTGTGTACGGCGTGCAGCCAGCCACGCTCGCGCGTACGTCTGAGACTTTTGCTGGCGCACCCGACCCATTGAAGATGGCAAGCGCCTATGGCGAGAGCAAGCGTGCCGCCGAATGGTTGGCATCGGCCTATGCGCAGCAGCACAGCGGCTTGCATGTCGGCATCGCTCGAATCTACGCGTTGCTCGGCCCGGCTATTCCGCTGGACGGTCCGTTTGCCGCGGGCAATTTCATTCGCGACGCGCTAGCGGGAAAACAGATTGGCATCAACGGCGACGGGCGGCCTTTGCGCAGCTATCTGTACATGGCAGACGCGTGCATCTGGCTCCTGCGCATGCTGGTTCGCGGTGAAAGCGGCGCCGCGTATAACGTCGGCTCCGAACACGAAATCTCGATCATCGATCTCGCGCGGATGGTGGAAGGCCAATGCGGCTCGACACTGCCCGCGGCACCAGCAGCGAAGGCCGGCAATGGCCCCGCTCCGCGTTACGTACCGGATACGTCGAAGGCGCGACATGCGCTTGATGTCGACGAATTCACCCCTTTGGAACTGGCTCTGTCCAAAACGATCAACTGGAACCGCTCAGCGGTCACGGCATGAAAAAATTCGACGCAGTCCGCGTTCGCAAGACCATTCTCGACATGGCGTTCGCCGGGTCGACAGTTCACATCGGCTGTGCATTTTCGATCGTGGAACTGCTTGCGGTGCTTTATCGCAATCACCTCAACTTCGACGCTACGGACCCACATGCGGCGCACCGTGACTACATGGTGCTGAGCAAGGGCCACGGCGTGATGGCGCAATACGCCTGCCTGCATGAGATCGGCTGGCTCAGCGATGAAGAGATGAAGACCTACTTCCGCAACGGTACGCGCCTGAAAGGTCTGGCCGATGCACACGTGCCCGGCGTAGAAGTCACGGCCGGTTCGCTGGGTCATGGCCTCTCGGTTGGTGTTGGACTTGCGCTTGGCGCCAAGATGAACAAGACGGAGCAGATGTGCTACGCGTTGGTGGGCGACGGCGAACTGAACGAGGGCACGATCTGGGAAGCCGCGCTGTTCGCTGCGCACTTCAAGCTCGATAACCTGGTTGTCATCGTGGACGTGAACGGCTTCCAGGCGATGGGCACAACCGATGAAGTGATTAGCCTCGGCGACATCGAGGCCAAGTTCAGGGCGTTCGATTTCGAGGCGGTGAGTATCGATGGTCATGATGAAGCGGCTATCGATCGCGCGTATCGGGATTTCAAGGCCAGCAAGAATGGCAAGCCGAAGGCGCTGATCGCTAAGACGGTCAAGGGCAAGGGCGTGTCGTTCATGGAACACGACAACATCTGGCATTACACGCGGCTTAATCCGCAAACGTACGAAGCCGCTATTACGGAACTGGGAGAGCGCGCATGAGAGACGCATTTTCTAACGCGCTGGTTGCGGCCGCGAAGAAAGACCCGAAGGTGTTGTTGCTGACGGGCGATCACGGCTACGCCCTCTTCGATGCATTCAGGAAGTCCTGCCCGGACCAGTACATCAATTGCGGGATTGCCGAGCAGAACATGGTGGGTGTCGCGGCTGGGCTGGCAAAGGCCGGCTTCAAACCGGTCGTGTACGGACTCGCCGCTTTCGTGCCCATTCGCGTGCTCGAGCAGATCAAGATCGACGTGTGCTACGAGAACCTGCCAGTCACCTTCATTGGCGACGGGGCCGGCGTGGTGTACGCCCAACTGGGCACGAGCCATCAAAGCACCGAAGATATCGCCGCGCTGCGCGGCGTGCCGCAAATCTCCATCTACTCTCCGGGCGACCGCTTCGAACTGACGGCGTGTGCCGAGCATATCGTGCGGAATCCGGGACCGGCGTATGTGCGCATGGGCAAGGCCGATCTGGGCGATGTGCATCGTGGTCCTATTGAAGACTGGAGTCACGGCGACCTGATTCCCGTGACGAACACTGGCGCGCCGTATCTTTTCATCGGTACGGGCTCGGGTCTGAAGATGGCTCAAAAGGCCGCTGATGCGCTCGGCAATGCAGACGTTGTTTCGGCACCCTGCCTCAAGCCGTTCCCCGAAAAGTCGTTGCGTGAACTGGCGAAAGGCCGTGAAGCGATCGTCACGTTCGAGGAGCATTCCATCTATGGCGGACTCGGAGGCGTGGTTGCAGAGACGCTGATGGGCCAGTACCTTGGCACCTTCGTGCGCGTTGGGATTCAGGATCAGTTCAGTTCGCTCTGCGGCAATTATTCTTTCCTTATGGAAAGTCACGGCTTGTCGTCCGAGGCCGTGGAACGCCAGATCAGGGAGGCATTGAATGCCAGTGTCCAACTCCAGGACTGAAGAGACGGTCAACGGACAACCGATCGCAGACGATCCTATTGCACTTGCCGCGGCTCCCGAGCCGCGCGTCAACACGTGGTACCAGTTGCTGCGCTTTCTGGTGGTCGGCGGGATCAATACGGTCTTCGGTTATGCGCTGTTCGCCGTCTTCACGTGGTTTGGAACGGGCTACCCGCTTGCCATTGCGTTGGCGACAATTGGCGGCGTGCTGTTCAATTTCCAGAGCGTCGGGCGCCTCGTGTTTGGTGGCGCGCCGCGTTCGCGGTTTTGGCGCTTCGTTGGTGTGTATTGCCTGATCTACCTGATCAATCTCGGCGGTGTAAAACTGCTATTGAGCTTTGGCCTCAACGTGTACGTGGCGAACGGCATCATGCTGCTTCCCCTTGCCGGCCTCGCTTTCATCCTTAATCGTCGGTTTGTTTTCAATCTGCCATGAAGCATATAACGGTCGTTACCCCCTGTTTCAATGAAGAAGAAAACGTCGAGGCGGTGTACACCGAGACGAAGCGGATTTTCGCGACCATCCCGGAAGTCACATACGACCATTTGTTCATCGACAACGCGTCCTACGATAAGACGGTCAGCATTCTTCGTGGCATTGCAGCGACCGATCCGAATGTCAGCGTGATCGTGAATGCTCGCAATTTCGGGCATATCAAGTCGCCGGTGTATGGCTTGTTGCAGGCTAAGGGTGATGCGGTGATTCTGCTTGTGGCCGATCTTCAGGATCCGCCTGAGTTGATGCGCGATTTTGTCCGCAACTGGCTTGAAGGGGCGCCGATTGTTGTTGGTGTGAAACCTGAAGCCAAGGAATCTGCGTTGTTCTTTGCGATTCGCCGCGCGTACTACCGGATGGTCACGCGCATTGCCAACGTCAAGCTGATTCAGAACTTCACGGGCTTCGGTCTGTATGACCGCAAGGTGATCGAGATCATCCGGCAAATCGACGATCCGTATCCCTACTTCCGCGGTTTGATCTGCGAGATTGGTTTCGATGCGATTCAGATTCCCTACGTGCAGCCGAGGCGCAAGCGCGGGATATCGAAGAATAATTTCTATACGCTGTACGACATCGCGATGCTGGGCATTACATCGCATTCGAAAGTGCCGCTGCGGTTGGCGACTATTGCCGGTTTCTTCCTGTCGGGCGTGAGTTTGTGCGTTTCAGTGGTCTATATGATCCTGAAATTTCTGTACTGGAATAGTTTCGTCATGGGCAGCGCACCGCTGCTGATCGGGTTGTTCTTCTTTTCGTCGGTCCAGTTGTTTTTTATCGGGCTGCTTGGAGAGTACGTGGGCGCGATTTTGACTTATGCGCAGAAAAGGCCGTTGGTAGTGGAGAGGGAGAGGATTGTGGGGGGTGGGGATGCACCGGTAGTGCGTTCTGCTGTGATTGACGCAGATTCGATTTCGCCTACCGCCTGAATATAAAAGAGCGTTTACCTCGTGACAGACATCTTCGCCAAGCCGTTCGTAGAGACCAGACTGGAAAGCACCCGCCCCGCATTGAAGTGGGGCGTGCCGGCCGCACTGGTTGTCCTGGCTACGCTGATGGGATGGTTCCTGATTGGAGGCACAGGCTTCAATCTCAACGATCCATTGGCCTACAACGGCGACGGTATGCTGATCCTCGCTCTGATCAAGCGCGTAATGGACGGGACGTGGCTCTTCCATTCCGACTTGATGGGAGCCCCGTTTGGGTCTTACCTGTACGACTATCCCATTCCAGACTCCGGAAGTCTTTTCGTCCTCAAATGGCTGGGACTGATGTCCGGGAGCCCGGCTGTCGCGCTCAATCTCTACTACCTTCTCGGTTTTCCAATCAACGCGCTCAGCGCGTATTTGGTTCTGAGAAAGCTTCGCGTCTCAATGGCGTTGAGTTTCGCGGGCGGCTTTGTCTTCACGATCCTGCCATTCCATTTCGAACGGGTCGGCCATCTTTTTTACACCTGGTATTTTGCCGCCCCGATTTTTGTCTGGTATGCATTCAAAATGTATCGAGGCGAATACGCGCTTAGAACGGAGAAATCAGGCAGGCCGGTAGCGCACATCAAACACGCGCTGTTGCTTTTGGTGCTGTCATGCTTTGGTGTCTATTACTCATTTTTCGGCGTACTCACCTTTCTCGTCGCTGGAATGATGCGATACCTCCGCATGCGTTCGCTAGCGAGCATCTACGGCGCAGTCTTAGCCATCGTCATTGTGGCGTTCGGCATTGTCGCGAACGTCACACCGAACTTGATTGATCGTGTTCAGCATGGTGCCAATCATGAAACGGCAGCAAGATCACCGATCGAAGCCGAAATCTATGGCTTGAAGACCGTCCAACTTCTTCTCCCCCGTATCGGGCATCGTTTTGAGCCATTGGCTAAAGTGACGACGAAATACTCGGCGACGTTCCCGTTGGTCAACGAGAACATGACAGCATCGCTCGGATTCATTGGAAGTATCGGCTTTGTTGCGCTTTTGCTAAGTATTTTTGCACCACGAGCGCAACAGGACGAGAGGATCTTTCTCTTGGCTTCCGTAAGCCTGGCGCTGCTGTTGTTTTGTTCGATTGGCGGGTTTTCTTCGCTTTTCGCGGTCTTGATTACGCCGATGATTCGGGCGTGGAACAGGGTAAGTGTTTTTATTGCGTTTACGTCGATTGCTGCGTCACTACTGATGCTTGAGCAACTCCTCGCTCGAGACTGGGCGAAACGCAACGCGGCACGCTGGACAACGCTTACGGCCCTCGGACTGTGTGCATTTGCTTACTGGGACCAAACAACCCCTAGCTGTGTGTCGTGTCTGCAGTCATCCAGCACCGATTTCAACAGCGATGCTCGTTTCGTAGCAGATATCGAAAAGCAAGTCCCCAAGGGCAGCACGATTTACCAGCTTCCATACGTCGGATTCCCGGAGGTGCCACCCGTCAACAACCTTGGGACGTACGCCCTGGCTAGCGGTTATCTCCACTCAAAAGCGCTAGGGTGGAGTTGGGGGACGATGAAGGGGCGCCCAGGTGATCTGTTCTTCCGCGAAATGGCCAGCGAACCGATGGAGCAACAGATCGCCACTGCCCGCAAGCTTTGCTTTAGCGGTGTGTATCTCGATCGACGTGGGTATACCGATGGCGGCGCTGCGGTCGAAGCGCAGTTGCAGCAGATCTTGGGGAGACCGGCAGCCCTCGTAAGTGGAACAAAGCAGCAGGTGTTCTTTAATCTCGTTGATGGTCAGCACCCAGCCTGCGCGCTGCCGGCTGGGATGACACCCGATCAGATGATGGAGCACGCGAACCTCGTCGTCGACAATTCGGGCGTGAAGTACCATGCAGCTTTGTCGGACGGGATAAATTTTTCGCGCCCGGGTCTTCCAGATTTCCTGAAGCAACTCGACGGCTTGTCCGGCGTCGAACCTTGGGGACGTTGGTCGGACGCGTCCCTTGATCCCTCTGTTCGATTGCGATTCACTGATCCGCTCCCTGCACATTTCGTTTTGCATCTGCGGGCGCAAGGGTTTGGTCCGAATGTTGGTAAGCCGACGCAGGTAGCTGTGGGAAACGAGGTGCAATCCTTTATGCCAAGTGCTGCTCCGACCGCCCAAGCGCTGTCGTTTAGCAATCCGAAGGGCACAGATCTGATCACAATTAAACCTGCGCAAGCTATCTCGCCGAAGGACCTGGGGACGAGTTCCGACGACCGTAGACTAGGGCTCGGCATGGAACGGCTATGGATTGAAACGGCGCCATAACCAAACGGTTGAGATGTTTTGCGTTGGTACTATCAACGTGACAGCGGCGCCCGACACCGGAACCGCCTTCGATCTTTCGTATCACTGCGTTCTTCAATCAACAGGTTGTTGAAACGCAGGCAGAGTGGAAGAGGATTCGCTCAGTGCCTACCCTAAACCCGAACGACCCCGAAGCCTTCCATGAGAACGCCCGGTCGTTCCGGGTTTTAAGCACGATACCGCCGATGTCGACGCATACAAGCGTGCAGTCGCACATGTGCACACCATACGGACCTTCAATCGACACGAAACCTACTCAGGAGAGTCGGGAACGCGGAGATTTACAATCATCCGTGGTTTACACTTGCGCCTCAATTTATCGAGGCACAACGCAATGAAGAAGGTGTCGTTTATTCTCCTCCCGTCCCTGGCGGTTATTTTGCTCCTGTGGTTTCCCTACGGATTCCACATGGGTGGGTTGATCGAGGAGTGGGGGTTGCTGTGGCTTTATGTCCAGCACGGAGCATTCTTCATTGCCGGCGCGGACAGCTTGATGCCTTCACATCAGATGCGGCCGTTCATGACGACACCATGGGCGATCGCTTTCTCAGTGGACCCGAACTCATGGTGGTTCTGGCACGTTGAACTGGCTCTCTCGCTGTTGATAAAAGGCGCGTCGATGACGTGGCTCGCCCTATACCTCACCGGATCTCGAAGACTGGCGATAGTCGCTGGAATGCTGCTCATGGTCTGGCCAGCCGACACCATGCAGATGGCATTCCGAGCGCTGAATATTGGACTCTCGGTCGGGCTGATTTTGCTTTCAGCCGCTTTGCTGATTGCGGCATATGCTGCTGAGCATCGCTCTCGCCGGGTATTACTGGCTATTGGTGCTCCGCTCTGTATTTTCGTTGGGTCTTGGATGTATGAGGTAACTCTGGTCCTCGCTCCACTCCCGTTCCTCGTTCTCTACGCCCGGCATGGCATCTCGACCACTCTCACGATGATGTACCGCCGAATCGGCGTAACGTCCGCATGGCTTTTGGGGTATCTCGTATGCCTGGCATACATCGCGAAGGTATTGCTGACTGCGACAGTCACCTATCAGCAATCCTTGACCGGCGACGAGCACCATGCGCTTGCGGCCGTCAAGTCCAACCTGCCTATGCTGTTCTCACACGGCTTTGTTCGCGCATTGCTTGGCAGTTGGGTCGATGCTCTGCGGATTCTCGTCCACGACGTTGCGCATCCAGGATACATTGCGTTCGTCGCCGTGGTGTTCATCGTCCTTCTCGCGATGTCTCGAACCCTCAAGGTGCAACAGAACAGCCTGGTCGTCCGCACCCTGGCGATCGGCGCGATAGCGCTAGCGCTAGGCTACAGCCCGTTCCTGGTTTCCATTGCACATCTTTCCACGACGCAACGGACATTCATGTTTGCCGAGCCAGGGGCTGTCCTGATGTTTCTCGCGCTCCTGATTCTTATCGACCGTTTTCAGTCACTGGTCACTGCCGCGGTAAGCGTCATCTTGCTCGTCTTGGGGACCGTGCAGCAGTTGTATCAATTCGATGCTTATAACCGGTTGTACGAAAGTCAACGCACCGTTTTGCGATCGATCGTTTCTCAAATCAAAGGGTTTCAGCCAGGCAAGACTGTCGTCGTTCTGGACGATTCACAGCGACTCAACGGTACCTGGATGCTCGATGAACTGATGCCGAGCGCGCTCACGTATCTCACTGGCAAGCCGGTCGTAACTGCTATGGTTTGCCTTACGCCGCAAAACATCTGGGAAGTTCGCGATGGCCTGGGCCGTCAGGGCACCTGCATCGAAACCCCCGACAGCTGGATCTTCAGGTCGGCGAGCCCGGTGTCGGGGCCCGGTGTTCCGCTCACAAAGCAAAATCCCGATATCGTGATTTCAAAGTCCGATGTCATCGTCGCCCGAGTGCCGATCGATGTGCATGACCTGGACAATGTGTCCCTGTCCGGCCATGAAGCAACGTTAAACGCGAGTAACTGGCCCGTGCAATTGGATCTGTTTGGGAACAAGACGCCGTCCGCGTCCTATCACTGGGATTTCGGTCACCGGTGGGATGTCCCCGACGACTCGAGTCCTGGAGCAGGCTGGAGAAATCCAGAGTGGATTTACACTCCATTCAGACAGACCTCTGCCGCATGGACCAGCCTTCAGCAGTCGTCGTTGATATTCAACCTGCGGCCAATCGCCAAGGACTATGAACTGGGCATCCAGACCGTAGGACATCGAGAAGGTGTCGAGGGGAAGATCGGGATTTCTGTGAACGGCGTCGCTATTCCGGTGGAATGGAATGGCGCTAGTGATCTGCGCGCGACGATACCGATGGGCGTACTGAAGTCCGGGGGGAATATGATCGAGATTGACTCTCCCCCAGCGATCGATTTCTACGGACTTTCGCTTTTTGTCGATCAGATCAACTTGGCGCCCAAACCATAACCGCGCGATCGTATGCACCGCCATTCACCGGCGGTCGCGGCCTCCTGGCCTGAGGCTGCGCCGATCTGGCCTGCCATTTCGAAATGTTTGGGGTCTTACCCATAAGTTGGTGAAAGGCAGAATCTTGGATGCGCGGAAATCGCCCAGCTGTGGAACATCAAAGCTGTTTGCACTTCAACTTGTTGCAAGCAGCCCGTAATTGGCAAGCCCTATGGGACGAAAGTTTCACGCGTTGTATGCAGCGCGAGTCGACGCGCTGAACACCAAAGCACTGGAGCCTGTCGGCGGGTCGTACGAACAACCAGCCGTTCATGGGACTGGAGCCAGATCTATACGGGATACAAGCAATCCGATCTGACGGTCGGATGGGAGAACGTTATCGAACTGAATTTCGTTCTGTCCATTTATAAGGATAGAAGCAGGAATCTCGGCCGAAAGCTCCAGCGGGCCAGTTGCTTTGTAGCTAACTGGCACACGGTTCACCGAAATCTTCATCGCAGGGATGATGACACCATCCAAGCCCCCATACACTACGATCTTCAGCGAGTAGTTTTTCTGAATCGGCCTTAGATCAAAGATCAAAGACGCCGTCGGTGCGATTGCCCCAAAGAAGTTCTTAAGTTGGAAACTGTCATGGTTGACGATCCCATCAGACCAGCCTTCGCCGCGGCAAAAACCCGAATATCCCCACATTGAATCGGCTACACAAGAGTACATTTCAGTGCCCTCGGCCTTGAACATTGACTTGTTCGCAGAAAAGCTGCCTTCATCGCGCCATGTCGAGCTCAATGAACGGTAGGACGAAAGTAGACTCTTGTCGACCGCAATGGTTTGAACGCTGCTTTCGGGGTATCTAGCCGCGACCGCACCATTGAGACTCGCCGTCCAAACGCCATCGCTCAATGTGCAGTTGTAAAACGGAAGGGACGGAGATGCTGGCCTATCCATACAGAGCAAATATGTATCCGTCGCATCGCCTGTACGCACTGGCATCCCTGAGCTCACCTTCGTCATGTACATCCCAGTCAGATGACCACCGAAGCCCGACGAATCTATTACAAGATGAACTGGCTTTTTGTGGTCGACCTTATCCGCAACGAACGACATGAATGGCAGCGTCGCGCCCGTGTAATCACGCGTGTATTGGTCGAACTGGTACAGCTGCGCGACCATGCTTACGAAGATGAATGCGCTTGCTACTGCAGCCCCGATGACGAGTCTTCTTCGGGCCAAGTATGCGATAGCCGCCATCAGCACAATTGTGGCACCCGGGGCGACGTTGATAAACGTTCGCTGTGTGATCAGCATGTGCGACACATCGACCATGTACGGAGCGTATCCTGCCACCGCAGCTATCAAGCCGCTCACGAGGACGCGCAAGTAAAGCCGCCTGCGCTGGGTGGTTTTTTCGTTTCTCGATAGCATCAGCAGCAGTGCGGTAAGCGCTGCTCCCGAAACTACGATGAATTTAAAGTGCACAATTTGGGTGCCAACGATCCAGAGTGAGGAAACCCATGCGTCATAGAAGATCCGGTATGCGAGTGAATCAAAAAGATATCGCCAATTCCCTATGATTGATCGGACAATGCTCCCATTTGACGCGGTGCTTTGGTATGTGCTTCCAAAGATGACCATCGCGTAATACAGATAGGCGATATTGACTACCGGTGCGATAAACCAGCCAATGATAAATCGCCTCCTGTGCTGGAACAGCAGCAACGATGCGCGAATCCCATATCGCGCCCAGATGAGTAAGGGCACTACCGGGTACAGCGCAAAGACAGGCTCGTAGATCAGCACCGCGATGACAGAAAGAATGATAGATAGGATGACAAACTTCCATCGATCTGACGACCTCTTCACCGTTACCGCATGGAGCGCGACCGCGATCCCGGCGCACATTAAGGCAACCGAGCACGATACGTTTATCGTCCGAAACGCGAGTTGCTGAGTGTCGGCCGGGAAGAGGAGAAATAGCAGCCCGGTTGCCGCGGCGTAGGTTCGGCTGCGGAATAAGAAAAATCCGATGTAGGCGCCCCCGATTACACGAACGGCGAAGGCGGCCATCAGCAGGACGTGAAATCCAAAAAAAGAATTTGGAGAGACTACGTGGGCGAGAGCAAACGGTGCAGCCTGCAGCGGGCGTGCGGCAAATGCCTCCGCCATCGGATTACCCGGGAATGAATTCCAGAAAGACGGGTTGTGCTTGATAATCCACAAAAAGTCCCACTCTTCAATTGTGCCACCTAGCGAAAATCCAAATTGGTACCACAGAATGAAAAGAATGAGGATTGCAGGGGTAATGGCCCATGCAGCGGGGAAACCGAGCTTGATCTTCTGCACCTTGATTTCTCTGTTTTTTTTGACCGGCGCAGTGTAACGCAATCCCCACCCAAGCCCAGGCGACGCTCTTCAGGTCGTCGTACAGGCGCACGCGCAGGTGATGGCCGATCAGCCGGGACGGGACGGTATAGAACACCTTGCGCAGGACGAAGCCGCAGGTGGTCGTGACGTACACGCGCGTTTCCTCGTAGTCACACGTACGCTGGGCCGGAAGCGGCTGAAGCAGTGCCCGCTCGAGCTCAATGCGTTTGCCATTACGCGCGTTGATTCGACCGACGATCTCGTCGATGAAGCGGCGATAGGAACCGAGATCGTCGAAGTCGTGACTGCCGCGCAGAAGCAACGCATCACGCACTGCGCTCTTGAGGTGGCCATGAGGGCTCTCGATGGAGCCGTTCTCGTGGGCAACGCCACGGTTGTTGCGTGTGGGCTGCATGCCGTAGTGGGCGCACACCCTGCGTGCCAATATGAGATGCGACACCTGCCTTGGACCAATTAGAGTACAAAGACAGGATGCAATTCATGGCCAATCCGA
>Ga0153932_1000222_pt1 | contig 21953 bp, 18 predicted proteins | sample TSNJ016MetaG_FD_102273 | JGI IMG/M metagenome (GOLD analysis project Ga0153932, IMG submission 102273) | Attine ant fungus gardens microbial communities from New Jersey, USA - TSNJ016 MetaG | ecosystem: Host-associated > Fungi > Mycelium > Unclassified | place: USA: New Jersey, Wharton State...
CGTCCTCGCGCAGGTTCCTGCCGAGCGGCGCGCAACGCTGGTCGCCAAGCGTGAAGCGGGCACGTCGAATACGATTTATCGCTTCGATATTCATCTGCAAGGACCGAAGGAAACGGTTTTCTTCGACCTTTGAGCGGTTGATGGCAGTCAGGCAGAGCGTCCGGCGCGATGGTTTATGATGTCGGACGCTCGAACTTGCCTGTGATTACCTATGAAAGATGCTCAGTCCGCTAGTCCTTTGTATCTCAAACTTTTCGCCGAAACCGCGCAGATCGAATGGTCCGAACTGCAGCGGTTTTTTGCGCGCGGCGTGTTGTTGAAAGTGGCGCGCGATATTGATCTGGTGAGCGTGGCTGAAGCCGTTGCCAGCGATGACACGAAGCAGGTCACCGAGTGGTTGTCGGCAGGGTTGCTCGAGCGCGTCGAGCCCGCGGTGGCTGAGGATCTTGCTGCGCGGAATCCCGAACTGTGGGCTGTGGTGGTGTCGCCGTGGGTATGTGTGCAGGAGCGTGGGTGAGGGTTTTAGTGGGGGCGCCCTCATCTTCCTGCTAGCTTCTGTCGAAGCGTAGGCATTGCTGATGCCGAGCTACTCCGACTATGCCGACTTGTACGTGATTTAGTCAGCTGATTGGCACCAACTAAACAACCGTCCGTGATGTTGCGAACGGCTGTTTTTCTTCAAGCTTACCCAAGGGTGCCGGCAGCGGTAACTGACCTGAGCGTTGGAACCAGATCTTCGATGCGCTCTACATTCACGGGAATAGGCGGCAGCCATCGCAGCGTACGCGTTGGATTCTGGCGCGACCCGCTCAGGATCGTATGCCAGTGCGCTCGACGAATATGCGGACGCGGGCTTGCGTGAGCGCCGCTCCTGTTGGCCCGTTCCTCCTCGTCTTCGCGAAACGCCAAACGCAACGCCGCGCCCATTCGCATGCCGACATCCCACGTTGTTGGCCGCTCGGCGGGGAACATACGCACACCCTTCTTCGTACGTCGCGGGGCGGGCCTTTCCCGAAGTCGCGACCCATCGCCGAGTTCCGCGGACTCGCTGCACGTTTCACATAATCGACAAGCCGTCGCACGCTATCAAGCTCAATGGGAGGTAAATGCGAAGTCATCGTGATGGTTGCTCCCGTGGAGTTTCGTTAGCGGCAACGAGTTCCTGCCCTACCAAGTCGAACTTGAGGGGAACACTCGCCGATAGCGATTTCCTCGGCACCACGCGGCGCCAGTCGCGATCGTTTTTCGGGTTGCGGAAAAATCCCACGATCGCTATGTATTCCGTGTCCGGCCGCATGGGTTGAGACAGGCTCGCAGCGCTACCGGGGTTGACGACCACGCCTGTCGTGTCTTGAAGATCCGCACTCAAAACAGCTCGCTCGTTTTTCAACAGGTCGTCATAGGACGCTCCGTCAAACGATTTACGATCCTTAAGCTGATACACGCGAACGGCTACGGACACCGGGCGGTTAGCCTCGTCAGGATTCAACGACGCGCGCGCGTTGAGGTCAACGTTCAGTATCTTGACCTGCTTGTGAAAGACCGCCTGATAAGCGCTGGACGATGTGTCAGAAACGCCCTGCCATGCGCCGCATGCGCATAGGCTCAGGCTCGTGGCAACGGCTGTTGCAGTGAAAATAACGTGCATGCTGACTCCTGGTTCAAGCAGCTTGGCCAACGGCTGCCGGACGTGCGACATTTTCTGCCGGGATCGCTTCGTATCGGCCCAGCGGGATGGTAATGACGCGGTCATTGGCTGGTTTCAATAACGTGGTCCAGGCAAGACGACCTTGATGGCCTTTGCCGGCTGCATGAGCTTTTGATGCCCCCAGCTTCAGTGCCGGCACGACGGCGGCGGACACCTCCATACGCAGCACAACGTCCGCCTTGTTACCCACATACACGCGCAAAATGCTGATCAACTCTTGATATAGGGGCGCGTCGGGCAGAAGATCGTGCGCCTGTTCAGCGGTTGAGGGACGTAACGTAAGCCGGACCGCCTCGCCGCGATTCTTGACACGCCGTCCCAAAACATGCCCTTGGCCAAGGGCTTGTCCAGCGGGTTCGCGCGTGCCCAATGAACCACCCGAACGCAGCCCTGGTTGATCGGTCAGCCTCACCCATACCGGAAAGCGTTCATCGATTTTTATGCCGGCACCGGGCAGAGTTAGCGCAACCACGCCGGCCAGCCCCTCCACAGTTCGAGTCCGCTGCGTTAGCAGGCCCAGCAATCCGAGCACGCGCGCAGCGGGCAAACCTGCGCTGACAGCCTTGTCGCCAAGACCGAAGCCCGCGAGACACAACAACGCGCGCGACGTAGTGTCATCACCCCGTTCGAATCCGGACGGATACCGATACTTGCGCCAAGTACGATAAAAGAGCGTTGCGATCCGGTGGTTGAAGAGGTCGAGAAAGGACATGACCTCCTCGTGCCCTTCCCGCCTCAGCACGATGTCGTCGATCAGGTGCGGCGGCATCACCGCATTCACACCGTACAGTCCAAGGAAGGTGGTCCGAATCGTGGGTGGCCGATCCGGACGCTCATGGTCGAATTCCACGGCGGCAAGCTCAGTACCCGGAAAACCCACCTTTGGATACGGCCGGAATCGGACCGTCTCACCGGCTGGCGTGTCACGAGTTCCAAGGCCCATGTCATGCGGCATCAAACGTTCAAGTAGTTGGCATAGCTGAAAGAAATTCATCTGCGGTGCTCGCGCGAGCAGAGCACGCACGAACGGCGTCATTCCATCGGGCATTTCATGTGTACTCATAGCGGCGAGCGCTCCGCATGACTCGCCGCCCACTCGATGCGTTTTCCCGAAGGCAAACTGATAATCGTCAGTTGGGTGAAAAGATTGATCTCGGCGTACAGCGTAAAGAACCGATGCAATAGTTCACCGAAGAGATATACGTCACCCGTTCCCGCGAAAGCGTGGATATCAAGCGTGACCTCGATCAGCACGCCGCGCTCAATGCCGCCGCCTATCACCTTGCGCAAGAGTTTCTGCGATACATGCTGAATGCCCGCGAGACGACGACGGTTCAGTTCGTCCCCCGTCCAGTCGTACAACGCCAGCGCCCCGCGCAAAACTTCCGCATCCATCAACGACAAGAAGTTCGGCGCAAGATGAGACAGCACGCGCCATTGGAAGCGGTCGTTCACCGGCGGATAGACCGGCAGTGTGGGCGACGTAAGATTGCGGACACGTCCGACGTTTGGCGCACTCGCGACCAGATCGTTGATACTCGCTTCGCGCAGGCCCTTGCGCGGCAGCATGCCGTTGGTTCCCGTTACGCGCAGCGAAAGCGTCTCCTCTGGCAGATCCGGCATCGATTCCCACGCGTGACCGCCAAGAATAATCCATGTATCGAACAAGCCCTTTACGCCTTGCCGGACACGTGTATGAAAGTAACGTTCCGGCGCCTCATGGCGAAGCATGCCGCCGCGATGCCGAAACGTAGAGAACGGCACGTACTCAAAACGCTCGGCGGTATCGTGATCGAATGCTTCAACCGCTTCGACCGAATAGGTTTCGACGAAGTCTCCGTGATGATGCATCGGCTTTACCCGATACTCGGTTTCGTGATGATCGATCCGCACAGGCTCGGCATCGAGTTCGAACAAGTTGATGATCGGCGTGCAGAACAATCGTACGTTAGCTGCCGTGAAGCGCAAGTCGGCTGGGTAACTTTCGTTGAGCAGCACCTCGACCTCGAAGTTCCAGGCTTCCGCCGGTAACGCGTCCATGCTTAGTCCGCACAAGTCGACAAACAGAAACTTCTCGCGGAACGTGAAATATTCCAGCAGGAGTTGATAACCCGAAAACGCAACATCCGCCCTGGGCCACAAGCGCTCCTCGGCGGAGAATCCTGCCGCTTCAATCCAGGCACCCTTTAGCGGAGTCGCCGTCCCGTCTTGCACCTCGGGAACTCGCAACGAAAGCGATTGTGTCTGGCGCGTTAGCGCGAGATGCAACGCGAAGGCGACCGGCAGATCAGCGTTGAGATACAGGCGGATGCGCGACAGATCGAGCGCCTCACGGCGTGCGGATCGATCGATTTCAAACTTGAAGCGGATCACCGAACGGGCGTCATGCCGCACCGAGGGCGTTGCTTCGGTGAGCCGGATTGGCATGAGCGTCACGGCTTGCGTTGTGCGGTACAGGCATTGCACTCCGCTCGCGCCAACCTTGCCGGAGCGCACTGCGAGGCCGGCAGGGACACTTTCGGTCTTCTGCAACGTTTCAGGCGCGGGCGTCATTTCGAGGATCGATAACGACGGAATCATGCGCAGATAGTGTGGCCATAGAAGGCTGACGAGTCCTTCGGTCAGCTCCGGCAGTTCGTCATCCAGCTTCTGCCGCAGCCGGCCGGTGAGAAACGCGAAGCCCTCGAACAGCCGCTCGACGTACGGATCGCGATCGCCGATGCGATCAAGATTCAACATGCGGGCGCGGTCCGGATGCGCATCGGCGAACTCCTTCGCGGCCTCGCCCAAGTAGCGCATCTCAGCTTCGTAATAACGCAGGATGGCGTCGTCCATTTGGAATCCTTATGTTCAGTTACGACTTCATCGCAGTGTTTATTCGCGGTCGCTGCTGGCCTGCAGCGACTTGCGCGGATCAGCGAAAGAAGTTCATTCGATGTCCGGCGAAGCGCCGCGAGGGAGCGGCGTTGAAGCGCGTCTCGCCGCTTCTATGGCCGTCACGGGCAAAGGTGGTGGATTCGATCCCGTTGGTACAGGACGCCCCCCCGCGTCACTGCGAAGAAAAATCCGCGTTGGCAATGCGAAGTGACGAAGCTTCAGCACATCAAGCGGACCTGCTCCTGCTTCGCTGCGCAATTGCACTTGTAAAAAACGCGGCTTCACGGGTCCGAGCGGCTGCGGAGATGGGCGGCTAGCCATACTTTCGTCTGGTTTCCAGCCTGCATCTAGCGCGGTAAAGGTTGTCCCGGTTCGCGCGGCCCAGTCGTCATGCTCACGGGACACGGAGCGCTTGGACGGTGCGGGCGAGCTTGCCGTCGCGACGTGTGGCTGCGGCGAAACCACTGCCTCGGGCACGACGCCTTCCGCCTCCTTGCCTAGAGGCCATCGCAACAAGTAGCGGGCGCCGTCTTGCTGCGCCACAGTCGCCCGTTCGAGCAGGCGGATCAGCCCAAAACGTCCCGCGAAGTCGAACGCCACGCGCGGGCCGGCCTGCTCGCTCTGCCACTCAACACGCGTGCCATTTTCCAGCGCTTCGCCCGGCCAGACGAACGGCGTCCACTCCTCGCGTTGGTTGAAGTAGTGCAAGTCACGTCCTGATAGAGCGATTTTTACGTCAGTGATTCCCGGTGTCGGGATAGCGCGTAGTTCGTAGCGCAAGTTGGCGTCGCCGGTTGGAAACAAGACGTTCGATACGCGAGTGAGCCGGTTCAATGCACTTACAAACTCGGGATCCACTCTGAGCGTGTTGCGTCCGGTGGCTTGCATGACAACCCATTGGTCACCCTGACGCTCGATGATGCCGCCAAGTTGCGTCGATACAAATTGCGAGATCACGCCACCCTCCACACGCAGGAAGCGCGCCATTTCAGGCAAGGATGCGTCGCTGTCCGAGTCCGCAAACGGGTAGCGGCCGCCGAACGACTTGTTCCAGGCGGTGACAATGGCCGCGCGCCATGTTTCGTTCAGACTCGCCGTAGCCGGTTGAAGAACGACATCCCAGGTTTGATCCAGCGGCCTCTGGAAGACCGCGTTGCCAAAGCCTGACCATTGCTCGCCAAGGCTTGCTGCAACACGGCTCGCATAGTCACGGCTGTCACCAATATCCGATGTCTTTCCTTGCAGAATCGCTTGCGCAGCGGTGCGAGACATCGCATCCGGATCGGGGCTCATCATGATCTGCTGGAGCTTGAGGCGTACTCCTGTGACGCGTTCGAGATAGCGTGGAAGGCTGATATCGGATGCGTTGGCGGGTTGTGCAGCCGCGGGCTTAGTGGGATTGGTCATCGCCAGATCACTGCCCGCGACGCGTAACAAAGGACCGAAAGCCGATGCAAGCGGCGCTTCGGGTTGTGAAGCGGCGTTGGAGGGATCTTTGTCTTTGTCGCCACCACCCACTAGCAACCGGGCTTTGCTGACGAGCGTATCCGAAAGCGATTGCCCCGCAGCGCCCGTGCTCGCCTGATACACGATCACCTTGAACAATGCGGATAGCGGCGAGCGCTGTGGATCGGCATACAAGCTCAGTTGATCGACGGTGCCGGATAACGACGTATCCGCCTGCCAGTGCACGCTGTTCAGGAACTGCTGCCAGGCACGGCCGTAATCGGCGAAATAACGCTGGCGCAATTGCTCCTTGAGTGAGGTGGTGGATGCGATGGCACTTGTCGTTGGCGTATCTGAGAGCACCCAGTCGCCGGTGACCGTGCGTTGCTCGTCGGCGTCGTCAATAGCTTTGCCGATGCGCTCATCCCACGCTTGCCGCGTGTAGACGCCGGGTACCGTTTCGCTGGTTGTGAACACGCCGCGGCTGCTGGTGTCGCCCAGTAGCGTCTGCAATGACACGGGCGGGTACTTGACGCGAGTTTCATCGATGATCTGCTGGTAGACCGTGTCGGTGGAATTCTGCAGACCCATCACGCTCACCAGCGTCTGGCGAGCTGTGCCGATCAAGGTTGTGTCGGGCGTGATGGCGAGCGACGGACGTTGGCGCAAGTGGTTTGCATGGAACGTCACGAGACGCTGCGTCAGATCACGCCAACCACTCGGGTTGACAGTTGATGGTTCGGGACGCACAGGTTGCGCCGTCGCCAGCAATTGAGGAATCAGGAAGCCCGGATCGGCGTGCTGAGGCTCGGCCAACATCAGATATGACCTGAGGGTGTTGTAGGCGCCTTTAACCTGCGCGTCGCCGCCGCTCGCCAGTTCCTGATCCGTCAGTGAGCCGAGTTGTCGTAGATCGGATTCAAGCTTGGAGCGTAAGGGCTGTATGAGGATGCGGCTGTTTGCGGCTTCGTAGGCAGGCCACGTGGCGCTCAGCAAGGCGGTGTCTCGGTTCAGTCCGAAGCGGGCGTACCACGGGGCGCCATCGCGTTGGCGTGCCTCAAGCGTGGTGATCTGCTTTTGTAGGGTATCGAGGTTTAGCGCGGCTTGGGTTGGGTCATGTGGTGCTGCGAGTTTTGCAATCGTCGCGGATGCAGTTTGGATAGCGTCGCGATTGGCGGCAACGGACACCAGCGTGCCCGTGATCCATATGGCTGCGAGTGCAATTGCGCTCCATGCCGCGACGCGTGAGAGCGGGAAACCAACGCGGCGGCCATGCACGGTCCGGCTGTGGGCCGCGATGGCTTGCCAAGTTGGTTGGGCGAATGCGGATGGTGCGCGGAGCCCGTTGGTGGCCTCGACCGGCTGTTGTTTGAACAGCGGCGTAAAAATCACGCCGAACGCCGCTGTGCGCCACATACGCGCGTTGCATAGTTGCGAGACCAGCCGCGACAGCGCCTCCGCACGTCGAGCCACCTGTTGCGACAACTGCGCAAAGCAGGCTTCGTCATTGCGTTCACCGAGACATTGGACACCCGCATCGGCAAGACGATGCGACAGATCAGTGAGCGACGCTTCGACGCGGTTGGCATCGTTGGATCGAGTCGACCAAGAACACATAACAGGCTCGATCAACGCAGGAACCGGACCGTCAACTTCCACCGCGTTCAACACATATGCCGGTGCGGAGAATCCGAGTGTTTTGCTTTGGTGCGCCAGACGATTGACTAGGGCATCAGTGTCAAGCGCTTCAGTGTCCAGCGCCTTCTGGTCGAACTGGCTTGCCGAAATCACCGCGACCATCGCGTCGATCGGACGGTGATGACGTATGCGACTGATACGTCTGAGCCATTCCTGGTCACCCTGGCTGCCACTTCCCGCGTGCAGCAGGACCGTGCCATGTTCGATCGCATAGCCGCTCTCTCTCAGACCGGGTGCAAGCCTGTCGATCAACAGATCGTCGCCGGACACGAGCAACCATCGGTCGCGATAACGCCAGCCATGCCCGTGCACGGAACGAAGACGATCGCGGAGGCTGGCGAAGGTTGTAGGCGCGGTTTCGCTGACCGCGCTGCCCGGTTTCGTGGAATGGTGGTGGTCGTAGCGCTGCTGCCATCGCGTCAGATGCAGCGATGCCACCCAAAGAGTGACGGCTTCGAAGTACTTCACGAGCATCAGGCACAGCAGCAGACCCGAGAGAAGACACAACTCGATCATGATGCGCGAATCTCGCGACCAGCCGCGCGGCTGCCCTTGGAACCAGACGACAAGCGCTGCTGCCAAGAAGACGATAAAAATCCCGACGCCGATGAACAGCGCGACCGGCGCCGGCTTATGTTCTTTCATGTTTGCTTTTTACAGTGAGTGCAATCAGTTCTTCGCCTTCTTGGACAAGAACAAGTTGCGGTTCAGCCTTGTTCATCGCTTGCTGTGCAGCCAGTGCCAGCGCCAACCATGGACCAGCGATGCCGCAATCGCCAATGCTCGTATCAAGGCTTATTAACAAAGTCTGCGGATCAAACCTGGTCGACGACTGGATGGCGGTGCGAAAGGGTGGCGTGACGGCACATTCCCAAGCTGCTTTGATTTCGGATGCTTGGCTCGCGCCCCAACGCATGGCGAGGGACAGGGTTGCGTCAGTCACATCGCGAACGCCCTTCGATGGTCGATGTACATGAACGGTCGGCGTTCGCGCATGCGAAGGCGGGCCAAAAAGCAGTGCTACCCCTGCCTCCGCCGAGCCTTCTTCCGGTATTTCACTGATCGCATTGCGCAACTGAATGGCTACGAGGAGATATGCAAACGTTGCATCATTGCTATCAAGCCAAGCGTCGATCTGGAACAAAGACACGCTTTCGTTTGTCGCCTCAACAGTTACATCCGTGTTCGCGCGCATGTTGGACAGCATCGTGCGCAAGAACTGACTTGCAGCGTCGGGATTGATCGTTTCTCCAACAGACAGCGTCACACGCAACGTAAGCGACGCCGGCAACAAGCGTAAATCGTTCTCAAGCCTGCCGAGCAACCGCAACAACAGCCATTCGCAGGTAGCGGTCCGACGCGCGCTCTCGGCGACCTCGGAGCCAGCAAAAAACGGTTGTCCTGGAATCTCTATCCATCGCGCGGTTACGTCGGTGCCGGGCTCAGCCAGACTTGCACGGGGTTGCAGCTTCAGATTCCCGTTAACAAGGCCTTCAATTCCGTTTTTCTCCTCATTTCCCGAAAAACACCAAGCCTGACCAACCACGGTAAGAGGTTTGCCGGCCAGCTGATGACACTTCAGCAGCTCGCGCTCGTTGATATGGTTGGTGGCTTCTGCGGTGCTTCGTCGAGCATGAAGCCACCCCAGCCAGCAACACAGAAGGAGTGACCATGCCATCGCGGGATATGCAATAACACAGATCCAGAACCACGGACCATTGGACGCTTCGCTTGGTGACAGCAGATAGACGGAAAGCCCGGCTCCAGCACTCATCAGGATTGCGAACAGCAATGCCCACAACGGCCAGGAAATGCGCGGCGGTTCTGGGACAACGACGTTCGGCGGAACGCGGGCAAAATCAACCGGCATTTACCGCACTCTGACGCCGCTCGATGACGCAATCAGAACACAACCACACCGAGCACGATCACCGTCCCGAGCGAGTGGAATTCCTCTGTCTTTCATGCTGCTGGAGCCTTCGATGATGTCGTTCTCTCCGTGCTCCGGGCAGGACACCCGGTCGCCGATGCGGGCTGGGCGACGGCCACCCACCTTAATGCGGTCAGAACCAGTAAGCACCTTGCCGCCGTGGCTTGTGTCGTCGTCTATGTAGATTAGATTTTTCATGGAATGATGTCTCGTTTATTTTTGCGCGGGACCTTATTAACAATCTGATCTACGTCAATGTCTTGGCAGACTTTTCGGAATCTTTATCGGACGCGACTGTTTTCTAAAACCAGACAGCAAATGACTCGAATATTACTCAGATAGCATTGAAGGCAATTTCAGCCAGGACTGAAATTGGTAGTCATTTACTAGCAAGCCGCTCTACATCTCGATCCAATCCGGACCGTCACCGAATGGGAAAAATCATGGATTCGATATCGCTGCTTGAACAAGGCATTTTCGAAATGATCAAGCCGGCTTTTCCAACCAGAACCGCGGGTACAACTGAGTTACCGCCCTTGATTGTATAGGTGTACGAGCCTTTCAAGAATGCTGCGTTTAGCTCAAAATCGTCATATTTTGTGTTGATTTTTTTGATAATTTAAGTTCGATGTTATTTTTTCTGCCAAAGCGATATTCAAGGCGCTTCAGTCCGTCACGATCATCCAGACAAAGCGAGACAGCTTGATGATTTACTTGACAGACAAAGACATCGAACTGTTCATCCTCACAAAGACTGCGACCTTTACCAACAAAATTTCGTCTAATCAGATTTCCGATTGATGAGTCCACGTTCGATATCAGATATTTTGAATATTGTTCAGCAAAACCGTGATATCTAATCGACAATCTGGACATCAATTCCGGAACGGCGGAGAGCAAAAAAGCGTTATCGACCGCGCTCGTGTCTGAAACAAGCAACTCCCTAGCCGGCCCGATGAGTCGATAAAGCCACGCTTTTCTCTCGACTGTTCCAAGAGATGCTTCCCATCTCGGCTCCGCTGCGGCTACGCTTACGAATCTACCGCCACTCAAGCTTACCTCGGCACCCCCGGCATACTTTAATCCACTTGGTTCCGGTAATAGATACGTTACAGTATAGGTTCCGTCCATTCCCCTTAATGTTAAGGTCTCGATTCACCAATCAAAATACAACCTGTCGTGTGTGAAACGCTGTTCGATACCTTGGGCCTGCCCGACGTATCATCTGCCCTCTCGCCTGTTACCTCGCGGATCAAACACCAATTTGATAGCTTTGGTTTCCATTGATATACATTGGTAAATATCTGGCCACCCTGACTAGAACAACTGCCGTCTATTGCTACGTTACGCGTTCGCGGAATGGCGTAAATTACCATCGAACTACATTCGTCAAATTTAGCAATGAAATAATGAAAACTACGTCTCAATGAGGGCGAAAAATAGCTGACATCTAAACCATCAGATCTTTTTTCCGATATCAATTGGCTGCTAAGCCCAGTCCCTTCAAAATCACCTACCAGCACATTTTTTTGTAATGGCAAGTCGTCAGCATGTACAAATGACAACCGAAACATCAGCAAGATAGCAAAAACTAAATATTGCAATTTCATTATAGTTGCCCAAAAATTGGCTGTTCCGACATCGTCTTGATCAAAGATTGACGCTTACCTTCAATCGACATTCCGAAGCAAATCCGAAGGCTTGAATTTCGGTCATTCACCAAGATCCGAAGACGGGCACGGCTTAGCGGATCTGCCCTACCGGTGCGATTTATTCTGATAACCGTCGCGGTATTAGTTGCTTCAGTCGTTAATGTTCTGCGTGTTGGCACATCCAGCTTTTGTTTTGCTGACAGGAATCAAAGAATGTTTTTTCAGAATAAACAGCCGTTCTCTGCACTCTTCTGCCCCCAACTGATTGAGTATAACGTGATACTGCGCAACCAATATCTTGCTTTCAGCGCGAGTTTTTAAGATAGTGATGTATGGATGCCCGTCACGCGTCTTCGATGAGGGCTCGGTCGTAGAAAACATATCGAGCGCACGCGACTCCACGCCCGTAGAAAGATCCAGCATTGAATAATAACGGCACTCTGCGCCACAACTGTGTAGACCAACCCAGTATTTACCTGAAAAATTTATTTTTGGTTTATCAATTGCTTTTCCTTGATCGTCGCGCCAAATACCATCAGCTTCCGTGTAACCTTTTGGCAAGACAAACTTACCAGCATATATATTCACACTAGAGTCAACTAATGCGTTATTTTCTTCCAAGGCGTGTGAGTTATTGAAAGAAAAAACTAATACAATCGTTGTAACGATTTTACTCATTCTATTTTTCATAATTTTATTTGATTAAATCATCAATTTCATGCAACCCTATGGCTAAATCGCTTTTTCCGGCTATTTCATCTTGTAGAAATAAGTTGTATTTTCTCAATACTGCGTCCCAATTTACAGTCGGCTGACCATATGGCGAACCCGGAAGACTCGCCCACTCCGTATTGCATTTTTTTATGGCTGCTTCGATATTTCCTTGCTTTACGTCCTCCATCGCGTGGCGCTTGAACTTGATAAGTAATATGCAGTATCTATCTTGCGATCTTGGTGAAAAATCGGTGATTCCGTATTTAGCCCTCTGGGTGACCTGTCCGGGGTCATCCCACGTGTAACCCATTACTTGGTACGCCCCGGCAGCTGATGAAGTATATGCACCACTCTTAATTTTTATCCTTGGATGATCTGAAAAATCTCGGCCATGGTCGGTTATGAAGGATGTCCCTCCAAACAAGGTCTGGTAGCCGAGTGGACCTTGCGTTCCTTCCCCTACTCGGATCATCCGTAGAAACGCTCGAACACGCGCCTCCTCAAGAGCTAGCGTCCAGATCTTCCTGAAATTCCCCACCAACCCCATCGGATGAATATGAAACACATCCGCCGACTCCGGAAACCCCTCGATCTTTCCCGTCACCGCGTCCCACCAAACCAGCTTCGCGACGCGCTTCTGTTCTTCCTCATGCAACGGATCATGTCCGGTACGCTGCTCAATCCACTCGTACAGCTGCTTCCACTTCCCCGGATTCGCCCATTCGCTCTCATGCTTCACGATCAGCCGCGATAACCGTAACTGCAGCCACGGGTCTCGCGACGCCTTGCGCAATTCGTCGGCTGCGTGTGAGCCGCTTCCGGTTGTAAACACCGAGCGATACACCTTCCCCGCCAACGGACTCAACTTCGCGAGCGCCGGCACGTCCGGTTCATCCGCATCGAGCCAATAGTCCAGGTAAGCCTTGGGCGTGGCGAACATCGTGTGCATCGGGTCATGGGCTTCTTCGTGTATCTCGAAGTCCACCCACTTACACGCGAGTTCGCGCGTCACCTTGCCGCCCGCGTGATTTTGTTCGCGCACCCATCCCGATATCGGTGCGCGGCGGACATCCGCGCTATCGACCTTCCACCAATGGAACTTCGATCCATCTGTGCCTGCGGTCGTTTCCTCGAACTGATCCTCCTTCGGCCCCTGTGCGAGCGCTGAAAGCGGATAGATCTGGATGACACCCGTTTGGGGCGCATCAGCGCCTCCCCGGCCCATCGCTGCATACAGCTTCACTCTGCGGTCGATACGCAGAATCGTGGGCTCGATTTTGTCCGCGTTTTTCTTGACCCACGCACGGCCCTTCTCAATGTACGGCTTGACCTTCTCATCGCAGAACACCTCGATGTGCACCATCCGGTTGCCTGCGCTCGGCTCGCTTAAATGGTCGTATCGGCCCAGATGCCCGATCAGGTCTCCCGCGTTGATCTTCACCGGCTTGGGCAACACCACAACCTGGTCGAAGTGCGACTCCGACAGCACTGCCTCCATCAATTGATGGCCGTGCACTTTGCCGAGAAATATCCAGCCTGTGTCCGCCTTCGGATCGGCGAAGCTGCCTACGCTCGCGGCAATGACAGGGCCGCCCGATTCAATCGATGCAATCTGCCCCCATGAGCCCTGTCGCGCGCCGATCTGCACGCGTGCACCTTGGCGCAGGATGCCAATCACGGACGTGCTGGCGGGCGCTCGACCGATAGGCGCAGAACGAATGTTTAGCCCAATCTGTCCCGCCGCAGCTTTCCCGCGATGCACATCCGGCTTGGGGATATCCTTGGCAAACGACGTGACTTTCCAGACCTTCGTCCAGTAAGACGGCATCTTGAGCGAGGCATCTTTCTGATATTCCTCGAAGCTCTTCAGATGCATGTACAGGCTGAAAAAAGTCAGCTTCGTGCCGCGAGGAAATTCCGTCGTGTGGCGAACAAGGGCGAATCCTGTACTGTAGGTCGCTTTGACGGCGGGTTTGCCAGCGAGCGGCGGCAGTTCACTCACCAGGTACGCTCGATCAACCCGGTATGCAACCACTTCGCCATCGGCCAGGCAGCGCACGCCATTATTCAAATCGAGCGATACGCCCGCACCGCCTGCGGTGACGTGAATGCCGCCGTGCCACATGCCAGAATCGCTGACCGGAAAGAAGCCGCCGCTCTCGCGCGCGAGCAGCGCGTGGAACTGGTGTTCATCAATGAAGTCTTTGCCGTCCGACTTCTTGAAAGGAAAGGCAAAGTTCAGCGCGGCGGGTGGACTGTCGTCCGGCTTTTGGGACGGCAGAAGAGTGTTGCTTGGTCTAACAGGTGTCGAAGTCGTCATTGCCAACCTTATTCGGAAAAACCAGATTTCATACGGTCCTTTACGGCCTGCACCGGTATGCCGTCCCAACTCGGAAACGTAAAGCTCCCGCCTCCCGGCCCATCGACATTCAGGCCACCCTTAACGTCCACTTCGCTCGTACTAACCAGCTCGATTTTCCCGTTCGCCACCTTGAGATAAGCCCCAGATCCATCACCCAACGTGATGCCTTTCAATGCAGTGATCTTGACCTCGCCGTTCGATGAACTGATCAACAGGTCCTTCATCGACTGAAGTTCCATTTCGTCGCTCTGCGCCTGAATCTGGATCTTCCCCTTCGCTGCAAAAACCTTGATACCGAGTCTGGCTGCGAATAGCGAGATCGCATCACCGGCGGCGGCCGTGAAGCGCTTGAGGACACCTATGTCGAGACCATCGCCAGCCGTCACGAAGACATGCTTCTTCGCCGATACCTGCACATGTTGACCACTCGCAAGCGCGATACCCTGTGGTGCGGACGCCAGCACAACGGGCCCTTGAAGTTGCGACAGCTTTTGTTCGAGCAAAACACGCTGCGCATCGATCTCCGCAACCCAAGCCTTCGCCGCCGTCGCTGAATCATTCAACGCGCTCATAATCTCCAGAGCCCGCGTGAGGGTGTCGCTCGCGTTCTGCATGTCTAACTGCTTACCAAGGGCATTCGGCTGCGCCTCAGCAGAAATCAGAACCCCCATCCCTCCACGGACAGCCACATGCTCATCCGAGCGAAGCTCCCCACCAAGCCCCCGCTTCTCCCGCTGGTCATTCACCATATGACCCAGGTTCAACTGACTGGCCTGAAACGGTGTCTTCAAATGAACGTGTTCAGTTCCCTCGCGGTCCTCCATCCGCATCTCATTACGACCAGCAGTACGAAGGATATTGCGAGTGTTGTTCTCGTTGTTAACGTGGTCCTGATGCTGGCTGTCGTGCATTGCACCAATAATAATGGGCCGATTTGGATCGCCCTCAGTAAAGATCACAGCCACCTCAGTCCCGTCGATCAACGGAAAGTGATGTCCATAGTCCCTCCCCGCGTACGGTTTCGCCAGCCGAACTGGCCGACTGGTACCGCCGGGACTCCACTCATCGAGATCGAACGGCAACTTGATCCTGTACCCGCTCTGCGGCGTCATGTACGCGTATTTGTAGTTATCGGGCGACATGACCCGCGCCGGCAAAATTCCGGAAATCCGCGGCTTGGTAGCAGAATCCACCATCGACCGATAAATACGATTCGACGGAATTGCCGTGAACTCGCACGTATAGGCATCCTTGCGGGACGCCTTGTGCTTTACCCGCGTGATCATCAATCCATGTTCCGCATTGTCGAGCTCGCGATTGGTAAAGCGGAAGACAGCGCCGGGCGTCATGCCAATCACATTTCCGGTTCCCTCAAAGATCACCTGCTGAGCTAATTCAGCCTGATGCCTCAAGGTCGCTACACGTTTGCCAGCATCGGGCGTGGTGTAATGCTCGCCCCAGCGGTACTGATTGCCGACAGTCGTTTCGTCGTCGCGGGCCGTGTTAACCTGAGTCAATAGTGCAACCCCGGCTGTACGATGGTTGTAGTCATCCACCGTAATCGATTGCACCACACGCTTGCGGCGCTCGACCAGCGTCATGACTGAATCCGCACCTCGGCTCGAAAAACCACCTTCCTCAAGATACGGCGCCGAGAGTTTCGGATCACGCGCGTACGCATCGAGGTCGTCGCCGAACACAATGACTTCATGCTCGGGCGTCTGCTCGAAACGAAACCAGATGCCCTCTTCGGCAGCAATGCGCTGGATAAACGCCAGCGCCGATTCGGCATACTGCGTAATGTACTCATGGGTTTCGTACTCGGCCCTGAGCTGGAACTTGAAATCAGCAGCGGTGTTGCCGTAGTACCGCAACACCGATTCGATAATGGCTGGAACGGTCTGATTCTGAAACAACCGGTTCCCGATCTCGAAGTCGAGATCGGAAAGTCGCGGCACGAGCTTCACGCTGTACCGGGTTTCATCGGCTGACGAACTCAATTCGTCGAAGGCGGTGACAATTCCACTGATAAGCCGCTCGGGCGGTTTCACCAGGCGTGCGGCCAGTTCCGCCGGTAATCCCGCGCTGGGATCCACCGGTTCAACGGCAAACTTGGCCCGTTTGCCCAAAACGTCCGCAATGGGAAGTCGAGCGCGGGCGCAGGTGAACTCGATCACAAGCCAATATGGCTCGCTGATATTTTCTTCGCCCTCGAACGACAGCACAGAGAAAGCGGCGGGTTGCTTCGAGATGCGCAGGCTATACGCTTGCGTCGGTAGAACCATGATCCCCATTGATGGGAGTCTCCTGTTGGCCGATATGTCTTGGCAAAAACATCGGCTGATTATTGAGGCGTGTGTCCGCAGTTACGTCGAGCCGCTTTTGTCCCTCGGCATCTGAGAAACCATGGAAAGGCCAACATCCATCCCTTCCACCTGAAAGTGCGGGACGACAAAAAGCCTGACGCGAAAGAAACCTGGGTTGTCCTCAATGTCCTCTACCATCACTTCCGCCTGACGCAGCGGATGCGCAGCCTGAAGGTCGTCGGTGGGATCGGTCATCTCGGTGACCAGGGTCTTGATCCAGTTATTGAGTTCGACCTCAAGCAGACGCCGGTCCTTGGTCGTGCCAATGTTTTCGCGCTGGATCAACTTCAGGTGATGCGCAATGCGTGACAGCAGAAATATGTAAGGCAGACGCGCGTTGATCCGGCTGTTGCCCGTGGCTTCCGGAGTGGCATAAGACGCGGGCGTCTGCACAGAATTCGCGGAGAAGAAACAAGCGAAGTCATGGTTCTCGAAGAACGACAACGGAATAAAACCCAGATTCGCGAACTCGAATTCTCGCGTTTCAGGGATCAACACTTCGGCTGAAATCTTGTTTTGAAATCCGATGCCAAGGTCGTACTGATGCACGGGCAAGCCCGCAACCTTTCCGCCTGCTCGCGGGCCCCGGACCTGAACGCACCAGCCGTTGCGTACAAAGCTATCCACCATGTTCGCTCCGAAGGCGAACGAGGCACTGACCCAAAGGAAGCGATCTGGGTCTATACCCTTGACGGCTTCCTGATAGTTCAGGTCGCGCACGGGCGTATTGTCGGGGCCATACGGCTTCCGGCCGAGAACGCGCGGCATGGTGAGGCCGATGTAGCGCGCATCTTCGGTGCTGCGAAAAGCTATCCACTTGAGATAGTCGGCACGGTCAAAGTGGCCGCCAATATCCTGGTTCGCTACCACGTCCTCCATCGACTTCTTGCCGAAAAATGCCGGACCCACAGAGCCGATGAACGGCATGTGTGCAGCCGCCGCGACCTTCGAGATATTGCGCAGCAGCGCTATGTCCTTTGCCGAGTTGATGAACTCGAAATCGGAGATGACCGCGCTGACCGGCTGGCCACCTGGCGTGTCATATTCCTGAATGTACGCGTGGTGGTACAACCCGCTCTGGATCACTTCCGGCGTATCGTCAAAGTCTTGCTGCAAAGTCTCCTTCGAGCAATCAAGCACTTCTATCTTCACGTTTTTACGAAAATCGGTACGGTCAACCAGAAACTTCAGCCCGCGCCACGCCGACTCGACCGTCTGAAACTGCGTGGAGTGCATCACCGCATCGAGGCATTTGTTGACGCGCCGATCAAGTGCATCGATATGAAAATCGAGAAGCGATTTGTCGAGACTCCCGACCGGACGGCCGGAATCGTTCAGCACCTCGAGGAGCACGCCGAGCGCCCGTGACAGACGCTCGTCAACTGGCGCCGCAGATAGCGCATTGTTGTCCTGAAATACTTCGAGCGGCCGCATGTCGTACACGGGAGTCAGATCGATCTTTGCGAACAGATCGGCCAAGACGCCGCGGTTGTCGTGCGTGAATGGTGAGGGTGGTATCGCGCCGACTGGCGGACTATCGGTGCGCGTCACGCTAACTCCGCAGTGCCGAGGCGCCCGAGCTCGGCGATCAAGCTTTCGGAAAGCGACGCACTCTTGACGATTCGCTCCAGTTCGATCCGAAACGCGCCGTTATCAAGCAGGTTCGATTTGAGATCGCGCAGCAGATTGCGCATTGCGATGAGCCGCTGCAATTGCGGAATCTGAGCAGCCACGTTTTCCGGTTCGAAGTCCTTCATCGACTTGAAGCCCACCGACACGCGCGATCCGTGGTTCTCGCCTTCCAGGGCGTTTGCCAGATCGATCTCAATCTTCGGAGCCAGCTCAGCGAGAACCGCGTCAAAGTTATTCTTATTGACGTCGATCCTTTTCCGGTCGGCGAGTGCATCGCTCGCCTGTCCCGCGCTGTAGTCGCCCATGACGAGGAGCTTGAGAGGCAGTTCAACTCGTTGCAGCGAGCCGCCAGTGTGCAGGTCCACGGAAATGGAAATTCGGGCCTTCGGAATTTCCCGTTCAAAGTTATCAGACATGACTTCGCGGCCCTGTATTTATGACTGTGCAGCTCGCGTATAACGCTAGCCACGAACTAAGGAAAAGGAGAACGCGGACCACGCGGACACGGCTTAAGTGACGAAACGTCTGTTTCAACTCGTCGAAACCTGCTTTGAATCGACGCATGGTTGTCTTTTATTACAACAGGCTATTGAAACGTTAGTCAACCGGTTAGGCGTCCGATTCGATCTAAACGATCGATCAAATTTTTATAAAAAATAAAATTCCCTTTAAACTCAATGCGCATGGGAAGACATGTGAAATTTCAACACCAGCTGGTTCCCCCAAGCCAGTGCAGGTACAGCGTCACCACTTGAAATGCAGTTTCAATTTAATCCGTTATGCTGGCTATCTCTTTAATAGACGGAACCGCGTAGTTCGTGTTTAGAATGCTTCCCCCAATAAGCCAACAAAAAACTTAATCGCTATGCGGACTTTCAAACCGCTCTGGCATGAAGGTCTGATACTCACGCCGCAGCATTTTCAACAGCAAGAACAGTGGCTTAATTTCTCTCATCGGCAGTTCGCCTCGCTTGCCGTGGCTGAACCGTGGGGCGTTGTTGACGTGCAGATCGATGACGAAATGCTCGACGCCGGCCGACTGTCTCTCACGCGGCTAAAGTTACGGTTACCGGATGGAACGTTGATTGATACATCAGTCACCGACGTCTTGCCACGGCCGCGAGATCTCGGCCGTGACGTGGCCGCCGACGTGCAGAGCCTGATCGTGGTCGCAGCGCTCCCGTTGCTCAACGCGGATGGCAGCAATTGCAGATTCGATAACGAAACCCTGTCGCGCCCACGCCGCTATTTCCGGGAGTTCATAGAAGTTCCCGATCTGAACGGGACAGGAGTGGAGGAGCTTTCGGTCGAACGACACGCGGTTCATCTCTTGTTCGACTTCGAACCACACGCGGACGATGTTGTATGCCCGATAGCGCGCCTCACACGTGGGGCACGGGGCCAATTCGAGATCGATCGCACTTACGTTCCGCCCTGCCTCACGCTTTCAGCCCATACACGCCATCAGGAACGCGTCGCGCGACTGTCAGATATCCTGCTGGCGAAAAGCACGACGCTTGCCGTGCGGCGCAGCGAGCGCGTTGATCAAATCGCAGAATTCGGCGTGTCCGATGTATCGCTATTCTGGCTTCTGCACTGCATTCATACGCACTGGCCCAAGCTGGCATTCCTCGGCACCCATCCCAATCAACCGCCCGAGCGCCTTTACGAAATCCTGGCGGGACTGACCGGCGCATTGATGACATTTTCGACTGGCACTGCGTTGACGTCCATTCCTATGTACGAACATGCTAAGCAAGACGAAGTATTTTCAGCTCTCGAATCCCTGATCCGCGATCTTCTTGATGCAATCATCCCGTCCCACGTGATTCCAATCGGCCTCGCCCGCAAGAGCGCAACCACCTGGTCGGGCCAGTTCAAGGACGACCGTCTGCTGGAAGGTGCGGACTACTATTTGTCGGTGAATTCTTCTGCGCCCGCGTTCCAAGTCGCCGAGCAAGTTCCGAAATTGTGCAAGGTCGGCGCGCCAGACGACATTGAACGGATCGTCAACTCGGCGCTCGCCGGTATACCGCTGAAGGCGGTGCTGCGAGTCCCGGCCGCCATTCCGGTGCGCCTGGAAAACCAGTACTTTGCGCTCGACGCTCGCGATCCCGCGCATGCACGAATGCTCGCAGCGCGTGCATGCCACGTCTATCTTCCGACCACCTTGCCCGATGCATCGTTTGAACTCTACGCGGTGCTGACGTCGTGAACGGGACAACTCCGCGCGAACCCGAAAGGGTTTCAATGCGCGCACTGCTGCGCGATACCGCTCTCGAAGTCTCTCTGCTGTCGCAAGAGACGAAAGAGCATTCCGCCTTCGAGTTACGGAAACGCTGCCTGCAAGTTGTAGATGATTTCGATCGGGCACTGCAAGCAAAGCAGTTTCCTCATGACGTGCGGGAGGACGCTGTCTATGCGCAATGCGGGCTGCTGGACGAGACAGCGTTGAGATGTCTACCAGAGGACGAGCGGTCGAAATGGGACGCTCAACCCCTGCAAGTCGAACGTTTTGGGAATCATGACGCTGGCGAGCGCATCTACGATCGAATTGCCTTTCGCGTGCGGGAGATGCCGCCTAACGTAGCACTCCTGGAGTGCTACGCATCGGTCCTCGGCCTGGGGTTCCTCGGCCGCTACGCGCATGACAGTGAACACAAGCGCACTGAATTGGTGAACCTGCTGAACGAGCGCATCCTGAAAGCGCGGCCACAACGCGGTGGCTTCGTCATTGACACCATTAGCCGCTCTCGCCTTGATTGGCTACGCCGGCTTTCGCCCTGGACCATCGCTGGAATAGTATGCGTCACAGCAGCCCTGGTCTGGTTCGTACTAGGGCAATCGCTCGACGTGCAATTGGCTAACCTGCCCCGCCTCAAGCCATGACGAGATCCGGGCCTTCCCTTTACGACATGCTGCTCGGCCACATCAACGGCGACGCACTTGATGACCACGACGACAACACGCTCGAGATCCTGAGCGTACTGGAGAACCTCAGGCGCATCCTGAATACGCGCGCGGGAACGCTCAAACACCTGCCAAACTATGGGCTCCCCGATCTGACCACCGTCTACAGGAATCTGCCTATGTCGGCGCATCAACTCAAGGCGCAGATGGAAGCCACGTTGCTGGTCTACGAGCCGCGCATCCGCTCAATAGAACTGGAATTGATGCCCGCGCAACCAGGGATGGTCGTCAGCTACGAAATGACCTGCCACCTGAAAAAGCGCGGTCTCGTGCGCTTTGGAACGCACTACCAGCCAGAGGGGCGGACACTTCTCGCATGGCTCCGCCCCACCGCGAGCGACACTTAGGTCGCGCTGCTGCAAGCATTTTCACTCCGCCAGCAGCAGCGCTTGCGCTGCCTCATTCATCTGGTCAATGCACCCAGTCATTCCAAAGCACGACCAGAATAGTCATCAATGCCGGGCCGATAAACAACCCCACCAACCCGAACGTTTCCGCTCCACCCAGAATCCCGAACAGCACCAGTAAAAACGGCAACCTTGTCGCGCCGCCAATCAGCGCCGGCCGCACAGCGTGCTCGGCCACCAGCACGACCACA
>Ga0153932_1000223_pt1 | contig 21816 bp, 22 predicted proteins | sample TSNJ016MetaG_FD_102273 | JGI IMG/M metagenome (GOLD analysis project Ga0153932, IMG submission 102273) | Attine ant fungus gardens microbial communities from New Jersey, USA - TSNJ016 MetaG | ecosystem: Host-associated > Fungi > Mycelium > Unclassified | place: USA: New Jersey, Wharton State...
GCTTCCTCTTGCGCGCCACTGCACCTGCAATTTCTCACTTCCCTTCGCCTCGTTGTGAAGCGAAGGAACGGAATTCTAGTGCCCGTTTCAACACTGCGCAAGGGGTTCGGGAAAAGAATTTTACGGGTGCGTGCAGGTGCTCGCGTAACGCCGGTAGTCGGGCCTGACAAACCGCGGGTCGCTTTACGGCTCAAGCCCTCATATAGCGACTACAATCAAAGGTTCTTTGCACCTGATGAATATGCCTCCTATGCGCTCGCGAATCGCCAAACGACTTCCCCCTGACGCCGACAAACTAGTCGGCCTCTCGCTCTCGCTGTTTGCGTCGGGCAGCCGTATTGAAGACCGGTTTTGGGAAGCGCGCCTCGATACGCTTCTCGGAAAGATCGTCCGCAATGGGAACCAGACGGCGCTCGACGCCGCGCTCGACCACCTGCAACTCAAATTCCCCGATGCGTACGGCGCGCTCGCCGACATGGCCGAGACGCAGAGCGAGTCGTTCACCATCGATATCGACGGTGTCGCTCATGACGCGCTTCTGATTGCGGCGCCGGTGCTTGCTTGGACGAGATACTCGATTCCGTCTGGTCCGTTGAAAGCCGATGTCGCGGACGCGTTGCGCACTCAATTGCAGGCCCATGTAATGGCGGACGGCGCCAGGGTCGCGGTTTCGCCGTATCTGTACAGCATCGATCAGTTGCCGCGACACCATGTGGAAACGTCGCGCGTTGCGCAATTGCTGATCCAGACCGTGCTGGGCCAGGCGCCCGCTCGATTGAACCTGGCGGATTTGCCCGAGACATCGCCGATTCTTGCCGATCCGCGTTTTCTGCTCGCGATGGCGATCGTTCCCACCGGTTCAGCGCTGTTTCGCTGGCAAGAGGAGACAGACGGCGTTCGGGTCGAACGCGGTCAATGTCTTGAACATTGGGCAACCCAAGGCGGAGCGACCTTTGCGACCGTTCTGCCCGGCTGTGAATTCGAGTGCCTGCTGCCCGACGCGTATTACTCGGCGTGCCGCGACGCCGACGAACAGGTCCGCCCGCACTCGGTGCGCACCGCCGTTCGCTATCTCTTCGACACGTTGGGAACAGCGCCGGACGAACTGCGTGCGGTCATCGCGGGATTTGGCGAGCAGCGTATCGATGAATACAGGATTGGATTTACCCGCCGGGGCAGCAACGACGTGATCTACGGCGTTGTATGGCCACTTTATGGGCGGGAAAATGGCGAGCCTGGCGCTGAAGCGGACGATGTAGCGGAACTCGAAGGCGCGGATGGTCCGGTTGAAGCGATCGTTGGGCTGCTAAAGCGCTCAGGGTTGACAGATGTTCGGCGGCATTCCGGGCGCTTCGAGCCGGAATACTGCGAAGATTGCGGCGTTCCGTTATATGCCGATCCATTAGGCGAGATCGTGCACGCCGAAATGCCGGAAGATGCTGAGCCTGCCCAGCCGCACTTTCACTAACTTTCCAACTCGGAAAAACCAACGGATTGCGATTTTCATAATAGAAACGACACAATCAATAACTAACCGACCGGATTGAATCGACGAGACAGCCGCTCCATTAACGTTGGAGCGGCATTTTTTTGCGAATTCGCTACATCACAAACTTTGGCGAATTAAAACCTACGACTTAAAAACGCAAATTCGAGGCGCGACAAGACTGTCGGGCCTTGGCGTTGATCGGATATGTCTCAATCTTTCCTGTCGCGCTCATCGCGCTTAAGAACCTTCTATAAATAACGCGCTGCGCTAAGAAACTATCTCAGACACGCCCGCATTTTTTACGAATTCATAAGATCCGCCTATGCCGTTCGGACAGGGCGCATTTTTCTCTGCAATTAGTCATCATGGGCTTAATCGCATATGCCCGTTCTTCACAAACGGGAATCGCGTGAAAATCAAATGACTAGGGGCAGACATGAAATTCACAATAGTTAATTCGGAAGCTGAACGTCGCGAAGGTTTGAAAGCGCTACTGCGGCACATAGACCGGCGGGCCCGCTTCAATGAGGCGAAAGATTGGCGGCAAGCTGCAAGCGCGGTCCTGAGACTCGAGCCGGATATGATCGTGATCGACTGGCACAAGGCCATGCGCATGGCCGACCTGCGAATGCTGCTCGAGGCTTTCCCGAGAACACCGGCAGCCATCATTGTTGACGAAGCCTCCACGCCCAAGGTCCGCTTGTTCCTGGCCGCAGGGGCGCGAGGCGTCGTGCCGCGCGACCTCGATCCGACGTTGATCGTCCGTGCGCTGGAAATGGTGCTGCTCGGGGGCCATTACGTCCCCGCAAATGCGCTCGATCCAACGTTGGAACCCGGTCTTGCCGCGCGCCGCGAAACTGAGCCACGGGAGTTTCAGAAGGGATTGAAGCGGTTCAACACGCTGTCGCTGCGTCAGCAACAGATCATGCGATGCCTGCACATGGGGAGCACGAACAAAATCATCGCGAAGACGCTGGGGATCAGCGAGGGCACGGTGAAAATACACCTTGGCAGTATCTTCCAGCAGCTCGGCGCGCCCAATCGCGCGGCGGCAGTGGCGATTTATAACGGCTGGCAGAACCGTCATTTGGAAGTATTGAGGCGGGAGGCTGATGCTTCGCCCCGCCCGTCGCTCGGCGACGCAGGCGTCATTCCGTTGCGAGCACCGGCCTCGGCAACCTACTCGCCGCGTCCGGAAGAGGACGAGGATCTGATGCCGATGGCTGCTCAACCCTTGCCGCGCTTTGGTGACTGACAGCACTGCATAACCACGAAACGTCGCACGGGCGCAACGCACAAGTTACGGCGTTGCGCCCGCTAAACCACGCTGGCACAGTCAATGCACACGTTTCCGGGCGCAAACGAGTAATATGAGATTTATGGGTTTCTTCTACACACCTCTCCCGCTGTGGCTTGCAATAGGTGGCTGGATAGTCACTGCGGGTGTGCTCGCGCTTTGCATCTGGAAGAACCCGTTTCGCCGGCTGCAGGACGGAACACTTCAGCATGTGTGGTTCGGGATCGTGGTTGCGGTTACGGTGCTGTGGGCCTGCAATACATGGTTCGAAGACGGTCCGGCCATTCATCTGCTCGGCGCAACGCTGATGGTCACGCTATTTGACTGGCAGCTCGCCATGGTCGGCATGGCAGTGGCGACGGGCCTGGCGGCTGTGGTGCTTGATGCGGCGTGGCCCGGGGTTCCGGTGACATTCCTCTTGTTCGGCGCCTTGCCAGTCGCCGTGTCTTCGCTGCTGCAAAAAGCCATTCAGGCGTGGATTCCCCGGAGCTTGTTCGTCTTTATCCTGGGTCACGGTTTTCTCACTTCCGCTGTTGCTGTCGCAGCGGCGTGTGCTTCAGGTCTGCTGCTCCAAATCATCCTTGCCGACGGGCGGCTGTTCATACCTGCGGGCTTTACGCTTGCCGCCACGCTGCTGGTTGCCGGCGAAGCGCTCTTCACCGGCCTTTTCACAATTCTCATCACCGTCTACAGGCCGACCTGGATCACGACTTTTGATGTCCGGCGGTATCGGCTGGATCGTGGGCCGCGAGTCTGAACGCAGCTGGCCGCGGCCAGCCTGCTAAAGAATTTGATATAAGATGGAACTCCTGCTCACTGTCAGGCATCTTACGTGCCTGATGTCTCTTTAGTGCCCAACCCGATGGATAGTATTCAAGTACCGCGTCGACTGCTTCGGCTGGTCGGCCGGCTGGTAGCAATAGCATCCGCAGCGACAATCACGTCAGCCCTTTTCAACGTCACTGCGTTCGCCGATACGGTCGACGACCGCAATGAGCTCGTCAATCACTTCGTGACCGACTTCAACGCCAATCCCTTGATGGCCGATTGCGCCGCGCACGGCAGCTTCGTCGCGAGTACATCGACGGCGTTTGATCGCGTCGAATTTCCAGCGAGTTCGTTCGATGCCGTGCATGGCAGCATCGTCCCGTGGAATGATTCGTTCGATGATCACAAGCAGCGGATCAAGGTTGATAACGTGGTGACCGTCGAGGGGCTCGGCGTGTCGAAGGACGGCGACGCAACGCCACCGACACTCAAATTTCGATGCGGCTACGTAGGCAGCCAGATGCTGGCGTTCGGCTGGAATGACCCGGTGCCTGCGGCGAGGCCGCGTGCCGAACCACGATCCGGTCACAGCGCTCGCGGCAAGCACAGCGCCGTCAAGGGCAAAGCCGGATCGAAGGGCAAGGCATCCGCTTCGACAGCGAAGAAATCGTCCTCGACCAAGTCGACGAAGAAGAAGCACTGACGCCAGGCAAAACAAAAGGACGAGATCGTCGCTTACGATCTCGCCCTTTCTTGAACGCGCTCCTGAACGCGCATCAGCCTGTCCGCGCGAGTCAGAACGCCTGCAAATGGCGCAAGATGGCCTGCAGCATCGCCGCGCCAAGCGCCGCACTGCGTTCCCCGTTCCATCCCACCCGCTCGTCCGGCAGGTTCGCGTTGTCCTTGAACGGCATTTCGAGCGTCAGAGACAAACACCCGAACTCATTGCCAACGTACTTCGATGCGAGCTTCAGCGCGTCAGTCTGGTACTTGCTGGCTTCGTAACCGTACACATCCTGAAAGTCAGGACTCGCCTGCTTGAAGCATTCGATAAACGCCTTCTGCTCCTCGGCCTGCTTTTCGGTGAACCCCGGCAACATCTCCGAGCCCGCCACGAACACGTAAGGCAGTGCTTCGTCGCCGTGAATATCGAAGAAAAGATCGCAGCCTATTGCGTGCATGGCGTTGCGTACCGCGAGCACTTCCGGGCTGCGCGCGCCGTCCGGCTCCATCCATTCGCGATTCAGGTTGGCGCCTGCCGCGTTCGTGCGCAGGTTGCCAAGAACGCTGCCATCGGGATTCATGTTGGGCACGATGTGAAACACGGCGTGCTCGAAGACCAGGCGCGCGACCGGATCGCCGGCCCAGTCGCCCCACCCTGCCAGCCGTTTGATCAGGCCTTCGACGAACCATTCGGCCATGGTTTCGCCCGGATGCTGACGCGCGATGATCCAGACGTTTTTCTTCGGCTCAAGCGTTATGTGATCTTCTTCGCCGTCTTCAGCTTCGTCTTCATCGTCTTCAAGCAAGCCCAGCGTCAAAAGTGCCATCGGGCGGCCTTGCACGGTGCGGCCAATTTCCGTGAGCGTGGCGTGCGGCATCTGTTGTACCGCGCCGATGAAACCTGCGTGCCGCTCTTCGCTGTACGGCTCGAAGTAAGCGTAATAGATGGCATCGAAATCGGGCGTGTGCTCGATCGTCATTACCCGGCCGTCATAACGGGTCGGCACCCGGAACCAGTTGATCCTGTCGTAGCTGGCGACCGCGCGATAGTCGCGCCAGCCGTCGGCAAACGCGCAGTCGGCGGCGTTTTCGAAGGTCAGGGTGAGCGCTACATCGCGGACGTTACCCACGCGAAAGTAGAACCACTGCGCGAAATCGGCGTGGCTGTCCGGGCGGATACGCAGGCGAATGTCGGCGGGGTTATCGGCGGAAACGACGTTGATCGCGCCCGCATCGAAATGACTCGTGATTGAGATGCTCATGACGCTTCCTTGATTTGTCCAGTGCAGCAGCAGGTCATTGCATCAAGCCCCAACGCGCCGGCGATACACATACGTGGCGTCAGTCGATGCTTTTTTATCGAACGCGTAGCCTTCGCTGCCGAAATCCTTGAGGCCTTCCGGTTCATCGATTCTATGCTGCACGGCGAACCGCGCCATCAACCCGCGCGCACGTTTTGCGTGAAAACTGATGATCTTGTACTGGCCGTTCTTCCATTCCTGAAACACGGGCGTGACGATTGGCGCGTCGAGCCGCTTCGGCTGCACCGACTTGAAATACTCGCCGGATGCGCAGTTGATCAGCACCTTCGCGCCGCGCTGCTTTTTCATCTGCCCGTTGAGCGCCACCGTGATGCGATCGCCCCAGAACGCATAAAGATCTTTGCCCCGAGCGTTTGCGAACTTCGTGCCCATTTCCAGCCGATAAGGCTGCAACAGGTCGAGCGGCCGCAGCAATCCGTAGAGCCCGGACAACACCCGCACATGGTTCTGCGCGTAGTCGAGGTCGGCCGCATGAAGCGATTTGGCGTCGAAACCTTCGTAGACGTCACCGTTGAACGCGAGCATGGCCTGCTTCGAATTGTCCTCACTGAACGTCGGCGACCAGTCGGCATAACGCTGAAAGTTGAGTCGCGCGAGCGGGTCGGAGATATGCATGAGACTGCCGATATCCTGTGGCGAGAGTTTGCGCAGCGCCTTGATGAGCTCGGCGGAATCTGCGGTGAATTCAGGCAACGTGTGCTTCGTCACGTGCGGCGGGGTCTCGTAGTCGAGCGATTTGGCCGGCGAGAGAACGATTATCATAGGGGCTCGCCGGCACGCTTGCCAACGATGAAGACGGAAACCCTCGATTGTATCGAATGAAAAAATCCCCCGTGTGGCGCGCCGTGCTCGATTCGAATGTGTGGATCGACATTCTTGTTTTCGATGACCCCGATTCCCGCCCCATTCGCGCCGCGCTCGAAGCCGGCACGCTGGAAGCGTTGATCGATGCGCGTTGCCTGAAAGAACTGACGTATGTGCTGGACTATCCGCAATTCGTGCGCTTTGCCGTAGACAAGGCCCAGGCACTGGAAACGGTTGCGCGGCTTTCTCGCCTGGTTGAAACCGAACCGCTGCCCGAAGACGCCCCGCCGCTGCCAAAATGCAAGGACCGCGACGACCAGAAGTTCCTCGAACTGGCGCATGCAAGCAAGGCAGACTGGCTGATATCGAAGGACCGGGCGCTGCTCAAACTTGCGAAACGCACCGCGCGTGATTTTGGCTTCCGGATCGCCCAGCCGGCGCCATTCGTGACCAGCTTCAACGCGCAGGTCGAGGCCAATGCGGAAACGAACGCAATCGACGTTTAAAATACGACACATTCTTCCAGCGCAGCCGATCGAAACCACTATGAACGCCTCGCACGACCTTCCGCATTCCGCCGCCGTTCCTGCCATCACGTCACGTCTGCCGAACGTCGGCACGACCATCTTCACGGTCATGAGCGCACTCGCGACACAGACAGGCGCGGTGAACCTTGGCCAGGGTTTTCCGGATTTCGCCTGCGATCCGCGGATCGTGGATGCGGTGGCGAACGCGATGCGGGACGGCCACAACCAGTATCCGCCGATGGCCGGCGCCGCGCCGCTGCGTCACGCGGTCAGCGAAAAGATCGAGCGGCTCTACGGTCGCAAATACGACGTGGATCGCGAAATCACGGTGACAGCCGGCGCCACGCAGGCCATCCTGACGGCCATCCTGTGCTGCGTGCATCCAGGCGATGAAGTCGTCGTGATCGAGCCGATGTACGACTGCTACGTCCCGGCTATTGAACTGGCGGGCGGCAAGCCGGTGTTTGTATCGCTGGAAGCACCCGACTACGCACTCCCCTTCGATAAGATCGCCGCAGCGATCACGCCCAAAACGCGCCTTCTGATCGTCAACACGCCGCACAACCCGACGGGCCGTGTCTGGCGCGCCGCCGACATGCAAAAGCTCGACGAAATCATGCGCGGCACCGACGTGCTGATCCTCTCCGACGAAGTCTACGAACACATGGTCTTCGACGGCGCGCCGCACGAAAGCGTCTCGCGTTATCCCGACCTGGCCGCGCGCAGCTTCGTGGTATCGAGTTTCGGCAAGACGTTTCATGTGACGGGCTGGAAGGTCGGCTATGTCGCTGCGCCCGCGGCTCTTACGGCCGAGTTCCGCAAGGTACATCAGTTCAACGTGTTCACCGTGAATACGCCAATGCAGGTCGGCATTGCGGAGTACTTGAAGGACCCGTCGCCTTATATGGATCTGCCCGCTTTCTACCAGCAAAAGCGCGACTTTTTCCGTGCGGGCCTCGCGAACTCGCGCTTCAAATTGCTGCCCTGCGACGGCACGTATTTCCAGTGCGTCGACTATTCGGCCATCAGCGACTTGCCCGAAGCGGAATTCTCGCAATGGCTCACGAGCGAGATCGGCGTGGCGGCCATTCCGGTATCCGCGTTCTATCACGAGAGCCACGAATCGGGCGTCGTGCGTTTTTGCTTCGCGAAAAAAGAAGCAACGCTGCGCACCGCGCTCGAACGCCTGGCGAGCCTGTAGAACTTCAAATCTTCGGCAGTTCTTTTTTCTGCGCGTCCATGAACGCCAGCCGGTCGGCCGTCACTTTCTGTGCGGCCGGCCGTTCCCCCACGCGCCTGTTGTGCGCCTTCCAGTCGATACCCGCCTCCAGCAGGAAATCCGCGCCATAAACCGCTTTTGTCGTCAGCCCGACGAGCGGCAAATTCACGAATGCACTCACATCGGCGATACTGAAGGTCGTGCCAAGCGCGTACGGTTCGAACTTCGCAATCCGCTTGAGTCCCGCTACGCCGTGACGGAGCCGTTTTTCGGCGCGCGACTTCGTATAGTCGGTGACGGTGCCGCCAAAAAACGCCTGCTTGTAGAGATCTCGCGCGACGAGTTCCAGATGCAACTCGATGAACGCAATCATCTCGCGCTCCTTGGCGGCCGTGAACGGATCGGCGGAAAAGATGGGCTTGTCCGGATATGCGCTCGCCAGATATTCGATGATCACCTGTGACTCGCACAGCGATCCGTTCCCGGTCTCGATATACGGCACCTTACCGAGAGGCGACCGGGCGAGCGTCGCTTCATCCTGGCCAAAATTGGCCCGCACCTCCTCGAACGCAATGTCGTGTTCGAGCAGCACGAACTTCACCTTGTTCACGTAGTTGGACAGCGGAAAACCATACAGCTTGAGCATCGCGAGTCTCCTGAACGTCTTTCGTTTTTAATAATGCATGCAATCGACGGCCTTCGAGGCCATCTCACTAACAGCACGACCGTGCTAATCTAGCAAAATAAGGAGTGAGACACACCATGAGTTTTCGCGACACAGTGATTCGAACGTTGGGCGTGGTCGGCAGCGGCGCAATGGGACGCGGTATCGCGCAGATAGCAGCGACGGGCGGCCTGACCGTACGTCTCTTCGATGCCAACAAGGAAGCCATCGCGGCCGCTCGCGAGTATCTCGCCGATACCCTGAACAAACTTGCCGCAAAAGGCAAGCTCACCGAAGCCGAAGCGCATGAGGCGCTGGCCCGCATTCATGCGGCGGAGGCGATCAGCGACCTCGCCGATTGCGATGTCGTGATCGAGGCGATCGTGGAAAAGCTCGATCCCAAGCGCGAGTTGTTCCGCGAGCTGGAAGGCATCGTTCGCGACGATTGCATCCTGGCGTCGAACACGTCGTCGCTTTCCATCACCGCGATTGCCGCCGGATGCACGAAGCCCGAACGTGTCGTTGGCCTGCATTTCTTCAACCCCGTGCCGCTGATGAAAGTGGTCGAGGTGATCGATGGATTACGCGGCGACCCCGCCGCCGGTGACGCGCTCATGGCGCTCGGCCGCCAGATGGGCCATACGCCGGTGCGCGCGAAGGACATGCCGGGGTTCATCGTGAATCACGCCGGGCGCGGCATGAACACCGAGGGCTTGCGGATCGCCGGCGAAGGCGTGGCGAGTTTTGCCGATATCGACCGGATCATGCGCGAGCAGGCCGGCTTCAGACTCGGACCGTTCGAGTTGCTCGACCTGACCGCGCTCGACGTTTCGCATCCGGTGATGGAGTCGATCTATCACCAGTTTTACGAGGAACCAAGATTCACGCCGTCGCCGATTACCGGGACGCGGCTTGCCGGCGGGTTGATCGGGCGCAAGGTCGGCGAAGGTTTCTATAAGTACGTCGATGGCAAGCAGCAGACGCCCGAAGAAGCGCCTGCGCCGACCACGCTGCCACGGCGCGTCTGGGTGAGCCGTGCGTCGGTCCAGGCGCGCGAGGAAGTGTTCCGGCTGATCGCGAAGATGGAAACGAATGTGACCATCGATACCGGCGGCACGCCCGCGCCGGATTCGCTGATCATCGTGACGCCGCTCGGCCACGATGCAACCACGGCATGCGTCGCGGAAAAGCTGGATGCGTCGCGTACGGTTGCCATCGACACGCTGTTCCCGCTCGCCGATGCCGCCCGCCGCACCATCATGACCACGCCCGCGACCACGGCCGAGTTCCGCGACGCTGCGCACGCCCTCTTCGCTTTCGACGGCGTTCCTGTCACCGTGATCCGCGATTCCACGGGGTTCGTGGCGCAACGCGTGGTGGCGACCATCGTGAATATTGGTTGCGACATCGCGCAGCAACGCATCGCTTCACCCGCCGATATCGATCTCGCCGTGACGCTCGGGCTGGGGTATCCGCGTGGTCCGCTCGCACTCGGCGACGCACTCGGTGCGACGACCATCCTCACCATTCTGCGCAACATCCAGGGCGTGCTGGGTGACCCGCGTTATCGTCCGTCGCCGTGGTTGACGCGTCGCGCACAGCTTGGCCTGTCACTCACCTTCGATGAGGCAGCAGAATGAGCGCCGAACTGCTCTCCGCGCGGCCGGCCGAAAGCGACACTACGCTCGTTCTGAAGCTGTCCAATCCGGGCGCGCGCAACGCGTTGCACCCGGATATGTACGCAGCCGGAATCGAGGCGATGAACACGGCCGAGCGCGATACATCCGTGCGCGCGATCGTGCTGACCGGCGCCGACAACTTCTTTTGCGCCGGCGGCAACCTGAACCGCCTGCTTGAAAACCGGGCGAAGGATCCGTCGGTGCAGGCGGCGAGCATCGACATGCTGGGCGAATGGATCGTGGCGCTGAGGTCATCCACAAAACCGGTGATCGCGGCCGTGGAAGGCGCGGCAGCGGGCGCGGGCTTCTCGCTCGCGCTGGCGTGCGACCTGCTCGTCGCTGCCGATGACGCCAAGTTCGTGATGTCGTACGCCCGCGTGGGCCTCACGCCCGATGGCGGCGGCTCGTGGTTCCTCACGCGCGCCTTGCCACGTGCGCTTGCCACCGAGATCCTGCTTGAGGCCAAGCCGATCGGCGCCACACGTTTGCACGAAGCCGGCGTGGTGAATCGCGTGACGAAACCCGGCGCGGCGCTCGATACCGCCATCGCCTGGGCCGACGAACTCGGCCGCATGGCGCCGAAAGCGCTGGCGCAAATCAAGACGCTGATCGCATCGGCTGAAACGGAATCGCTTGCCGAACAACTCGACGCCGAACGCGACGGTTTTGTCGATGCGCTCCATAACGGCAACGCGCTCGAAGGCATCAACGCGTTCCTCGAAAAGCGGCCACCGCTCTACAAATGATGACCACACCCTACGAACTCCCAAAACGCCGCCGCATCTTCCTGATGCGTCACGGCGACGTGACGTATTTCGATGCAACCGGCCGTGCCATCGATCCAATGGGCGTGCCGCTCAATGAACGCGGCCGCGACGAAGCGACCGCGGCCGGAAGCGGGTTCAAGGCGCAGCAGATCCGCTTCGACAAGGTCATTGTCAGCGGTCTGCCGAGAACGATCGAGACGGCACAGCGCGTGCTGGCTGAAACGGGTCAGGAAATCGCAATCGATGTCTGGCCGGAATGGGAAGAGATCCGCGGCGGCCGCTTGAGCAACCTGCCCGCGAAGGATATCGAGCGCGCGTTTCTCAGCGTGTTCGACGGCATCGTGCCGGAGACAACCGCGTTCCTTGGCGGCGAGACCATCGGCGAATTGCTGGATCGTGTGTTGCCGCCACTGCGACGGCTGCGGGACGATTCATCCTGGGACACCGCGTTGCTGGTATTGCACGGCGGCGTGAATCGCGCGTTGTTGTCGCACGCGATCACAGGCGGCGGACGCATGTTCTTCGGGCATCTGTCGCAGACAACGGGATGCATCAACGCGCTCGATATCGGCGACAAACCCGGCGACTGGGTCATCCGCGCGCTGAATCATTCGCCGCCGTCGCCCCTTCACGCAAGCGCGCGCAACACGACCATGGAATTGCTCTACGAACAATTCGTGCGATACACGTCAGCCTTGAAGTAACCGCGCAAGCAGCGACAACAGCGCTTCGAAGCGCGACGCTGCATGTGGACCAGCCTATGAACGCAATCCGGAGGAGACAACGATGGCTTCAAACGACGCGCCCTTGCCCGTACAGCAGGATTTCTCGGCGTTCGAAGGAACGCGGCCCGTCAACGAGCGCCAACAGTTCGACATGGAAGCGCTTTCAGCGTGGCTTGAAACGCATATCGAAGGTTTCGTCGGGCCAGTCAGTGTCGAACAATTCGCCGGCGGCCAGTCGAACCCCACGTACAAGCTGATCACGCCCTCGCGCAGTTATGTGATGCGGTCAAAGCCGGGACCGGCGGCGAAGCTGTTGCCATCGGCGCATGCGATCGATCGTGAATACCGCGTGATGGATGGGCTTGCCGACACGGACGTACCGGTTGCGAAGATGTTCGCGCTATGCGATGACGAAAGCGTGATTGGCCGCGCGTTCTATTTGATGGAGTTCATCGAGGGCCGCGTGTTGTGGGACCAGGCGCTGCCGGGCCTGACGCCCGCCGAGCGCGGCGCCATCTACGATGAAATGAATCGCGTGATCGCAGCTTTGCATTCGGTCGATATCATCAAAGCGGGTTTGGACACCTACGGCAAGCCAGGCAACTATTTCGAGCGCCAGATCGGCCGATGGAGCAAGCAGTACCTTGCGTCGCAAACCGAGCCCATCGAAGCGATGAACAAGCTGATCGAGTGGCTGCCGAAACATATTCCGCGCGGCGGCGAAAGCGTCTCCGTTGTTCATGGCGACTTCCGGCTGGACAACCTGATCTTTCACCCGACAGAACCGCGCGTTCTCGCCGTGCTCGACTGGGAGTTGTCCACGCTCGGCGATCCTCTCGCCGACTTTGCCTATCACTGCATGGCGTGGCATGTCGATCCGACGCAATTTCGCGGTATCGGCGGACTCGACTGGGCGGCGCTCGGCATTCCGCACGAACAGACCTACGTCGCGCAATATCTCGAACGCACCGGCCTGAAGATTGAAGGCGACTGGAATTTCTACCTCGCCTACAACATGTTCCGCATCGCCGCGATCCTGCAGGGAATCATGAAGCGCGTGAGCGAGGGCACAGCCGCGAGCGCACAAGCGATCGATGCAGGCAAACGTGCCAGGCCGATGGCCGAACTCGCATGGTCTTACGCGCAAAAAGTGACCGGATAAAACATCAGGAACAGGAGACGAGATGAATTTCGACTACACGCCGAAAGTGCAGGAACTGCGCCACAAGCTGGCCGCTTTCTTCGATGAACACATCTATCCGAACGAGCGCGCGTTCAATCAGGAAATCGCGGCAAACCGGGCAAAGGGCGATGCGTGGATACCGCTTGAGCTGATCGAAACGCTCAAGCAACGCGCGCGCGATGCCGGCCTGTGGAATCTCTTCCTGCCCGAATCGGAACGTGGCGCAGGGTTGAGCAATCTGGAATACGCGCCGCTTTGCGAGATCATGGGACGCGTGCCTTGGGCGCCCGAAGTGTTCAATTGCGGCGCGCCCGACACGGGCAACATGGAGACCATCGAACGTTATGGCAGCGATCAGCACAAGCAGCAATGGCTCGAGCCGCTGCTGCAAGGCGAGATCCGTTCGGCGTTCCTGATGACGGAGCCGGACGTGGCTTCGTCGGATGCGACCAACATCCAGTGCAGCATCGTGCGCGATGGCGACAGCTATGTGATCAACGGTCACAAGTGGTGGTCATCGGGTGCGGGCGATCCGCGCTGCAAGGTGTATATCGTGATGGGGAAGACCGATCCGGAAGCGCCAAAACATCAGCAACAATCGATGATCCTCGTCCCCGCGGAATCATCGGGCATTACGGTGCATCGGCCGCTTTCGGTCTTCGGTTACGACGACGCGCCGCATGGCCACATGGACATCACGCTTGAGAATGTGCGCGTGCCGGCATCGAATGTATTGCTTGGCGAGGGGCGCGGATTCGAAATCGCGCAAGGGCGTCTTGGGCCCGGACGCATTCATCATTGCATGCGCTTGATCGGATTAGCCGAGCGCGCGCTCGAACTCATGTGCAGACGGACATCGCAACGGGTTGCATTCGGCAAGCCGATCGCAGCGCATGGCGTAACGCAAGAGCGCATTGCCGAAGCGCGGATCATGATCGAACAGGCGCGCTTGCTCACACTGAAAGCGGCCTACATGATGGACACAGCCGGCAACAAGGGCGCCCGCGGCGAGATCGCGATGATCAAGGTCGTTGCGCCGAACATCGCGTGTCAGGTCATCGACTGGGCGATTCAGGCGCATGGGGCCGGGGGTGTATCGGACGACTTCCCGCTCGCTTATGCGTACGCGCACGCACGGACATTGCGCCTCGCCGATGGACCCGACGAAGTGCATCGGAATGCGGTCGCAAAACTTGAATTAGCCCGGTACGCGTAAGCGTTGAGCAACGCGGTGGACTTCTTTGACGGCTCCGAAAAAGAAGTCACCTGAACGCGAACTTCAGAAATAGTGCCGTGTAATAAACTCAGCGACACAAACCGGTTTCTCAGCGCCTTCTTTCTGGATAGTCACGCGCCAGATCACCTGCACGCCGCCCTGCTCCACGTCAGTCACCTTCTCAGCCAAGAAACGCGCTCTCAACTTCGAACCAACCAGAACCGGTGACATGAACCGGACCTTGTTGGTGCCGTAGTTCACGCCCAGTTTCTGCTGCAGCGGAACGCATTGCTCAAGCCATTTCGGCACGAGCGCCAACGTCAGGAAGCCATGCGCAATCGGTCCGCCAAAGGGCGACGCTTTGTTCGCCCGTTCAACGTCGACGTGAATCCATTGATGGTCGTCGGTGGCATCGGCGAACCGGTTCACGCGCGACTGATCTATTTCCAGCCACCCGCTCACGTATTCCTCGCCGCCCTCCGCGGCTTTCACATCCGCTGCTGAGGCGAGCGTCATTGCGTATTTTCCGGACGACGCAGCCCGAATATCGCCGCCGAATCCACCGTCAATACCAGCTCGCCATTCTGGTTATAAGCTTCCCAACGCGTTCCGACAATGCCGCGATCCGGCTTGCTCTCGGAAACACGCTTGCTCAACACGCGCACCGTCAACCGCACGGTATCGTTCACGCGAACCGGCTTGAGCCAGCGGATGTTGTCGAGCCCGGGCGAGCCCATCGATGTGGAATCGGCCAGCATGTCGCGCACGAGAATGCCCATCATCGCGGAGCAGGTGTTCCATCCGCTCGCAACCAGTCCGCGAAACGGCGATGCTTCGCCGCCCGCTTCGCTCAGGTGAAAAGGCTGCGGATCATAACGTCCGGCGAAATCGATGATCTCCTCTTTCGAAAATGTATGCTCGCTGAGTTCGGCTACATCGCCGACGTTGAAATCCTCATAGCTGAATGTCATCCCCATTCTCCTTTTATGAAGCGTCGATTATTCAAACGTTAGTGTCGGCGAATCCTGGCAGCGATGCAAACCGCTCCAGATGATGATCGACGTCGCCCAACGTTGTCTCGATGATCGACAAGCGCTTGAACCAGTGTGCCGCCGCGACTTCATTTGTTACGCCCATCCCGCCGTGAAGTTGCACGGCCTGCTGACCGACGAAACGTGCTGCCTGACCGACCCGCGCTTTCGCCGCAGAAATTGCGCGACGGCGTTCGTCCGCGTCATTGCTCGTGTAGCGGGCAGCCGCCAGATACGTGATCGAACGTGCCTGCTCAGCGTGGATCAGCATCTCGACCATGCGATGCTGCAACGCCTGAAACCGCGCGATGGGCGTGCCGAACTGCTTGCGTTCCTTCGTGTACTCGACCGTCGCGTGATTGAGCGCATCGAGCACGCCGACGGCTTCGGCGCAGAGCAGGAACGTCGCGTAATCCGCGATATGTTCAAGTGTCGCGGCCCCGGTTTGCGCATTGCCCAGGCGTGTGGCCGGCGTGCCCGTGAATTTCAAGGAAGCGGCACGCTGGCCATCGATCGTCCGGTATTCAGTGATCGCCACGTTGCCCGAATCGCGCGCAACGGCGAACAGGGCAACTTCGCCGTTCAGCCTTGCGGGCACGATCCATACGTCGGCCTGTGCGCCGTGTTGGACCAGCGACTTCTCACCGTTCAAGGTGAATTGATCGCCCTGGATCTGCGCCGTGGTTGCGATGGAAAACAGGTCATGGCGCGCATGCGGTTCATGAAACGCCACGGCAAGTTTGATCTCGCCGGCAGCCGCGCGCTCGAGCAAGGCGTTCGCGTACTGGTCGCCAACAAGCCGCAACGCTTCGATACCCACCGCCGTCGACCAGTAGGGCTCGACGACCAACGCACGCCCGAGTTCCTGCATCACGACGAGCATGTCGACCGGACCACCATCGAATCCGCCACGCGCTTGCGGCGCGGGCAACGCCGTAAGGCCTAATTCGGTGAAGGCAGTCCAGTGTTTTGCATCGACACCTTCCCTGGATGCCACGATCTTTTGGCGGGCATCGAACGTGTATTCCTTGTCGAGATAACGGCGCAAGGCATCACGGAATTGCTGTTGTTCATCGGTGAAATTGAAGTCCATGTGCCGCTCCTCACAAGCCCAGAATCATCTGCGCGATGATGTTTTTTTGAATTTCGTTCGAACCGCCATAGATCGATGTCTTGCGGAAGTTGAAGTAGTACGCGGCGAGCGGCGCCGCGTCGTCATCGCCTGCGAGACTGTGCTCGCGTTCGCCTTCGAGATACTCGGGATCGAACGCGGCGGCCTGGGGTCCGATGGCTTCAACCATCAACTCGGTCAACGCTTGCTGGACTTCGGTGCCCTTGATTTTCAGCATCGATGCTTCCGGTCCCGGCCCGCGGCCATTCGCTTCGCTCGCGACCACGCGCTGCACGGTCACTTCAAGCGCCATGATCTCGATTTCGAGCGCCGCGATCTTTGCAGCGAACACAGGGTCCTTCAACAACGATGCTCCGCCCTTCTTCTGATCAGTGGCAAGTCGTTTGAGGAACACCAGTTCGCGCTTGGACTGCCCGACGCGTGCGATGCCCGTGCGTTCATGCCCAAGCAAATACTTCGCATACGTCCAGCCGCGATTTTCTTCGCCGACAAGGTTTTCCATCGGCACTTTCACGTCTTCGAAGAAGACTTCATTGACTTCGTGGTCTTCGTCGAGCGTGATGATGGGACGCACGGTGATGCCGGGCGTTTTCATATCGATAAGCAAGAACGAGATGCCTTCCTGCTTCTTCGCGCCGCTATCCGTGCGCACGAGGCAGAACATCATGTCGGCGAACTGGCCGAGCGTGGTCCAGGTCTTCTGGCCATTGACCAGATAGTGGTCGCCCTGACGTTCGGCGCGCGTTCTAAGCGATGCCAGATCGGAGCCCGAACCGGGTTCGGAATACCCCTGGCACCACCAGTCGGTGCCATCGAGAATGCGCGGCAAGTAACGGGCTTTTTGCGCATCGCTGCCGTATTTCATGAGGACCGGTGCGACCATCGATACCCCGAACGGCAACACGCCCGGCGCACCAATACGCGCGCATTCCTCATCCCAGATATGGCGCTGCGTGGCGTTCCAGCCCGGACCGCCAAATTCCTTCGGCCAGGCGACGACAGACCAGCCGCGCGTGCCAAGCAGCTTGTGCCAGCTCGCGTAGTCGTCGCGGCTTAAACGTTTGTGATCGAGTACCTTGGTCCGCAAGGCTTGCGGCAGATTGGCGTCGAGCCAGGCGCAAATGTCGGCGCGAAACGCGTTGTCCGCGGGGGAATAGTTCAGGTCCATGCGCTCTCGTCTCCTGTCATGACCCGGGTCGGCCACGAGGAGACGTGCGCTAAGCCAACGGGCGTCGGCTTATTGCAGCGGCTCTTTCAGTGCGGCCGGCACGGGCAGCGGCATCACGTCGATGCCTTCTTCCATCAATGCGTGCGCATCTTCAGGCGTAGCGACGCCGCGAATATTGCGCGCCGGCGCTTCGTCGTAATGCATGCGCCGCGCCTCTTCGGCAAAACGGTCGCCCACGTTCTCGGTCTTCGCGAGAAATTCCCGCATGAATTGCAGCGCACGCGCCTGGGCCGCCTGATCCGGCTGCTGCGGGGCCGCTTGCGGCGTAACGCTGCTGCCGCTGCTTGCCTGCTCGGTTCGGTCGGAACGTGTGGTGGACAGGTTCAGCCGCGGTGCCGATGGCATGCGGCTTACTTCAGTCGTGGAACACACCGGACAAGCCACGAGCTTGCGCGACAACTGGGATTCAAACTCATCGGACGAAGCAAACCAGCCTTCGAACCGATGGTCGTGCGAGCACTTCAAGTCGAGAACCTTCATGCTAATCAGGGCTTGCCAGAAAGTTTAATCGCAAAAGCGCGTTTTGTGAACGGTCGTTCGTAAATTTGCGTCTGCGACTTTTGGATGAATCGAGAAAACAGGTGGTCGATTTTAGCCCGCTGGTCCTTCGCGCGCTTGATGGCGTTGTTTTTGATGAAACGCACAAACGCAAAAGCGGCCCGCAGGCCGCTTTTTTTCTCTCGATTTGCTTATTCGCTGACCGGATCGCCTAGTTTCCACTCGCCCGACATCACCTTCTCGAGCCAGAAGCTGCCGATGATCGTTTTTACATCGCTGATCTGGCCGCTCTTGATCCACTCGAAGATTTGCGACCGATCCGCAATGAACGTCTCGAGGAACTCGCCCTCGTCCAGCTTGTTCTCGCCCGCAGTCAAACCGCGCGCCAGATACAGGTCGATGAACTCGGTCGAGTACGAAATCACCGGATGAATTCGGGTCAGGAAGAACCATTCGCGCGCTGTGTAACCCGTTTCCTCGTGCAATTCACGTTTCGCGCAAGCGAGTTCACTTTCGTTGGGATCGAGTTTGCCGGCGGGATATTCGAGCAGCACCTTGCGGATCGGATACCGATACTGCCGCTCAAGCAGCGCGCGGCCGTCGTCGAAAAGAGGCAGGATCATCACCGCGCCTGGATGCTCGACGTACTCGCGCGTGGCGTGTTTCCCGTCGGGCAGCTCGACTGTATCGAGTTTCAGCGTGAGGAATTTACCCTGATGCAGCAACTTGCTTTCGACCGTTTTCTCGATCAGGCCGGCATCGGAATCAGGGAAAGAGTCGGCGGAATGCTTGGGGTCGAGGGAAGAACTGTCAGCCATCATGCGCCTTGAAGGAAACGCGTCAAACGACGAACCCGGCGCCAAACGCGTGGATCAAGCCGCGACGGCCGTGGCCGTCAGCGGCGCTTGACGAGATATTGGAAAGCGAAACCGGGGAACGCGAGCACAAGAAAGAGGCTGAACGTCACGGCGTAAAACTGCCAGCCCTGCTCGAAACGGTTTCCGGCACGCGCCTCAAGCATAAAGCCGAGCGCGCCCACGACAAAATAAAGCACGATCAATTCCGCGAGGCGAATCCACGGGCTTTTCTTTGCTGCCTTGATTGGCACGACGGCGAAGATGCGTTGATTCGCAAACGGAAGGTTGGCGCCGACCAGCGCCAACAACACGATAAACCAGCCCGCAGCCGACATTACAACTGGAACGGCAAGGTATGGGTGATCGCCGTCAGGCAAGCGTTCATCAACGGACCCGGCACAATGCCGAGCACGAGCACCGCAAGGCCGTTGAACGCGAGCAGCGCGCGCTTGAGGTTGTCGGCGACGATCGGCGATGCGTCCGTCGGTGCATCGAAGTACATCAGCTTGACGATACGCAGGTAGTAGAACGCCCCCACCAGCGACGACATCACGGCGAGCACTGCAAGCCACGTCAGACCGGCGTTCATGGTCGCTTCCAGCACCGCGAGCTTGGCGTAGAACCCGACCATCGGCGGGATGCCAGCGAGTGAGAACATCATGATCATCATCACGAACGCGAACACCGGGCTACGCTGGTTCAGGCCCTTGAAGTCATCGAGCGTTTCGGCTTCGAAGTCCTTGCGCGCCAGCAGCATGATCACGCCGAAGGTACCGAGCGTGGTGATCAGGTAGATGATGCTGTAGAACATCGCCGAGCTGTAGGCACCGGCCGCGCCATCGGCCTTGCCTTCGACCACGCCCGCGAGCATGCCCAGCAGCACGAAGCCCATGTTCGAGATTGCCGAGTAAGCCAGCATCCGCTTGATGTTCTTCTGCACGATACCCGTGACGTTACCCACGATCAGCGACAGCGCGGCAAGGATCACCAGCATCTCTTGCCAGTCGACTGCCAGCGGCAACAGCGCCATCACCAGGAAACGCAGACCCCACGCGAAGGCCGCAGCCTTCGGGCCGCCACCAGTGATCAGCGTCATGGCAGTCGGTGCGCCCTGATAAACGTCAGGCACCCACATATGGAATGGCACCGCGCCCATCTTGAACGCAATACCCGCGACGACGAAGATCACGCCGAACAGCAGCACCGCGTCGTTGATACGGCCAGTTGCAATGGCCTTCGCCACTTCGTTCAGTTCAAGCGAACCGGTCGCGCCGTAGAGCATCGAGATGCCGTAGAGCAGGAAACCGGAAGCCAGCGCGCCGAGGACGTAATACTTCATTGCGGATTCGTTGGCCTGTGGCGAGTCCTTCCGCAACGCGATCACCGCGTACAGCGACAACGACATCAGTTCCAGCCCGAGATACAGCGTCAGGAAGTTGTTGCCCGAGATCATCACGCACTGGCCGAGCAGCGAGAACAGGCCGAGCAGGAAGAAGTCGCCGCGGAACAGATCGCGATCTTCAAGATACTTGCGCGAATAGATGATCGATACCGCGAAGCCGAGCGTCACCACCGCTTTCATTGCGCTGGCGAACGGATCGACGACGTACATGCGCGTGAAGAAATAATGCGGCGTGGGATCGAGTGCCTGGACGGCGAACCACAGGCCGACCACGATCGTCGAAATGACCGAGATGAAATAGGACGTTTGCCGGCTCTTCACGCCGTAGATGGTGTCGTTCAACCACACTACGACGACCATCAACATCAGCAGTCCATCGGGTAACAAGGCACTCATTGGGGCATTTTGCATGATCTTTTATTTCCTCCGCACGCGTTACTGGGCCAGCGGCAGTTTCGACTGCGCGACGTGGGAGAGGAGATTTTCCACGGATGCGTGCATCACATCGGTGAAAGGCTTCGGGTACAGGCCCATGTACAGCGTAAATACAGCAAGCACGGCCAGCATGAAGAATTCGCGCTTGCTGATGTCCTTCAGCTTGGCGACGTTTTCATTGGCAATCGCGCCGAAGTGCACGCGCTTGTACATCCACAGCGTGTACGCCGCGCCGAGAACCAGCGTGAACGTTGCCAGGAAACCGATCCAGAAGTTGAACTTCACTGCAGCCAGGATCACCATGAACTCGCCGACAAAACCCGACGTACCTGGCAGGCCGCAGTTGGCCATCGCGAACAACATGGCGAATGCCGCAAACTTGGGCATGACGTTGACCACACCGCCGTAATCCGAGATCCGGCGCGAGTGCATGCGGTCATACAGCACGCCGATACACAGGAACATCGCGCCCGAGACGAAACCGTGCGAAATCATCTGGATGATCGCGCCTTCCATGCCGAGCGTGCTGAAGATGAAGAAACCGAGCGTGACGAAGCCCATGTGCGCAATCGACGAATACGCGACCAGCTTCTTCATGTCTTCCTGCACCAGCGCCACGAAGCCGATGTAGATCACCGCGATCAACGACAGCGTGATCACCACGGGCGCCAGGAAATGGCTGGCATCCGGCGCGATGGGCAGCGAGAAGCGGATGAAACCGTACGCGCCGAGCTTCAGCATGATCGCGGCCAGCACGACCGAGCCGCCCGTCGGCGCTTCCACGTGGGCGTCAGGCAACCACGTGTGGACCGGCCACATCGGCACCTTCACGGCGAAGGCCATGAAGAAC
>Ga0153932_1000224_pt1 | contig 21599 bp, 23 predicted proteins | sample TSNJ016MetaG_FD_102273 | JGI IMG/M metagenome (GOLD analysis project Ga0153932, IMG submission 102273) | Attine ant fungus gardens microbial communities from New Jersey, USA - TSNJ016 MetaG | ecosystem: Host-associated > Fungi > Mycelium > Unclassified | place: USA: New Jersey, Wharton State...
GCGCATGCTGGAACGCATTGGACCTCCGGCCATTCTGAACTCCTTAGTGAGCCTGACGCTGCAAGATGTTCGAGAACTCTTCGATAAACGTTTCGAAGCGGATGGCCAGGCGGTCGATATCGTGTGCGTATCGGTTGTACGCCACCACCGCCGGAATTGCTGCGAACAGGCCGATTGCCGTTGCTACAAGTGCTTCGGCAATACCCGGCGCCACGTTCGCAAGCGTTGCCTGCTGGACGTTTGCGAGGCCGCGGAACGAATTCATGATCCCCCAGACTGTGCCGAACAAACCAATATACGGACTGACCGACCCCACTGACGCGAGAAACGCGAGGTTCACTTCAAGCACATCCATTTCACGCTGGAACGCGGCACGCATGGCGCGGCGGGAGCCGTCGAGAATGGCCGCCGGATCGTTCATGCGGCGCTCTTTGCCCTTGAGGAACTCACGCATGCCCGATTCGAAGATCCGCTCGAGCGCGCCAATGGTGTGGCGGTTGTTGGCAGCGCTTTGATAAAGCGCCTGCAGGTCGCCGCCCGACCAGAAGTCCCGTTCGAAGCGCTCGGTCTGATTGCGCGCACGCCGAATGGCAAACCACTTGCGGATGATGTAGGTCCACGACAACAACGACAGTATCAGCAACAGCGCCATGACGGCCTGCGCCAACAGGCTGGCATGGATGACGAGAGAAATGATCGACAGGTCTTGTGTAGTGTTCATAAAAGTCCGCTGTTACGTCCCAAAGGGGCGTCCGAGGCGCGCTGGCCGGGAACTGTCAGGCTTTCGATAAATGACTGAAAGCGTAGGCAGGCCTGCCAGCAGATGCTCGGTACTTCTGTGCCCGCATGCCTGATGGCACGCGGGCTCGATTCGGTTCAGTTCAGGTCTTGATGGAGTCAAAGGGTCTTTGTCTACATGGGTTTTTCTGAACAAGATGTTTTAAACGGTGCTGACATCGGCACGGTTGACGCGTTAATTGAGACAGACTCTTGCGGTCCGCGACGCAACCCGTTGAGCACGCAGGCGGGAATGCCGACCGGGCGGATGGCGCCGAGACTGACCGACGCCACCTTGATGTTGCCGGACGCGAGCAAGATGCCGTCTCGCCAGGCTTCCTGATGGAAATCCACCGATGCGCGGCCAATACGCTCGATCCGGCTCATCACGTGAACGACATCGTCAAGGCGCGCCGGCGCCGAGTATTCCACCGCCGTGCGCTTGACGACGAACAATACGCCGTCTGACTCGGCCAATACACGCTGATCGATGCCGCACGCGCGCAGCCATTCAGTGCGCGCCCGTTCGAAAAACTTCAGGTAGTTCGCGTAGAAGACGATGCCGCCAGCGTCGGTGTCTTCGTAATAGACCCGGAGCGGCCAATCGAAGGTCAAGAGGCCTTTCGCCTGCTGAGGCTCGCTGGTGGACATGTTCATCCGCGCATTTTACCGGAAGCCGCGAAACGTCCGTCGAATCGTGCTGCCGGTTGCTGCTTTCCGGCAACCATCGACTGAGCGCCGGTCGTATTCACGGATACCTGGATCAGCCGCGATGCACGTTCAGCGGCCCGAACGACTGCGCGACCGGCATCAGCTCGATCGTGTTGATATTCACGTGTGCCGGGCGGGTGGCGATCCAATAGATGGAGTCGGCAATGTCTTCGGCCGTCAGCGGTTGCACGTCCTTGTAGACGTTCGCCGCCTTCGAGTCGTCACCTTTGAAGCGCACGTTCGAGAATTCAGTGCCGCCGCACAGGCCCGGTTCGATATCGGTTACGCGCAGCGCCGTGCCGTTCAGGTCTGCACGCAGGTTCAGGCTGAACTGGCGCACGAACGCCTTGGTCGCGCCGTAGACGTTGCCACCCGGATAGGGGTACGTCGCCGCAACCGAACTCAAATTGAACACGTGCCCGCGATTGCGTTCGACCATGCCCGGCAACAACGCGTGCGTGACCGTGACGAGTCCTTTGCAATTGGTATCGATCATGTTGTTCCAGTCGTCGAGGCTCGCGCGCTGTGCGGGTTCCAGGCCGAGCGCCAGGCCGGCATTGTTGACGAGCACGTCGATCTGCGAAAAGGCTTCCGGGAGCGCCGCGACAGCCGATTTGATCGCGGCTTCATCGCGAACGTCGAGTTCGACGGGCAGCAGCGCGTCGCCAAGTTCCTGCGATAGCGCCAACAGACGGTCTTTGCGGCGCGCGGTTGCAATCACGCGATGGCCACCTTTTACAAACGTGCGGGCGATAGCTGCGCCGAAGCCGGCGGACGCGCCAGTGACAAATACGATCATGTGCGAATTCCGGTTGTAAGGTTGCTGTTCAGGTTACGGTAAGCGAGTTTTCACGCTGGGGCACCTGGGGCGCGTGCGGGAAAGCCGAACAGCGTACTTCCATTGCTGCGACGCGACAAGTTGCCAGTTTTTATGCCAATGAATCATTCAATTCGACTGGACAGGACCGCCGAGCAGCGCAAATTTCGCTCCCGGCCGGCAATTTTAGCCCCTTTGTCACACTCGCACGCCGCGGCCGACGGTACTTTATGGCTTTGAAAGCACCTGTTTAAGGCGTTTTCCGGCAGTTGCCTATTCTCAGGCAGCCCATTAAACTAGGGCGCTCCAGCCCTGCGTAACTGGCGACAAGGATCTCCGGATCCAAGGTGGATTAACCCACCGGGAAGCGCAGGGTGTCGTTTTGCCGTTCGCCTGGGCAGCTGAGATCCGCACGCGCTCGTTGCGTTGCCGGTGGCTGTCCGTCTCGCGTAACCGGAGCTTCTCTCTTCCGCCTCGCTTGGGACCCATCGTGCTTCGCGCTGTAGGCGAACGCGGTGCATATGTGCACGCGCGATCCGGTCAACTGGCATCCATTCAACGGAAAACGTATGTTTGATAAAGCCCAAAGTACTATCGCCCAAGTCGATCCGGAATTGTTCGCGGCGATCGAACAGGAAAACCAGCGCCAGGAAGATCACATCGAACTGATCGCGTCGGAAAACTACACGAGCCCGGCTGTCATGGCCGCTCAGGGCTCGCAACTTACCAACAAATACGCGGAAGGCTACCCGGGCAAGCGCTATTACGGCGGCTGCGAGTACGTCGATATTGTCGAGCAATTGGCTATTGACCGCGTGAAACAACTGTTTGGCGCCGAAGCCGCCAACGTGCAGCCCAATTCCGGCTCGCAAGCCAATCAAGGCGTGTTTTTCGCCATGCTCAAGCCGGGCGACACCATCATGGGCATGAGCCTGGCCGAAGGTGGTCACCTCACGCACGGCTCGCCGGTGAACATGTCGGGCAAATGGTTCAACGTGGTGAGCTACGGCCTGAACGAAGCCGAAGACATTGACTACGACAAGACCGAAGAGCTCGCCAAAACGCACAAGCCGAAGCTGATCGTGGCGGGCGCTTCGGCGTTCGCGCTGAAGATCGATTTCGAGCGCTTGTCGAAGATTGCGAAGAGCGTTGGCGCGTATTTCATGGTCGACATGGCGCATTACGCCGGTCTGATCGCAGCCGGCGTTTATCCGAACCCGGTGCCGTTCGCGGATTTCGTCACGACCACTACTCACAAGAGCCTGCGCGGTCCGCGCGGCGGCGTGATCCTGATGAAGGCCGAGTACGAGAAACAAATCAACTCGGCCATCTTCCCGGGCATTCAAGGCGGCCCGCTCATGCACGTGATCGCCGGCAAGGCTGTTGCGTTCAAGGAAGCGTTGTCGCCGGAATTCAAGGCGTATCAGCAGCAAGTCGTAGACAACGCGCGGGTGCTCGCTGAAACGCTGGTGAAGCGCGGCCTGCGAATTGTCTCGGGCCGCACTGAAAGCCACGTGATGCTCGTCGACCTGCGCGCCAAGCACATCACCGGCAAGGCAGCGGAAGCTGCACTCGGCAAAGCGCATATCACCGTGAACAAGAACGCGATTCCGAACGATCCGGAGAAGCCGTTCGTCACGAGCGGCGTGCGTATTGGCTCGCCGGCCATGACCACGCGCGGCTTTGGCGTGGCTGAGGCCGAGCAGGTGGGCAACCTGTTTGCCGACGTGCTGGATGCGCCGGAAGACGAAGCCAACCTCGAGCGCGTGCGCGCGAAGGTCGCCGCGTTGACCAAGCAATTTCCGGTCTACGGCTAAGCCATGCGCTGCCCCTTTTGCCGGCATGAAGACACGCAAGTGGCGGATTCGCGCGTGTCGGAAGACGGGGCGGCAATTCGCCGGCGGCGGCGTTGCCCCGCTTGCGACAAACGCTTCACCACGTATGAGCGCGTGGAACTCGCGTTGCCGTCGGTCGTAAAGAAGGATGGCAGCCGCACCGAATTTGATCGCGCGAAAATTGTAGCGAGCATGCAACTGGCGCTGCGCAAGCGTCCGGTTGCGGCTGACGCAGTTGACGCCGCCGTTGCGCGGGTCGAATACCAATTGCTTGGCAGCGGCGAACGCGAAGTTCGCAGCGACCGTCTGGGTGAACTCGTGATGAACGAGCTGCGCCAGTTGGACACCATTGCGTACGTGCGTTTTGCTTCGGTCTACAAACGCTTTGAAGACGTGTCCGAATTCGAGGACGTGCTCGAGGAATTCCGGCGCGCCGCGCCGCGCAAAACCAGTCCCCGCAAACGCTGAGCGTTTCTGCATTTCGACGGTCCTCTCTCGCTAGCCTGGGATCGTTTCGATAGTATGTCGAAGCTTTCGCACGTCCGATACTCGACAGATCGGCTAATGGCGGACATCGAAAATTCTATTTAGATTGAGCGTTGATTCAGTCCAATCAATAAGGGATGCAGATGAATTGAAGATGTCCGTCAGGCTTCACGCTGGTCGAGCTTCACGCTGCTCGAACTGATGATCACGCTCGGCATGGCGGCGATCATCGCTGCGTTTGCGATGCCGGTTTATCGGGAACAGGTGGCAAGAGGGCATCGACTGGACGCGGTGGGCACGTTGTATCGCGCCGCTCAATACGTGGAGAGTGCGCGAACGGGTTCGGGCAATGACGTTGCTGCCAAGCTGCCGCTTGGCTTGAATCAGGCGCCGGCGTGGGGTGCGCCAATTTACGTGTTGCGGATGCGCGGCGAGACGGAGCAGAACGGCGGGTATTCGATTGAAGCGCAGCCGGTCGACGCAAACGACGTGTGCGGAATCTATTCGCTGGATGCGACGGGTGTTAGGTCAAATCGGTCGGCGGAAAAACTCACGCCGCCCAAAGTGGCGGCGTGCTGGAGTGGAAAACGAACGAATTCCTAGCGCCTCAGGTTTCCGCGTCGACAACAACGTCGGGCGCCACCGGCTTGTCCGGATTCGACTTGATCTGCTGCCACACGCGATACGCCTCCCAGCCCACCAGGCCCAAACCGCCCCACTTGAGTATCGGCTTCGCGCTCGCGAGCAGCCTGGTGCGCACAGGTTTAGTGAGCACCAGCGACGCGAGCGAACTCACAACGGGGTATTGCTTAAGCAACAGGCCGAGGCCTCCGCCGCCGCTGAACAGGCCGCTGACCCCACCCAAGCGGCTCATAAAGCCGTTGCCACTCGATGCCCGGCCGCGTTTGCGGCGCCCCGGCATCAGCAACCTCAGGACGCTGAAATGAGAGAACTTGTAACGTAAGTCGGCGCTGGCTTGCGCAAGTTCCATGCGCTCGACGTCCGCCCGCGCGATCAGCAATTCCTTACGCAAGGCGCGCATGTGAGGCGTACTCAGCTTGTGCGCGGTCGCTCGCTTCTGGGCTTTGAAGGTGTCGTCGTAGTGACTCATGGCGTGGCGGGCTCTTGGAAAGTCGTCGATGAATACTGTTTTCTCATACTGCGCGGGCGTCGCCATGAGGTGAGCCCTTGGCGCATGTCAATTGAAGGTGTCGCGGTCCTTCTTGAACTCGGCAATCGTACTATCGAAGACGTTCGGGGCATTAAGCAGGCCGGCGCGCGCCCGAATGGCGCAAAACACGGCAACCAGCGCGTACGCAACCGTGATCCCCGCCAGCGATTGCCACCGGTAGGTGTCCCAGAACGCGATCGCGACCAGCACCGTGAGCGTGATGAGCGCCATCATGGTGAGCATCATGGCGGCAAGGCCGAGGAACAGTACGCCGATCAGCCGCTCCTTTTCTTCCGCGAGCTCGATGCCGATCAGCTCCAGGCGAGTTTCGAATATGGCGAACACGGAAGTGACAATGCGGCGCAACGGCCCTTGCGTATCGTGCTGAGATTGCCTTTCTGTCGTCATGGCTTGAGCGCGAGGAGCGCGTTATTTTTGGCGCGAAGGTTTCCGGCCGGGTCGCGTAGCAGCGCCGGCCGGTCTAATTAGCTGGACGCCGGTCAGGAAGGCTCCGGCGGTCCCAGGCGGTTACGATTTTCACCGGCGAAGTCAGCCATGCGAAGTTAGCCCTGATGCAGCAAATACAGCAAATAGCGAACCGCACCAGAACCATGGCTAACCTGGCCTCTGGAATTGTGAGAGTTAGCGGCGATTGATCAGCAAACCAACGACCACGCCTAATCCTGCAGCAATCCCGATTGACGCCCACGGGCGTTCGTGAACGAAGTCGTCGGTGGCACGAGCAGCTTTCTTGCCTTTTTCGATCACCACGACTTGCGCGTCGGCAGCCTTTTCCTTCGCTTGTTTCAAGCGGGTCAGAGCGGTCTCGCGCAACTCGGATGCACGCTCGCCTGTGGCGCTTGCGGCCTGTTTCAACAGGTCTTCGGCGTCTGCGAGAACGGTTTTAATATCCGACATGAATCGCTCCTTATTGATTTGTGACATTGATGGCTCCAAACAGGTGAGGCAACGCCAATCGTACCAAAGAAGCGGGTGCTAATTAGCGTCCATCCGGCCCCTGAAACAAGTCATGCAGGATTTGTTCCTGCTGTCACAAAATGCATCATAAGGATTTTCAAAAAGGGCATTGCGACACCGCTTACACGCCAGCCATTGCGTGAACGGCGCGTGTAATGTCGCATCGATCAGTGAACGCTCCAGTCAGGGACATTCCGGCCGAGGCCGAAAAATTACAAAAATGCATGACGATGTGACGGAATGTTCGTTCGTTGTGCAGGTCTACTCCCGTATGCTTTAATTTTGCCGGCATCCCTGCAATCAACCTGTACCAGACCTGCACGGCGCGACGATTATCGCGGTGCATTACTTCGAGGAGACACACATCATGAGCTTGCGTCTAGGCGACACGGCGCCCGATTTCGAACAGGATTCCAGCGTTGGCCGAATCAAGTTTCACGAATGGCTGGGTGATAGTTGGGGCGTGCTGTTTTCACATCCGGCGGATTTCACGCCGGTCTGCACCACGGAATTGGGCCTGACCGCGAAGCTGGCGGGCGAGTTCGAGAAACGCAATGTAAAGGCCATTGCGTTGTCAGTCGATACCGTGGAGTCGCATAAGGAGTGGATCAAGGACATCAACGAGACGCAGGCGGCGAATGTCGGCTTTCCGATCCTGGCCGACGGTGACCGCAAAGTGTCGGAACTCTACGACATGATTCACCCGAACGCGAATGCCACGCTGACGGTGCGCTCGCTTTTTGTCATCGATCCGAAAAAGAAGGTTCGCTTGACCATTACGTATCCGGCGAGCACCGGCCGGAACTTCGATGAAGTCCTGCGCGTGATCGATTCCCTGCAACTGACCGATAGCCATTCGGTTGCAACGCCGGGTAACTGGAAGCAGGGCGACGACGTGATCATCGTTCCGTCGCTACAAGATCCGGAGGAAATCAAGCGCAAGTTCCCGAAGGGTTTCAAGGCTGTGCGCCCGTATTTGCGCCTGACGCCGCAGCCGGACAAAAAGTAAGCGCCAGCTGGAAAACGTAAAGACGCAAAAAGCCAACGCATGAAACACGTTGGCTTTTTTGCTTTTCGGCAGCCTTGAGAAACCTTCAAGACCCCGATAGGAACGAATTCAGAAAAACGCCTGAATCCCTGTCTGAGCACGCCCCAGGATCAGCGCGTGGATATCGTGCGTGCCTTCGTACGTATTCACCACTTCAAGATTCACCAAGTGACGCGCCACGCCGAATTCGTCTGAAATTCCATTGCCACCGAGCATGTCACGCGCCAGTCGCGCGATATCCAGCGCCTTGCCGCACGAATTGCGTTTCATGATCGACGTGATTTCGACCGCCGCCGTGCCTTCGTCCTTCATGCGGCCCAGACGCAGCACGCCTTGAAGCCCGAGGGTGATTTCTGTCTGCATGTCGGCGAGTTTCTTTTGAATCAACTGGTTCGCGGCAAGCGGACGGCCAAACTGCTTGCGATCCAGCGTGTATTGACGAGCCATGTGCCAGCACGCTTCGGCCGCGCCCAGCGCACCCCACGCGATTCCATAGCGCGCCGAATTCAGGCAGGTGAACGGTCCTTTGAGCCCGCTCACGTTCGGCATCAGGTTTTCTTCCGGCACGAAGACTTCGTCCATCACGATCTCGCCGGTAATCGATGCCCGCAAGCCGACCTTGCCGTGAATGGCCGGCGCGCTCAAGCCCTTCCAGCCTTTCTCCAGGATGAAACCGCGAATCAGGTCGCGGCCATCCTCTTCCAGCTTCGCCCACACGACGAACACATCGGCGATCGGCGAATTCGAGATCCACATCTTCTGGCCGGAGATCGAAAAACCGCCATCCACCTTTTTAGCGCGCGTTGTCATGCTGGCCGGATCGGAGCCGGCGTTCGGCTCGGTGAGCCCGAAGCAGCCGATCCATTCACCGGTCGCCAGCTTCGGCAGATACTTTTGCTTCTGCGCTTCAGTGCCGAATGCGTTGATCGGCACCATGACGAGTGACGATTGCACCGACATCATCGACCGGTAACCCGAATCCACGCGTTCAACTTCGCGCGCGATCAGCCCATAGCTGACGTAGTTGAGACCCGGACCGCCGTACTGTTCGGGAATGGTCGGGCCAAGCAGGCCAAGTTCGCCCATCTCACGGAAGATCGCCACATCCGTGTGTTCGTTGCGGAACGCGTCGAGCACGCGCGGCTGCAGCTTGTCCTGCGCATAGGCGTGCGCCGCGTCGCGGATCATGCGTTCTTCGTCGTTGAGTTGCTGGTTGAGCAGCAACGGATCTTCCCAACTGAAGCGGGCGTCATCGGCCATGTTCTTTCTCCTGTTTCCTCTATTCCCGATTTTCGGACTTGACTCTAGTTCCGCTAAGCGGAACAATGTTTTGCAAATCAGAACTGAGTCTAGCATCCAATGCCGATCACTTCCATCCGGAATTCCGAGTCGCCGACGTCTTCCGAATCGTGCGCGAAGTCTGCCGATTCGTCAGAAGGAATCGATGAACGCAAGTTTGTCGTCGCGCTCGCTCGCGGCCTGGAAATGCTGCGAGCGTTCCGTCCGGGCGAGACCTTGCTGGGCAACCGCGATTTCGTCGATAGAACCGGCCTGCCCAAAGCCACCGTCAACCGGCTTGCATACACGTTGACCACGCTGGGTTATCTGCGTTTCGACGAACCGGCCGGCAAATACGCGCTCGACACGGGCGTGCTGTCGCTGGGCTTCGCGTTACTGGCCGGCGCCGATGCGCTGGAACTGGCGCGTCCGCACATGCGGGTTCTGGCGCGGGAAATTGGAGCGGCGGTGTCGCTAGGATGCCGCGATGGGCTCGACATGATCTATCTGGAGACCATCCGCAGCGAGACGGCGCTGACACTGGGTCTGGCTCCCGGTTCACGGCTGTCGATGCTGACCAGCTCAATGGGGCGCGCGTATCTGGCGGTGCAGGAGCCGGATCAGCGGGCAGCTTTGCTCGAAGAACTCGGCGCGGCAGCGGTGAAAAACGGCGAAGACGGCGCGCGGCTGGTGAAGGCGGCGAAAGAGGCGATCGACGATTACGCCCGCGATGGCTGTTGTTATTCGTTTCGCGACTGGCATGCCGATGTGAACGCGATCGCCGCGCCTTTACGCGATATCCGCAACGGGCGATGGCTGGTTCTGAGCAGCAGCGGGCCGGCATCGTCGATGGATGAAGCCTATTTCCGCAATATTGTTGCGCCCAAGCTACGGACGTTAGCGGCGCGACTGGCGTGAAGGACGCCTGATTGAGCCCGAATAAAGCCGCTTAATAGTGAAATCGGGTCGAAATTGGTCAAAAAGTGATTTAGAAATAACATCCCAAAACCATGGCTCTTAGAACATAATTCGATGAAACAGCCGCAGGGAGACTAAAAAATGACCGGGTTCTCGCTGGACGCAACGGATTGCCGTATTTTGTCGGTGCTGCAAGAAGATGGACGTATCAGCAACCTCGATCTCGCCGAGCGCATTTCGCTGTCGCCGTCGGCATGCCTGCGCCGCATGCGGCTGCTCGAGGAGGAAGGGGTAATCGCGAGCTATCGCGCGTGTCTGGACCGGGAACGCCTGGGCGTGGAACTGGAGGCGTTCGTCCACGTTTCCATGCGTAACGACCAGGAAAACTGGCATGAGAAATTCGCCGCCGCCGTGCGGGAATGGCCGGAAGTGGTAGGCGCGTTTGTTGTGACCGGCGACACCCACTACGTGCTTCGGGTGCTTGCACACAATCTCAAGCACTACTCGGACTTCATCCTGAGCAAGCTGTACAAGGCGCCGGGTGTGATCGACATCCGTTCGAACATCGTGCTTCAGACCATGAAGGACGAAGCGGGCGTGCCGGTCGCCCTGATCGACAGAACGGGCAGCGTGTCCGGTTCCGCCTAGGCTGACTGCGCCGGTTACAACGATCCAAGTGTATGAAACTGCCCCGCCTGAAACACGAGCGGGGCAATCTCCGCTGCATTCTCATGCACGCCGCATCGCTCGACCTGGCCCACGAAGATCACGTGATCGCCTTCCTGATAACGGCTGCGATTGTGGCATTCGAACCAGGCGAGCGCGCCATCGAGTACCGGCATGCCGGTGTCGCCCGCGGCGTGTGACACGCCGGCAAAACGGTCGCCCTTGACTGTCGCAAAACGTTTGCAAAGATCGACTTGGGTCGCGGCCAGCACGTTGACTACGTAGTGACTATTGGCCTGGAAGACTGGCATCGATGCGGATTTGGTCGCGAGGCTCCACAGCACCAGTGGCGGATCGAGCGAGACAGAATTGAACGAGCTGGCGGTAATGCCAATCAACTGGCCGGACTCGGTGCGCGTGGTGATCACGGTGACGCCGGTGGCAAACTGGCTGAGAGCGTCGCGAAAAGCGGTGGCGTCGAAATTCGGTGGATTAGCGCGTTTCATCGGGAAAGGTTCAGGTTCGACGGTATCGGCGAAATCCAGGCGGCAAACAATAGCTGAACAATAAGCCGGATGAAGTTTTCGAAGTCATCGGAGGATTGCGATTGTTACGATTCTATCGGAATCGACTCGTTCGCCTCTGTGCTAAAGGCCGTACAGCCAACGCGGACAACCGAAAACCAGTAAGCTGGCAGGGTTGATTCACAGGCTTCCGCACGCATTTGAAAGCTCTCGCGGGACACGAACCAGGAGCCAGCATGACGCAACATGACGAGCAGGCAAAGCGCGAAACCGCCACCATTGGCGGCGGATGTTTTTGGTGTACCGAAGCGGTTTTTTTAGGCGTTCAAGGCGTGCTGTCGGTGGAATCGGGTTATGCCGGCGGCCAGGTGAAAGACCCAACGTATGAGCAAGTCTGCGACGGGACGACCGGCCACGCCGAAGTCATCAAGGTCGAATTCGATCCGGCGGTGATTGGGTATCGCAACGTGCTGGAGATTTTCTTTGCGACTCACGATCCAACGCAACTCAACCGGCAAGGTAATGACGTTGGCACGCAGTATCGGTCGTCCATCTTCACGCACTCCGATGAACAGCGGAAGATCGCGCTGGACGTGATCGACCAATTGCAGAAGGAAGGCGTTTTCGATGGCAAGATCGTCACCGACGTCACGCCGTTGAACGGCAATTATTTTCCGGCCGAGGACTATCACCAGAACTACTTCGAGCAGCACCCGAATCAGGGATATTGCGCGTTCGTGGTCGCGCCGAAGGTGGCGAAGTTCAGACAGAAGTTCGCGCATCGGCTGAAACGCTGAGCGTTTGGTGGCACGTAGAGTCAAAGCGGGCTTAGCGAAATCGAAGCCCGTTTTTTATTCTCGCGGGAGCGGCATTCCAGCCGCCAGGTACATCGCGATCTTGAAGCAAGTCAGCGGCGCCGAACCCTCCGCCTTGTTGTTCACCGCGATCACCACCGGCTGTCCCGCGAGCGCGTAGCGCAGCGCGAGTTCGGCGAGTGCTTCGTGCGTGTCCGGATCTTCATCGACGAGTTTATCGAACGGCTCGTACTTCGCTTTCGCCTGCTCGTATTTGAATCCGCCGTGCAAGCTCCAGCGCACGATCAGCGGCCCGAGCCCACCTTCGTCCAGCAGCGCGAGCGCTTTTGCCTGACGCCGTGGATCGGGCATGCGTGCATGAATGCCGACGCAATATCGGACCCTTGCATCGCGCAGCACGCGGATAAACCGAGGCGTCAGCATGATTGCGTCGCGCAATTCCACCGCGTAGCAACTTTCACCCGGCAACGCCGGCAACGCGTTGAGGAACGCGGACAAGCGCTCAAGGAATAGGGCTGGATCGACGATCAGCGCATCCGGCAACGGCGGAATCTGGAACACGAGCGCGCCGGCTTTTTCACCCAGGCCGGCAATGCACGGCTGCACGAATTCATCGATGGCAATTTGCGCGTTCAGGAAAGCGGGGTTGTCGCCGGCGGGTGCGCCTTTGTCGCCACGGACGGTGGCATCGGTGACGGAAGCGGGCGCCTTGACGATGAAGCGGAAGTGCGCCGGCACCTGGTTCGCATAGCGCGCATAGTCGGCTACCGATAACGGCCCGTAGAACGAACGGTCTATCGATACACACCGCAGCAACGGATGCGCGCCGAGCGCGTTGAGGCCAGCGCGGGACAGTTTCTGGGACGAGTATTCGTCGCCATAGACGATGTCACGCCAGCCGGGAAACGACCACGTCGATGGGCCGATATGAACGGTGTCCGGAAGACGCTGAGCCAACGCGTGATGTTCAGGCGCGGCGACAGCGGGCAAGACGCCGCCGCGTGATTTCGGTTGGGCGGGAGATGGGGCAGCAGAAGCAGGTTTGCTCGCGCACGTTTCCGGCTCTTCCGCCGCGCCGAATAAATCGACCTGCGGCGCCGATCGCGCGCGCGGTTCCGAACCCGCATCCGGTTCGTCATCGGATGCGGGTTCATGAGGAGCGGCGGAATCAGGCGTTGAACTCAGAGCGGTTTATCGTAGATATAACGACGTGACCACGGCAGCGTTTTCGCGCTGCGCCCGGCCTTGCGGCACACGATCTGATAAATCGACACGTCATCGTTCTCGAACGCGTACGCGCAACCCGCAAGATACACGCGCCAGATGCGAAATTTTTCATCGTCGACGAGCGCCTTCGCCTGCTCCGCCTTCGCCTCGAAATTTTCCGCCCAGATGTCGAGCGTGCGCGCGTAGTGACGGCGCAGGCTTTCCACGTCGACGGCTTCCAGGCCGCCTTTCTGCAGCGCTTCGAGCGCAAGCCCGATGTGCGGCAGCTCGCCGTCTGGGAACACGTAGCGGTCGATGAACTCGCCGCCGCCAAGCGCTGTCTCGCCGCTATCGAAGTCAGTCGACGTGATGCCGTGGTTCATCGCAATGCCGTCGTCGACCAGCAGATCGCGCACCTTGGCAAAGTAGCCGGGCAGGTTCTTGCGGCCTACGTGCTCGAACATGCCGACGCTGGTGATCCGGTCGAACTGGCCTTGCACGTCGCGATAATCCTGCAGGCGGATCTCGATCTGGCCTTCCAGCCCGGCGTCTTTCACGCGCTTCGTAGCGAGGTCGAACTGGTTTTGCGAGAGCGTGACGCCCACGCATTTCGCCCCGAATTTCTGGGCGGCGCGCAAGACGAGCGCTCCCCACCCACAGCCGATGTCCAGGAGACGCTGGCCCGGCTGCAACTGGATCTTCGTGAGGATGTGGTCGATCTTCTTGATCTGCGCGGTCGCGAGGTCTTCATCGCCATTCTCGAAATACGCGCACGAGTAGACCATGTTCTTGTCGAGCCACAGCTCGTAGAACTCGTTCGATACATCGTAGTGGTACTGAATGGCCTTCTTGTCCGACGCCTTCGTATGATTGAAGTAGCGTCGCACGCGCGCCAGCTTGCTCGCGCTCGTGACCGTGTTCTTGGCCAAGCCGTAGCCAATGTTGATGATGTCCGACAGCTTGCCTTCGATGTCGATCTTGCCCTTCACATAGGCTTCACCGAGGTTGTCGAGACTCGGTTCCAGCAGATAGGGCAGAGCGGTTGCGCTCTTCACATGTAGCGTGACTTGCGGCGCCGCGAAACTTCCGAAGTCATGTTGCTGTCCATCCCACAGTACCAACCGGGCGGGCAGGTTTGCCCGGTCCCGAATGTCCTGCACCCACTGCGTCAGCTTTTTCTCCCAAAACATGCTCGTTCTCCGCGCTCAGATGAAAATGAAGCTAAACCGGGTCGATTGCACTGCACGTTTCCCACATTGCTCGCGATACCTTTCTGTCTCGCCTTTCTCTCTCACCCTCACCGCCCGCACACGCCGCAACGAGACGCGGATGAATGCGGGTTCGGTCAACACGGGTTCACGAGGAACCCGGTGAAAGTCGAAGTCTTGCTAAGGCTAAGGCGATAGGCGGACGATTTGCCATTGCTGGCCGTTCGCCCCAAGCGTGTGTGCAGCACGTTTATAGACGACACGGTCATGCAACCGTGACGGACGGCCCTGCCAGAATTCGATGGTGTCGGGGACGAGCCGGTAGCCGCCCCAATGTGGCGGACGCGGCGGGTTGTCACCGTATTTCGCAACCAATTCGCGCTCGCGGGTTTCAAGCACCGCGCGGCTTTCGATCACTTCACTTTGCTCCGACGCCCACGCGCCTATTCGCGATCCAAGCGGGCGCGACGCGAAATACGCATCGCTATCTTCCGGACTTGTCTTGACGACGGAGCCCTCGATACGCACTTGGCGTTCGAGTTCGATCCAGTAAAACAGCAGGCTCGCGGCGGGGTTGCTCGCGAGTTCATGACCCTTGCGGCTGAGGTAATTCGTGAAGAAAACGAAACCCCGGTCGTCTACGCCCTTGATCAGTACGATGCGTGCCGATGGGCGTCCATGCTCGTCCACAGTCGCGAGCGTCATGGTATTGGGTTCGGGTAATTGTGCGTCGAGCGCCTGCGCGAACCACGCTTCGAATTGTCGAATCGGGTTGGGATCCACGTCGGATGTTTCCAGCGATCCGACGGAATAATTCTTTCGAAGATCAGCGAGGGTCGTCATTTTTTATGCAAACGCTTCAATCGCATTAGTATAGCCAAGGTCGTCAAATTCTGCGCTTCACTGCCAACGTCCCTTTGATCTTGAATGATTTAGATCATGTTTCCCGGGCGACAGAATTTGACCCAATTCGGCACTTATTTTCATTTTGCTTTCAAAAATTGGTCGGTGGTTTCTTACGTCCAATCTTCGATAAGGCAGAATACGCAATTCGGCGAATTCTTGCTGATATCCGGTTCTATCGTTGTGATAGCGCGTCAGTGCGAACCGGCGACGTTTGCCGATTTCCCGATGCTTCCTTGCCTTGTTTTTGCTTGTTCTGCCACCCAGCCGGCTACCTGATCATGACCGCTTTTCCTGCCTCCGCCGACACTTTAAATCTTACCTCCACCGCGCCGGAGTTTGAAGCCGCCGACCGCGCCCGGCGCTTTGGCGGCGTGGCGCGCTTGTATGGCCCGGCCGGGCTCGCGGCGTTCGAACGCGCGCATGTTGCGGTGATCGGGATTGGCGGCGTGGGCTCGTGGACGGTCGAAGCGCTCGCGCGCAATGCGATCGGGCGTTTGACTCTGATCGATCTCGACAACGTGGCCGAAAGCAATACGAACCGCCAGGTCCACGCGCTAAATGGCAACTACGGCAAGGCGAAGGTCAGCGCGATGGCCGAGCGGATTCACCTGATCGATCCGGCATGCCGCGTGGAGCAGGTTGAGGATTTTATCGAGCCCGCGAATTTTGATTCGGTGCTCGGCGGCGGTTTCGATTTCGTCATTGATGCAATCGACAGCGTGCGTACGAAAACCGCGCTAATTGCGTGGTGCGTCGAGCATGGGCAACCATTGATCACCGTTGGCGGAGCGGGTGGGCAACTCGATCCGACGCGGATTCGTATCGACGATCTGGCGCTCACGATCCAGGACCCGCTGCTCTCGAAAGTGCGCGGGCAACTGCGCAAATCGCACGGCTTTCCGCGTGGACCAAAAGCGAAGTTCAAGGTGAGCGCGGTCTATTCCGACGAGCCGCTGATCTACCCGGAAGTACCCGTTCCCGATGCCGGCGAAGTGGCCGGATCGGAAGACGCGCTGCCTGCCGTCGCGGGACCGGTTGGATTGAATTGCGCGGGGTTTGGATCGAGTGTCTGCGTGACGGCGAGTTTCGGATTCGCCGCTGCGGCGTATGTATTAAGAAATATCGCGGGCCGGGCTTGACGTCGCTTCAGTTAAAAAATGGCCGCTTGAAAGCGGCCATTTTTCACGGTGCCCTTCTCGTCTATATCAAATTAAACTATTTGAAAGGTTTCTGTCTTCAGACGCTGAATGCGTTAATTCACGTCGGTTTCCGTTAATTAATCGCCGCGCTCAATTTACGCCGCCATTGCGAAACCACTTCCGGCTGATGCGCCGCCAAGCCGAATACCGACAGCATGGTTTTGCGGCCCACATCGTCCATGAACTTGCGGTCGCGTGTCACGATCGCGAACAATTGCTCCAGCGCGCCGTTGTAGTCGCGGCCGGCAATCAGCCGGTTGGCCAGCGCGAAACGGGCCTCCAGATCGTCCGGATTGGCGTTTACGGCGTCGATCAGGGCGTCGGCGGGCGGCAGGCTCTCGGCCGCATCGGCGGCGTCCAGTTCGGTCTTTAGCGCGTTGTAACGAGCGTCGATTCCTTGCGTGGTTTTCGGCGACAGCAGCTTCTCTTCATCGCGTGCTTCGTCTGTGCGGTTCGCGGCAAGCAGCCACTCGATCAAGTCCAGCCGCGCGTCGTCATAACCGGGGTCCAGCGCCAGCGTTGCCTTGATATGGTCGATAGCGCGATCGGCGTCGCCGGCCTCGTACGCCGCATGGGCGGCACGCCGCTCGGCTTCCGCACCGTCCGGAACCAGCTTGTCGATGAACTCGCGCAACTGGCCTTCCGGCAGCACGCCGATGAACTGGTCAACTGCATGGCCGTCCGCGAACGCGACCACGTGCGGAATGCTGCGCACCTGGAAGTGCTGCGCCAGTTCCGGATTTTCATCTACGTTGACCTTCACAAGCTTCCACTTGCCCGCGCCTTCTGCTTCCAGCCGTTCGAGCATTGGGCCGAGCGTCTTGCATGGACCGCACCACGGCGCCCAGAAATCGACGAGCACCGGTGCAAGCGTGGACGCGGCGATTACGTCCTGTTCGAACGTGGCGAGTGTTGTATCCATGGTGTTCCTCCAAAAACGCTTAAACGATGAACAATTCGAGATGAACGATTATCTTGGGGCAAGCCGGCCAAGTTCAACCGGGTGCGTGCCTGATTCAGGTGAAGGCTTGGGGTGCGGATTCTAGGCCTCACCAGTCCCAAGCTTCACGTCTATTCAGGCGGATTGGCTTGGCGGCGCGGCGGCGGCAACGGGATGAATTCGGTTTCACCGGGGACCTGGCCCATCCGCTGTTCGCTCCACGCCAGTTTTGCTGCCTCGATTTTCTCCCTCGAACTCGAGACGAAATTCCACTCGATGAAGCGCGGGCCGTCCAGCGGCGCGCCGCCCAGTAGCATTGCGATGGCGCCTTCCGTGCTGCGCAGATCGGCGGACATCCCCGGCTTCAAAACGGCCATCTGTCCGGCGGGGAACACGTCTCCGTCAATGGAGAGATCGCCTTCCAGCAGATACACCCCGCGCTCCTCATGCTCCGTGTCGAGTGTCACGGCGCTGTTCGCCGAAAATCGCGCCGCGACATAGAGGGTGGGAGAGAACGTGGTGGTCGGCGCCGTTTCGCCGAAGGCGCTGCCGGCAATCACCCGCAAGATCACGCCATTACTTTCGATTTGAGGGAGCGTCGCGGCCGGATGGTGCTCGAATGACGGCGCGCACGCCTCTTCCGCGACGGGCAACGCAACCCACGTCTGGATGCCATGCATGGTCTGCCCGGCGGCGCGTTCCTCGTCGGGCGTGCGCTCGGAATGCACGATGCCACCGCCGGCCGTCATCCAGTTCACGTCGCCGGGCGAGATCTTCTGGACCGAGCCGACGCTGTCGCGATGCATGATCGCCCCCTCGAAGAGATACGTGACCGTCGCGAGGCCTATGTGCGGGTGGGGGCGCACGTCCAGCCCGACGCCGGGCACGAGCGTTGCAGGGCCGATATGGTCGAAGAATATGAATGGTCCGATAGTACGGGCAGCCGGTGCAGGCAGTACCCGACGCACCATGAGGTTACCGACGTCGTGCTGATGCGGCTTGAGGAACGCTTGGATTGTGGAAGACATAAGGACGTCCGGGTTGCGTGCTCGGAACTGCAATTCTACTGGGCACCGTGTGGAAGTACGCAAGCGGTATCCGCGCGATAGGCCATTCGGCAGGGCGTTCAAGCGTGTAACTTTCGACGGACCATTTCGATACACCTTTGCGATGGACCTTTTCACCTAGCCTAAACAGGAGTTTCACCATGACGAAGAACACGCTTTTGATCGCCATAGCCGCCGGACTGTTCGCCACCACCGCCGCCTACGCCCAAACGTCGAACGGCGATTCGTCGACCGCGCCGGCAATGCAAGGCGCTGATTCATCCGACGCCGCTTCCGCGCCGATGAAAAAGCACAAGATGCGCAAGCACGCGAACCCGCAGTCGTCGGTCGGGCAATCGGCCAACCCGAGCAAAACACCCGCAGTGGAAACGGGCGCCAGTGCCGCGACGGAAAACGGTCAAAGCAAGTAATTTGGGACGCCCGGGGCGTTTCGTTTCCTGAGGTAACGTTTCAGACAGAAAGCGCTTGTGCCCTGACCGGCTCAAGCGTTTTTTTCGTTGGTCGGTCGCGCGAGATCGCCTTATCCGAATGGTCTATGACGTGGGTTTGCGCAGCTAATTTGCAAAATCGTCCGCTACAGTGTCGAATTACGTTCGATCTTGATTCGGGGCTTCGGAACTCCGGTCTGATCCTGAACACAGCTTCGAAAAAACTCACGGAGACGACGATGTCGCCCAAGGATTTGTTGTCTGCGCTGATTGTCATTCTCGCCTGGGGCGTGAACTTCGTCGTGATCAAGGTGGGCTTGCACGGCGTTCCACCCATGCTGCTTGGCGCCTTGCGCTTCGCCCTGGTCGCATTCCCGGCCGTTTTCTTCGTCAAGCGCCCCGCCATTCCATTTCGCTGGCTGTTCGCTTATGGCGCGACTATCTCGTTCGGGCAATTCGTGCTGCTTTTCTACGCAATGTCTGTTGGCATGCCGGCCGGGCTTGCGTCACTGGTATTGCAGGCGCAGGCGTTTTTCACGCTGATCTTCGCGGCCATGATCCTCGGTGAAGGCTTTCGCGCGCCCAACGTCGTGGGCTTGCTGATCGCCGCGTGCGGGCTGGCTGTGATCGGCGCTCAGGCGGGCCACGCCATGACCGTTGCCGGCTTCCTGCTCACGCTCGTGGCGGCGTCCATGTGGGGCATGGGCAATGTCATCACGAAGCGCATGGGCAAGGTCGACCTGTTGTCGCTCGTGGTGTGGGCAAGCCTGGTGCCGCCGCTGCCGTTCCTCGTGCTTTCGCTGATCGTTGAGGGGCCCGCGCGCATTTCGGCCAGCTTGTCGGGTATTTCGCTCACGTCGGTCATGGCGATCGTTTATCTCGCATTCATCGCGACGATGCTTGGCTACACCTTGTGGGGAAAGCTGCTGGCGCGTTATCCGGCGAGTCAGGTCGCGCCGTTTTCGTTGCTCGTGCCCATTGTCGGGCTGGCATCAGCGGCATTGCTGCTCGATGAAGGACTCAGCCCGATGCAATTCGCGGGGGCGGTGCTGGTGATGGTCGGACTGGTCGTGAATGTGTTCGGCGGGTGGCTGAGGCAGCGGTTTTTATCGGCGGCGCGTTAGGCCGAAAGCCGGTGGGTAAAGACCGGGCGATTGGTTCGCACGGCCTTTACCTGTTTGTAGGCCCGCGAGCGAACCTGGCTCTTTACGTCATCCGGCTCTTTGCGAGCGGCGGATTGGCCGCGAAATAACGCTTGATGCCCTTCATGATTGCGTTAGCCATCTTGTCGCGATAAGCATCGTCGTTCAGGCGCTGCTCCTCTTCGGGGTTACTGATAAACGCGGTTTCCACCAGGATCGACGGAATATCCGGCGCTTTCAACACCGCAAAACCAGCTTGTTCCACCGAGCCCTTGTGCAGCTTGTTGATATCGCCAATCTCGTTGAGCACGAAATTGCCGTAGCGCATGGAGTCGCGAATCTGAGCGGTCGTCGACATGTCGAACAATGCCCGGTTGACGCTCGCGTCTTGCGTCGTCACATTGATGCCGCCAATGGAGTCCGAGGAGTTTTCCTTGTTCGCCATCCAGCGCGCGGCCGCACTCGAAGCGCCGTGGTCGGATAGCGCGAACACCGATGAACCGCGCGCCGAGGGCGTGGTGAATGCATCGGCGTGAATGGAGACGAAAAGGTCCGCGCCCACGCGGCGCGCTTTCTGCACACGCACATTGAGCGGCACGAAGAAGTCGGCGTCGCGCGTCATCATGGCGCGCATGTTCGGCTGGGCATCGATTTTCGCCCGCAGCTTCTTCGCGACATCAAGGGCAATGTGCTTCTCGTACGTTCCGCCGCTGCCGATCGCACCCGGATCTTCGCCGCCGTGTCCCGGATCGATGGCAACAGTGAGCAGGCGCGTTGTGCCGGACTTGCTGCCCTTCGGATTGGAGAAGCCGTAGTCGTCGCTCGTGTTGCTGTTGGACGAATTGTCCTGGTTCGCCAAGGCTGTAGGCGGTGCAGCTTTGACCGTGGGCCGGGGCTTCGGCGCCGCTGCAATAGGCGGAACGGGTATTGATGGAGAAGACGGAGAGGACGGCAATGGCGCGCGCGGCTGATCGGCTTGCGCGTACTTCTGGAAAAATTCGTCCGTGTTGTCCGGCGCGTTCGTTTTCGGCGGCGTCGCGGGGCCGCTCAGCGTGGCGGGCGGGGGTGTCGGATTGGGATTGGTTTGATCGAACATTTGTTGCTTGTGCTCGGACTGGGCGAGCAAATCCATCAACGGGTCGGGCGCCACGGCCGGATACAAATCGAAGACCAGCCGATACTTGTAGCTGCCAATCGGCGTCAAGGTGAACACTTGCGGTTTCACGGACCCCTTCAGGTCGAACACCATCCGCACCACATGAGGCTGATATTGGCCGATGCGCACCGACTGAATCTGCGGATCGTTCGGCGTGATCTTCGAGACAAGATCCTTCAGTTCCTGATCGAGGTCGAGCCCATTCAGGTCGACCACGAGCCGGTCCGGACCCTGCAGCAGTTGCTGGGTGTTTTGCAGCGGCTGATCGGACTCGATCGTAACCCGCGTGTAATCGCGGGCAGGCCACACGCGCACGCCGAGCA